>ERZ1674167.73-NODE-73-length-23099-cov-2.891599_pt1 | contig 23099 bp, 13 predicted proteins | sample MGYA00581301_ERZ1674167 | MGnify/ENA primary metagenome ERZ1674167 (study PRJEB41354, sample SAMEA4873301) | human saliva metagenome | biome: human-associated habitat [ENVO:00009003]; feature: mouth environment [ENVO:08000002]; material: saliva material...
AACGGACGGTCTGTGTGTTGGGTTCTAGGGTGTGTGCCTAGGGGCGCCACTCCCCCGCTACCTCCCTCGACGGATGTAGCGGGCAGGGCGGCAAAAAGTAAGAGGGCGAAATAACCCCGCCCGCTCAGCACCCACAGGGAATGTTGAGCGAACGGGGTCATTCATGGGTCTACCAGTTCTCGCTGCCCTGGTAGAGGGGGTACTTGGCGCACAGTGCCTCAACGCGGGCACGCAGCGCAGCGATGTCCGGGTTCGGCAGCAGTACGGAAGCGATAATGTCGGCAACCTCGGTGAAGCCCTCGGCGTCGAAGCCGCGGGTCGCCAGAGCAGGGGTACCGATACGCAGACCGGAGGTCACCATCGGCGGGCGGGGGTCGTTCGGCACAGCGTTACGGTTGACAGTAATACCGGCATCGTGCAGCAGGTCTTCTGCTTCCTTGCCGTTGAGGGCGTGGTTGCGCAGGTCAACAAGCACCAGGTGAACGTCAGTACCGCCGGATGCGATGGAAACGCCGGCGTCCTTCACATCCTGCTGCAGCAGGCGGTTCGCCAGGATCTGTGCGCCCTCAACGGTGCGCTTCTGGCGGTCCTTGAACGCGTCAGATGCGGCGACCTTGAACGCGGTAGCCTTCGCGGCAATCACGTGCATGAGCGGGCCACCCTGCTGGCCGGGGAACACTGCGGAGTCAATCTTCTTCTTCAGCTCCTCGGTGCAGAGGATGAAGCCGGAGCGGGGACCGCCCAGAGTCTTATGTACGGTGGAGGAGACCACGTGTGCGTGCGGGACGGGGTTCGGGTGCAGACCTGCAGCCACCAGGCCCGCGAAGTGGGCCATGTCCACCCACAGGTACGCGCCGATTTCGTCAGCGATCGCGCGGAACGCAGCGAAGTCCAACTGACGGGGGTACGCGGACCAGCCGGCGATAATCAGCTTGGGGCGCTCAGCCAGCGCCAGTTCACGCACCTGCTCCATGTCAACGCGGCCGTTCTCGTCCACGCTGTAGGCGACAACGTTGTACAGCTTGCCGGAGACGTTCAGCTTCATGCCGTGAGTCAGGTGGCCGCCGTGTGCCAGGGACAGACCCATGATGGTGTCGCCGGGGTTCAGCAGTGCATGCATGACGGCGTTGTTCGCCTGCGCGCCGGAGTGGGGCTGAACGTTTGCGTGCTCAGCGCCGAAGAGTTCCTTCACGCGGGAAATAGCGAGGGACTCAACGATGTCAACGAATTCGCAACCGCCGTAGTAGCGGCGACCGGGGTAACCCTCAGCGTACTTGTTGGTCAGCACCGAGCCCTGGCTTTCGAGGACGGCACGGGGGACGAAGTTCTCGGATGCAATCATCTCGAGGGTGTTCTGCTGGCGCTTGCGCTCCAGCTCAATGGCTTCTGCAACCTCGGGGTCGAGGTCGGCGAGGGGCATCTCGAGGATCTTCTGCTCGGACATTACGCTCCTGGGAGTGTTTTTGCGTTATCTTCGGTCGCTCATCATCGGGGTTTCCGCGGCGTATGCCGGGCGTTCTTCAGGAGGCGGCGGGCGCCTCCAACTGAAAACCCCGAATGAAAAAAATATGAGCTACACCTCATAATACCGTAAAGCCCGCTTTCCTTCGAGAAGGAAAACGGGCTTTACAAAGCATCACGATGAAGTTTTACACCGCCACAGCAGGGCATATAAACCGCCCTTTAGGCTTATCGGTGGTAGCTACGCAGGTCTGCGAACCCTACGCCTGACGCAGAATAGCGGAAGCATACTCCAGGTACGCCTCGCGAGCGCTTTCCTTCTTACCGCCAGCCACCAGCTGGGTCTGCACCACGTAACCGGTCAGCACCGACAGCACAGCGGCACCAATCACAGTCAGCCACTCCTCGAGCTCCTCTTCGGTGAAGTCCAGCTCAGCGGCACCCCAGGCGCGGTAGCGCTCCAGGGACTGATCGCGCAGGTAGCTCAGCTGCTCAGAAACCACGGTCGCCAGCTGCGGCATTGCCACAGCCTCGCCCCAAGTGACGAGCAGGTGACGGCGAATCTTGGGGGTGTCCAGCACCTTCAGGCACCCGAACACGTAGTCCCAGGGCTGTTCGGCGCGGATGCGGTCGAAGGGCGCCATGTCCATGCGGGCTGCCGCCAGGATAATCTCATCCTTGGAAGAGAAGTGGTTATAGATTGCTCCAGCAGACAGGCCGGTGGCCGCAATAATGTCGCTCATCGAAGCCTTCTGATAACCGTGCTTGATGAAGCATTCGCGGGCGGTCTCTACAATCTGAGAACGCCTGTTCTTTTTGTATTCTTCGCTGACTTTAGGCACAACCTAATCCTAGCGAACTTTTAGCCAATCCGTGCGCATCCTGGTCACCGTTGACGCGCCCTCACGCGCAAATTCGGCGCAAAATAGAGCAAAAATTCTATAAATCTGCTTGCCCACAATACGGATGCCCTGCGGGCGTCCTAGGTAGCAAGCACGAAAAAGCGGGGCACCCCGGGGTCACCTCAAAAGGTTCACCCGAAAATGCCCCGCTCACGGCAGGCAGCTCAGCGTAGGCTGAGCCCGCTACACATTTTTAGTGGAAGAAGTGGCGGGTACCGGTCAGGTACATGGTCACGCCGGCAGCCTTAGCCGCCTCGATAACTTCCTCATCACGAATCGAACCGCCCGGGTGCACAACGGCACGCACGCCAGCGTCCAGCAGAACCTGCAGGCCGTCAGCGAAGGGGAAGAACGCGTCGGATGCTGCAACCGCACCGCGAGCACGCTCGTTACCTTCACCGCCGAGAGTGTTCGCACGCTCAACCGAGAGCTTGCAGGAGTCCACGCGGTTCACCTGGCCCATGCCGATGCCCACAGCAGCGCCGTTATCGGCAAGCAGAATAGCGTTGGACTTGGGCGAACGCAGCGCACGCCACGCGAACTCGAGGTCGCGCAGGGTAGCCTCGTCAGCAGCCTCACCGGCAACCAGGGTCCAGTTCTTCGGGTCGTCACCCTCAGCCTGCAGGCGGTCAGCCTCCTGGAAGAGCGCACCACCGGAAATGGGGCGGTACTCGATAGCCTCGCGGGCGAAGCCCTCGGGCAGCACCAGCAGGCGCAGGTTCTTCTTCTCGCGCAGAATCTCCAGCGCCTCGGGCTCGTAGCCGGGAGCCACGATCACCTCGGTGAAGATGCCCTTGACGGTACGTGCCATTTCGGCAGTCACGGGGCGGTTAGCGGCAATCACGCCACCGTATGCGGACAGCGGGTCGCAAGCGTGCGCCTTCGCGTGAGCGTCCGCAATGGGGTCAGCCGCGCCGGGGGTTGCCACAGCAATACCGCAGGGGTTGTTGTGCTTGATAACGGCAACAGCGGGCTCGTCGAAGTCGTATGCGGCACGCAGAGCGGCGTCAGCGTCAACATAGTTGTTGTAGCTCATCGCCTTACCGTGCAGCTGCTCCGCCTGAGCAATGCCGGGGGCTGCAGCCGGGTCAACGTACAGGGCGGCACGCTGGTGCGGATTCTCGCCGTAACGCAGGGTCTCGCTGCGCTCGAAGCCCAGGCCGGCATACGGGGGCCAGAAGTTAGCGTCCTCATCCTGCAGGAACTGGGATGCGGTCCAGGTAGCCACAGCGGTATCGTACGCGGCGGTGTGGGCGAATGCGCCGGCAGCAAGGCGGCGGCGCTCGTCCAGGGAGAAGCCACCGTTCTTAGCGGCCTCAACGGTGCGTGCGTAGTCGGCGGGGTCCACAACGATTGCGACGGCGTCGTGGTTCTTCGCTGCGGCGCGAACCATGGAGGGGCCGCCAATGTCGATCTTCTCGATGATGGCGTCCTGATCGGCACCGGATGCAACGGTCTCAACGAAGGGGTACAGGTTCACAACCACCAGGTCGAACGCCTCAACGTCCAGCTCTTCAAGGGTGTCGATGTGCTCCTGCTTGCGGCGGTCAGCCAGAATACCGGCGTGGATGCGCGGGTGCAGGGTCTTCACGCGGCCTTCGAGGCACTCGGGGAAGCCGGTAACTTCGGTGACCTCGGTGACGGGTACGCCTGCTGCCGCGATGGTTGCTGCGGTCGAACCGGTGGAGACCAGCGCGACGCCAGCCTCGTGCAGGCCGCGGGCGAACTCCTCCAGACCGGTCTTGTCGTAGACGGAAATGAGGGCGCGGCGCAGGGGCACGCGATCGAGCTCAATGAGAGACACAAATACTCCGATGCTTTAGACGTGCGCGCCGGTTCTCGGCGGCACAGCTGGTGGATGGACGTAGCCTGCCCGGATAGACAGGGCATGTGTGGGGGTATTCCCCGCCGCTGTGCGTGACGCTAAGGTGAGCGCGTCAAATGGGCACAACGGAACGTGTGTGGGCGGCGGGGTTTGAGCTCGGCTCATTCCGCCGCGGAAAATTTAGCGGGCGGAATTAGCTGTCAGATGCAGTGCCGCGGGATTCAGTGCCGTGGGATTCAGCGAGAGACGCGATGGTCTGCACGAGCAGGCGGCGCTCCTGCACCTTAATGCGTTCGTGCAGGGTCTCTTCGGTATCGTCGTCCAGAACGGGCACTGCCGCCTGGGCGAGGATGGGGCCGGTGTCAACGCCCGCATCCACAAAGTGGACGGTCAGGCCGGTGATCTTCACGCCGTGGGCCAGGGCGTCACGCACGCCGTGCGCACCCGGGAAGGAGGGCAGCAGGGCGGGGTGAGTGTTAATAATGCGGTTGCTGAAACGCTCAACCAGCTGCGCGTCAACAATGCGCATGAAGCCGGCGAACACAATGTAATCGGGGTCGTAGGAAGCGATCTTTTCTTCCAGCGCACGGTTCCAGGAGGGGCGGTCGGCGTAGTCGCCGGGCTGCACCAGGAAGGTGGGTACACCCGCCGCCTGGGCACGTTCAATACCCAGACAGGGCTTGTCGGCGCCCACTGCCGCAATGTCGAGGGGAAGCTCGCCCGCTACTACAGCGTCGAGGATGGACTGAAGATTCGTTCCGGAGCCGGATACCATAACCACAATTCGCACCCGACTAGTATAACCCGTCTCACACCCTTATCCAAAGGGGGGTAAGAGGTTCACAACAGGCCCAAAGCCCAAAGGTAAGCACAAAGAAACCCCGGCGGGACAAATTCCTCACCGGGGTTCATTGGAGTTCATGGGGGTTTATGGGGGTTTGCTGGGCGCAAACTCAACAGGTCGCGAACTCAATAGGCCGCATACTCAATAGGTCGCGGGCGCACGGGACGGTACCCTTATAGGTATGTCTACTCCCCCGCAGAACACTCCAAACAACGCACCAAACAACGCACCGCAGCAGCCCACCCCGAACAACGGTGCACCGCAGAACCAGCAGGTTCCGCCGCGAGCGCCGCAGCAGGCACCGCAGAACATGATGCCGCAGCCTCGGGGACCTCAGGGCAAGAAGCCGCGCAAGCCCATCGACCCCATCGAACAGCAGAAAGCGAATATTCGCACCTCGCTCATGCTGATCGCTGCCGCGCTGGTGATTTTTGCGGCGTCTTCCTTCGTGCTCTCCACGATGCCGCTTTTCTTGGCGCTCTTCATCTTCGCGCTCGCCGGCATTACCCTGAGCATTATTGCGATCGTGCGCACCGCCGTCTACCGCGGCCCCTGGTTCTTCTACATTGCCGCGGGCGTCAGCATTATCTACGGCGCGATGACCCTGCTCGGCGGCATTGGTCTTGCACTCATGCCCGGCGCTCAGGAGTACCGTGAGTGCCGCGCCGCCGCGCTGACCCAGACCGATATGTACACCTGCGACCAGAAGTTCCAGGGCACGATGGACAAGCTCACCGGCACGTCCAGCTCTAGCTCTTCTGCAGCTCGTTAGGGGTTCTGCGCGCTAGTTCTTCTTGCGGGCGTTAGAACCCTGCGCATTAGAGCCCTGGGACTTCGAGGAGCTGACATCCAGCGGGGGCAGCTCCACGGTAGACGCCTCATCGGTCACCAGCGGAAGGATGCCGGTCTGGCTACGAACCTCAAAGATGCGGCTCATCGCCTGATCGGCAGAGAGGACATCCAGCTCGCGATCCACAAAATCACGCTCTAGGTCGTTCTTCTGCTTCTTGCGTGCCGCCTTAGCCGCCTTCTTCGCCTCGCGCTTCTGCGCGCGCTCGTGTGCGCGGTCCTGAGCGGAATCCTGCGAGGCGGGTTCAGCGTGGGAACCCTCAGTCGGCTCGGCACCTTGCGCTGCGGCAGGCTGTTCAATACCAAAGCCGAAGTACGCCATAATGCGGCTCGCGCGGCCCTTCGAACGCGGCGCCTGCTCCGCGGGCTCTTCAACAGCGTTCTCACGCTCAGTAGCCACAGGTTCGGCAGTCTCGTAGACGGGCTCCTGGATCAGCTCGCGAGTCTCCTCCTCGGAGGGGTCATGAGCGTACACGGCGGGATCGTAGGTGTTGCGCTCATACTCGGTGTGCGAGGCAGGCTCAACAGATGCTTCAATGCTCTCGTAATCCTCCGCCTGCGCAGAGTCAGCATGGGCAGAGTGCAGGTAATCGACCTGCTGAACGGCCTCAATCGGCTCGTACTGCTCAGCGGGGCTCTCTTCGGCAGTAGCCTCTTCGGAGGCGGGCTCTTCAGCCACCTCTTCACGCTCTGCAACAATCTCGGCGAAAGCGTCCGCCGCCGCACGCTGTGCCAGCTGCTCGGTCGCCTCCACGGGGACGGCAACCACCGGCTCCTGCGGATGCACCGGCACGTGACCGGTCGCCACCTCAGATACAACAGACTGCTCAGGCTCAGAGACATTCTTCTCAGAAGCCTTCTTAGATGCAGCCGCGCGTGCCGTCTCTTCCGCCTCGTGCTCAGCTGCTTCACGCTCTGCAGCCTCACGTGCCGCAGCTTCCTCAGCCTCACGCTCCATACGCTCCGCACGCGCCTGCGCACGCTCCTCACGACGCTCCGCAAAACGCTCACGGCCCTGCGCAAAACGCTCACGGGCCGAAGCAGTAAAACTCATCAGACGCTCACCCAGGTTCGGGCGCTCATCCGCAAAACGAGGCAGCTCACGGCTACTATCCGGCACCAGGGCACGGCTCAGCAACATACCGAAAGTCACGCCGGCACCCACCGTCAACGCGGTATGCGCCGCAAAAGTCAGCGGCTCAGCACCAACCTCCGTAAAACGACCAATGCCCAGAGAACCGTACGAAATCCAGCCCAGCCACAGGGCACCAAACGACGTCATAATACCGGTCATCACGCCCAGCACCACCGCAGAAATCAGCGCAGACAGCGGGCGGAACGGAACCTTCAGGGCAACCCACTCATCCAGGTGATCCTCACCCTCACGCAAGAACCACCAGCCAGCAATCGCACCGGCACCCAGCGGCACCAGCAGACCCACCAGACCGAACGTGCCCATCGACTCGGGCACAGCACCCAGAATCGGAAGCATCGGCAAAGTACCAACATCACTACTGGTCAAACCAACCGAGGTACCCGCACCAAAGGAGAAACCGGCACCGGTCGACCACGCAATCGCATAAATCACCAGGTTCGGCAAGAAACCCAGCTGCAGCAAAGTCACCGCAGTATCACCCACAGCACCCGCATGCAGCTCCTGGTAGGTGGCAACAATCTGCGACCAGCCCGCCAAAATACCGATACCCAAAAGCACCGCACCCAGACCAACCAGCGCCACAAAAGCAACCACCGCAGCACGCACCACAGCCCAGGCATACGAACCCGCCCAACGCGAATACTGACTCATCTGCGAAATCTGCTCCGCAGTATCAACACCCACCATGCGCGAGAGCGAACGCGCCTCACGGTAGCCACCCCACATCAGACCAGCCACCACAATACCCAAAGGCACCAGGGCAGCATTCAACGCCTGAAGAGGCTGCGGATGCGGGCTCGCCCAACCGTACATCGCCGAACTAATCAGCGCATAAGTCACCGAACCGGACAGCACCGGAATCAAAAACTCACCCTCATACGAGGCGCGCGCCAGGCGACGACCCGAACGGTAACAGAGCAGCAACGGCAAAATACTCAAACCCAGCGGTACCAGCGTCATCGTGCCGGCAGAAGCACCAAAAGCAGCCGCAAGATCCAGGGGAACACCGTGAATCAGAAGCCACAGGTGCGCCGACATGGCGGCCACGGAGGAAAACTCCATGTCGCCAAAACCCTTGGTCGCCCACACGGCAGACATCGCCGCAAACACAGCAAGCGCAGAGAACAGGGCAGTAACAATTAGCTCAACAACACCCTGAAGCCACAGAGGCATGGGCATGGAATAACGAGAGATAGGTGAGGTGCTTTTCATCGTCCTTCAATCATGCCACGAATTAACGACGAAACCCGCCTCCGATTAACACTCGAAAGCGGGTTCTCACAACTATTCGCACAGGTATTCATCCAGACGCACACGCGAGGACGCGTATCAGGCGAAGTTTTACTGCTCAGTCCACGGGTTGGAAGCTTCAACACCCCAGGCGCGGTACACCTGCGCCTTAGAAGAAATCAGCTCCAAATCATAGGCGCTCGCACTCGCCGCCATCAGACCCTCCAGGGCGGCGGTAGGCAGCGGACCGGCATCATCACGACCCACGGCATGCACGCCGCGCGGCGCCTGACGGCCCGCCCACTCGAGGCTCACGCGCGCATCCACATTAATAACGTGGTCGCCAAAGCGCTCAAGAAGTTCGGTAATCCAACGATCAGTTTCCGGGTAGGGGTACAGGCCCTTCAGCTCACCAATGCTCAGCACAGAAATGTACATGTGTCGGAACGAGCGGCGGCGCAGAAAAGCGACCACGGCGGGGTCTGGATCCGCCTTACGGATCTCCGCAAGAACGTCGGAGTCCAGGAGCATACCGGAGAAATTCATACCCCTAATGCTACGCTACGCGCAGACCGGCGTACTGAATAGCGGGGATACCCTCAGGGTTCGGCAGAAGAAGGAAGTTCAGGAACTCGTCGCGCTTAGAAGAAATGCGGGAGTAATCGTCAATGCTGACTGCGGTGTATCCGCCTCGCGCGGGGACAGCTGCGGCACGCAGGCTTTCCTGGTAGGAGCGGGAGGGGTTCAGAGAGATTGCTGCTTCGGTTGCAGAGCCGTTGTACATGTGACAACCTGCGCCGTGAGTGGCGCGATCCTTTCGCGTTGCTCTTGTCTGTACCAATTACCACCGGTTATTCCGGTGGTGAATACAAACCGCTTCGTCATCCGAGCCACCCGTGAACATGGGGTTGGCGTTCGACCATAGTCGGAGCTTATCAGTCGAAACTCTTGAAGCTGGGTTTAGCTTACAGCATTTTCTCAAGTTAAGTAAAGCGTTTTCTGAAAGAGATTTAGATTATTAGCCTTTTGGCTTGTGAGAGTGCTTTAAATGGCGTGAATTTTTGATACTGCGCGGAATATCCTATGTGAATACCGGTGTTTTTATGCGCTAAAAACTCCCCCACCACAAATACAAAATACACCCCAAACCACCGCTCAATAGTCGTCCCGGCAACCAGCCCGACAGTCAGCCCGGCGGCCGCCAACAAATGACCGGCGACAAGGCACAAACCCGCACAATACGCGATAATGAGCTGGTGAGCGCCAACAACCCCTTCCCCGAAATTCCCGTCACCGTACCGCAGATCATTCGCCAGGCCGGGCACCGCACCTACCAGCGCGGTGTCGCCTACCAGCGCAACCGCGAAGTCATCCGCTACAGCTACGACGAAGACGAGCGAACCCTCACCGGGCTCGTCAACGGAAGCACCATCATCCCCTACGAAGTGACCATTCGCTTCTTCCCTGCCGTCAGCGGCTCCGCAACCTTCACCGCCCGCTGCACATGCCCCGTGCTCACCGACTGCAAGCACGCCGTAGCGCTCATGCTCACCGCGCTCGACCGCGCCTCCGTAGCGAAAAAGGCACTCAGCGAACACCCCGGACCGGTCGGCGTACCCGGTGCCGCGGCAAAGGACGCGGCAGAGGCAAAGGGATCCGTTGCAAAGGGAGCCGCAGATTCAAAGAGCGCGGACGTTGCGGAGGCAAAGAAAGCCGCCGACCCGCTCGCGGCACTGCGCGCCTCCGGTGCACTCACCACCGCGGCAAAACTGCCCGCACCCGATGCAGCGACTGCCGAGCCCGAAAACCCCCAGGGAAGCTTTGCGCTCAACGAGCTAGGCGCCTCCCCGAGCCTGCAGGCAGAGGCATCCGCCACCAAAATCTCGGCATGGCGACGTGACCTCTCCTCCGTTCTTTCCGCACGTCAGGACCTTGCGGGCATCGATTCGATGCGCGTGAGCGGTGCCCTAGATTTCTCGCTGAGCGTCTCCGGTTCCTACGCGCGCGGCCGCAATATGCCCGGCGCAACCCCCAGCATTAACCTGCTCGCCCGACCGCTCATGGCGTCCAAAACCGGGCGCTGGATCAAGGGCGGACTCAGCTGGGAAACCTTCGCCTCCAGCGTGGGCGGACCCGTCGGACGGCACGAAATCTACCCCGAACACGAACGATTCTTCGCCGAGCTCTACTCGATTGCCCGCCCCTGGCAGAACATGTACTCCTCGCACCGCGACTGGATCTCCATCAGCGCTTCTGCCTCCACTCTGCTCTGGGACGTACTCGCCCGCGCAGAGGATATTGGCCTGCCCCTGCTCGTCAACGGTCGCGAAGTGAACTACGCCGTGCTGAGCCCGGCACAGGTGCGCCTGCACGCCAGCGCTGAGAAGCACGCAGAAGGCGCCGGCCTGCAACTTCAAGCCGCGCTCAGCTGGGAAGGACGCGAAGGCGAACTGCTGCGCCAGCTCTGGCTGCCCGCCGTGCACTGCCACCCCATCGGCACCCCGCGCACCGGCTTCTTTGCCCTGGGCGGGCTCGCACAGCAGGAGTACGAGCAGGCGGCAAAGGCGGTGCACTGGAAGACCGCGCGCCCCGGCGCGCTGGATGAAGTGGGCCGCGAATCTTTCGTGCAAAAGGACGCGCAGGAGGCACCGGCTGAGGAAGCTGAGAATAGCGCACCGACGATTGCCCCGGCGCAGAATAACCCGGCGCAGGGTGAACGGGTGCGCTACTCCCCCGCCGTGCCCGAACTGCCCGAGGGCGTGGAGCTGGCGCTCATCCCCCTGGTTGAGCCGCTCGATGCCGCCTCCGAATCGCTCATTAGCGCCGGAACCGTGCACATTCCCGCCGCGGAACGCGCCACGTTCCAGAAGGAGTATCTGCCCGCACTCAGCCGCTCTATTCCCTCGCTGACCCCCGATCCGGCGTTGGCGCTGCCGCGCGTGAAGCCGCCGCATCTGGTGCTTGAAATCAGCTTTGACGAGCAGGTACGCCACGACGCGCAGCTGAGCTGGCGTTGGGAGTACCCGCTGAACCCCTTCGCGGAGGACAGCGCAGAGGAGGCGAGCGCACAGGATTCTGCGGGTGCCTCCGATGTGTACTCCCTGCCCGTTTTCGGTTACCCCGGTGAAGAGGGCGGCGAGATTCGTGATGAGCGTTTTGAGGCGCGCGTACTGCGTTCGGTGCGCGCCATTCTTGCCGCTCACCCGGCGCTTTCCGGGCTGGAGGAGCGCCGCATCGAAGGCTGGGAGACCCGCGAGCTGCTCAGCGCGATTCTGCCGAAGCTTCGCCGTGTTTCCGCTGTTCAGGTGCGTTTTAACGGCACCCCGCCACAGTTCGTGGAGGCGGCTGACGCGCTCATTGAAATCACCGTGAGCGAGGGCAATTCTCGCGACTGGTTCGGCCTGGGCATTGCGGTAAAGGTCAATAATTGGACCGTGCCGTTCGCCCAGATTTTTGAGGCGCTCGATCGCGGGGCGGACCGTATTCTGCTCGGTAACGGTACCTATTTTTCGCTGCGTCGACCCGAGTTTAAGACCCTGCGCACCCTCATCGCGGAGGCTCGCGAACTTGACGATGCGGGCGATGAGTTGCGCATTAACCGCCACCAGGCGGGACTATTCTCTGAGCTGGAGTCGCTGGCGGCAAGCGTGCATACGACCGCGCGTTGGGACGCTCAAGTGCGTTCGCTGTTGCAGCTGGTTGAGGGCCTGGAGGATGCCGAAGAAAGCGCCAAAGAGAACCCCGAGAAGGGCACTGAAAAAGCATCTGACAAGGACACTCAGGATTCCCCCGCACCCCAGACGGCTTCCCGTCGGGTTATCGCTCAGCGCCCGGTGCCCACCGGCCTGCAGGCGACCCTGCGCCCATACCAGGTGGAGGGTTTCCAGTGGCTGTCGTTCCTGTACGAGCAGCGTCTGGGCGGTATTCTCGCCGACGATATGGGTCTGGGTAAGACCGTGCAGGCTCTCGCCCTACTCGCCCACGCGATCGAGGAGCATCGTGCCGCCTCCGAACGTGCCGCCGAGCGCGGTGAGAGCGTCGAGCCGTTCGCGCCCTTCCTCGTGGTTGCGCCGACCTCCGTCATCGCCAACTGGGCGGCGGAGGCGACACGTTTCCTGCCCGAGGCGAAGGTCGTGACCATCACCGAAACCACCGCCGGTAAGACCCCGCTGGCTGAGCGCATCGCTGGTGCGCACCTGGTGCTGACCAGCTACACGCTGCTACGCATGGACGAGGACGCATACACCGGCTACGCCCGCACGCTGGGCCGCGCCGTTGATGAATTCACGGGCGAGCAGTCCGCCCCCGAAGGCTGGGGTGCGCTCCTGCTGGACGAGGCGCAATTCGTCAAAAACACCGGCACCCGCGCCTGGTCCATCGCCCGTGCGATGCCCGCCCGCACCAAGATTGCGATGACCGGCACGCCCATTGAGAACAACCTCATGGAGCTGTGGGCGCTGCTGGCGATTGTGGCGGACGGCCTGTTCCCCTCAGCCCGTGCGTTCCGTGACCTGTACGCTCGCCCGGCGGAGTCCGGCGAGGACCCGGCGCACGCCGCGGCGACGGCTGCTCGTCTGCGCCGGCGCATCCGCCCGCTTATGCTACGCCGCACCAAGGAGCTGGTGGCGGCGGAGCTTCCGGCGAAGAACGATACCCGCGTGAACCTGCCGCTGGCTCCCGGTCACCGCCGCATCTATGACACGCATCTGCAGCGTGAACGCCAGAAGGTGCTGGGTCTGCTGGAGGATATGGACAAGAACCGGTTTACGATCTTCCAGTCGCTGACCCTGCTGCGCCGTCTGGCGCTTGATGCCGCGCTGATTGATCCGGAAGCCTACGCCGGGGTGTCGTCGGTCAAGCGCGACTACCTGGTTCAGCAGCTACCCGACCTGCTCGAGAAGGGCCACCGTGTGCTGGTGTTCAGCCAGTTCACCGGCTACCTCAAGAGCATTTCGGCACGCCTGGCGGAGGAGGGCATCGGCCACCTGTACCTGGACGGTTCGACCCGCAACCGTGCCGAGGTCATCGAGGCGTTCACGAGCGGCCAGGAGCCGGTGTTCCTCATTTCGCTCAAGGCTGGCGGCTTCGGTCTGAACCTGACCGAGGCGGACCACGTGTTCATCATGGATCCGTGGTGGAACCCCGCCGCCGAGCAGCAGGCGGTGGACCGTATTCACCGCATCGGCCAGGACAAGGAGGTGCACGTCTACCGTCTGGTCGCCGAGGGCACGATTGAGGAGAAGGTCATGCAGCTCAAGGAGTCGAAGGCCGCGCTCTTCGATGCGGTGGTCGGTGAGGGCGAGTTCGCCTCCGCGGCGGTGACGGCTGAGGATGTGCGCGAGCTGTTTGCGCCGGCTGTCGAGCGGTAGCCGCCCTCCAATCTGAGCGGTAGCCACCTTCCAGACTGAGCGGTAGACTTCGGGTCTGCTGATATGCCTGACGCCCGTCATTTTTCGTTACTTGGTTACGCCTCGGGCTAGATTCACGCCCGATTCTGCTGTGGCCCTTCTCAACGGGGGCTCTGAGGCGTAACCTGGTACGACTACTTACGGAGGCGCCGCCTCCCCACAGATTCAAAAGGAGCATCATGAGCTACAACGTACCCAACGTAAAGTTCAACGACGGCCGATCCATTCCGCAGCTGGGCTACGGCGTGTGGCAGGTTGAGGACGAGGTCGCTGAGAAGGTCGTGGCCACCGCCCTGGAGACCGGCTACCGCCACATCGACACCGCCGCTATTTACGGCAATGAGGCGGGCGTAGGCCGCGCTATCGCTAACTCCAGCGTGGCTCGTGAGGATATCTTCCTCACCACCAAGCTGTGGAATTCCGATCAGGGCTACGAGAACGCTTTTGAGGCGTTTGAGGCTTCCCTGGAGAAGCTGGGCACCGACTACGTTGACCTGTACCTGATTCACTGGGCTAAGCCGCAGCAGGGCCTGTACCTGGATTCCTGGCGTGCGCTGATTGAGCTGCAGAAGCAGGGTAAGGTCCGTTCCATTGGTGTTTCGAACTTCCCCGAGGAGCAGCTGCGCGAGATTATCGAGGAGACCGGTGTGGTTCCGGTCATCCACCAGATTGAGCTGCACCCCTACTTCTCGCAGGAGGCGCTGCGCGCCGTTCACGCCGAGTACGGCATCGCGACTCAGGCGTGGAGCCCGCTGGGCAACGGCAGCGACCTGCTGCAGAACCCCGTGCTGGCTGAGATCGCGGAACGCCACGGTGCAACCCCCGCGCAGGTCGTGCTGGCATGGCACCTGGCTAAGGGCACCGTGGCTATCCCGAAGTCTGTGACCCCCTCCCGCATTAAGGAGAACCTGGCGTCGGTGAACGTGAAGCTGACCGCCGAGGACATCGCGGCTGTGGATGCGCTTTCCACCCCCGAGGGTCGTATTGGCGCTGACCCGGCGAACATCGACTTCTAAGGTATAGCTCGGGCGTATAGCTCGAATCGAACCTACATAAAGCCCCGACAGGCACGGATAGTGCCTGTCGGGGCTTTATTGTGTTCTCGGGCTTGAGTTTTAGCGAACGATCATTCTTGGATTGCTCAACAGGTCAGCGAACGCTCGCGCTCTCCCCCGCTAGTTCTCGTCCTCCACCAGCAGCGAGAGGGAGATGCGGCGGCGAGCCGGGTCCACCTCCACGACGCGCACCTGCACAATGTCGCCGCTGCGCACAATATCGTGCGGGTTCGCCACGTAGCCGCGGCTCATCTGCGAGATGTGCACGAGGCCGTCCTGGTGCACGCCAATATCCACGAACGCGCCGAATGCCGCCACGTTCGAGACGGTGCCCTCGAGCACCATGCCGGGACGTACGTCCTCGAAGTGCGAGACGGACTCGGAGAAGCGGGCGGTGCGGAAGCTACCGCGCGGATCCAGGCCGGGGCGGCGCAGCTCGGTGAAGATGTCCTCGACCGTGTACACGCCGGCGGTGCCTTCGTCTGCGCTCGCCTGAGTATCGCTATCCTGCACGTAGTCGGCGGGGTTCAGCCCGGCGAGCGGGTCGGTCCCATCCGAGGTAGCCAGGGCGCCGGCAACCCAGTGGGCGCCGTTGCGTGCCTGCGCGTCGGCAATAATGCGGCGCGCGAGCGGGTACGCTTCAGGGTGCACGGCGGAGGCGTCCAGCGGCTCCTCACCGCCGCGGATGCGAATAAATCCTGCCGCCTGGCGGAAGGTTTTCGCGCCCAGTCGCGGCACGTTCAGCAACTGCTGACGGTTCGCGAAGGCGCCGTGTTCGGTGCGGTAGGCGACGATACGTTCGGCGGTTGCGGTGCCCACGCCCGCCACGTGCGCGAGCAGCTGCACGGAGGCGCTGTTGAGGTTCACGCCCACGGCGTTCACGCAGTCTTCGACGGTGTCGTTGAGGGCGCGGCGCAGGGCGGCGGGCGGCACGTCGTGCTGGTACTGGCCCACGCCGATGGACTGCGGGTCGATTTTAACGAGCTCGGCGAGCGGGTCCTGCAGGCGGCGGGCAATGGAGACGGCGCCGCGTACGGTCACGTCGTAGTCGGGCAGCTCGGCGGCTGCGAGGGTGGAGGCGGAGTAGACGGAGGCGCCCGCCTCGGAGACGGTCACCTTCTGAGGTGCTTCTGCGCCTTCCTCGCGCAGGGTGCGGATCAGTTCGCTGGCGAGCTTGTCGGTTTCGCGGCTTGCGGTGCCGTTGCCGATGGCGATAAGTTCCACGCCGTGCTCGCGGCAGGCGGTGGCGAGCTCACGCAGTGCTTCTGCCCACTGGTTGCGCGGGGCGTGCGGGTAGACGGTGCCCACGCGCAGCGGCTCACCGGTGCCGTCAACCACGGCGTATTTCACGCCGTGGCGCAGACCCGGGTCCAGGCCGAGGGTGGTTTTGTGTCCGGCGGGTGCGGCGAGCAGAATATCGCGCAGGTTGGAGGCGAACACCTCGGTAGCGTGCTGTGCGGCGGCGTCGAGTAGCTGGTGGCGGATGCGTTCGGCAAGGCGCGGGCGCAGGTGGCTGCGCCATGCGGTGCGGACGGTGGCGGCGAGCCAGCCGAGTACGCGGTCTTCGTCGTCGACGGTGTTGAGCACCTGCACGGGGATGCGTAGCGCGGCGGCGACTTCACGCTCGTATGCAGAACGGACGTTCTCGTAATTTTCGGCGGCGGCCTCAGCTTCGGCGCGGGCGGCACCACGCAGGCGGCTGAGCGCCACGGGGGCGGGTGCCACATCCACTTTGAGGCGCACCACGCCGGCGTCCTTGGCGCGGTGCAGCGCCAGCACACGGTGCGGCGGAATGGAACGAATACGGTCCGAGAAGGCGAAATAGTCGGAGAACTTCGCACCAATGCTTTCCTGACCGGCAATCACGCGAGACTCAATCACGCCGCCTTCACGCAAGCGCTTGAGGAGCTTTTCGCTCAGCACCGGGTCGGTGAGGGCGCGGTCAACCAGAATTGCGCGGGCACCGTCGAGGGCCTCTTCGGCACTGTGAATCTGCAGGGCTTCGTCCGCCTCCGCAACCTCAATGCTCTCGTCCTCGTCGTCTTCGGTGCCGTCGGTAATGTATGCGGCGGCGATGGCGTGCGCCTCGGCGAGGGGCACCTCCAGCAGGTCTTCGACGAGGGAATCAAGCCCGGCGGCACGCGCCATCTGGGCGCGGGTCACACGCTCGCTGCGGTACGGGGCGTAAATAGCGTTCACGTCTGCGATGGTGGCGGCGTTCATGAGCGAGGAACGCAGCTGCAGCAGGGTGAGCGGGTCGATGAGGCCTTCGTCGGCGCGTTCGGTGAGCGCTTCGAGCACGCGGTTGCGGCGCTCTTCGAGGGCGCGGAGCTGGCCCAGGCGCGACTGGATGGTGCGCAGCTGGGTGTCGGTGAGTGCGCCCGTTGCTTCTTTGCGGTAGCGGGCGATGAAGGGTACGGAGTTGTCGGCGTCAAGCAGCGCCACGGCTGCGCGGATGCGGTGCGGCGCAATGCCGGTTTCTACGGCGAGCGCGTTGATGAGGTGCTCGGCGGGCTGCTCAGTCTTGCCGCCTGTTTCGTGTTTTTCGCGGTGTGCGGCGCTGCTGGGTTCGTTGCCGGCGGCACTGCTGGGCGCGGGGTGTGCAGTTCGATCCGCGCGCGGGCGGATGCTGCTCGGGAGGGGGTGTTCGCTCATCCTTCCAGTTTCGCATATTTCGCCGCGGCTCATGGGTTGAGCGGTGGTGCTGAGGATAGAGTCAGCGCGGGGCGTATTTTGCTCGCCTGTGCGGGTGCGGGTAAGCGTATTTTCTATCGCATCTTCTAGTGCAGATTACGAGTCTTTACGCACATTTTGCCCTGTGGGTGCGCTAAACATTGTCATCTTTCCGTAAGAAACCGTGTTAGGGGTTCACGTATTTGAATAGTGCTTAGTTTCAGCGATAAATTTAGATAAAAGAGCATATTTTTTGAAAAATATCGCTTATTCATGCAGATAAGGGGTGGCCTCACACCACGCAAACGCCCTTGTCTGCGTGCACACATTCAGGGTTTCGGCGGCACGGTACGACATGGTGCCGCCACATCCCGCAGATGAAAGAGGGACCCATGCGCGAACAAGCCGCGCTATTAAACGCGCCGGAGGGCTACTTAGATTTTCACGACGAGTACGCGGAACTCATCGCCGAACTCGCCGCGTTGGGGTTCACCCCTACCCAGGTTCTCCGCCGCCTCAATTTTCTGTACCCGCACATCAACAAGAAGCACCTGAACTATGCGCTGGACTCCGGCATCTGGCAGTTTGGCCCGGTCACGGCAGACGCCCCGAGCTACACGGTGCTCGCATGCGGCCTCTGGTACGTTTTCGCGGAAGCCTACGATCTGCCTCCGGAGCCCGAGTACGCGGCGCTGATTCTTGATTGCGATATTATTCACGACCTGCCGCCCGCGCTGGAGGCACGCCACTTCAGCAATGAAGACATTGCGCACGTTCTGGCGAAGATCGGCGCTACGCTCAAGTACCTTGCCGCACACCCCTACTCCCAGCTGGAGGAAGAAGCCTACGCGCAGACCCTCGAGGACATCCGACTGCGCGGTTTGGAAGAAATCGGCACCGAGGGCGGTAGCCTGTACACCCTGCTTGCCGCCAGCATGGAGGGCGAATCGGCGTGGCCTGCCCCCGCACAGACGGTCAACGATTACCTCGGCGACGGCGACTGGTCCCTGGGCATGCTCCGCACCGGCATCTACCCGGCGGAGGCGCTCGAAAACGAGTGGTATATCGACGCCGCGGCGGTACCCGAGGATTTTGCGCCGAAGACTCTGAGCCTGTTTTTGAGCTATTGCGCCCGCTACGACCGCGAGCCGACGGCGCTGAACTACGGCTACTGGTCGACCATTCCCACTCTGATTGGTGAGGTGCCGCCGCTGGGTGCGGTACGCGCCAAGTTCGGCTCCTGGCAGACGACTCTGCATCGCGGACGCACGCAGATTGCCCGCGAGCTGCGCCTGTGGACGAAGAACGAAGCAAACGCAGCTGCCGCTGAGTCGAACGAGACCGAGGCGAGCGCGGCTGAGGAGCTTGAGCTCCTCGATGCTGAGCTGACTAACGCTGAGTTGGCTAACGCTGAGCTCACCGAAGCAGAACTAGCAGAGCTGGATACCCCGGACGGCGGCTCCCCTGTGGACGCTCCCGCGGAACCGGCAGAATCGGCAGAGCCGGCAGAGCAGGCAGAGCCCGCGCGTCTGAGCGCCCGCGAACTCACCGAGCAGGGCATTGGCGTGGTGCAGACCGCCCACACCGACCTGGCGGCGTACCACCGCGCCCAGTGGGAGCAGACGGTGGAATCCTTCGGCGAACGCCTCGCGCAGCTTGCCTGGAACCGCCGTCTGAGCACCTACTACTTCTTCGATGGCGCCTCCCTCGAGGACGCCGACCCGACCCCCGTGGTGACGGTCTTCCGTTCCCCCACCGGTTTCCTCTGCGAGCTCGAACCCACCGCCGAGGCGCTACCCGCCTTCGACCCCGAGTTTCTGCAGGAGCACGGCTGGAGGCGCCCGGTTCCGGTGCATGCTCTGTGGAACCTGCACGCGCTCGACCCGTTAGAGGCTGCCGCCGCCGTCATCGAGGCGATGCGTTCGGGTTGCGGTTGTGAACGTTGGGATTTCTACCGCACCGATGACGACAACGACCCGCTTGCCGAAGAGGCTGAGATGGCTTCCGTCTAAGCAAGCACTCCCGCGAGCCTCACAGGTTTATCTTTAGAGATAGCGAAAGCCCGCGTCCCCACTCCAAGAGAAGTAGGTGACGCGGGCTTTACGCATGCACCGGTAGCCGGTGTACTAGTAGCCGGTACCGATAGCCGATGTGGCTTAGCGTGGGTTGCTTAGCGTGGGTGTTTAGCGTGCCGAGAAGATCTCGGATGCCTCCACAATCGCAATCTGCGCGGTGCGGGTAGAGATTGCTTCGTGGCGGCGTGCATCCGCACGGCGCTTGAAGAACCAACCAATACCCAGAATCGCGAACCAGACGGGCATCGCGAGCAGACCCCTGAGGGTTTCTTCATCCATGGCCAGCACACCGATGGTGAAGGCGAAGAACACCAGCGACAGCCACGCGGAGAAACGGCCGCCGGGCAGACGGAACTTCGACTTCTCGTGACGTGACGGGAACTTCTTGCGGTACATCAGGTAGCTGACCATAATCATCGCCCACGCAAAAATCACGAGTACCGCAGCCACGGTGGTGACCAGGTTGAACGCGCTAGAGATTGAGTCACCCGCGTAGAGCAGCACGATGGAGGACAGCAGCATCACGGCGGAGAGGAACAGCGCGTTACGCGGCACACCGTTCTTAGAGATCTTGCCCAGGAACTGCGGGGCGCTGCGCTCGCGCGCCAGGCCGAATGCCATGCGCGAGGTAGAGAAGATACCGGAGTTCGCCGAGGAGGTCGCACTGGTAATCACCACAAAGTTAATGATGTGCGCGGCGATGCCCAGGCCCGCCAGAGTGAACATGGCCACGAAGGGGCTCTTATCGGGGCTGACGAGGCGCCAGGGGGTAACCATCAGGATAGTAGCGAGCGCGCCCACGTAGAATACCATAACACGTACCGGTACGGCGTTGATTGCCTTGGGCAGGGTCTTTTCGGGGTCCTTGGTTTCTGCGGCGGTGGTACCAACCAGCTCGGAGCCCATGAAGGCAAAGACGGCAATCTGGAATGCGCCGAGGAAGCCAATCAGGTGGTTGGGGAACATGCCGCCGTCATTCCAGAGGTTTGCAACGGATGCCTGCGCGCCACTGGGCGAGGTGAAGCCGATAGCGACCATGCCGCCGCCAACAATAATCAGGGCAACGATGGCGACAATCTTGATCATGGCGAACCAGAATTCGATTTCGCCGAAGTTCTTCACGGACACCAGGTTCAGGGTCAGCAGAACACCGATGACGGCGATCGCCGGAATCCATGCCTGCAGGTCGGGCCACCACATACGCAGGTAGCCAACAATTGCGATGATATCCGCGACGGCGGTGACCACCCACATGAACCAGTAGGACCAGCCGAGGAAGAACCCGGCCATGGGGCCGACCAGGTCGGTGGTGAAGTCGGAGAAGGACTTGTACTTCAGGTTGGAGAGCAGAATCTCGCCCATAGCTCGCAGCACCAGGAAGATGACGGCGCCGATGAGCATATACACGAAAATAACTGAGGGACCCGCCATGGAGATGGCGCGACCGGAGCCCATGAACAGGCCGGTACCGATGGCACCGCCAATTGCGATGAGCTGGATGTGGCGGTTGCTTAGACCGCGGTGCAGTCGCTCTCCCTGTTCGGGAGCTTTAGGATTCAGGCTGACGTTGTTCTGTTCAGTCACGACGTCCTCTTTTCAGCGGTTGTACCCCGTACCGCATGTGCCGTTACTGGAATAAGAATCGCTAGATCGCAGCAGGCACGGTCACTGTATGAATATGCGGCCATTAGCTTGCGGGGCGTCCCCGGATTTCGGGGCGAGGCTGGGGCTCTGCCAGCTACCGCGCGGCATTCGGAAGTGTCACGCTATCGATTGACGCGGAGTTTTTCTGAGAGCCCTCACAGCTACTTGGATAGTTATTCTACAGGTGTTAAGTGCAAGAAAACAGGATTTACGGCAAAAATGTGACCTGTTTCTATTATTCACGTCATATCAAGCGACGTAAAAAATGCCGCCCGGAACGTAAACAGGCAGGCACGAGGGCACGCGAAAGCCCCGCCTCCGCATCCTAAAAGAATGCAGAAACGGGGCTTACCAACAGCGCCGCAGAAACACTACATAAACGCCGCAGAAAGAGCAGAAACTACTGCTGACCAACCTTGTCAGCAGCCTTGTCAACAACATTGCCAGCAGCCAGCGCACGAGCACGCTTCGCCGCGTGGCGGCGGGTCAGAATCTCGTAGCCAATAGCCAGAGCGATGAACCAGATGGGGGTCAGCGCCAGACCGATTGCGGTGTCCGGGTACAGGCTCAGGGCGTAGACCATGACGGCGAAGAAGACCAGACCAAACCAGCTCATACCGATACCCCAGGGCATCTTATACTCGGACGCTTCGTGGCGCTCCGGGAACTTCTTGCGGTACACCAGGTACGCAATCAGGATCATGCTCCAGGTGAAGATACCCATCATCGACGCCACCGAGGTCACCACGGTGAACGCCTCCATAATGCCGTTGCCCGCATAGAGCATGACCAGGCTGAACAGCAGCATCACGGTGGTCAGGTACAGGGCGTTGGCGGGCACACCGTTCTTGGTGAGCTTACCCAGTGCGGAGGGGGCGGCACCGTCATGCGCCAGACCGTAGACCATGCGGGAGGTCGAGAAAATACCGGAGTTCGCCGAGGACGCCGCGGAGGTCAGCACCACAAAGTTCACCAGGGAGGCGGCAACAGCAATGCCAGCCAGGGAGAACATGCCCACGAAGGGGCTCATGGACTTATCCAACTTGTCCCAGGGGGTGACGGCGAGGATGGTCAGCAGCGGCAGCGCGTAGAAGAGGCCAATGCGGAAGGGTACCGCGTTAATTGCCTTGGGCAGGGTGCGTTCAGGGTGTTCGGTTTCCGCCACGGCGGTACCGACCAGCTCAGCACCCACGAAGGCGAAGAGCGCAATCTGGAAGGCACCCAGGAAGCCCGTCAGGCCCTGGGTAAAGATACCGCTACCGGAAGGGCCGGGGCGATCCCAGAGGTTTGTCACGGAGGCGACGGTACCGTCGGGCGCAGTGAAGCTAAAGGCAACCATGAGCGCACCAACAATAATGAGGGCGACAATAGCGACGATTTTAATGACGGCGAACCAGAACTCGATTTCACCGAAGTTCTTCACCGAGGGCAGGTTCAGTAGCAGCAGAGCCACGATAACGGTCAGCGCCGGGATGAAGGCTGGGATTTCCGGCCACCAGTATTTGATGTAGCCGGTAATAGCAATGACGTCCGCGATACCTGTGACGACCCAGAAGAACCAGTACGACCAGCCGACGAAGAAGCCGGCGCGCAGACCGAGGATGTCGGTAATGAAGTCGGTGAAGGACTTGTACTTGGGGTTGGAGAGCAGAATCTCGCCCATGGCGCGCAGAACAAAGTAGATAACGCTCCCGATAATCGCATACACAAAGACGATGGAGGGGCCGGTCAAGGCGATGGTCTTTGCCGAGCCGAGGAAAAGGCCGGTGCCGATGGCGCCGCCAATAGCGATCAGCTGGATGTGTCGGTAGCTTAGTCCGCGCTGAAGCTTAGAGTGCTCAGCTTCGGAGTCTAGGCCGGTGACGGAGTTGTGCTGCGTTGGCTGCTGTGTCACGTATTTCTCTTTCCTGCGTCGATTCGCCCTAAATTTCACTCGGGGGCGAGTCCGGGTGGTTGGTATTCGTGCATAATCCTGAA
>ERZ1674167.82-NODE-82-length-21020-cov-2.831815_pt1 | contig 21020 bp, 16 predicted proteins | sample MGYA00581301_ERZ1674167 | MGnify/ENA primary metagenome ERZ1674167 (study PRJEB41354, sample SAMEA4873301) | human saliva metagenome | biome: human-associated habitat [ENVO:00009003]; feature: mouth environment [ENVO:08000002]; material: saliva material...
TCGCGCAGCACCGCCCGCTTTTTAATGCTCTAGTTCACCGCTATTTCGGTTCTAGAAGATACGGCGCGCCACCTTGTCAAAGAGACGGTCCGGCAGCACGGTATGCAGGAACACGGAAGGCTTAGCACCGAAACCTACCAGGTAGCGGGTCTTGGGGCGGCGCGCCTCCAGGGCTCGCAGAATAGCGTTAGAGATAACCCTGGGCTCCGAGAGGTTGGAGGAGGGCGAGTAGAGCTTACGCATATTTGCCGCGACCCGCTGCGCCTGAGCCACGTAGACACCGTTTCGGGAGGATTCCTCGAGGTGGTCTGCCGCGATGAGTCCCCAGGGGGTTTTGATGCCGCCGGGCTCGATAATGACCACGTCGATACCGAACTCTTCAACCTCCATGCGCAGCGCATCGCTGAACGCTTCGAGAGCGTACTTGGTGGCGTGGTACCAGGCACCCAGGGGCGAGGTAATACGCCCCGCCATCGAGGAGATGTTCAGGATGCGCCCGCTGCCCCGTGCACGCATATGCGGCAGCACCAGCTGGGTGAGGCGCGCGAGGCCGAAGAGGTTCACCTCGAACTGGCGGCGTGCCTCGTCGATGGGGACATCCTCAATAGCGCCGTAGGATCCGTAGCCTGCATTGTTGATGAGCACGTCAATGCGGCCTTCTGCGTCAATAATCTGCTGCACAGCGGCTTCCATGGATGCTTCATCGGTAACGTCCAGGCTGAGCGCTTTCACGCCCTCGGAGGCGAGCTCTTCAATCTTCTCAACTCGGCGGGCGGCACCGTAGACGGTGTAGCCGTAGCGCACCAGTAGCGGCGCCACGTCGTAGCCGATACCGGAGCTGGCGCCGGTGAGAAGAACGACGGGGCGTTGCAGTGACTTGGGCATTGCGTATCCTTTCGGGCTGCCTCCCCTTCGGGTTGCTCCCTGCAGTGTTAGCGGGGAGGTGTTAGCTGGGGGGGTACTTCTTAGGGTACGCTCACGCGCGGCGTACGGGCGGTGTACGGACATGCAGAAAGCTCAGGGCGTAGTGTGAGGGTATTCTCACCGGCATATGTGAGGGCAGGCATGCATATCGAAAGCTCGCCGCGGCATCCTGGGCGGATGCGGCGGCGAGCTAATGTTTTGAGGTCGGGGTTTAGGGGTCGTGGTTTAGACCTCTTCGACGTCAATATTGACCTTGGGTTCGGGGTGCGACTCGCCGGTCAGCATGGTCACCAGCAGGGTAGAGTCCTTCACGGCGCGCAGGGAGTGCAGCAGCTTGGCGGTCACGTGAATTGGCTTGCCGGGCACCAGGGTAATATCGCGGTCCTTCACGTGGAAGAGGACCTCACCCTTAAGCACCTGCACGAAGATGGGGTGCACGCTGTGGTGCTCGTGCCAGGACTGACCTGCAGCCAGTTCCATGAGGGTCAGGTTGCCGCCGTCGGCGTCAACAATCTTGCGAGCCTGGGGCTTGTCTTCAAAGGGGGTCAGCGCTTCGGTGAGCTGGGGAAATACGAGGACGCGGCCTTCATGGGTACCTGCCATGGTACGCACCTTTCTCTTTAGGGGTGAGTGAAAGGGGGCGCGCACCCCCTCCCTATTATTGGTATTAAAAATACTAAATTTCTTATATTGTATTCCCCTCCCCGCAACAGGACAATACCTCGGCTCACACCGAGCTAAAACACCCCGAGCAGAGAGGGGAACAACATTTACTGGTAACTCCACACCTTCGAATAGGCGGAGCGATTGCTATTACGCGGACGCAACAGGTTCACCATCAACGCCGTCGTACCAAAGCTCACCGCAATAATCATGCAGGTCGCCGCGGTAAACGCACCACCGGGAATCGGCGCAAAAATCGCAATCAGATACAGGATCACCGCGCAGAACGACAGGAACAGCGTCGCAATCGTCATCAACGGCACCAGCACCAAACCACCGCGCGCCGGCACCGCAAAATCTGCCGGACGCACATAACGCAACACGCCCATACCCACGACCGTCCAGATGGCGGTGACCAGAATAGCGGTCACCACATCCGCCGGGCGGTGCCAACCGTTAATAATCGTGGAGGCACCCGTCAGGCAGGTCGCCACCGCCGCGCAGAGAGCCACCGTGGGCCGCAAGAAACGAGGCGCCGCTAGGAAGAGCGCCGCGCCAGCCGCCGCCGCGAAGGTCGTGTGGCCACTGGGCGCCGAGTTGCTCAGCGCCTCCTGAACACCCAGGTCGGGCTTCACAATCAGGTAGTGCTTGAGCAGATATGTACTCGTCACCGCCGCAGCCCCAACTAGCACGCCAATCAGCGAGGGCAGGAACCGGTGCTTCCAAATCAGCACCGCAATCAGACCCAGCACCGCAATCACACCAACAATCGTGGGCAAAGAATCCAGCGCAGTCAGGGTCGGACCGCGGTAACTCTTGAACTGATGCGCATACTCGGTGTACGCCTGCTCATCAACCTGCTGGCCGGTCGCCGTGTAAATGAAGAACACAAACGCACCGTAGAGAGACAGACCCAAGAACAGCAACGCCATCACGTGACGCATCAAAATACCGGTACTCGGAAGATGATGCCCCTGCTCTTCGCCGGGACGATTCACCGGGCGGCCCGAAGCATCCACGGGAACCTGACCGGTCTGAACATACGCACCGTTCGGGTAGGCGGCGGCAGGATACGCCTCAGGAGGATAAGCCACCGGCTGCGGAGGCATCGCACGCGTGGGAAGCGGTTGCTGGGCGCCCATTGGGGAGGCACCCATTTGGGGGGTACCCATCTGATTATTCAGCGGGAAACCGCTCACCGAAGGCTTCGGCGGATCCAGACGGCGCGTAGCCTGCATCGGTTCATCCGCGCTGTAGTTCCCCTGAGAGGCGCGTTCCTGCGGCGAGGGAATCGTCTCAGGAATCTTAATGGGGGCACGGTAGGCGCGCGGCAGAGGGCGGGTCGCGCCAATAACTTCTGTAGAGTCCTGGTGCGAAGAAATAACTTCGGTATTCGCAGATTCAGCGTTCACGGAACCTGCGTTCGCAGAAGCCGCGTTTGCAGAACCTACAGGCGCAGCTTCGTGAGCTGGCGATGAACCGTAATCCGTCAAAACTTTCGTACGGTCATCACTGTGCGCAGTAGCAGGGGTAGCCGTCTCGTGGGAGGCGAGCACCTGGGTAGCATCCTGATAATCAGAAAGCACCGCAGTCGCGTCCTGATAATCAGAGAGCACCGCAGTCTCATCAGAGGAAAACACCGTAGTAGGCGCGTTGTCAGCAGCGGCCGCATGCACATCAGCGGGGTGAAGCACACTGGTAGCATCGAGGTTTTCGGAGCTCTCCCAACCAGAGTTTCCCGAACCCGATGTATTTGCCGGTGTTTTCTTCTTCATAACCCTTCGTACCTTCTTGCCCTCATGTCTGTTAGCCATACCCGAGCCCGCCGATGCCCACCCCTCAAAACGGTAGCCCCCAAGCTGCCGTTTTATGCGAAGCACCGTCCGAGTTCTCGGGCGAATAACTACCTACTATCCCAGGTTAAGCTATGAAAAACTAAAGTTTTTTCGACCACAACCTGAGAGTTTCCAGAGAATACATGACAGGGCGCGAGCGCACCCGCCCGCCCCCAGAATGCTATGGTGAGCTCATAGCGCATCACAGAAGGGCAGATACCTTGAACACCAGTATGAGCGTGCCGCCTCTCGGCTACGGTTTTCACCTCACGAACACTCCCCTGCCGCCACTGCAGGAGGTTCTGGAAAACCTGTTCACGGTCGAAATTCCGATGACGGTCACCTTCCGCGGGGTCAATAGCCGCCAGAGCGCGCTGATTCGCGGCCCGCACGGCTGGGGCGAGTTCGCGCCCTTCCTCGAGTACGGTGCGCAGGAGTCTGCCGCGTGGCTTGCCTGCGCGTTGGAGGCGGCGTGGCTGCCCGCACCGGAGCCGGTGCGTACGCGCATCCCGCTGAACGCGACCCTGCCAGCAGTACCGGCGGAGCGTGTTCCGCAGGTGCTCGCCAAGTACGAGGGCGAGATTCAGGAACTCAAAATCAAGGTGGCTGAGAAGGGTCAGAGCCTCGCCGACGATATTGCCCGCGTGGCGGCGGCGCGAGATGCGCTCCCGAATGCACGCCTGAAGGTGGACGCGAACATGGGCTACACCCTCGCCGGTGCCCTTGATGCGCTGCGTAAGCTCTGCGAGTACGGCATTATCTACGCCGAACAGCCCGTGGCATCCATTGAGGATATGGCTGCGCTCCGCTTTGCCATTGCTAAGGAGGGGCTACCCGCCCGCATTGCCGCGGACGAGTCGATCCGCAGGGCGGAAGACCCGCTGAAGGTGGCGCGCGCAAACGCCGCGGACCTGATGGTTATTAAGGCGGCGCCGCTAGGCGGTGTACGTCGTGCGCTCGCGCTGGTGGAGCAGGCGCAACTTCCGGCAGTGGTTTCTTCTGCGTTGGAATCTTCGGTGGGCATTGCCACCGGCGCCTCCCTGGCGGCTTCCCTACCGACTTTGAGGTACGGGTGCGGTCTGGGCACGGTCTCCCTCATGGCTGAGGACGTTACCGACGAGCCGCTCATCGCCCGCGACGGGTTCATGGACCTGCGCACCATCACCCCCAGCCTGCAGCGCCTGGAGCGTCTTGCCACCGATGAGCAGACCCGCCAATGGTGGGTGGAGCGCGTCACCGCCTGCTACCGGGTACTGAAACGCGCCTCCGGACTGTAAAGACTGTAGTTATCAAGGTTGCACCCGTGAAGGGTAACCATAACTGAATGAAAAACCTTACGGCATTAGAATGGTACGGTGACTGAAAACCGCTCAACCCCCGCCATGCTCACCGCAGTATCCGTGCTCGATTCGCTGATTCGTGCCGGTATGCGGCATGTTGTCGTGTCTCCGGGTTCCCGCAGTGCACCTCTTGCGTACGCTATTGCCGCCGCCGCTGAAGCCGGCGCGCTCATTGCGCACGTGCGCGTGGACGAGCGAAGTGCAGCCTTTACCGCCCTCGGTATTGCCAAGGCATCCGGTCAGCCCGTGGGTCTGGTGTGCACCTCCGGTACGGCACTGGGCGAGTACATGCCCGCCGTCATGGAGGCGTACCACGCTGGCGTGCCCCTGGCGGTGCTGAGCGCGGACCGCCCGGAGCGTCTGCGCGGTAGCGGCGTGAATCAGACGACCCGTCAGGCGAGTTTCTTCCATCCTTTTGTGCGTGCTGAAGCCGATCTGACTTCCTACCCCGAGCAGGTGGAGGGCGAGCAGACTCAGGCTTTTGCCGCCTGCCTGAATGCGCTGACCGGTCGTAGCGCCGAGCACTGGCGCAAGCAGTCGGCGGAACCGATTGGCCCGGTGCACCTGAACATTTGTTTCGATACACCGCTGACCCCCTCTGGCCGTTTTGCGCAGATGCTGCCGCAGTGGGCGCAGAGCCTGCTGGAGGATTACGACCCGCAGGCTGAGGGTCGCGCCCGCGCCGCCCGCGCTGAAGGTTCCGGGCTCTCCAGCGCCGAGCAGCGTTGGCTTCTGGATTCTTTGGAGGCGCAGGCGGACCTGGCGGAGTTCACCCCGGCGCACCGCACCGTGGTGGTTGCCGCTGACGGTGCCGGCGAGTTTGCGGCGGAGTTCGCGCGCGTGCTGAACCTGCCACTCTTTGCGGAGCCTTCCTCCGAGGCGCGCCACGGCGTAACCTCCATTCCTCACTACCCGCAGCTGCTCGGCGATGCGTCCTTCAAGCCCGCCGCGCAGATTGAGCGTGTGGTGCTCTTCGGCCACCCGACGCTTTCGCGCCCGATTACGGCACTGCTGGAACGCGAAGATATTCAGTGCGCGTTCTACGCCCCGCGCCGCGCCAGCTGGTACGAGCCGGGCGCTCGCTCCTTCGTGGAGCTACCGACCCCCCACGAGCTCGCCGAGTTTGCGTGCGCATCCTCTGCTGCCGCTGATGAGCTGGTGGACGAACTGAGCTGGCTAGAGCAGTGGGTTGAGCCCGCCCGCGAGCTGCAGGATGAGTGCCTGCGCGCCATTGCCGCCTACGAACACCCCGGTGCTGAGAGTTCAGTAGGCAGCGCTGAGAGCTCGGTTGACTACACCGATTACCGCAACCGCACCGCCGGCCGCTCCTACGCCCGCCGCGTCTGGCAGGATGCGGTGGCTCAGCGCCGCCTGCTCGTACTGGGTTCTTCAAACCTGGTGCGTGATTTGGATGCGGCAGCCCCCGCTCTGGGTGAGCCCGCCCCCGCGCGCGTGTTTGCTAATCGCGGTCTTGCCGGTATTGACGGCACGATTGCGACCGCTATTGGTGTATCCCTGTCTGGCTACTACCCTGCCGGTGTAGATGAGAACTCCCGCCCGATTATTGGTGGTGCCGCCCTGCCGGTGACCCTGCTGTGCGGTGACCTGACCTTCCAGCACGATGTGTCCTCGCTGAACCTGCCGAATACTGAGCTTCTGCCCGAACTGCGCGTTGAGGTCTTTGACGATGCCGGCGGCGGTATTTTCACGACCCTTGAACACGGTGATATGGCTCGTCAGGAGCAGTTCACTGCGGCTGTGGATCGTTTCTTCACGGTGGCTGCCGCCCCGAATACTGATTTGGCGCGCATGGCTGCCGGGTTTGGCACCGAATCGGGCGTTGAGGTGCGCATTCACACACCCTAAAGCTGTTTCTAAAGGCTGCAGGCTAAGCCCCGTGCGCAGGGTTGACCGATATACTGAAAACTACCTGTGCCATAGCCTTCCGTGGCTGAACGCTAGCCGGTCGTAGCGGTTTCACTCGCCGCTGCATTCGCGTTTTTGCGCGCCTGCTGACGTAAGGCACCCTATCTATCATTTATTGACATTCACGCTCTTGCCGCTGATGCACACCGCCCGCGACCCGAGGTTTTACCCCGGTGAGCCCGGTGCATGCGGCGGACGTTGCCCCCAAGGATTCTCATGAGCTCACTCGATATTATTGTTGCTGTCCCCTCCGGAGCCGGTTGGGTTCCCGTACACGCCATGGCGGAGCTTCTCGCCCGCTACACCGGCGGCACCGTGCACACCGTGGATGTGGGCGCATCCCTCAGCAAGGAAACGAAGCTTCTGGCGCGTCTGCCCCGCCTCAAGGGCGGCTCGAAGCGTTGCCTGGTGATTGCTTCTGATCCCGGTCAGCTGTACGCCATTTCGCAGCGTTCCTTCGCGTTCCGCCGCTACGGCGCGGTCTACGGCTGGGTGATTGATAGCTTCTGGGATGACCGTATTCCTGCGGTGGCTAAGTCCTCCACCTACGACCGTATTTTCGTTGCGGATGTTGACGACGTTCAGCCCTGGACTGCCGCGGGCGTGAAGAACCCCGGCGTTCTGCCCTGGGGTGCGGATGTTTGGAGCAAGTTCAGCGACCGTCTGGCTACTCTGGGCTCAAAGAGCACCGACCTGCTGCGCGTGGGCCGTCAGCCCGCCGCCTACGAAGATGACGAGGCGACCGCCGCCCTCGCCGCTGAGCTGGGTCTGAGCTTTGAGGGCCGCCCGCCCTTCGGTGCAAATGACCGCGAGTCGGCTCAGCATCTGCAGGATTCGCTGAACCGCGCGAAGTTCCTGCTGGCGTTCTCCACTTCGGTCAGCCCGGCACCGTACACTCACCCGACCAAGGAGTACATCACCGGCCGTTGGACCGATGCCCTGGCTTCGGGCGTGACCGTGGTCGGCAAGGTTCCGAACACCACCACCGTGCGTGAAATTCTTTGGGATAGCGCAACCATCGACATCGACCATGCGGATGCACGCGCGGGCCTCGCGCAGGTTGCCGATGCGGTCTCCCGTTGGACCCCTGCGCAGGGTGAGCAGCAGATTCGTCAGGCGCTGCAGCACCTGGATTGGCGTCACCGTTTCGTGGAGCTTTGCAAGGCGTTGGGTGAGGTCCCGACTTCTTTGGCGGCTGATTGCGAGGCAATGCGCGCCCAGTACGTTCAGCGCTAAATACGTGCCCTAAGGTTATGGGTATATAAAAGGTGAGGGCTGGTTTCTATCATAGAAACCAGCCCTCACCTGTATTTATGCCCCATGAGGCATATTGCATACGGGGTTTTAGTACGAAGCCTGACCCAGAGTAATCGGACCCGTGAAACCACTGGTGTCCGGGTGATCCGCTTCGAGGTACGCCGCTACCGGTGCGCCTTCAAGCTGAGCCAAACGATCCAGCAGGAAGCGAGTAGCACCCGGCGCATACGGCAGCTTATACATTGCCGCGGTAGTTGCTTCATCCTCACGGTCCAGAGTGGAGGAACGAATCGACTCAATAGCGGTCACCATGGTGTTGCGTTCACGCTCCACGAAGGTGCGGTCTACCGGCTCACCGTTACCGGGCACAAACACGCGGTAACGATCAAATTCGAGCACGGCACCGAGAGTATCAATCCAACGGTCGGGGAAAGAATCCTCAAAGTAGGGGTCGGTACCCTCTTCAATCAGACCGCCCATGAAGAGCACGTCTTCAATGCCGACCATAATGTCACCGTCGGTGTGGCCGGGTCCCATGTACATGAGGGTTGCGCTACGCTCACCCAGGTCGATGGGGGTGAAAGTGATGCCGTCGCCCCTATTGGCGACCAGGCGGTTGGGAACGACAATATTGGTGGCGGCACCCTGATGGTGCGCCATTTCCGGTTCGAGCGTCTCGACGTAGGGACGCTGCGCCTCACCGTATTTACGAATTGCGCGCGCGGCGCGAGGATGCGCCCAGAATTCTTCGGCACCCATTGCCGCGAAAACATCGTTACCGAAGAAACGCTCATAGTGTCCATGAGTGTTTACGACGGTAATAGGAAGGCGCGTGAGACGGCGAACCTCATCATAAATTTCGGTTGCCTGACGGGGACCTGCGCCGGTATCTACGACTAGTGCACGCTCCAGTCCGAGGACCAGTCCGGTGTTCAGTCGGTAGTTGTCGGTCGCAATACGGTACACGCCGTCTGCGAGTTCAATAGTACGAGCCATAGATACAACCCTACTGTAATTTTTGGCGACTGAGGGGCTATTCGGGCTTCTGGAGAACATATTTTTGCACTATTGCACGCTTCTAAGGGGATGAAAGTGCATCATTCTGCATAATTCAGCCTCTACGGACAGCTGATACGTGATGCTTGACAACCTCCACAGATTGATTAGGAGGGTAGCGCGTTCCTCCTGCTAGTCCAGCGCCGGTTAGGAGCCAGTGAGCAGTCAGTGAGGAGCCCGTGGGAATCTGAGCAGGAACCAGAAATTCGCGCCCTATAGGATAGGAGTATGACTTCTTCCTCTAGCCCTTCCTCTGCTCAGCCTGTAACTCAGCCGTTCCCCAGCGGCACCGGACGCTACGCCCCCTCCCCCTCGGGTGATTTGCACCTGGGTAATTTGCGTACCGCCATTTTGGCATGGGCTATGGCGCGCCGCGGCGGCAAGCCCTTCTACCTGCGCGTGGAGGATTTGGATCGCGTGCGCCCGGGCGCGGCGGAACGCCAGATTGCTGACTTGGCGACTCTGGGCCTGGATTGGGATGCGAGCCCCGGCACCTCGACGGAGCGTATTGAGGGTAGCGAAAGCACCGAGGGCAAGGAGGCAGGGGTGCTGTATCAGAGCACGCGCCTTGCCGCCTATGAGCAGGCGGTTCAGCACCTACGAGAGGCGGGCCTCGTGTACGAGTGTTACTGCACCCGCCGCGAAATTCAGGAGGCGTCGAGCGCCCCGCACGGTGCACCGGGCGCCTACCCGGGTACTTGCCGCGACCTAAGCGAGGACCAGCGGGAGGAGCGCCATGCTCAGCGTCCGCCGGCTCTGCGTCTGCGCGCCGAACGCACAAGCTACACGGTGCAGGATGATTTTTACGGCACCTACACGGGGCTGGTGGATGATTTTGTGCTGGTGCGCAATGACGGCACCTACGCCTATAATCTGACCTCCGTGGTGGATGATGCGTTTGTGGGGGTTGAGCAGATTGTGCGTGGTGATGATCTGCTCCCTTCGGCGCCTCGTCAGTCGTATTTGGCGCAGCTTTTGGGTTTGGCACAGCCGCGTTACGCTCACGTGCCGCTGGCGCTGAATGAGGAGGGTAAGCGCCTGGCGAAGCGCGATGGGGCGGTAACCCTGCCGCAGCTGCATGAGGCCGGCGTTGAAATCCCGACGATTTTGGGTTGGATTGCCGCGTCTATTCCGGTGTATAACGCTGATGGATCCGCCCATTCCGCGGATGTTCCGGTGCCTAATGCGGCGGCGATTTTGGAGCGTTTTGACCCGGCTCGTATGGCTTCTGAGCCGTGGGTCGTGAGGGATCTCTAAGCCTCTGTGACATTGTTGTGTAACAGTTCAACACTCCGAACGGCTTTTAAATTTTTCGTTTAATTCGTTTTAGATGCATATGCCATTGAGCGTTTGCGTTGCTTTTCAACTAGATATCTTTCACTCAAGTGCCCGAAACCCTGAAATCCAGGGATTTTTCGGGCACTTTTTCGCACATGCTCCCACAGCACCCCACGTGTACGACCATGGAATTTACACAGCAAATACATATTTATTCCACAGCTTCTCATTCCTAGACGTCAAATAGACTTTATTTTCAACCCCTCAAAGCCTAGACTGTATCCTATGCCACTCATAAAGTTATGGGGTAGCGCATAAATACACACAGGCGCACACTATCACCAGGAGAGAAGGAACATTATGGCCGCGAGTACATACCAGGTCATCGCGCTGGCGATTTATTTTGTTGCCATGATCGCAATCGGCCTATGGGCAAATAGCAAAAACAACAGTCTTGACGACTATGTGCTGGGCGGGCGACAGCTCTCCCCCACCGTCGCCGCTCTCTCGGCGGGCGCCTCCGATATGTCCGGTTGGCTCCTCATGGGTCTGCCCGGCGCCGTCTACCTCAGCGGCCTCTCCCAGGCATGGCTCGCCGTCGGTCTGACCATCGGCGCATGGTGCAACTGGAAGTTCGTGGCACCGCGACTGCGTAGCTACACCGAAGTAGCAGGCGACGCCGTGACCGTCCCCGTCTTCCTGAGCAACCGCCTCCATGACACCAAGCGCGTGCTGCGCATCGTCTCCGGAGTCGTGATTCTGGTGTTCTTCACCTTCTACGTCTCCTCCGGCATGGTGTCCGGCGGCCTGTTCTTCAAGTCCTCCTTCGGACAGGAATACCACACCGGTATGCTCCTGCTGGCAGGCATCACCGTGTTCTACACCTTCTTCGGCGGCTTCATGGGCGCATCCTACACCGACATGGTTCAGGGCCTGCTCATGCTCGCAGCGCTGATTGCCGTTCCGGTCGTCACTATTATTGACCTCGGCGGCGTGGGCCCCGTGGTTGAGTCCATCAGCCAGGTACGCCCCGATGCACTGAGCATCTTCGCAGGCACTACCTTCGCCGGTATCGTTTCGTCCCTCGCATGGGGTCTGGGCTACTTCGGCCAGCCGCACATTATCGTGCGATTCATGGCAATGCGCACCCCCGCGGACGCTAAGTCCGGCCGCCGCATCGGCATCAGCTGGATGGTCCTGACCGTGTTCGGTGCACTGAGCGGCGCGTTCATGGGTATCGCATACTTTGCACGCCACCCCGAGGCGTCCCTCACCAACCCCGAAACCGCTGAGTCGGTCTTCCTGGACCTCGCCCAGATTCTGTTCCACCCCCTCGTTGCGGGCCTGATTCTGGCTGCGGTTCTGGCGGCAATTATGTCCACCCTCTCCTCACAGCTGATCGTGTGCTCCTCCGCTCTGGTGGAAGACCTCTACGGCATCTTCTCCTCGAAGAAGCTCAGCGCGGGCAAGTCCCTGTGGCTCGGCCGTGCAGGCGTGGCAATCGTGGCGCTGGTCGCCGGTGCCCTGGCGTGGAACCCCAACAGCTCCATTCTGCAGCTGGTCGCATTCGCTTGGGCTGGCTTCGGTTCGGCATTCGGCCCGACCGTTCTGCTCTCCCTCTACTGGCGTAAGCTGACCACCCAGGGTGCACTCGCCTCCATGATTACCGGTGCCGTTGTGGCATTCGCATGGGGCCAGAGCCCGATGAAGTCCGTGCTCTACGAAATGGTTCCCGGCTTCGCCTCGGCAATGCTGGTCGCAATCATCGTCTCCCTGGTCACCTACAAGAAGAACCCGGTCATTGACGAAGAGTTCGACCGCGCGGTAGAGCTCGCAAAGGTCAAGTAGCCTACAAATAACCAAGAGCGGGTGAGGTTTCTTACCCAACCTCTACGGCCCGGGCCGCACACGCGGTCCGGGCCTTCTTATATGCCCTGCCAACCCATGCCACAACCTCAGACAACGCCCGGGCAACATCTGGGTAGCACCTGGGCAACGTAGAATAGGGTCTATGACTGCACAACTTCCCGAAAAGGTCTCGGACATCTTCAACCCCGCCGACTGGCGCGTCGTCGAAGGCTTCGAAGACTTCACCGACATCACCTACCACCGCCAGGTTGAGCGCGACGAAAACGGCGAAATCCTACGCGATCTGCCCACCGTGCGCATCGCGTTCGACCGCCCCGAGGTCCGCAACGCATTCCGCCCGCACACTGTGGACGAGCTCTACCGCGCCCTCGACCACGCCCGCATGACCTCCAACGTAGGCACCGTACTGCTCACCGGCAACGGCCCCTCCGCCAAGGACGGCGGCTGGGCATTCTGCTCCGGCGGCGACCAGCGCATCCGCGGCCGCGACGGCTACCACTACGCCAGTGGCGACACCGCAGAAAGCATCGACCCGGCACGCGCAGGCCGATTGCACATCCTGGAAGTGCAGCGCCTCATCCGCACCATGCCCAAGGTCGTTATCGCCCTCGTCTCCGGCTGGGCTGCAGGCGGCGGCCACTCCCTGCACGTAGTTGCTGACCTGACCATCGCCTCCGAAGAGTACGGCAAGTTCAAGCAGACCGACGCAACCGTCGGCTCCTTCGATGCAGGCTACGGTTCGGCGCTGCTCGCACGCCAGGTGGGTCAGAAGTTCGCCCGCGAAATCTTCTTCCTCGCCAAGGAATACGACGCACAGCGCATGTACGAAATGGGCGCAGTCAACGACGTCGTCCCCCACGCAGATCTCGAGAACAAGGGCCTGGAATACGCGGCGCACATTGCCCGCCAGTCCCCGCAGGCAATCCGCATGCTCAAGTACGCCTTCAACCTGCCCGACGACGGCATGCTCGGCCAGCAGGTCTTCGCCGGCGAGGCAACCCGCATGGCATACATGACCGACGAGGCCGTGGAGGGCCGCGACGCGTTCTTGCAGAAGCGTGACCCGGACTGGTCCAACTACCCCTACTACTTCTAAGAGACAGCCCTTCTACAGAAGTAGTTTCAGATGCATAGGCTCGGAGCCGGATTCAACCCTGAGAACCTCAGCTAAGAATCCGGCTCCGGCGCATTTGATGCCGCACCGGCATATGACACCGGCGCATAACAGCACGCAGCCGCTACAAACAGCCGCTAAGGATTTATCCATGATCAACACCCCCGTACCCGGGCTCGCGCCCTCCCCCGCCCCGCAGGAGGCTGCCCTGCACCCGCAGGCGGTACAGGTGCGTGCCGATCAGCCCGCCGACCCTCACGCCATGCTGAGTGCCTTTGAGCAGCTGTTGGGCGAGTACACGGCGGATGCTGGTGCCGATGCCGATGCGGGTTCGGAGCCTATCGCCCTGGTGGTCGGCACCTCCGGATCCACCGGAACCCCCAAACGCACCGCACTGACTGCGCGAGCTCTTGCTGCCAGTGCGGCAGCCACCGAGCGCTTCTTCGGCTCAAACTCCGATGGGGCATCGCAGTGGCTCCTGGCTCTTCCGGCGCACTATATTGCCGGCGCGCAGGTACTCGCCCGCTCCGTACTCGCCGGTACCGCCCCGGTCATTGCCCGCTCCGTCATTGAGCCCGTGCACTTTAGCCCCGAGGTGTTCCTGCAGGCGGTTGAGCAGATGAGCTCGGCACGCCGGTTTATCTCCCTGGTACCCACCCAGCTCCATAAACTGCTCGAAAGCGCGGACGCCGATCCGCACCTGGGCGCTGAAATTCACGAGGCGCTCGGCTCCTTCACCGGCATCCTGCTTGGAGGCGCCCCCGCCAGCGCCGACCTGCTCGCCGCCGCCACCGCCCTGGGGCTGAACACGGTGACCACCTACGGCAGTGCCGAAACCGCCGGCGGATGCGTCTACTCCGGCTCCGTACTGCCCGGCGTGCGGGTTAAACTCGTCCCCGAAGAAGGTATGCCTGCCGTGCCGGATATTGAGGGGAAGTCGGCGAATGAAGAGTCTGTGCAGGTGGGCCGTATTTGGATCAGCGGTGCGCACCTCGCCAGCGGCTACATTGGCGATGCCTCCCGCACCGCCGAGCACTTCTTCACCGCCGCCGACGGCACCCACTGGTACCGCACCGACGACTACGGGCTGTTGAGCCCTGCAGCGGCGCCCAACAGCAACAAGAACTGTAGTGAGCAGCGCCTGCAGGTGCTCGGCCGTAGCGACGACGTACTCATCAGCGGAGGCGTAAAAATCTCCGCCCGCGCCGTGGCGACCGTCCTCGAAGAGCACCCCACCGTACGCGAAGCCTGCGTAGTCGGCCTACCCGATGCCCGCTGGGGCACAGCCATTGCCGCCGCGGTCACGCTCGTACCTTCTGCCGGTGCCGCGGTTGCGCCTACCGAGAATCGCCCCGCCCTGAACGAAGAACTCTGCGCCCTGCTGCGTGCCCGCTGCGCCGAAAAGCTCGGCGCCCCCGCCGCACCCAAGCAGCTGAGCATCCTGCCGGATTTCCCGCTCACCAGCACCGGCAAGCCGGACCGCGCAAAAATATACAGTATCCTGGACAGAGACTACCGTCAGGGCTAAAGCAGGCTCATCCGCGGGTTTTCACCCCGCACACGCAGTCGCACGCCCTGACCGTCACCGTCACAACCCGTCTCATCACAAAACCCACGCATCATACGCACATAGACCCGGAAGGAACCCCCGTGGCAACTGCCGCCCAATGGATTGAAGGCGCTCGCCTGCGCACCCTGCCGCTCGCCGTCGCCCCCATTATTGCCGGCTCAGCTGCCGCCTACGAGGTCAACGAATTCAAGCCGCTCTACGCATTCTTGGCGTTCCTCGTCGCGTTCTTCCTGCAGGTCGGCGTGAACTACGCCAACGACTACTCCGACGGCATCAAGGGCACCGACGAAGACCGCGTAGGTCCGCTACGCCTCGTCGGTTCCGGCGTGGCAAGCCCCCGCTCCGTCAAGTACGCCGCCTTCGCCTGCTTCGGCCTAGCGATGCTTGCCGGTCTTGCCCTGGTGGCTCTGGCGAACCAGTGGTGGTTCCTGGCGATTGGCGCCTCCAGTGTCTTCGCGGCGTGGGGCTACACCGGAGGCAAGCACCCCTACGGCTACATGGGTCTGGGAGACGTGTTCGTCTTCGTTTACTTTGGTCTGGTTGCTACCCTGGGCACCCTCTATACGCAGGCGCATACCCTGACCCTGCTCGGCTGGGTTGGCGCTATCGGCATTGGTCTGATTTCCTGTGCGCTGCTCATGGCGAATAACGTGCGTGACATTCCCACCGACATTGAGGCGGGCAAGCTGACCATGGCGGTCCGCCTGGGCGAACGCTGGTCGCGCATCACCTACATCGTGGAGATGGCGCTGGCACTGGGCCTGGGTGTGCTCCTGCTCGATGAGAACCCCTGGTTCCTGTTGATCTTCCTGCTGGTCGGCCCGACCATCCACTCCTGCGTGACCGTGTGGACGCGCGGCGGCCGCGACCTGATCCCCGTGCTCAAGCAGGCGGGTATTGTGGCGCTCGTGTACTCCGTGATTCTTGCCCTCGCCGTGTGGCTGGGCTCGCTGGACATTATTAGCCACGAAGTTCAGGTGTTCACCGGCTACTAAGCCGACGTACAAATCTGCGCCGGATTGCCGCGCCGTTACGCCGCTAGCGGGCACCCGGTTCACAGTTCCGCAATAACGCGGCGGTGTGTCATAGTAGTGCTTATGATTCGAGCCATGCTGATTATTGGCGGCGCCGCCCTCATCGTGGGGCTGACCCTCTACACCCTCTTGGACGCCGTCCGCACCCCCGCACACGAGGCGCGAACCCTGCCCAAGTGGTTGTGGGTTCTCGTCACCCTACTCTTCCCCGTGGTGGGCCCGCTCATGTGGCTTATCCTGGGCCGCCCCAAGGCACAGCCCGCAGCAGGCACTCCTCGCCCCGGCTTCGGTCAGCGACGCAGCACCCCGGCGCCCTCGGTGTCTTCCCCCGACGACGATGAAGAGTACCTGCGCTGGCTCAAAGCAAAAGCAGAACGCGAACGCCGCAGCCGCGAAGCAGAATCGAACAACAAGCAGGACCCCGAGGACGGCACGCCAAATCAGGGTAACGGGCAGAACTAGTCAGGACAGCTAGGTTTGCAGCTCGTGCGCCCCTCAAGATTTACAGAAAGAGGCTGTGAGCGCATCCGCAACGGATGGGCTCACAGCCTCTTCTCTATGCTCAAAAACAGCTTCAGGAACTTAGCGACCGGATGTTTTAGCTACCGGGTTTGTTAGCTACCGGGCAGCTGAATCACGCCACCGTACAGCGGCGCAGCAGGCTCCGAATACCCCACAAAATGCGGCATCTCATGCTCAAAATCAGTGGTGTTAAACGCCAGAGTCGTAATCGACGCCAGGTTACACTCACGGGCACGCGGGTCATGCTGCAGCATGCGGCCCTCAACGCCCAGGCGAGTAATCCAAATCGGCAGCTGGTGCGACACAATAATCGCCTCCGCACCCTCGCCGCCGCGCTCGTAGGCGGTACGCGCCGCATCTTGAACAGCCGCCGCCATACGGCGGATCTGATCCAGGTACGACTCACCCCAGGAGGGGCGCGCCGGGTTGTACAGCTTCGTCCAGTGACGCGGGTTCTTCAGCAGCTCCTGTGCGTTCACGTGCAGGCCCTCAAAATAGTTATCCGCCTCAATGACGCGCTCATCCGGCTGCGCGGTCAGACCCAGCAGCTCCTCAACCGGGGCGGCAGACTCACGGGTACGCTGCAACGGCGAGCAGACCAGATGCACGAAACGGGAGCCTCGCTCAGCACGAGCCGCGAACTCCTCAGCGCTCAGACGCACCATCTGCTGGCCCTTATCGGACAGACGGTAACCGGGCAGACGGCCGTACACGATACGCTCGGGGTTGTGCACCTCGCCGTGACGCATGAGGTGAACTTTAATGGTGGAAGTTTCAGTCATAATCCCAGTCTCTCAGATAGCGCGCCGCACCCCAAACAGGTGACCCGCACATACCCTCTACAAATACAAAACCCGGCCCGCAAAAACTGTAGGAACGCAAAAACCCCGCCTCTCCATACGGAGGGCGGGGCGAAAGAAGTCTATTTACTTCTTGTTGCGGCGCTGGTGGCGGGTCTTACGAAGCAGCTTGCGGTGCTTCTTCTTGGACATACGCTTGCGGCGCTTCTTGATAACGGAACCCATAGGATTTCCTCACTTTACTCGTACCCGGCCGAGCCATTCGACTCGGTAGCTACCCGGGGATATTTATACCGGTATAACCGATCCAAAACGCATTTTAGGCACAGAAATACCCTTGCGTTTTAGAGCGCTACCTACCTAGAGTACTAGGTTTACCCCCATTTTCACCATTCGAGAGCGGCTTTTCAGGAGTTTTTCCCTGAATTTCCGCTTTTCCCGCGGGGATATCGAGGATATTCTCGGAGCGAAAACGGGGATTCGGTAGCCCTAACGGCGCTTCTTCTTCGACTTCTTCGAGCCCTTAGCGCGGCCATGAGACAGCACCGAACCGGAAGAAGCTACAGCACCCTCATGAGTGCTCTCCTCAGCAGAGGAGGCGGCCTCTACCGATTCCTCAGCCGATTCCTGCGCGGGGTCCTCAGCGGGTTCTTCAACCGGCTCTTCCGCCGAAACCTCTTCAACGGCGCTTTCCTCAGCAGTCTCTTCCTCAGCCGCCGCGTGCAACGCCTTCAGACGCTCAGCACGCTCGGCCTCGGCACGAGCCAGCGCCTCCTCATCAATGGCGGGCTTCTCAGGAGTCACATCGGCACTAACCTCGGGCTGAGCCTTCTCAGTGCTCTCCTCAACCTCAGGCTCGTACACATCCACGCCAAAGAAACGCTTCATCTTCGAGAAGATGCCGCGGCGCTCCTGCACCGGCTCCTCATGAGGAAGCTTCTCGTAGGTGTCGTGGATGGTCGCGGCCGCCTCTAGACGGGTAGGCTCAGCAGGCTGAACGGCGGGCTCCTCCTGGCGCGCCGGGGCACGTAGCACCTTCTCAGAAGACTCAGGTTCCACAGGCGCCGCAACAGCCGCAGGACGCGCGGTACGGGCAGGTGCAGTCAGCACCTGGCTACGATCCACCGGCTTAATAATGGTCGCACGCACCGGGGAAACAATCTGGCCGCTACGGCGACGCGGAGCCGCCGCGGAGGCACGCAGAACCTTCGCGGGGCCCTCAGCCTCTTCCTGCGCGTAGGCGGCAGGGACGCTCGGCAGCTGACCGCTAGGAGTCTGCGAGCTGGGAGTCTGCGAGGCGGGCGCCTGGACACCAGATACCGGAGCCGCAGAAGCGGCCGGGACGGTGCTACGGCGCGGGGTGCCGAAGCTCAGCGGCACATCCGGGCTCACCGAATGAGCGGCAGGCTGTGCGGTGGCTACGGAAGCCGCAGCAGGTGCGGGCTGAGACGCAGCGGGAATCGTACGTTCTGCCTTGTCAGAAGCAGAAATATCCGCACCAGTTGTAGTATCAGCAGAGGTATCAGTCGGCCCGAAGGAAATCTCAGACCCCGCCTCATCACCGTGGGCAACCTCGGGTTCAGACTGCGCAGACACCGCAGCAGAAACCGGAGCAGGAACCTGAGTCGGCTCATCCGGCGCCGCAACAGGAGCATCCGCGGCAGGAAGTGCCCCCACATCGGCGAAGGACGGGTCATCCTGCATCAAATCATCAAAGTCATCAGCGGCAAACTCATCCACATCAACCGGCGCAAATTCAGAAGCAATCGGCTCACCCGGCAGACCGTTCGCAGAGGTCGCCTCCTGCTCCAAATCAATACCGGCATCGGAATACATGCCGCGCAGCTGACCAATCACCATGGCACGCGCAGTCGCAGCGTCGCCGGCCTTCAGCGCCTCCGCAATAGCGCGGCTCTCAGCACGCAGACGCTCAACAGCGCTACTCCACAGCGGCATACGACCCACCAGAGACAGCATCGACTCAAAACTCGGCTGACGCACCGACGCGAGCAGACCCACCAGCAACTCATTACCACCGCAACGCATCACCTGGTGGTGGAACGTCAGCAGAAGCTCCAGGAAATCACGAATCGACAGGTCGAAGTCTTCCATCTGCGCCAGGACCTCGTCCATCTCCGCGAAAGATGCCGTCTTCGGGTCAATACGCGCAATCGCCCAGCTCTCCAGCAGAATACGGGTCTGCACCAGGTCACGAGTCGGGTAACGCGAGCTGGACATGTGCAGGCGCAGAGCGGCACTCGCAGCAGCGGCAGGCTCATCGCTCAGGTGCACCAGAATCTCCTTGCCGCGACCGTTGTACAGTTGCACCAGGTCCATATCTTCCAGGGTGCGCAGAGCCTCGCGGGTACGGGAACGACTCACACCAATAGCGCGCGCAATTTCGCTATCGTTGGGCAGGTCCTGACCCAGCTGAATGTTGCCCTCGAACAATTCGTTCTCGAGCCAGCGCAGAATTTTACGATGAATAGCCACGTGAATGCGTCTTTCGGTCAATAAGGTGAGTGAGAGTGTGTGTGCTTTATACAGAGTTATGCCGGAGGTCGAACGGCGTCAGGGCGCGCTTTAGCGGCGGCGACCACGCAGGAAGCCGAAGAGACCACCGCGGTGGTTATCCTTCGCCTCGGCGCTGGTCGTCTCAGCGCTGGGGCGGTACACCGAATCGTAGGCGGGCATGGTCTGATACTCGGGCTCCTCAGAGGAAGCCTCAGACGCGCCTTCAGCCTTGTCAGACTCTTCTACAGCGGCCTTCTCGGTGGCAGATTCTTCAACTGCAGGCTTCTCAGCAACTACGGTTTCTTCAACCGGGGGCTTCTCCTCAGCCTTTTCTGCAAGCTGTTCGTTGACAGTCTTCTCAGCCACCGCGGGCTCCTCGGCAGCAGGAGCTTCGGGGGTCACTGCGATAGGCTGAATCGAACCACCCACAACCGCAGCGGGGTCGACACCATAAGACACCGCCGCCGCAGGCTGAGGGAATACCACCGGCTTCTGCGCTACAACAGGCTTAGCCTCAGCAGGTGCCGCAGGGGTAGTGGGCTGAGCGGGGGTTGCCGACGCCGCGGGGGTCACCCCAGCATCGTAACCGTAGGATGCGGGAGTGAAGGGGCGCATCGGGGTCCTATCCACTGCCTCTTCCTGCGAGGTGGGCTCAGCAGCGGTCTTCTCAACAGTCGATTCGGAGGCGGCACTTTCAGCAGCCTGCTCCGCCGGGCGCGAGTAAATACGTGCGCTCGGGGTCAGGTGCTGTGCGCGGGCGCGCTGAATGCGTGCCTGCTCGATTTCCTCGGGGGTGGGCGCCTCAACGACGAAAGTCTCAGAGCCGGTCTCATCAGCCTTCTCCGCGGTTGCGGCGGGCGCAAGCTTCTGAGCGGGTTCTTCAACTTCGGGCTTCGGAGCGCTCTTTTCAGAGGTCTTCTCGGCCGGCTTCTCGACCGGCTTCTCAGCCGTCGCCTTATCGGAGGCAGATACAGTCACGCCACCGGGCAGTGCCACGGGTGCGTGCGCCTCATTGGACTGGCGTGCAATCTGAACGGTCTCGTTAATCCACTCGGTCACGGTGGCGAATACATCCGGGTTCAGGGAGTAGAGGCGGCGCTGCCCCTCCACGGTCACGGAGACCACATCTGCATCGCGAAGGACTTTCAGGTGCTTCGAAATGGTCGGCTGGCTCATGCCCAGCTTTTCAACCACTGCGCCCACCGTGTGGGTTTGCTCAGCGAGAATACGCACAATTCGGCGGCGAGTCGGATCCGCGATGACAGAAAAAACATCAGAATGCATATAGCGATTATGACATATAAAGTGGCGCCTCAAG
>ERZ1674167.105-NODE-105-length-17742-cov-15.059083_pt1 | contig 17742 bp, 16 predicted proteins | sample MGYA00581301_ERZ1674167 | MGnify/ENA primary metagenome ERZ1674167 (study PRJEB41354, sample SAMEA4873301) | human saliva metagenome | biome: human-associated habitat [ENVO:00009003]; feature: mouth environment [ENVO:08000002]; material: saliva material...
TGAAGCCGACCCTGGTTTTCACTATACAGAACATTCACGAAAAACCAAAATGGGTATTGGTGCATTGGCTGGTGTAAGCTACGAAGTAACGCCTAATGTTGCTTTAGATGCTGGCTATCGCTACAACTATTGGGGCAATTTTGAAGAGACCAAAATTCAATCCCACGAAGTATCTGCCGGTGTACGCGTAAAATTCTAATTTTTAAATATTTGGTATAAAGCAACGATCGCTTCATACATCAAGTAACAAAAGGCCGTTTGAAACCTATTTCTCAGGATTTCAGACGGCCTTTAAGTTTTTTAAATATGTCTAACTTTTTGCTGCTTTTATTTTTTCTGCAAACCACAGTGCCGCAGCCGTACCTGCCATATCGGCAATGCCGTCCGCGATCGAACCTTGGCGCGTAGCAGTCAGAAATGCCTGAGCCAGCTCGCTTCCTATGGCAAACAATAAAGCGGCAAACAGAATGCCTTTATAGGGAATAGTCCTATTGTCTTGAATAAATATTTTTGCACACAACCATGCCTGACCGAAGAACAGCCCGAAATGGCCGACTTTATCAAAATGAGGGAATGGTGGAGCGCTATTGCCGCCCTCTTTGAAAAGTAAGGCATAAATGGCGGCGGCAAACCAAATCAAGGCAGCGACAGTAAATTTGTTTAACGGCAAGGCTTTCATTTATCGGCCTCTTCATCCAACCATGTTTGGCAGATATCTGCCAAGCGGACAAATTTCCCACCCCGCGCCTTCAAAATATCACGCCATTGTGCCACTTCTTCTGCATCCGGGGCATCTTCAATACTGCATTCGTAAAGGCAGAAGTCTAATGTTTCGCCAACAATGCCTGGGGCTTCGGTCTGCATAAGACTGGTCAGTTCGTTCATATTTACTGTTTCTTTGATTCGTTTATCACTAGTCAGATCACACTGCCTGTTTTCAGGCCGTCTGAACATGATGTGCAAGGCTGCCCGTTTGGTTTGGTTTGGGTACGCTACTTACTGTGTAAAAAACGTGTTGCTTCTTCCCATTCGCCATTCAACACGGCCGGCAATCCTTGCAGGGATTTGGCGATGGAATCATCAATTTGCTGTCTGTGTTCCGCCGACGGTTTATTCAACACATAACCGACAACCAGATTACGGTCGCCCGGATGATCAATACCCAAGCGCAGGCGGTAGAAATTAGGCGTACCCAAGCGAGCCTGAATGTCTTTGAGGCCGTTGTGTCCGCCGTTGCCGCCGCCAAGTTTGAATTTGATACGGCCGCATGGAATATCCAGCTCGTCATGAACCACCAAGATTTCCTCCGGCTTGATTTTGTAAAACTGAGCCAAAGCGGCTACTGCCTGACCGGAGCGGTTCATAAAGGTCATGGGTTTGAGCAGCCAAACATCACCATCAGGCGTAGTGGCGCGCGCTACTTCGCCGTAAAATTTCTTTTCGTCTTTAAAATTGACTTTCCATTTCCATGCCAGTTCGTCCAACAGCCAAAAGCCGACATTGTGGCGCGTTTGTTCGTATTCTTGGCCTGGATTGCCCAAACCGACAATTAATTTAATTTTCAAGCTCATTACTGTTCTTTCAGTTTGACAGGCCGTCTGAAAAAGTTTCAGACGGCCTTTGATTTATTCTTGCCCAGCGCGTTTACGTCGCGCTTCTTTCGGATCAATCAACAATGGGCGATAAACCTCAATCCGATCGCCATCGCGCAACGCTGTTTCGTCTTTCACAGCCTTGCCGAAAATACCCAAAGGCGCTTGCTGTAAATCCAATTCCGGAAACTCTATCTCCAAACCGCTTTGTCGGGCAGCTTCGCGTACGGTTGTTCCTTCGGCAACGGTCATACCCTTCAACACTTGCCTATCGGCCAGTCCGTAAACAATTTCAATCTCAAGCATAGCGGCGGTCGGCCTCTTTAATAAAAGCATCCACCAGCGTGCCGGCGAGATGGCCGAATACCGGGGAAATCATGGCAGAGAGTACGGCATTGGAGAAATCGTATTCTAATCTGAATTCGACTTTGCACATATCATCGCCCAAGTCGATAAATTTCCAAGTGCCGCGCAGGGTTTTAAACGGCCCTTCGAGCAAATCCATGCGGATTTCCTGCCCCGGGATATTGTGGTTGTGCGTCGCAAATGACTGCTTGACGCGCATATAGTCCATAAACAGGCGCGCTTTTAGCTCATTGCCTTTACGTTCGATGACTTCGGTCTTGCTGTACCACGGCAAAAATTTTGGATAGTCCTCAACTTTGTCCACCAGCTCAAACATTTCCTTAGCGCTATGCAGCACCAATACGTTTTTCTCGACTTTTTTCATGTTGGTTGTAGACCTTGTTTTTGAATATTCGGGGTTCAGACGGCATGATTTAGAAAAATATCTGCCCTACTTTGGGACAAAACTCCCAATTTAAACCGCTTCTCCATTTTGTTTCGCTTCCAGCCATTCCCAGCGTTCCAGCTTTTCCAAAAGCGACATCTCGATTTCTTCAGCCCTGCTTTGCAATGCACCTGCTTTTTCGTAATCTTTGAAAATTTCAGGATCGGAAAGCTGGGTATTGATTTCAGCCTGCTCGGTTTCCAAAGCGGCGATTTCATCAGGCAGGGCATCGAGTTCACGCTGTTCTTTGTAGGAAAGTTTGACCGTGCGGTTGGCTTTAGGTTTGATTTTTTCAGGCTCGGCAGCCGCTTTAGGCGCAGAGGCCGTCTGAATTTTCTCTTCCCGCGATTTTGCGTCGATATAGTCCTGATAGCCGCCGATGTATTCTTTCAGACGGCCTTGTCCTTCGAAAACAATGCTTTGGGTAATCACATTATCCAAGAACATACGGTCATGCGAGACAAGGAATACCGTGCCTTGATAATCGCGCAGTAGGTCTTCAAGCAGCTCTTGGGTATCAATGTCCAAGTCGTTTGTCGGTTCGTCCAAGACCAGGATATTGGCGGGGCGGGTGAAGAGTTTTGCCAGCAGGAGGCGGTTGCGTTCACCGCCGGAAAGCGATGAGACGGGACTTTGTGCGCGAGCTGGATGGAACAGGAAATCTTCCAAATAGCTCATCACATGCTTTTTCTTACCACCGACTTCAACGTAATCGTTGCCCTGTCCGAGCGTGTAAAACACAGTGTCGTTTTCATTCAACGCGCTGCGGAACTGGTCGAAATAAGCAACTTCCTGTTTACTGCCGATACGGATTCTGCCGTAGGTCGGCTGCAATTCGCCCAAAATCAGCTTGAGGAAGGTGGTTTTGCCGATGCCGTTTGGACCGATTAAGCCGATTTTGTCGCCGCGCTGCAAGATGGCGGAGAATTTGTCCATGATGACTTTGTCACCATAGGCAAACGAAGCGTGTTCCAGCTCGGCGATGATTTTGCCGCTTTTTTCGCCGCTGTCGAGCTTAAAGTTAACCTGCCCTTGTACGTTGCGGCGTTCGGCGCGCTGGCGGCGCAGTTCTTCCAAACGGCGCACGCGGCCTTCATTACGGGTACGGCGCGCTTCGATGCCTTTACGTATCCACGCTTCTTCCTGAGCATGAAATTTGTCGAAGAGGCGGTTGTGTTCTGCTTCAACCGCCAACTCTTGCGCTTTTTTCTCGCTGTATTTGGAGAACGAGCCAGGATAGGAGCGCAGAATGCCGCGGTCTAGTTCGACGATGCGCGTGGCGATGTTGTCCAGAAAACGGCGGTCGTGGGTAATCACGACCAAGCTGCCTTCAAACGCTTTGAGCAGGCTTTCCAACCAAATAATCGCGTCAATATCCAAATGGTTGGTCGGTTCGTCCAGTAGCAATACGTCAGGCTTTTGCACCCAAGCCTGCGCCAAGGCGACACGCTTTTTCTGCCCGCCGGAGAGGTTGCCGATTTTTTCGTTTTCCGGCAAACCGAGTTCCCCCAAAGTCTGCTTGACTGCCGCATCCAGTTTCCAGCCATCCTTCGCTTCGATTTCAAGTTGCAATTCGTTGAGTTCTTTCAATAAAGCCTCACTCGAACCATTTTCCAACTCATGGCTGACATGATGATAACGGCGCAATAAATTGCGAATTTCTCCCAATCCTTCGGCAACGGTATCAAATACGGTTGCGTCCTTATCAAAAAAGGATTCCTGCGGTACATAAACGATTTTGAGGTTGTTTTGAACAATAATCTGCCCATCGTCAAGCTTTTGTACGCCTGCCAGAATTTTTAAAAACGAAGACTTACCCGCTCCGTTGCGGCCGATTAAACCGATTTTCTCGCCGCTGTCGAGTTGAAAAGAAGTTTTGTCGAGCAAGGCGACATGGCCGACGGCAAAAGAAGCATTTTCTACGGATAAGATATTCATGGGGAAACTTCAAAAAAGAAAAGAGGGACATTTTAACCGATTATCGGCAGATATTTGCCGACAATCATATGAAATTGAAAGTATCAGGCCGTCTGAAAGCAGTTTTCAGACGGCCTCATTATTATTCTTGAACCTTCAAACCGAAATGCAGATAGGCTCGTTCGGTTGCTACGCGTCCGCGCGGTGTACGCTGCAAAAAGCCCTGCTGAATCAGATATGGTTCAATCACATCTTCGATGGTATCGGTTGATTCGCCAATCGCAGCAGCCACGTTTTCCAAACCGACAGGACCGCCGCTGAACTTGTGCAGAATCGCCTCAAGGAATTTCCTGTCCATCACATCCAAACCCTGACCGTCCACATCCAGCATACTCAAGGCAGCATCGGCAATTTCCGCATCAATGACGCCGTTGTTTTTCACATCGGCATAATCGCGTACACGTCGCAAAAGGCGGTTGGCAATACGCGGCGTACCGCGGCTGCGCTTGGCCACTTCCATCGCACCCTCGTCGCCCATATCCAACTGCAACAACTGGGCAGAACGAGCAACAATAGTCGCCAAATCTTTATTCTGATAAAACTCTAATCGGGACACGATACCGAAACGGTCGCGCAAAGGATTGGTCAGCATACCGGCACGGGTCGTCGCGCCTACCAATGTAAACGGCGGCAAATCGATTTTGACCGAACGCGCGGCCGGCCCCTCGCCTATCATGATGTCCAACTGATAATCTTCAAGCGCAGGATAAAGGATTTCTTCAACCACAGGGCTTAAGCGGTGGATTTCATCAATAAACAGCACATCATGCGGCTCGAGGTTGGTCAACAAGGCTGCAAGGTCGCCGGCACGTTCCAAAACCGGGCCGCTGGTTTGGCGCAAATTAACGCCTAACTCTTTGGCGATAATGTGTGCCAAAGTAGTTTTGCCCAAACCCGGAGGACCAAACAGCAAAGTGTGGTCAAGCGCTTCGCCACGTTTTTTCGCTGCCTGAATAAAAATAGCCAACTGCTCTTTTGCTTTATCCTGTCCGATATAGTCGTCTAAAGTTTTCGGACGTAAAGCGCGTTCAAGCAATTCTTCCTGAGCGGAAATATTTTGAGCAGTGATAATGCGCTGAGGTTGTGCAGAAGTAAGATTATCGGTTTGTAACATAATGTTTCTAAATTCTAAGACCATTCCCGACCCGTTATTTCAGATGGCCCGAACAATCAGATAAAGCGGTTAAATTATGATTTTGGCCATTATACCCGATAAGGCCGAGCCACTTTCCCCTCAAATCTAAATCACACAAAAATTTTCGTTTTCAGACGGCCAAAGCAACGTATAATAAACGGTTAATTCAAATACCTATCGCATTCAGGAGAACACATGAGCCTCAAGCAAAAAGTCATCGCCATCGACGGTCCCAGCGCATCCGGTAAAGGGACGGTTGCCTCACGCGTAGCCGAAGCCTTGGGTTTTCTTTACCTCGACTCCGGTGCGCTTTACCGCCTGACTGCGCTTTATGCACAAAAACAAAATGTCGCTTGGACAGATGAAGATGCCGTCAGCACACTGGCAGAAACCTTGCCCGCACAATTTGAAGGCAGCGTTGTATTATTAAACGGCGATGATGTATCCGAGCAAATCCGTACCGAAGCGATTGGCATGGGCGCATCTGCCGTCGCGCAGTTGCCTAAAGTGCGTACTGCCCTTTTGCAACGCCAACGCGACTTCCTAACCGAAAAAGGCTTGGTCGCCGACGGCCGCGATATCGGCTCGGTTATTTTCCCTGATGCCGCATTAAAAATTTTCCTGACCGCAAGTGCCAATGTCCGCGCCCAACGTCGTGCCAAACAACTCGGTATCCCATGCGAAGGCGTTGCATTCGAGCGTATTTTGTCGGACATTGAAGCGCGCGACGAAGCAGACCGCCGCCGCCCTGTTGCTCCGTTGAAACAGCTGCCCGATGCCCTGCTTTTAGATACTGATAACCTTTCTATCGAAGAAGCTGTAAAAAAAGTGCTTGATTGGTATCATAAAGTTTAAAATTTGGAGTATAATCGCGAAGTTTTCATTTCAGACGGCCTGTTAACCCTATAACAAGGCCGTCTGAAAACATTTCCCAACCTGCCGCGCCAAGGACGGCAGGTCATTTCAAACCTAACCCGCACCCCTTGGCGGTGTACCGAAAAGAGTATATATGACTATGGAAAATTTTGCCCAGCTGCTGGAAGAAAGCTTTACCCTGCAAGAGATGAACCCAGGTGAAGTGATTACTGCCGAAGTAGTCGGCATCGATCAAAACTTCGTTACCGTTAACGCAGGTCTGAAATCAGAATCTCTGATTGATGTTGCTGAATTCAAAAACGCTCAGGGCGAGATTGAAGTTAAAGTTGGCGATTTCGTTACCGTTACCATCGAATCTGTTGAAAACGGCTTCGGCGAAACCAAACTGTCCCGCGAAAAAGCCAAACGTGCTGCCGACTGGATCGCTTTGGAAGAAGCTATGGAAAACGGCGACATCCTGTCTGGCGTTATCAATGGCAAAGTCAAAGGTGGTCTGACTGTTATGATCAACAGCATCCGCGCATTCCTGCCGGGTTCTTTGGTTGATGTACGTCCTGTAAAAGACACTTCTCACTTCGAAGGCAAAGAAATTGAATTCAAAGTGATCAAACTGGACAAAAAACGCAACAACGTTGTTGTGTCCCGCCGCGCTGTTCTGGAAGCTACTTTGGGCGAAGAACGCAAAGCCTTGCTGGAAAACCTGCAAGAAGGTTCAGTTATCAAAGGTATCGTTAAAAACATCACCGATTACGGTGCATTCGTTGACTTGGGCGGCATCGACGGTCTGTTGCACATTACCGACTTGGCATGGCGCCGTGTAAAACACCCAAGCGAAGTTTTGGAAGTTGGTCAAGAAGTAGAAGCTAAAGTCCTGAAATTCGACCAAGACAAACAACGTGTTTCCTTGGGTATGAAACAACTGGGCGAAGATCCTTGGAGCGGCCTGACCCGTCGTTACCCACAAGGTACCCGCCTGTTCGGTAAAGTATCCAACCTGACTGACTACGGTGCATTCGTTGAGATCGAACAAGGCATCGAAGGTTTGGTACACGTTTCCGAAATGGATTGGACCAACAAAAACGTACACCCAAGCAAAGTTGTTCAATTGGGTGACGAAGTTGAAGTAATGATCCTGGAAATCGACGAAGACCGCCGCCGTATCTCTTTGGGTATGAAACAATGCCAAGCTAACCCTTGGGAAGAATTTGCCGCCAACCACAACAAAGGCGACAAAATCTCCGGCGCAGTTAAATCTATCACTGACTTCGGCGTATTCGTAGGTCTGCCTGGCGGCATCGACGGCCTGGTTCACTTGTCCGACCTGTCTTGGACTGAAGCCGGCGAAGAAGCTGTACGCAAATACAAAAAAGGCGAAGAAGTTGAAGCCGTTGTATTGGCCATCGACGTTGAAAAAGAACGTATCTCTTTGGGTATCAAACAACTGGAAGGTGATCCGTTCGGCAACTTCATCAGCGTAAACGACAAAGGTTCTTTGGTTAAAGGTTCTGTGAAATCTGTTGACGCCAAAGGTGCCGTAGTCGCTCTGTCTGAAGAAGTTGAAGGCTACCTGCCTGCTTCTGAATTCGCTGCTGACCGCGTTGAAGACCTGACTACCAAACTGAAAGAAGGCGACGAAGTTGAAGCCGTTATCGTTACCGTTGACCGCAAAAACCGCAGCATCCGTCTGTCTGTTAAAGCGAAAGACGCTAAAGAAAACCGCGAAGCGCTGAATTCAGTTAACGCCGCTGCAACTGCCAATGCCGGTACTACCAGCCTGGGCGACTTGCTGAAAGCCAAACTGTCCGGCGACCAAGAATAAGGTTGCAGACATGACGAAGTCTGAATTGATGGTTCGCCTTGCAGAAGTGTTTGCCGAAAAAAATGGCAACCAACTGCTGGCTAAAGATGTCGAATACAGTGTAAAAGTCTTGGTTGATACCATGACCCGTTCACTGGCTCGTGGACAACGTATCGAAATCCGCGGTTTCGGCAGCTTCGACTTGAACCACCGCCCTGCCCGTATCGGGCGCAACCCGAAAACCGGCGAACGCGTGGAAGTGCCTGAAAAGCATGTTCCTCACTTCAAACCGGGTAAAGAGTTGCGTGAGCGTGTAGACTTGGCATTGCAAGAAAGTGCTCATTAATACTTAGCAGCAAAACGCCGCAGAAATGCGGCGTTTTTTTGTTTTCGCAAGAAATACAAAGCCAGCTCTTTTCACGCATACCTTAATCGCACACTATTTCAACTATATTTACTACAATGCTTTTGCAAAAAACGCAGGCCGTCTGAAATCATTTATAATAGACCGACTATTCTGTAATGAAAACATCATTCCAACTACTGTCCAAACTATTACGGATGATGTTTCAACTATCGCCAGCAAAGCATAATAAAGGTTACACATGAGTAATAGAGACCAACTATTCACACCACCTCCATTTGAAAACCACAGCCCATTGACTTGGTATCAAGCTGCAGCCGAGCAACCCAACTTTATCCGCGATGAAGCCCAAGCGCGAGCCATTGAATATTTGGATCGTTTGTGGACCGAGCTGATGATGTTCAAACGCAAACGCAACCGTTTTCTTGGCCGTAGCTTGCGTTCCCCCCAAGTTCCTAAAGGGCTCTATTTTTATGGCGGCGTAGGACGAGGTAAAAGCTTTTTGATGGATGCTTTTTTCGGCTGCCTCCCTTATCGTCGTAAACGTCGCGTGCATTTCCATGCTTTCATGGCCGAAATCCATCAACGCCTTAAAGTATTGAAAAGCGAAGCCAACCCTTTAAAAGCCGTTGCAACAGAAATTGCCAAAGAAACACGTGTATTATGCTTTGACGAGTTTCACGTCAGTGATATTGCCGATGCCATGATTCTAGGCCGTTTGCTGGAAAACCTGTTGAGTGAAGGTGTAGTCTTGGTAGCCACTTCCAACTACGCTCCATCCGAACTCTATCCTCAAGGCCAAAACCGCAGTAGCTTTCTGCCAACCATCGCCCTTATCGAGTCCAACCTGACCGTTTTAAATGTGGATGGCGGCGAAGATTACCGCTTGCGTACGCTGCGTCCTGCTGAAATTTTCTTTGTCCCCAATAATGAAGAAAATGAGCAAAAACTGGCTGCTTTATTTAAAGAAATGAGCGGAATCTCTGAATTAAACCCAGGCATCAGCATTATTCATGGACGGGAAATTCCTCATAAAGCCCAGTCAGAACGCGCCATCTGGTTTGATTTCCGCGCATTATGTTTTGGCCCGCGTTCACAGGCTGACTATCTGTATTTAGCCGAACATTACGAGATGGTTTTCCTTTCAGGATTAGAACGCCTAACCCCTCAAGAAAAAGCAGAAGCACGCCGTCTGACATGGTTAATTGACGTTTTATATGATTTCCGTGTGAAATTGTGCGCCACCAGTGCAGTTGGCGTAAACGATATTTATGTCGAAGGCGATTTCGCCGAGGAATTTACCCGTACAGCCAGCCGTATGATCGAAATGCAATCCGAAGTCTATTTGGAACAACCACACCTGACTTTAAGCAAATAATGCCTTTCCCAAAAAGAGGCGAAATTTGGTAGAATACACTTCCCTCGCCTCTTGGCTACGGCAACTTACCTATTAATAAAAACAAGGACATAACATGGCCATCGAACGTACGATTTCCATCATCAAACCCGATGCAGTAGAAAAAAACGTCATCGGCAAGATTTACAGCCGCTTTGAGGAAAACGGCTTGCGCATTATTGCGGCGAAAATGAAACATCTGTCTGAGCGTGAAGCAAAAGAGTTTTATGCCGTACATAAAGATCGCCCTTTTTATGAAGACTTGGTTAAATTCATGACTCGCAATCCTGTCATGATTCAAGTATTGGAAGGTGAGAACGCCGTTGCCAAAAATCGCGAATTGATGGGCGCAACCAACCCAGCAGATGCAGCTCCGGGCACAATCCGTGCCGACTTTGCAGAATCTGTCAGTGTTAATGCCGTACATGGTTCTGACAGCGTTGAAAATGCTGCAATTGAAATTGCTTACTTCTTCAGCCAAAGCGAAATCTGCCCACGCTAAGAATAAAAGCCTGTAGCCGCTTTACGGCCGTCCGATTCTATATCGGACGGCAAAACTGCTTTGTATGTCCTACAAATTAAAGGCCGTCTGAAAATCCAAAGGCTTTTAAAGCAAGGCTGCCTAATAATAAGCCCCTTTGCTTTAAAAGCTTTACTGAGAAACATAAAAATACATGAAAACCAATCTACTGAATTACGATTTAAACGGACTGACGCAACACTTTGCCGAAATGGGTGAAAAACCTTTTCGTGCCAAGCAGGTAATGCGTTGGATGCATCAAGCGGGTGCGCAAAACTTTGAAGAAATGACTGACTTGGCCAAATCATTGCGCGCCAAGTTGAATGAACAAGCCACAATCGAAGTGCCTAAATTAATGATGGCACAAGAATCTACGGATGGTACACGCAAATGGTTGCTGGATGTCGGCACGGGCAACGGTGTAGAAACCGTTTTCATTCCCGAGGCTGAACGCGGAACTTTGTGTATCTCTTCCCAAGTCGGTTGTGCATTGGAATGCACCTTCTGCTCTACCGGACGACAAGGTTTCAACCGTAACCTGACTGCCGCTGAAATTATCGGCCAGCTTTGGTGGGCCAATAAAGCCATGGGCGTTACTCCTAAAAATGAACGCGTTATATCTAACGTTGTGATGATGGGTATGGGCGAACCCATGGCAAACTTTGACAATGTTGTTACTGCCTTGAGTATTATGTTGGATGATCACGGCTACGGCTTGAGCCGCCGCCGCGTGACTGTTTCCACTTCAGGCATGGTTCCACAAATGGACAGACTGCGTGATGCAATGCCTGTTGCTTTGGCTGTATCTTTACACGCATCCAACGATGAAGTGCGTGATCAGATTGTTCCCCTCAACAAAAAATACCCGCTTAAAGAATTGATGGTGGCCTGCCAACGTTATTTGGTCAAAGCACCCCGTGACTTTATTACCTTTGAATACGTTATGCTCGACGGTATCAACGATAAAGCACAACATGCGCGTGAATTGATTGAATTGGTTAAAGACGTACCCTGCAAATTCAATCTGATTCCGTTCAATCCTTTCCCAAATTCCGGCTACGAACGTTCTACCAATGAAAATATCCGTGTCTTCCGCGATATTCTGCAACAAGCCGGCTTTGTCGTTACTGTCCGCAAAACCCGCGGCGACGATATCGATGCCGCTTGCGGACAATTGGCCGGACAAGTACAAGATAAAACACGCCGCCAACAAAAATGGCAACAGATTTTGGTCGAACAATAAGGTTAATTATGAAAATCAAGTTCGGATTCGCTTTACTTACCGCACTGACTCTTTCTGCCTGCGCTTCCTCTTCCGGCCCAAGCCCTAAAGAACGTGCCATTCAAGTTTCTAATATCAAAACCCAACTGGCTGTGGAATATATGCGCGGCCAAAACTACCGCCAAGCTACTGAAAGTATCGAAGAGGCGCTTAAGTCCAATTCCAAAAATGACCTTGCTTGGTTGGTACGCGCTGAGATTTATCAGTATTTGAAGGTTAAAGACAAAGCCCAGGAAAGCTTTCTTAAAGCATTGTCTTTAAAACCTGATAGTGCAGAAGTTAACAACAACTACGGTTGGTTCTTGTGCAATCAAATGAATGCACCAGCCGAATCTTTGGCTTATTTTGACAAAGCACTGGCCGACCCGACCTACCCAAGCCCCTTTATTGCCAATATGAATAAAGGCATTTGCAGCGCAAGATTAGGCCAATACTCTTTGGCTCAAGCCTATTTGGAAAGGTCTTTAGCAGCGAATCCGCAATTCTTCCCTGCCTTCAAAGAACTTGCCCGAACCAAAATGATGGCAGGCAATCTGAACGATGCCGACTATTATTTCCGCCAATACCAAAGCAAAGTTGATGTCCTGCAGGCTGACGATTTGCTTTTAGGCTGGCGCTTGGCTACCGCCTTGGGCAATAAACACGCCGCATACGAATACGAAGCCCAACTTAGGGCAAACTTCCCCTATTCAGACGAACTACAAACCGTCACAACAGGCCACTAAATGGAAAATAACGATAAAATCAACTACGACACACAAGCCGCCAAAACATTGGGGGATGAATTACGCAAACACAGAACTGATGCCAAAATCGATATTCAAGATGTTGCTTCACGTTTGAAACTGTCTGCCGAACAAATTGATGCTTTGGAAAAAGGGGAATATTCAGGCTTTCCCGGTTTAGTCTTTGTTTCAGGCTATCTGCGTTCATATGCACGATTTCTGAAAATCAACGAACAAACCATCGCCAAACATTTGCGCTCCATTACTCCGCAACTTGAAGACCATGTATACGCGGTAACACGCAGTGCCAACACCGGCTTAAGCTACAAAGACACTGAGAAACAAGGCTTCCCGAAATGGATATTGGGAGTAGCCGCATTGGCTTTGGCTGCAGGCGGTGTTCACTTTTGGCAAAGCAAATCCAGTTTTGAAAACGAGCAGGCAAATATTCAAAACAGCAAAGATGTTGCTGATACGATGAAAACGCCTGCTTTAAAAACGGATAATGTTGCCGTTAGCGAAATGACGGAAGACGGCAAAAAAGAAATCACCAATAAGTCTGAAGCGGCTAATGATCAAGCTGTCTCAGCAGCTTCCGCCGTCGTACAAGAAGAGAAGCCTGCCGTCAAAGTTGAGAAAGACGAACTTTGGATTAAAGTCCAATACCGAAGCAATCTGATTATTACAGACAAAGATGGAAAAGTAGTATTCAGCCGTATCGTTCCGGCCGGAAGCGAACAGCGTCTGAGAGGCGGCGCGCCTTACAATGTTTGGATTGGTATTGCAGCCGGCTCTGAAGCCAATTACGGCGGCACACCTATCGAACCTTTAAAATACCGTGTTGCCGGTGAAAAATCCGCCTCTTTTGTTGCAGGAAAAAACTAAAATGACCACACCTAAACGCCGTCAGACACATCAAGTCAAAATTGACCATCTCATCATCGGCTCCGATGCGCCCGTTGTTGTGCAATCTATGACCAATACCGACACCGCAGATGCAGAAGCAACCGCCCGACAGGTCAAAGAGTTGAGCGATGCCGGCTCAGAAATGGTCCGTATCACGGTCAATACTCCGGAAGCGGCTTCCAAAGTAGCCGAAATCCGCAGCCGCTTAGACGATATGGGCTACACCACGCCCCTGATCGGCGACTTCCATTTCAATGGCGAACGCTTATTGGCTGAATTTCCTGAGTGCGGCAAGGCCCTGTCTAAATACCGCATCAACCCAGGCAATGTCGGCAAAGGCGCAAAAGGCGATGAGAAATTTGCCTTTATGATTCGTACAGCGGCAGAAAACAATAAAGCCGTACGCATCGGTGTGAACTGGGGTTCGCTTGATCAAAGCCTTGCCAAACGTATGATGGATGCCAACCTAGCTTCTGCTACACCGAAGCCGCCTGAAGAAATCATGAAAGAGGCTTTGATTGTTTCGGCGCTGGAATCGGCAGAAAAAGCCGTGGCTTTGGGCTTACCTGAAGACAAAATCATTTTGTCGTGCAAAGTCAGCGCCGTACAAGACTTGATTCAGGTTTACCGGGAATTAGGCAGCCGTTGCCGTTACCCGCTCCATCTCGGTCTGACTGAGGCTGGCATGGGCAGCAAGGGCATTGTGGCTTCCACCGCAGCTCTGGCCGTATTATTGCAAGAAGGCATCGGCGACACCATTCGAATTTCCCTTACGCCCGAACCTGGCTCCCCGCGTACACAAGAAGTCATTGTCGGTCAGGAAATCCTGCAAACCATGGGCTTGCGCTCCTTTACGCCAATGGTTACAGCCTGCCCGGGTTGCGGCCGTACCACCAGTACCGTATTCCAAGAGTTGGCTCAAGACGTACAAAACTATTTACGCCAAAAAATGGCTGTTTGGCGCACTGAATATCCAGGCGTTGAATCATTGAACGTCGCCGTAATGGGGTGCGTAGTCAATGGTCCGGGCGAGAGCAAGCTTGCCGATATCGGTATCAGCCTGCCAGGTACAGGCGAAACTCCGGTTGCGCCGGTTTATGTAGACGGCGAACGGAAAGTGACCCTCAAAGGCGACAATATCGCTGCCGAGTTTTTACAAATCGTTGAAGATTATGTCAAAACCAACTACTGCGAAGGTGGCGCAAAACGTAAGCAAAACCGCGTTATTCCGATTCAATCTGCCTAAAACATTTTCAAGATAAAGAGGCCGTCTGAAAATATGTTAGGCAAACTGGATACTTGGCTGACTGAGCATCCCAAACGCAAGGATTTGCATGATTGGCGACGCTTTATCGTTGAATTTTGGTTCTTCGGTTTGAAAGAAGCACGAGCCTGCTTATTTGCAGGCTTGTTTTTCATTGCCATGTTCCTCATTCCGAAAACAGGTTGGCTGGGAATTTCGCGCTATGACCTGCTGCTGATTTTTGCCGTCTCCGTACAAGCAGCCATGTTGTATTTCAAGCTGGAAACTTGGGATGAAGTGAAATCGATTACGCTGTTTCACTTGGTGGGCTTTGCTTTAGAGTGGTTCAAGACATCAGGCGATATCCAGTCTTGGAGCTATCCGGATGAGGCTTACACTAAAATCGGCGGCGTACCGCTGTTTGCGGGCTTTATGTATGCTGCAGTCGGCAGCTATATCATTCAAGCATGGCGGCTGTTTGACTTAAAAATCAAAAGTCATCCGCCGTATTGGCTGGGTACTTTGTGCGCACTGGCGATTTATATCAATTTCTTCACCCATCACTATATCGGTGACTATCGCTGGTATCTTGCAGCTTTTGCTCTCGGCCTATACGCCCGGACAACGGTCTTATACACGCCCTATGACACCACTCGCAGAATGCCGCTCCTGCTCGCTTTCGTCCTGATCGGATTTTTCATTTGGCTGGCGGAAAATTTGGGAACCCTATTCGGCGTTTGGCGCTATCCAAACCAAATCGGCGCGTGGGCATCGGTACACATCAGCAAATGGAGTTCATGGGCTTTACTGGTGATGATGACTTTTACCATCGTTGCGAATTTAAAACACATCAAACATACCATCAGCGTATCGAAAGATTAGTTGTTTAACATTTGAAAAAAGGCCGTCTGAAACTTTCAGACGGCCTTTAATTTTCAACAATCAATTAAACAAACTTAAGGCTTTAACAAACACCATAATGACACCATAGCCCAAAGGAATGCAGACCAAAGCCCAGCGCCACCATACGCCGATACCGCCCGCTGATACTTTTTTACTGATCAGATAGGCATCGGATACAGCGGTTTCATCATCGGGATTGCGGCTATGTGCCGCTACTTTAATGTCTTTCTCGTGATGCTTTTCATGAACCGAACGAACACTCAAGTTACACAGCAAACCGACAATCAACAAACCTGCCATGATGTACATGGTAATGCTATAAGCTTCAGCAGCCGGAACACCGCTTTCAATTTGGCTTTGGCGGATATAGTTGACCAACACCGGGCCAATAACAGCCGCAGTTGACCATGCCAGCAAAATCCTGCCGTGGATTGCACCGACTTGATAAGTGCCGAACAAATCCTTCAGATACGCCGGAATCGCTGCGAAACCGCCGCCATACATGGAAATAATGACGCAGAACCCAATAACAAACAAAGCCTTGTTACCGCTCCCGCCAATCGACGGAATGGCAAAATACAACAGCGAGCCGAGCACAAAGAAAATAGTATAAGTATTCTTACGGCCAATTTTGTCGGACACGCTGGACCACAAAAAACGGCCTCCCATATTAAACAGGCTCAACAGACTCACAAAACCTGCCGCCGCACCCGCACCAATGGCAGCCTGTTTACCGACAGAAGTTTCAGAAAACAGCTCCTGAATCATGACGGAAGCCTGTCCCAACACACCGATACCTGCCGTCACGTTCAAACACAACACCCAAAACAAGAGCCAGAATTGCGGCGTTTTCATGGCTTGTGAGACATTGACATGATTACTGCTGACCAATTTGCTTTTGTTTTTCGGCGCAACATAACCTTTAGGTTTCCAGCCATCGGCAGGTACACGGATCGTAAACGCGCCGAACATCATCAACACCAAATAAAACAATCCTAAAACGACAAAAGCCTGCGCTACGCCAACTGAAGTTTCACTGGAGAAAAAATTCATCAGCGACACGGATAAAGGCGAGGCCAGCATCGCGCCACCACCAAAACCCATAATCGCCAAGCCTGTCGCCATACCCGGTTTATCGGGAAACCATTTCATCAAAGTCGATACAGGCCCGATATAGCCCAAGCCCAAACCAACCCCACCAATCACACCGTTACCCAAATAAAGCAAAAACAGATTGTGCGTATGAACGCCAATAGCCGACACAAAAAAGCCCAAACTAAAACAGCAGGCGGCAACAAACATCGCCTTACGCGGCCCAACGCGCTCCATCCATGTACCGAACATGGCCGCAGACGCGCCCAACATCGCCAAGGCAATACTGAAAATCCAACCGACCGTGGTCAGCTTCCAATCTCCTGCAGCCGACTCAGTAATACCGATAAGCTTGGTCAGCGGCGCATTAAACACGGAATAAGCGTATATCTGCCCGATGGCAAGATGCACGGCCAAAGCGGCAGGCGGTACCAGCCAACGATTAAAGCCGGGTTTGGCAATGGTCGCCTCACGGTCTAGAAATTTCATAAAATCCTCTTGTCTATGTGTGTCAAACGCTGATTCCATATCATGCGGAATCAGAAAATTGTTGACAATATTTTAGCATAATCTCCCGTTTATCCTTTTTTCTGCTCCATGATAATTTTGCGCATCAGACAGAAAAAACATTCATCTAAACCATTTCTTCACGCCAATATCGACAAAAAGGCCGAGACCTTTGCAAAAGTCTCAAGTTGACCGTATTGGCGGAAAAAATTCAAACGCGTAGTAAGGGCATTTTCAGGGAGTTGTTGAACAGTATGCATAAAATTCGGCAAATAATCGCAGTTCGGGGAAAGGATATTTGGGTGGCGCACCAAAATTACTACAAAATGACTTGCGTCTATTGGTAGGTGAATGCACTTTTATAAGAAATTTCCCCATCATAATAAATAATCCATGTAGAAATAAAATTTAAAGATTCTGGCTCATGCATAGATGTAATAAGTACTGAATGTTGCTTTTTTTCTATCCCATCAGCTATAGATGTAGCCCAGCTATTTTTATATTCTTCAATACCCCAATAGTCTATTGGAATATGTAATTCTTCTACATATTCACCTAAAGAGATTGAAGCCAAAATATGCATCCCATATCCATTATCAAAAGATGTACCTTTATCTTTAAAGAAAATACCAAACA
>ERZ1674167.112-NODE-112-length-16988-cov-3.592807_pt1 | contig 16988 bp, 16 predicted proteins | sample MGYA00581301_ERZ1674167 | MGnify/ENA primary metagenome ERZ1674167 (study PRJEB41354, sample SAMEA4873301) | human saliva metagenome | biome: human-associated habitat [ENVO:00009003]; feature: mouth environment [ENVO:08000002]; material: saliva material...
GACCGCCTCGGCGCCCACCCGTATAGCCTCAACTCAAGCACAAACTCGTTGACCAAACGTCACAAAATGTGTCCTGACACATCCTAAAATGGGGGTGACAACACGTCAGGAGGCACTAATGTTCACGCCGTATCCCCATCCCACTGGCGCGTACCCGACAGCCCCTCAGCCCGCCACGGCCTCGTCGCCTGCCCGCGTCGGCGCAGGCTACCCGACGGCCTCGTCCAATCGGCCAGCGGGCCCCCGCGCCCACCCTGCCCCGCTCGGAGGAGGCACACCTGCGGTCAGAAGCTTTGGCACCCAGCCGCTGTGCGCGGGCGCGCCCGACGGTGGGGCAGGGGAGGGCGTCCCCAGCTACGCGCTCTACTGCGTGTTCGCGCTCAGCGCGCCGATGCCTCGTGACGAAGAAGAACGCGAACGGATCGTCGATGAATCCCTCGGCTACGTCTCAGATTCTGGCGCCCAGATCCGAGGATGGTACGACCTGGGAGGATTCCGGGCCAACGCGGACCTCATGGTTTGGCTCCTCAACGAAGACCCGGCGACGCTCCAAGACGCATATCACCGCCTGCGCGCGTCGGCCCTCGGACGCCACCTGACACCCGTCTGGAGCTGCATGGGCGTTCACCAACCCGCCGAATTCCTCCACGGGCACGTTCCCGCCTGCTTCCTCGGTGCCGACGCGCGCGACTGGGCGACAGTATTTCCCCTCGTGGGCATCCACGACTGGTATCTCATCGAGCCGGGGGAGCGCTCGCGCATCGTAGCCGACTACGGGCGACGCGGTTTCGGCGTGCAGCCGGACGTGGACGTATCCGTGCTCTGCGCGTTCGCGTTGTCGGATTACGAGTACGTTATCGCTATCGAAGCTGATAATCTGGACCGGCTCGAAGGAGTGACACACGCCCAGCGCTACAGCGAAGCGCGCCCGTACGTGCGTGAGGACACCCCCTTCTTCACAGGCCCACGCGTCACCCTGGCGCAGTGGGCGACACATCAACCGCGTTCATAAGGAGACACTGATGGGTTGGAAAGAAAGCAAGCAGGCATTCCAGTACGCGCTGCCGTACGAGCAGGTGTTCCAGGCGGCCACGGCGGCCGTCCCGATGGTCCCGAAGGCAGTCCTGACGAGCGCGGACGTGAACGCCCGCTTCATCACTTTCGACACCCCCACCAGCTTCACCTCCTACGGTGAGAACATCGTCGTCGGCTTTATCCCCTCCGAGACCGGCGTCATTGTCGAGGTCACCTGCGCCACCAAGGGCATGCCCAACCTCATGCAGGACGGCCGTAACCGCAAGAAGATCAAGCAGTACATCGACGGGCTGTCCGGCATCCTCCAGGTCAGCGCTACGGAGGTCATCCCCTCCTGACGCACGCGATGCAACGCGGCGCCGCAGTGCCAGCACGCCCGTGGTCCCCGGTCTCGACTACGAGGCCGGGGAGCCTTCATCTGCTCACTGCGATCGGAGTACTAGACATGCTTGCAGCTGGTGCAGCTGAGAGTGGCGGTGTCAGTGCTGGTGAACCTTCTGTGGGATGACGATCGATATGATGCCTGCTTTTTCTGTCATGCTGCTGTTGGTCGAACGCTCTGTGGGCACATGTCGAGTACTGTTAAGGGCCTCGTTCTTCGGGGCTGTCCGTTGCTCGATCTCTTTGGGGGCGTGATGGTTGCGACGCGGAATTTGTTGCGAAGGTTGGTCCAAGCGAGGTGAGCGCATGACATGGGCTGGATAGCGCGCAAGAGGAAGCGTAGTCAGCGGTTCTATACCATTCCCGATCGTGATGAAGGAGTATCGTTTTCCGAGAAGGTGGCGATGGGAATTATGGTCTTCGTCGCATTCGGTGCTGTTGTCGCACTGTATGTGGGGAAGGTGCCTCTCGGTGTACTGTTGCTTCTGATGGTTGTGTTAAGCGGACTGTCACTCCCTCTCGCCTATAATGTGGGTGGCCTATTTTTGTCGATCAGCCATGATGATCGTAGGCAGCAACTCAGGATCGAGCTCAGCGCCATGGGAGTTTATCTGCACGGCGTGATCGCTTTCCTTCTTTCCCTGTTTACTAGTGGGTGGATATGGTGTGCCATTCACCTGGAGGATGGACTGTATCGACGCGTCGTCGCTCTGGCTTTGCTGAGCTGTCATCGACAAGTAGCTGGATTGATGCGTTTTGTCTCTGGCAAAGGTGAGAGCATTGAGATAACCAAGCGCAAAATGGTTATCCGTGATTCGCGCCGATTCTGTCATTCTCTTTATTGGAAGGATCGTCCTGTCGTTGCGGGTGTTCGCGGCGTTGATGAGGTTCTCATTCGCTATCGCGGAGATCGAGAAAAGATCGCTTCCCTGATAGTCCTTCCCCTGTCGAAACCTCAGCTCAAGAAGATGGTGGGATACTATTGTGACGATCCTCAAGCCCGTGCGCGGCTCGGACAACCAGACTCGGTGCGCGATGTGAGGCGTGTGCTCGGGTGGACAGTATGAATGTGTCAGCGACGGATACGCGAGGGCTGTGAAAGGTGCGTTGTGAACAAGTTTGAACCCCCGCTCGGCGGCAAGTCTGTGGATCCTGAGGATGGTGTGCACCGAGGCTCCGAGCAAGCCCGAGCAGGCCAGCCCGCCCCGGCCTCGTTCTCTGGCGGCGAGCCGGCCCCACCCAAGCCGAACTATGGCACGTTCTTTACGGTGTACCCGTCGGATCGGCGACAGAGCGAGGCGTGGGCCGGTGCCTTCATTGGCATTCTTGTGGGAGTTTTCCTTGCAGCCCTGGGAGTCCTCGCGCGTGACGTGGTCTTTGCTGTGGCGTCGATCATGTTCGCCGCGACCTTCGTTGCCGGTGCGGCGGTGGATGCTGGCTGGTCCCGTGGGCTGGTGAGGCTCGACATGGCGCCTGATGGGTGTGTGACGGTGCGGCCCAGCGTGCGCTTGACCGTCTTGCGCATCGTGACCGTCGTGTGCGCAGGTCTGGGTTTCGTGCTCTACGGGCTCTCGTTGCTTGTCGGAGTGTCCTCTTTGTTGGTGCGGCTAGGGGCGATGACCTCTTTCGCGCTCGTCGCGCTTGCGGGGGCGGTTGGCCGTTCCTTGTTCTCGTCCCCGCGGCAGGAGTGCATCGTGCTCACCGAGAATGCCGTCATGCTGTGCGGTAAGGATGGCGTGAGCTACACGATTCCGTGGGCGGCGAAGCCTGCCGTTATTGCTCATCGCCAGCGCAAGACCCTGCTGATTAAGACCGACGACGATGTCGAATGCCCGATCTCCTTCGCCCACCTGCGCATCGTCCCCTCGCGCGTCAAGGGTCTGCTCGCGTATTACCACAAGAACCCGGAGGCGCTCGACCGTCTCGGCACCGAGGAATCGGTTGATGACGCTCTGAAGGGCTTGGGCTGGTACCGGTGGTCTCGACGGAGGCGGTGACCGCCTGCCTGGCCACGGCCTCGTTTATCCATCGACGAGGCCCGGGTTTAGCGTGTGATGCGCGACTCATAAGCACGACCCTGGTTCGAATGTGATGGTTGTTATGTAGGCGTAAGCTGGCAGAAGTATTCCGTCTATTGACGCCCAAGGGGGGAGCGAATTATGGCACGTGGGTACCGAGCGGTCTTGGAGTTAGGTGAGCGGGAGGATGCGCTGCGCGTCGCTGATCGGCTTTTCCATGAGTGGCTGCACGACAAGTATTCGCTGTGGGAGGCGGGTGAGCAAGCCGCATGTAACGACGAGGGCGTCTACCGATTCGGCACTCTTCTATCATCGCGAGGGCAACACATGGACCTCGTCGTAACGAAGACGAGGGAGACTTCTGCCGACAAGCACTACAGCCGACAGCTCTTTGAAACAGTGGAACGCACTCAGGACGGCGAGCACTGGGTGATGCGCCTGTACGCGATGAGCGCCACGAAGGAGTCGGCGTATCGGGAGGTTATCTGGGTGGAGGTGGTCCCACCACGCGACGGGAAATGGGACGCGAAACCTCCACGAGTGGTGTGTGATCTCATCCGTGAGGGCGGAGTCTTTGACCGGGACATGCCGCTGTCGGATGCCCTCCAGCCAATCAACGACGCCAACCAGGTGGAGGAACTCATCGGCTGGATCCGTGATCCGCGCAGGCGAACCTCGGTGGTCGTAGCTGCGCCGCTGACCGACGGCGATACACCGGAAGCTCTGAAGCAGGAAAGCCGGTGGCACCAGATTCTGGCCCCGCTGACGGGTGACTCACTGGGCTGCGCCACCTATTTCTTGCTGACACCGCAGGTGTATGCCGGCTACCTCGCAAAGATCGGTGAGGGGCTTGGCATGCCCCAAGGGAGCCTGCGTACCTTCCTGCCGGGCGTGCAGCCGGGAGACCTGATCGATGCGCGTCGGCACAGGGTCCTGACCGCGGCGACCCTCCTGCGTGGCTACGACGAGGAGCAGGGACGTTTCCACCCGGCGCTGGCACGCACGATCGCGAGAACACCGCGCGAGTACCTGTGGGACAACGGGCTGGACAAGGAACTCCTCCAGGCCCACAAGGTACTCGACCAGCGCAGGGCCTCAATTCCAACCTTCCACCCCCTGGAGGAAGCGCGCGATAAAGAAACACGCAGCAAAGAAGCAGGTGAGGAAGTCCCACGCCAGGAGGTTGGGGCCGCACAGCCAAGAGCGCTTCTGACACACAATGGGCGAAAGCCCCGCACATCCAAGCGTCGTGTCCTACCCAACGTCGGCCTTGTTCGTCGTTGCTGCACAAAGCCCGCTGCGGCCCGATCTGGTTGGAGCGATCAGCTGCGGGGACTCATCGGGCACGTGCTCGAGTTTGCGAACCCGCGCGTGCGTGAGGACCGTGAACGAGCCGTCGCGCAGCTGAAGAAGAGACTGGAGGAGAAGACCGCCAGGTGCATCGAACTTGAGGGAGAACGTGATCATGCGCGTGCGGAAACAGAAGCCGCACAGGAACTCCTCGCTGAGGCGGCGCAGGAGAGCGAGCGTAAGCTCGCGGACCTCAGGTCCGAAGTGGAAGATCTGACGTCGCATAAGGATGATATGGAGATCAGACTCCTCTATGCGAACGAGGAGATTCGCGAGTTGGAGCAAAAGAACCGTCATCTCGCGTGGAAGGCTACGCATCCAGATCAGCGCGAATCCGACGACCGATACTCGGAAGATATGCTCGACCGGCCACCGGCAGACATGGTTGAACTCTACGACTGGATGACGAGTGATGCGGAGCATGAGCAGGTGCGCCAACACGTTGTCTTCGGTGATCCGGACGCGATGATGGGGGAGATGCTCCGGCTTGACGAGTTGAGCGTGCGAAACTACGCGGAGGATTTTTGGCGCTACATACTGGTCTTGCGCGACTATCTGCGTGCGCGGGAGGCCGGTGATTTCGCGGATGGTAACGTGTACGACTTCCTCAAAGCGGCACCTGACGGCTACCGCACGTGTTCACCGCACCGTCATAAGTCCAACGAGAGCGACACCGTCAAAGGGAATCCGCGCTGGCGTCGTGAGCGTACGTTCCCAGTGCCGATGATCGTTGACCCGAGCGGCGAGATCACGATGTGGACCCACTTCGCGCCCACCCACCACGACCGCAACGCCCCACGCATGTACTATTACGCGGACACAAAAAAGACCCACAAGGTTTACATCGGCTATATCGGTCGTCACCTGACGAACACGAAGACTAACTGAGTCGTCCAGATGCAACTCGGCCCCGGCCTCGTCCATTCAAGGAGGCCGGGGCCGACTATATCTTTTCGCCGGGGTGGGTGGGGCGCAAACGTGGGGGCGAGGCGTAAGCTAAGCGTGCACTCATCCTCGGTCATGTGGTTGAGTGCGCATCGCGAATAGAACGGGTGAGTATGAGCCCGGTGATGGAATCGAGGGCGTAGTGGCGGCAGTGGTCCAACGAGCGGAGTTGCATAAGACGATCTGGCGCATCGCCAATGACCTGCGCGGCAGCGTGGATGGGTGGGACTTCAAGAGCTACGTCCTCGGATTCCTGTTCTACCGCTTCATCTCTGAGAATCTGACGGATTACGTGAACAGTTCGCAGCGTGACGGGATTCTGGCCGAAGGTGGAAGCACCGAGGAGGCTGATGCCTTCGACTATGCGGCCCTGAGCGATGCAGATGCGGAAAGTGAGCGTGAGGCCATCGTCAGGGAGAAGGGGTTCTTTATCCGTCCCTCCGACCTGTTTGGCAACGTGCGGGCGCGCGCGGCGGCCGATGAGGATCTCAACGAGACTCTGGCCCGCGTCTTTCGATACATCGAGAACTCGGCGCGGGGTAGTGGCTCCGAGTCGGACCTGCGTGGCCTCTTCGACGACGTGGATGTCAACTCGACCAAGCTGGGCAATACGGTGGCTCAGCGCAACGCGAAGCTCGTGAAGATCATGGATGCCGTCGGCGATCTTCCTCTGGCGCACGGTGCCGCGCAAATCGATGCGTTTGGTGACGCCTACGAGTTCCTGATGACGATGTACGCCTCGAGCGCGGGAAAGTCAGGCGGTGAATTCTACACGCCCCAGGAGGTCGCCGAGGTTCTGGCAACCCTCGCGCTGGACGGGCGATCTGATGTTGCGCGGGTCTATGACCCGTGCGCGGGATCTGGGTCTCTACTCCTGAAGTTCGCGAAGCTGCTGGGGCCTTCGAGCCGTCGCCAGTACTTCGGGCAGGAGATCAACCTGACGACGTACAACCTGTGCCGCATCAACATGTTCCTCCATGACGTGAATTTTGCGAACTTCGACATCGCGCTGGGGGACACCCTGACGGAACCTGCCCACTGGGATGATCAGCCTTTCGACGCGATTGTCTCGAACCCGCCGTATTCCACGAAGTGGGAGGGCAAGGACGATGTCGCCCTCATCAACGACCCGCGCTTCGCTCCTGCGGGTGTGCTTGCCCCCAAGTCAAAGGCGGATCTGGCTTTCACGATGCACATGCTGCACTGGCTGGCCGAGGACGGAACTGCCGCGATCGTTGAGTTCCCGGGCGTCCTGTACCGCGGTGGTGCCGAGGGGAAGATTCGTCGCTACCTGGTGGAGAACAACTTCGTGCATGCGGTCATTCAGTTGCCGCCGGACCTGTTCTTTGGGACGACGATCGCCACGTGCATCATCGTGCTCAAGAAGGCGCGTCCCGATCACAGCGTTCTCTTCGTGGACGCGTCCGCCGAGTGCGTGCGTGAGGGAAACAAGAATCGCCTGACGGCGGAGAATCAGCAGCGGATCCTCTCCCTGGTGTCGCAGCGTCAGGCGGTAGACCACGTGGCCGCCCTGGTGTCCATCGACGACATTCAGGCCAACGACTGGAACCTGTCGGTGTCCTCCTACGTGGAGCCCGAGGACACTCGCGAGCAGGTGGACATCGTCGAGTTGAACACTCGGATCGCCGGAATCGTGGAGCGTCAGCAGGCGCTGCGCGCCTCCATCGACGCGATCGTCGCAGAACTGGAGGCTGACCAATGAGCCGCCTCGCCGAACTGATCGAGGAGCTGTGCCCGGACGGGGTGGAATACAGGCCGCTGGGTGAGTTGCTGGCATACCAGCAGCCAACGCCCTTCTTGGTGAGTTCGAAAGACTATGATCCTTCTTATCCAACACCAGTTCTCACCGCCGGTGCGACCTTTTTGCTGGGATATTCGAGTGAAACCCATGGTGTATATCCTGCTTCGACAGATGAGCCCGTCATCATTTTTGATGACTTCACAACAGCATCAAAGTGGGTAGATTTTCCCTTCAAATTGAAGTCTTCGGCAGCAAAAGTCCTTACTGCTGCGGATTCGAATGTTGCTGATATTCGATTTCTGTATTTTCTGATGCAGACGTTGAATTACCAAGTTGGCTCGCATGCTCGGCATTGGATTGCTGTCTATTCAAAGATGCCCGTATGCTGTCCTCCGCTGGAAGTACAGCGAGAGATCGTGAGAATCTTGGATCAGTTTACGACGCTGGAAGCGGAACTGGAAGCGGAGCTGGAAGCAAGGCGGGCCCAGTACGAGCATTACAGGGATCGTCTGCTGTCCTTCCCCGAGAAGAAGGCGGAATAATGAACTGAGGGGCGGGTGTTTGACCCGCCCCTCAGTGGGCCCTACCCCTTGCTCCTACGGGGATCGTTCCCAGGCTTGATAGTGTCCTGCGAGCGGATTTGCCCGTTTTCGCCTCGCGTCCGCATCTCGCCGCCACCCTGATTAGCAAGAATATCGCGTGCGCGCTGTTGAGCAGCTGCCTGCGTACGTTCAACTGCGGATGCTCTGGATGCGTTCGGATCGAACACGCCCCATCCGTCGCCATGTCGGCGTACTTCATGAATGTTCATTCGTCACCTCCTTCCTTCTCTACAGGGAGGGTAAGAGTAGACATGCACATCTGTGTCCACTCGCAGGCGAGGGATGACGGGTGATGATTCCAGCGATCCGCTGCAACTTTGCACGTAATTCTCTTCGCTACTCTTGTGGTGATTCCTCTAAACGTTGATGTTCTGGGAAAGATCTTGGGTATGGGCGGCTTGGGTGGGGAATTACGTGTAGGTTTCGTTGTTTGCGGTTAGTGCTTTTCTGAACTAGTCGCTCGAATACATGTGTTCCCCTCGCGCATGCGCGAGGGGAACACGAGGGCGTGACGTCAGTCTGCCGTCCACGAGTGGACTATTACGAGGCTCTGGTTCGCCAGGTTTCGCGGTCACCCCTCGAGGTGTGAGGGGCCCATGTCAGCCCTTGCCCTGCAATTATTCTAGGGTCCATAGCAGCGCCAGAGCAAAGGGGCGTCATTAGGCAATCAATCGAGGACGGGATGCCCCTGGTAGTAGCTGCGCATTGCTTCCTGGGTGATAACTGCATCCGAGGGAGCGGATGGCGCCAGGCCCTCACGTGCGTGCAGCCAGGGGTCTTCCACGTGCGTTCGTTCACTCAACTCAGCACCTGTCATGCCACCTAGCGCGGAGCACACGCCATCAATGAGATCGCGTTCGGCACCAGTCAGAGCAGATGAGTCACCGGACGATAGTTCGCCTGGACGAATCAGAAACTTTCCGCGATGCAGGGCATAGAGTTCGGGTACGACCGGGCCGCCCCGCCACGCCTGAAAGTCCTCGGGGAACAGCGGTGCTCCCGTGGTGACAAGGTGTTGGACCTGGGCGTAGAACGCCAGCTTCTGGAGCTTCATGGTCGTGATCGTATCCGTGCGCTCCAGGATGTAGGTCGCGACATCAACGACTGAACGTGCCATGATGTCCCCCTTCCTCAGATGAGCTTCCGCATCACTATACTCTGAATATGAAGCAAAATCAGCGGGAACGCGTGAGTCGCGAGGCGGCTTCGAAAGCTGGAAAATGCCTCAAGGCTAGTAAAGGGCACGATGAACAAGCTCTCGCCACAGCTCAGGCGTGGCGTGTACAACACCTGGAGCCGACAGCGCGTTGCTTCGAGGCGCTTGCAAGGTGTGCTGAACAGTTTGAGGGCGCGGTTGTGTCCTATCGGCTCAAGCGTATGACCTCGATCCTCAGGAAGCTCCTGCGGCTCAACAGCAACTTCAAACTCGGTACGCTTGATGATATCGGGGGGTGCAGACTCATTGTGAGAAGTGTTGATGAGGTGTACCGTGCGGTGGCGGTTCTCAATGAGGAGTTGGGTGAACCGAAAGTAAAAGACTATATCAGTAGACCCCAATCAAGCGGCTATCGAAGCTATCACGCCATCTACCAAATCCCTGAGGGAGATATCTCCTATCGGATTGAGGTTCAAATACGCACACACCTGCAGCATCTCTGGGCAACAGGGGTGGAAGCGGTCGGCGAAGTCTACGGTGTCGAATACAAGAGTCCGGACGTTCAGGACAACCTCGAGGGAGAGTCTCTCGAGCGTCAGAGATTCCTGGCGCTGAGCTCTCACCTTTTCGCTCTCGAAGAAGGAACGCCGGGAATCCCTGACGTATGTGAGGACCTGTCTGCAGTATGCCGTGAGATCGACGAGATCTGTGGCTCGACCATGCTACTGAGTGAGCTTGCTGCTGCACGCAGCGGAATCGTTGTTTCGACAGATGCAGACGAACACGATGAGTACTTTCTTCTTTGCCTGATCCGTGATCTCCAGTTTTTTGATATCGTCGGCTTCCCGGGCTTTTCAGAAGCGAATGAGGAATATCAACGTCTCGAGAGAGAAGCGCTTATGGCAGGTGATCAGGATCAGTTGCTTGTTGCAGAACCGAAGTTCGACAATGTCGTTCTGGTGAAGGCCGGGAGTGCAGAATTGATTCGGCAGTCATACTTGAACTACAGCCTTGGAGTCGGCCAGTTCATCGATAGGATCGAAGGGCTGCTTGCAGGACACAGTTAGGGGCAGAAGCGAGGCAGCCTGGACGCAGATGAGGACGGGGCACGTTAGCATCGAAACAACCTCATGAAGGCGGGAGGGAAGCCTCCCGCAGACCCAGCCCCGGCCTCGACCGAGACCCGTAGAGAAAGGAAAGCGAGTGTCCACCGTCGCACCTCGCCCCCGCATTGAACCCGTCGTCCTCACCGACGACTTCACGGTCGTCGGCCTCTACGAGCCGACCCGTGACGACGACAGAAGCTACCAGGGCGAAGCTGCCCTCGAAGACGCCCTCATCAACCAGCTGCGTGGCCAGGCATACGAGTACGCGGACATCCACGATGCGGCCGGCCTCGAAGCAAACCTGCGTGCCCAGCTGGAGGCCCTTAACGACTACCACTTCACCGACGACGAATGGCGGCGTTTCTACCAGCACAACATCGTCGATGTCCCCTCGGCTGACGCCAACCCCGTGGTCGCCAAAGCCCGGCGCATCCAGGAGGACCACGTGCAGGTACTCACCCGCGACGACGGCACGCCCAAGAACATCCGCCTCATCGACAAGACCAACATCCACCGCAACAAGGTGCAGGTCATCCACCAGTATGCAGTCGACACGGGGCTGCGTTCCAACCGCTACGACGTCACCATCCTTGTCAACGGACTGCCCCTCGTTCACATCGAACTCAAGCGAAGCGGCAAAAAACTGCGCGAAGCATTCAATCAGATCAACCGCTACCAGCGCGACTCCTTCCACGCCGGAGACGGCCTCTTTGGCTACGTGCAAATCTTCATCATCTCCAACGGTGCCCACACCAAGTACTACTCCAACACCGTGCGCCTCCAGCACATCCGCGAAAATGTGGGGCGCAGGCGCGAAGTAGTCGCCGCCAACGCACGCTCCTACGAATTCACCAGCTGGTGGACCGACGCCGCCAACAACCAGATCCCCGACCTGACCGATTTTGCGGCTACCTTCCTGGCTAAGCGCACCATCCTCGCAATCCTCACTCGCTATTGCGTGCTCGATACTCGTGGAGAGCTCCTGGTGATGCGTCCCTACCAGATCGCCGCCACCGAGGCGATCCTCCAGCGTATCAAGACATCCTCCATGAACAAGCAGACCGGCACCGTCGGAGCCGGAGGATACGTCTGGCACACGACGGGTTCCGGAAAGACCCTCACCTCCTTCAAGACCGCGAAGCTCGCCGCCGGCATGGAAGGCGTCGACAAAGTCCTCTTCGTCGTCGACCGCAAGGACCTGGACCACCAGACCATCAAGGAATACAACTCCTTCGCCGCAGGCACCGTCTCCGCGAACCAGTCCACCCGACAGCTCGCCGAACAAATCAACGACGCATCCACCCCGATCATCGTCACGACCATTCAGAAGCTCGCCACCTTCGTCAAAGCACACCGCGGACACGCCATCTACACCGGGCACGTCGTCCTCGTCTTCGACGAGTGCCACCGCAGCCAATTTGGCGACATGCACACCGACATCACCCGCGCGTTCCGCAACTATCACCTCTTCGGCTTCACCGGCACCCCCATCTTCGCGGAGAACGCCTCCAGCTCTGGGAAAGCCAACCTACGCACCACCGCCCAGGCCTTCGGGGACCAGCTGCACTCCTACACCATCGTCGACGCCATCCGGGACAAGACCGTCCTGCCCTTCCGCGTCGACTACGTCAACACCTTCCGAGTGCGCGACGGTATTGACAACCACGAGGTGGAGGGCATCGACACCGACAGCGCCTACATGAACCCGAAGCACATCGCCTCCGTGGTCTCCTACATCCTCGACCACTTCGACCAGAAGACAAAGCGGCACGCCTCCTACCAGTTGCGCGACCAGCGGGTGACCGGCTTCAACTCCCTGTTCGCCACCTCCTCCATCAAGGCCGCGCGCGCCTACTATCTCGAATTCCAACGCCAGCAGGCCGACCTTCCGCCCGCGCGTAGGCGCAGCGTCGGCATCATCTACTCCTACGCGCCCAACGCTGACGCGCCGGGCACGGGCCTGCTCGCCGAGGAATCCATGGACCCCTCGGCCCTCTCCCAGGACGACCGCGCCTTCCTCGACGACGCGATCGCCGACTACAACAAACGCTTCGGGACCAACTTTGGCACCGATGCCTCGGGATTCGAGCACTACTACGAGCACCTATCTCGCGCCCTCGCCGAGAAACGCATCGACCTGGTCATCGTCGTCGACATGTTCCTCACCGGGTTCGACTCCAAATCTCTCAACACCCTGTGGGTCGACAAGAACCTGCGCGCCCACGGCCTCATCCAAGCCTTCTCCCGCACCAATCGAATCCTCAACTCGGTTAAAACCTACGGCAACATCGTGTGCTTCCGGAACCTCGAGCAGGCCACCGAAGACGCGATTGCCCTCTTCGGAAACAAGGAAGCGCGCGGACAAGTGCTGCTGCGCCCCTACGGCGAATACCTGTCCAACTACCTGGAAACAATGGACCAGCTGCGCGCCGACTTCCCCCTCCCCATCGGGTCTATCGCCTCGGAAAAGGAACAAAAGCGCTTCATCATCCTCATGGGACAGATCCTCCGACTGCGTAACGTCCTGACATCCTTCGACGACTTCGAAGGCGACGATCCTATCCCGTCGCGTGACCTCGAAGACTACCGGAGCATCTACCTGGACCTGTACAACGAGTCCCGTGAACGCGCTCAAGCCGACAAAGAACCCATTGCGGACGATCTGGTCTTTGAGATGGAACTGGTCAAGCAGGTGGATATCAACGTTGACTACATCCTCATGCTGGTCGAACACCACCGGGGTGAAAAGGGAGACGGCGAAGACCGTGAGATCCCCGTCGACATCGCACGTGCCCTGTCCTCTTCGCCGACGTTGCGCGGAAAACGCGACCTCATCGAGGAGTTCTACCGCAGGGTCTCCGTCAACGGCGATGTGCCTACCGAGTTCGAGGCCTTCATCGCCGCCAAACGCGAGGGGGAGCTGAGTTCTATCATCGAGGCCGAACGCCTGGGCGAGGGTGCGCGCGAGTTCGCATACGAGTCGCTACGTGAGGGCTACGTGAACGATGAAGGAACCGGCCTGTCCTCCATCCTTCCGCCCATGCGGCGCTTTGGAGCTGGAGCCGGGCGTGAAGCAGTGCGCGTCCGTGTCCTTGAGGCTCTTCGGGCCTGGGTCGAACGCTTCAGCGGACTCGGCCGCGTATGACGGCTCCACCCAGGCCTCGGCGATCTACGAGGCCCGGGATCAGTTCAATCGGTAGCGCCTGAGAGTATTTCGTCAGTCGAACTCATGAGGAGGAGTCTCGTGTTTACACCCATCCATCGAGCCTTGGGACTCGAAGCCGGGAACGCATCTATCGATCTGATCCAACAAGCAATTGATCATGGAGTCGAAGAAACCAGTGATTTGGACTGGAAACAGGCTGTCTACAATTCGCGTAAGCCGAATTGGGATGAAGAAGCCGCGAAAGATATCGCCGCCATGGCAAATAGCGGTGGCGGGTGGATTGTGTTCGGGATCAAGGAGGGTGGGGCCACAAATGCCGCCTGCGAGATCGTTCCGATAGCGTGGTCTGCCGCCGAACAACAGAGAATCCTCAGGATCGCGTATGCGAAGGTTGGGCCGCCAGTCATCGGCATTGAATTCTACGACATTCCGTGCGGCGACGAAGGTGGTGGGAGCGTCGTGATGATGCGGACTCTGCGGACGCCCCGCACTTCGCACGCAAGGGTGACAACGCGTTCGTTGCCCCGCGTCGAAACGGCCCTCACACCGTGTACATGAGCGACCGCGAGATTGAGCGTGGCTTTCGAGAGCGCTTCCAGCATGTAGATGATCGGGAACGCCTTCTTCAAGATCGTTACGAGCGCGCCTGTGAAGCGCTGCGTCCTGAGGATGGAGTGTTCCTAGCTGTTGCAGCCGTGCCTTATGAGCAGGTCACTGGGCGAGAAGCTACCCGTGTAGAACGGGTGTATGAATATGTGCGGAAACCGTTATTGCCCGTGAGATCAGGTTTGAAGGCAGAAAAAAATTGGTGGCCGGGAGGAGAAATTAAGAAGGGGTTGCATCAGTGGGTAATACGCGCTAGCAAGGGAGTGCATTGGAAGTTTCGTAAGTTCGTTTGTGACGATGCAACCGTGTTAGGCGCGTACCAACTCGGACTCTTGGTGACTGATGAGGACAGGAGCGACCGACACCCCGTGGGACTGACGAACCACTGTAGGGCCGTTGATGTCCAGACTGCAGTCATCGATTGTGTCACTTTACTTCGCAGTCATGCAGAGGAACGGCAAGCACATGGCGGATTCCGAATGCGGGCAGGTCTTGTTGGAATCGCGGGGAAACCGATAGTCATAAGGGAGATGGACGACTGGACTGAGAGACTGCGTGACGCCGACGATATGGAACCCATCATGAGGTTTCAGCCGATCACGATCGAGCTCGATCCGTTGGTGGAGATCGAAGAGCTGTTGCCGGTTATCAACGATCTGGCACGGGATTTAGTGAGCCAGGGTGGCGTCGAATACCTGTAGGGATGGCTCAACTGAATGACCGACTGCCCGAATCCGACTAAGCGACCCGGCCCGACCTCGTTCATGATGACGGGGGCGGGGCCGGTTTGTGCGTCCTGCCTGACCGTAGGGGAGCGGCCGAAACCGCTCCCAAAAACGACTAGCGGTCCTCGGCTTCGGCTTCCGCGCTCGCAGGGGTGGCCGTCGGGGCGTTCGCCCCCTCTTCGGGATCGCTGGGGTTCTCGCTGTCGCCGGGCTCAACGGTGCTGGCAGGGGCACTGGATATAGCTGTATTTTGAGCGCCTGCTCCGCGGATCGTCTCGCGGAGCCCCCACGCGAAGAAGGCAGCGACGAAGTGGAAAGGCAGCCATGAAATCACGAGCCACCAGTCGGACCCGCTGCCTGCGATGCCAGACACCAGTCGCCCGAACCACCACAGGATGGGTACGTAGGTGAGGACCGCAACCGAGATGACGATAGGCTTCCAGAACCCGGCGCGGTCGAGAAAATCTGGGGAGATAGACGCCAACACCTGGAAGAAGGTGAAGAAGCCCAGCAGACAGATGAAAGTCAACAGAACGAAGCCGCTTGAGAAGGAGAATACGAGCAAGACCAGGAGGCCCAATTGGAGCGCCAGGTAACGAACGATGAACGTGATAATCCCTCGCGGGTCCCGCATATCAATCATGTTCCCATCCTAACGGAGCTCTCAGGCGCGAGGTCCAGCCTCTCAAGACCCTAGAATCACGGAGATACTAGCCCGCCCTGCTTCCAATCCTGGCCCCGGCCTCGTTGATCAATGAACGACCGCGGTCACCGGGACCGCTCACAGGCTCCTACACTGTTCTCATACGCCACAAAAGAGCAAGGCCGCTGAATGCAGCGCAGGGTCAGGCGAGCGTGGCGTTGAGCGAGAAAGCGAGGATGAACGATGGCGTCCACCAACCAATACCTGGAGTTCGTGCTCGACCTTCTGGGTGAGCTGGATGACGTGGAGCACCGCAAGATGATGGGCGAATACGTCCTCTACTATCGGGGCAAGGTCGTGGGCGGCATCTACGACGACCGCTTCCTGCTCAAGGTCACGCCTGCCTCCGAACGGCTCCTGCCCGGCGCCCCGCGCGCGACCCCCTACGAGGGAGCGAAGGAGATGCTCCTCGTCGAGGTGGAGGACCGCGACACGCTGCACGACGTCGTCGACGCGATGTGGCAGGAACTGCCCGCACCGAAGAAAAGAAAGAAGAAGTAGGTGCCCGGCCCGGGCCTCGTCGATGGATGGATTGACGAGGCCGGGGCCGGGTTCGTTGGATACGCGCGGGAGTGAGCCTACAGCTTCGCCACCAGCTCCGCGACGCGCGCCGCGTGATCGCGCGAACGCGTCACCATCTCAACGCGAGCGGCCTCGTCCGTGCGATTCGCGTACGAGACGCCGTACAGGGGCAGGCTTCCCACGAACTCCAGGCCCACCAGCGCGCTCGTCGCCATCGCGGGAGCCAGGAAGCGGTCGAAACCGCCCGGCTGTGCGGAGTAGTAGGACTCGCCGGCGCCTGTCGTCACCGACACCACCAGCTTCTTGCCGCGCAGCGCCGTGCCCGTCGACCCGTGGCTGAAACCGCGCACAAACACGTCCTCCACCCACTTTTGCAGCAGCGATGGCCAGCCGTACCACCACAGCGGATACTGCAACATGATCACGTCCGCCGCGGCAAGCTTCGCCTGCTCCGCCTCAACGTCGAACGCGTAATCGGGATACAGCTCGTCGAGATGATCGATCATGGCCTCGGGGAGCAGCGACGCCAGCTCCTCCAGAATCGTCTTATTCGCCACCGAATCGTCACCGAGACGCGGGTGACCCGACACGATCAGAACCTTGGACATCTCTTTTCCTTTCGTCGATGCCAGAAGTCTACGCCCGCACAAACCGGCGCGAACAGGACGTGCACATGCGTTTCGCGCGGGGTGAAGCCCCGAAACAGAAGACGCGTTACCCAGGACTACAGTAGAGACATGGACCACACCTACTCCCAGACTCTCACCCTGTGCCGCATCCTTCTCGTCATTGCGACGGGCGTCGGCGCAGGCTTCCTTTCCGGGCTCTTCGGCGTCGGCGGTGGCCTCGTTATCGTCCCCGCGCTCATGGCCGTCCTGGGCATGGATCAGCGCCGCGCCTCGTCCACCTCC
>ERZ1674167.125-NODE-125-length-15302-cov-16.729455_pt1 | contig 15302 bp, 14 predicted proteins | sample MGYA00581301_ERZ1674167 | MGnify/ENA primary metagenome ERZ1674167 (study PRJEB41354, sample SAMEA4873301) | human saliva metagenome | biome: human-associated habitat [ENVO:00009003]; feature: mouth environment [ENVO:08000002]; material: saliva material...
AATTTCGATAGTTTGGTAGAATGCCTCATAATGATATGCCAACTTTGACATGGGTCAATAGTTATTCGGCTTCATCAGGGATTGAGAGAACTAAGCAAATTAAAGGTGCGTTATGGCCACACACAATGCAACACATCAAATGAAAACCTTGTGTTCCACATGTTCTTTACGCGAGCTGTGTTTGCCTGTCGGACTGATGCCTAACGAATTTTCACAATTAGACGCGGTTATCCGTCAAAGCCGCCGTCTGAAAAAAGGTGAATACCTGTTCCGTGCCGGCGAGCCGTTTACCTCTTTATTTGCCATCCGTGCGGGCTTCTTTAAGACAACAGTCGCCAGCCAAGATGGACGAGATCAGGTAACCGGCTTTTTTATGTCGGGCGAGCTGATCGGTATGGATGGGATTTGTTCCCATATTCACAGCTGTGATGCTGTGGCTTTGGAAGACAGCGAGGTATGTGAGCTTCCGTTTACACATATTGAAGAACTCGGTCAGGATATTCCCAGCCTCCGCTCCCACTTTTTCCGCTTGATGAGCCGCGAAATTGTCCGAGATCAGGGCGTTATGCTGCTTTTGGGCAATATGCGCGCTGAAGAGCGATTGGCAGCATTCTTACTTAACCTGTCTCAGCGTCTCTATTCACGAGGATTCGCCGCCAATGATTTTATCTTGCGGATGTCGCGTGAGGAAATCGGCAGCTATTTGGGGCTGAAACTGGAAACAGTCAGCCGCACCTTGTCTAAATTCCATCATGAAGGCTTGATTTCTGTTGAACACAAGCACATCAAAATCTTAGATGCGACAACCTTGAAGAAAATGGTTTCTGGTTGTTCGCACGCTATCTGAATCTTAGGCCGTCTGAAATATTTCAGACGGCCTTTTTAACAAGAATTAAAGAATAATTGTTAAGTTACGAAAGTGATAGTCAGATATTAAATTGAAAAATCTTCAACAACCGGCGTGTACAGAATGCGGTCGACCACTTCTCTGGTCAGTTTCGGTGCAAACATCTGGATAAAGTCATACGCGTAACCACGCAGGTAGGTATCAGTGCGTAAGGCTATCCAAGTGGGCGACGGTTCAAATAAGTGTGCCGCATCAATCAGCTGTAAATCTTGATCGACAACGGGATCGTACGCCATTTTAGCCATCAAACCAACGCCCAAGCCTAAGCGGACATACGTCTTCAATACATCCGTATCGGCAGCCGATAAGGCAACATCAGGTTGCTCAATATGCGCTTTATTAAATGTACGCGCGATACTGCTGCCGGAATTAAAAGCAAATTCGTAAGTGACCAGCGGAAAAGAAGCTAAATCTTCAAGGCTTAAAGGATTGCGGCAGTCCAAAAGAGGGTGGTCGTGCGGAACAATGACGGCATGGTTCCATTCATAGCAGGGCAGTTTGCCCAACTCAGGATGATCGTCAATGCGTTCAGTAATAATTGCCAAATCAGCTTCGCCGCTGCTGACCATTTGCGCAATGGCAGAAGGGCTACCTTGTTTGATGGTCAAATTGACTTTAGGGTAGTTTTTGACAAATTCCGCAACGATTTTGGGCAAAGCATAGCGCGCCTGGGTATGCGTTGTCGCGATGGTCAGGGAGCCGCTGTCATGATCGGTAAACTCGCTGCCGATATTTTTAATGTTTTGTACATCACGCAAAATCCGTTCCGAAATCTCTAATACGGCTTTGCCCGGTTGCGAAACGGAAACCACACGTTTGCCGCTGCGGATAAAAATTTGGATACCCAATTCTTCTTCAAGCAGGCGGATTTGTTTGGAAATGCCGGGCTGGGATGTGAAAAGCGCATCAGCGGCTTCGGAGACATTCAGATTGTGTCGGTAAACCTCAAGGGCATAACGTAATTGTTGCAGTTTCATGGTAGCAGTACCGGATACGTTGTTAATGTGGATTTTGTGCGACAAACGGCATGTAATTTAACATATTTTGCCCAGTTTTGCCCCGAGTTTTGAAAATGGTTGTTTTTAATGAAAATATCTTTTAATGATATGAAAACAGGAAATCTGTGAATGAAAGGGGGATGAAGTTTTGTTGTTTTTGTACAACTTTGGGCGGGTGAATTGGCTGATTTTGCCCTAAATTAATGACACAAGATTGATTTTTCGGCATGATTAACTACTAGGAAGCAGGCACTTCATAATTGTTTGAAGGCATCGAGTATTGACAGTTTGCCTTGCGCTTCTTTATAGTGCAACCTGATATATCCGATTTGCCGCTGTTTTGATACTGCGGCCTGTATATTGGTACTTTGCAGCGGTTGCTTTCCTAGTCCGCCGCATAACAATTTGATGAGGGAATAAAATGACCAAACAGCTGAAATTAAGCGCATTGTTCGTTGCCTTGGTTGCCTCTGGCACCGCAATGGCCAGCGAAGCGCATACCAAACACGGTTACACCGTAAGCAGCCAATCTCAAGAAATCGTCCGTAACAACTACGGCGAATGCTGGAAAAACAGCTACTTCGACAAAGCTACCCAAGGCCGTGTTGAATGTGGTGATCGTGAAGCAGTTGCTCCTGTACAACAAGCTCCTGAGTATGTTGATGAAACTGTTTCTCTGTCTACTAAAACTCTGTTCGGCTTCGACAAAGACAACCTGCGTCCTGAAGCTCAAGAAAACCTGGACGCTTTGGCTCAACGCCTGAGCAACAAAAACGTAGAAACTGTACGTGTTGAAGGTCACACTGACTTCATGGGTTCTGAAGAATACAACCAAGCTCTGTCTGAGCGTCGTGCTAACGTAGTTGCTAACTACTTGGTAGGTCATGGCGTTGCTTCTAGCAAAATCTCTGCAGTAGGTCTGGGCGAATCTCAAGCTCAAATGACTGCTACTTGTGAAGCTGAAGTTGCTAAACTGGGCAAAAAAGTTTCTAAAGCTAAGAAACGTGCTGCTCTTATCGCTTGTATCGAGCCTGACCGCCGCGTTGATGTTAAAATCCGCAGCGTGGTTACTCGTCAAGTTGCTCCAGGTCAAACTATCGAAGGTCAAGGCGAATTGCCTGCTACTGATGAAGGTTGGATCCCAGCTCCTTACAATGGCGTTCACGGTTACGCTAAACCTTAATCGGTTTTTGAAAAATGCCCTGCATATTGCAGGGCATTTTTTTATGGTTTATATTTGAAGAGTCGGGGAATTCATGATTCAAAATAAAAGGCCGTCTGAAAGACTTATTTTCAGACGGCCTTTTATTAAGACAGATTAGTTTGACTTGGGCCATTTCCATACGCAAACAGCGGCGAGTATTGTACAAATCAAAAAGATGATACTGGATAAGCCGTGCCAAACGCCGAATGTTCCACCTACTAGGGACAGTAACCAGTTATCTAGTCCGTACTTGTGTGCCTCGATAACCGGCGTAACCAAAAGATGATTACAGGCTAAGAGTAGCCAAAGTACCAATATCCACCAAGAAAGTAAGGCCAGCTGCCGTCTGAAAAAGGCATAGGCTGCGCCAAAAATAACTAAGCCACAAAGTGCTGTAATAGCAAATAAAATGCCGGCAATTTCTCCTGCCAGCATTTTGGGCAGGATGCGGAATAGGATAGGGGCAGTAACATAGCCTGCTGTCAGCTGCATACCAAGCCACATGGCGGCAGCGGTTTGGATAATTTTGTATAGTAGATTCATTATGCTTCTCCTGTGAAGATTTTATTTTCTTTGATTATGGTGTTTTTAGGTACAGCAAAAGGCCGTCTGAAAATGTTTTCAGACGGCCTTTTGTTTATTTAAATATATTGCACGGCAATGATGTCATATTCACGCACGCCGCCGGGTGCTTGAACTTCTGCAACGTCGCCTTCTTCTTTGCCGATCAGGGCTCGGGCAATGGGGGAGCCAACGTAGATTTTGTGTTCTTTGATGTCTGCTTCATCTTCACCGACGATTTGGTAGGTAACTTGTTCTTCGGTTTCCAAATCTTCCAGTGTCACAGTTGTGCCGAACACAATTTTGCCTTCTGCATGGATTTCGGCAGGGTTGATGATGTGCGCCATAGAGAGTTTGTGTTCCAACTCGGCAATGCGGCCTTCGATAAAGCCTTGACGCTCTTTGGCGGCTTCGTATTCTGCGTTTTCAGACAAGTCGCCGTGTGAACGTGCTTCGGCGATGGCTTCAATGACTTCTGGGCGTGCTACGCTTTTGAGGTGTTGAAGTTCTTGTTTCAACAATTCTGCACCACGGACGGTCAAAGGGATTTTTTGCATTGAGTTCTCCATGAAAGCATGATGATGCTTTTAAAATTTTATCCGGCCACGCGCGGTAGCCGGATTGGAAATAAAAATACAAGCCGCCAAAGCTTGGCGGCTTGATGAATAAATAAGTAATGCCTGTATTCTACCAAATTCTGCCGAAACCGCAATAATTAAAACGGATTTTCAGTAAAGTGTTGTTTTCTGTCTATTTTGTTTTTCAGACGGCCTGAAAACTAAATATTGAAGTATTTCAAAGCTGCATCGGAAAAACGGTTTCTTAAATGAATGTTTTTGATTAAAATGCCTGATACTAATTCGTAATAATTAGTCTGCTTTGACTATATAAAGAGAATATATGGAAACAAAACCAACTTCCCAAAATGAACAACAGGCTAACCGCCGTTATTTGACTGTTTGGCGATGGCATTTTTATGCCGGACTTTTGGTTGCGCCGTTTTTAACCCTGCTGGCTGTTACAGGGTTGGGAATGCTGCTATTTGCCAATATTACCGGTAAAGAAGGCGAGCGCATACATGTTACGCCTCAGGCAGTGGTTCAGCCTTTGTCGGCTCAGGCTGAAGCTGCCAGACAGTTTGTGAATCCGGAAACTTCCTCTGTGGTGCAGTATATTGCGCCGCGCACAGATGATATGGTTGCCGTATTCCGCGTGAACAATGACGATAAAGCCACTATGGTTGCCGTTGATCCCTATACGGCAAAAGTCGTGAACACGATGCCGCGCGGTCAAGGCTGGTATCACACGATGGATGAAATCCACGGCGATATTATGATTGGGGCGACTGGTGACTACCTGTTGGAAACTGCTGCGTCGCTAACCATCATCATGATTGTGACCGGTATTTATTTGTGGTGGGTAAAACAGCGTAGTCTGAAGGCTGTTTTTTTACCTAAAGCAGGCAAAGGTCGTTCTTGGTGGCGCAACCTGCACGGTGCATTTGGCTCTTGGGTTTCTTTGATTTTATTGCTGTTCTGTCTGTCGGGCGTTGCTTGGGCAGGTATTTGGGGTGGTAAAGTGGTTCAAGCGTGGAGTCAATTTCCTACGGGTAAATGGGGCGTGGAGCCTAATCCTGTATCTTCCGTATCAACCCATGGTGATGTGCTGAACGACGGTAAATCCAAAGAAGTGCCGTGGATTTTGGAGCTGACGCCTATGCCGGTTTCCGGTACGACAATGGGCGAAAACGGCATTAATCCGAGTGAGCCGATGACGTTGGAGACGGTTGACCGCTTTGCGCGCGAAATTGGCTTTAAAGGTCGCTATCAGCTTAATTTGCCTAAGGGTGAGACCGGTGTATGGACGCTGTCGCAAGACTCAATGAGCTACGATATGATTAGTCCGACTGCGGATCGTACGGTACACATTGATCAATACAGTGGCAAAATCCTGGCTGATATTCATTTCGATGATTACAACTGGTTTGGTAAATTCATGGCGGCAAGCATTGCTTTGCATATGGGTACGCTGGGCTGGTGGAGCGTATTGGCAAATGTCTTGTTCTGCCTGGCGATTATCTTTATCTGTGTCAGCGGTTGTGTAATGTGGTGGAAACGCCGCCCTTCGGAAGCGCGAGGTTTAGTTCCTCCTGCACAGAAAATTAAATTTCCGGTATGGTGGGCAATGGCTGTGCCACTTCTGATTTTGGCTGTGATTTTTCCAACGGCCATTGCTGCAATCGCTGTTATTTGGATTTTGGATACACTGTTGTTGTCGCGTATCCCAGCATTGGCAAGATGGTTTAAATAACCGTCTGATGTGATTAAAGGCCGTCTGCATCTTTTGTTTCAGACGGCCTTTGTTATAAAGGTTAAAAGAAGCAGGGGGAGTTATGATTCTGTTTAAGTTTATGCGTGAGATGGAGATTGTGATTGGCTTACAGGATTGTGTAAGAAAGACGAGGTCTTGTATAAAAACAAAAAACCCACTTCATTGAAGTGGGTTTTTGATGAAAGCTATTAACCTTTGCGAGCAGGCAATTTTTCTTTAATGCGAGCTGCTTTACCAGTCAGGCCGCGCAAGTAGTACAGTTTGGCACGACGTACGTCACCACGGCGTTTAACTTCGATTTTTTCTACGGTAGGAGAGTACAGTTGGAAAGTACGTTCTACACCTTCGCCGCTAGAGATTTTGCGAACGATGAAGTTGCTGTTCAGGCCACGGTTGCGGCGGGCAATAACCACACCTTCGTATGCTTGCAGACGGCTGCGGGAACCCTCAACCACGCGTACAGATACGACAACGGTGTCGCCTGGAGCGAATTCAGGGATTTCTTTGTTCAAGCGAGCGATTTCTTCTTGCTCTAATTGTTGAATCAAGTTCATTTGTTTTTCCTAAGTTATGATTGGATTTCCTGTTGCTCTTGCAAGATTTCTTTTAAGAGGCGGGATTCCTTTGGGATTAAACTGCGCTTTTCCAATAAATCGGGTCGGCGCTCTAAAGTGCGTCGTAGCGATTGTTTCAATCGCCACTCGGCAATCAAGCCATGATTTCCTGAACGTAAGACATCAGGAACCATCATGCCTTGGAATTCTACAGGTTTGGTGTAATGAGGACAGTCTAAAAGGCCGTCTGAAAACGAGTCTTGTTCGGCTGACTGTATATCGCCCAATACACCAGGTACCAATCTTAAGACGGCATCCATCAACATCATAGCGGGTAATTCGCCACCCGAGACGACAAAGTCGCCAATGCTGATTTCTTCGTCCACACTGCTTTGCAACAGTCTTTCATCTATGCCTTCATAGCGTCCGCATAGAAGAATAAGATGGGGCAGTTCGGCAAGTTCTGCAGCCTTTTTGTGTGTCAGCGGCTGACCTTGTGGACTGAGATAAATTACTTTGGCAGGTTTTGGCGAGTTTGCTTTAGCTTCTTCGATTGCCACTTGAAGCGGCGGTGCCATCATAATCATTCCCGGGCCGCCACCGAAGGGGCGATCATCGATATAGCCAAGTTTGTTGTCGGCAAATTTTCGGGGATTAATGGCTCGAAACTGCCAAAGGTTTTGTTTTCTTGCCCTGCCTGTAACGCCATATTCGACAACGCTGTCGAACATCTCTGGAAAAATGGTGATGGCTTGAATCAGCATCAGTAGTCCAAACCCCAGTCGGCGATAATGGTTTTGCTGTCGGTATTGACAGATTCGATATAGTTGGAGACGAAGGGAATCAGGATTTGTCCGTGTTCGCCTTTAATCATCAAAACATCATTCGCACCGGTTTCCATCAGGTTGCTAACTTTGCCGAGGACGATGTTTTCTTTGTTGATGACGGTCATGCCGACTAAATCTGCCCAGTAGTATTCGTCTTCCTCAGTAGGGGCGAATGACTCTCTGGGAATTTCGATGGTATAGCCGCGCAAGGCAAATGCTTGATCGCGATCGTCTATACCTTCAAATTTGACCTGAAGCTCGCCATTGACAATTTTACCTACCTCAAGCACAACATTCAGGGTTTTGCCATCCTTGCACAACTGCCACTCGGGGTAGTCCAGCAGGCTGTCGGTATATTCGGTATTGGCGGCAATTTTAAGCCAGCCTTTAATGCCGAATACGCCTTTGATGTAGCCCATGGCTACCCGTTTTTGAGTGTCTGTCATGGTCGTTTCAGCTGATTAAGCAGCGATTTTTTGCTCTTTAATCAGTTTGGCAACTGCATCGCTAACTTTCGCGCCTTGAGCGACCCAGTGGTTGATGCGGTCTGCGTCGAAACGTACGCGTTCTTGTTTTTCGTTGGCAACGGGGTTGTAGAAACCTACGCGCTCGATGAAGCGGCCGTCACGACGGTTGCGAGAGTCAGTTACGACTACGTTGAAGAAAGGGCGGTGTTTTGAGCCGCCGCGAGCCAAACGGATAACTACCATTTTGAGTCCTTTTGAAAAATGCGGATATATAGAAACCGCTAATTTTAGGATATTTCACACGGGTTATGCAAGTTTTTATTTGTTTTTGTTGCTGTTTTGCCATTCGTTCAAATCGAGGCTTGCTTGATACAGTCCGCGGTCGGTTTCCGACGGGGTAACGGTAAATCCTGATTTTTCAGCGAGTTTGAGCATCGGTGTGTTTTCTTTGAGGATTTCCGCATTCATGGTTTGATAACCTTGTTGTGTGGCAGTTTGGATAATGAGGCTCATCATTTTGCCGGCCAAGCCGGTTTTGCGGGCTTCGGCAGCCAATGTAATGCCGAATTCGCATTCGTTGCGATTGATGCGGCTGTAACGGCTGACTGCGATGATACGGCCGTCTGAAGCGAAGGCGGCCCATGCGCATTCGTTATGGAAATCGGGGCGGGTCAGCCGTGCGAGTGTGGGCTGCGGCAATTCGTTGGTGTGGGTCATGAAGCGCGTATAGCGGTCGGCCGCGGGTAATTGGCGGACAAATTTTTGTTTGGCTTCGGCATCTTCAGGCTCTAGTGCACGAATGTGCAGGGTGTTGCCGTCGGGCAGGACGAATGTGTCGGTTTGGTTCGGGTAGGGGGCGAGTACGTTTTGTATTTTGGGCGTTTCGGTTTTAGGATGCAGCAGTTCGGACGCGGCTTCGCCGGTGTTGCGTAGAAACTCGGCTGCGGCCGGATTTTTTTGTTGGAGGTAGGCGGCGGCACTTTGCATTTTGGCGGCGGCTTGTTCTAAGGTTTGGACGGCTTTTTTGGGGATTTTGGTTGTCGGCGCTGCTGGTTTTTCCACAATTTCGGGAATGATGGTGCTGCTGTATTGGCTGCCGTTGTAGTTGAGGATGATGTCGCCGATATGCTGATTGTTGTGGATAAGCGTGTTTAGGGAGTGCAGGAATTGATTGAGAACGGAAGTGTTGTCAAGTTCTGCAAATTGGCTTAAACGCTGGATATCGAGCGTGGTAAAGGGCGGTAATGCGGCTTGGGTTTGGCCGTTGTAATGGGCGGTCAGGATCTTGCCGTAAATGGGATGACGGCTGAATCGGAATTGAACGGCATTATGCTTTTGGGTTTGGCACGGAGGCAGGTACAGGGCCTCTGCCATCAGATCGGTTTGGCCGGATGCAATGGCTTTATCGATATTTTTGTTTTTAGGTGTTTTCAGACGGCCTGTTTTGGCTGGGGCGGGGGTGTTTTGCGCTTGTTGCAAACAGGCGGTTTGATTGCGGAAATAAAGTGTCAGCAAGGCTTCTTCCGGGGTGTTGAACCGGGTCAGGCCGTCTGAAAAACGATGGCTGATGAGAATGGGCTTGCTGGTTTTTTGTGCCAAATTATCCAGAGTTTGATGAATACTGTATGCGTCTGGCGTATCTGGCGAAATAATGCCAAGCAGGGCTTGAGTATGCGGATTTTGTAATTGTTCGAGCGCCAGACGGTGGATGCGTGCAGGCGTAGGGTTGCTGCCGATGCAGCCTTGTCGGACGGATGGTACATCGGTTGGGAGGTCGAGGGTCAATTCGCAGGCATTGGCGGTAGTGCGCAGCCATTCTATCGGCGTATCGGACAATATGGTGGGGTTGGTAATGACGGGAATGCCGGAAAGGTGGGCTTTTAGGGCTGCTTCCAGTTCGGCGTTATTGAATACCGGTTGGAAATTGCAATGGCGGCTGAGGCTGCGCAGGATGGCTTTGTCTGTGTCGTCGGTGTAGTGTGTAGACAATAGGATAAGCGGAGTGTGGCGTGTAAAGTGGCGGATGGCACTGAACAGCTCGCGTTGGTTTTCGGCCGGATTGTAGTGGATCACGGCAACTTTAGTATGGCGGTTGTGGCCGAAGCGGTTGAGCCAGTCGGCCGATGTAGTAGGGCTTAGATCATAGTTGAGGCTGATGTGGCGCGATACGCCTTGATGCAGCGTGTTCAGCAGGTGGTTGATGTTGCGGCTGACGGTGCTGTGGCCGGTGAGTAATGCGATATGGCCGGCCGGATAGTCGGTTTGGGTGCTGATGTTGAGGTTGAGTGAGGGAAGTTGGATGCCTGCGCTGTTGCATACGGTGATGTTCAATTCATCGCCGTGATGTTTTTGAATGGTGGAACGGGCGTTTTTGCAGGATTCGGGCGGTAGGTTTTCCCAATCTTGAATCAGAATAATGTGGTGCAGGTCTTTTTTACGGCAGGCTTTGAACAGCGAGTCGTAATGGTCGGGCGGGATAACGGCAACAACCAAATCGGCTTGTCCCGGGATTTTGCTGAGGCTGGAGTAGGAGGGAATGCCTGCTACACTGCTGTGTCGAAGATTGACGGGGGTGATTTTGCCTTGATATGAGGAACCGAGCAGGTGGCTGAAAATGCGTTCGCCAAGGCTGTGCGGACGTTCGCTGGCGCCGACGAGGATGATGTGTTCAGGCATGAAGAAGTAGCCGGAGCCGGTTTGGACGGTTGCGCTCATGATGGTTCCTTATTTGTGTTTTTGGCCGTCTGAAAAGTTTCAGACGGCCTTATTTTTAGACTTCTTTTTTGTCTCCGGCTTTCTTTTTGGGAAGGATAAAACGCATCCTCAGGCCGTTGGGTTTGACATTTTCAGCAATGATTTTACCGCAGTGCTGTTCCATAATGTGCTGTGTCAATGCAAGCCCTAAACCTGTACCGGGCTTGTGCGCGCTGGAGTCGGCGCGATAAAAGGCAGTGAAGATATGCGGAAGCTGCATTTCATCGACACCCGGACCGTTGTCGGTCACATCGATAATCCAGTGTTTGCCGTCTTGTCCGATATGGGTTTGAATGGTGCTGCCTTCCGGACTGTAATTGATGGCATTACGGATAACGTTGTCAAAGGCGCGGTATAGATAGCCTTCGTTGGCGCTGACCACGGCATTTTCGGGGATTTTTGGGTCAATGCTCAGGGTAACGCTTTGGTTGTTTTGGTGGGCAATGCTTTGGTTGTCCTCAATCAAGTTGGTTAAGAACGGAACGAGTTTGAGGTTTTCTTTTTCCAAAGGAATATTGGAAGTTTCCAAGCGGGATAGGGTCAACAATTCGCCGACCAGAGTATCCATGCGCACCAATTCGCCTTCAAGGCGCTTGAGGTATTGCTCTTGCTTTTGCGGCTGAGATTGAATCAGGCCGACAATCGCCTGCATACGTGCCAGCGGCGAGCGCATTTCATGAGAAACGTGGTGGAGCAAATGACGCTCTTTGGCAACAAGTTTTTCCAGTTTCTCGGCCATTTTGTCGAACTGCACGGCAAGGTGGGACAATTCGTCGTCACGGTCGTCAACTTGCTGGGAAATGCGGGTTTCGAGTTCGCCATTGGCTACCCTGTCCATGCCACCGCCAAGAATTTTAATGGGCTTGGTGATGTTGTTGGCAAGGATGTATGCCATCAACAGGCCGACGATGATGATGAAAGACAGAATGATAAATTCATGCCAAATAGGCGAAAGCGGCAGGCCGGGAATAAAGAGCGGGCTAGGGAGGCGTTGAGCCTGATGGTTGTCCCAGCCTTTAATGAAGAAGAGGTATTCTTCGCCGAAACGGTCGTATTCGATGTGGGCTAAATCGGATTCGGGGTTATTGATGGCAAAGATGCGGGCACGTTCGATGGACAGGCTGTCGATGTTGCGGCCTAAAATATCTTTTTTATCGTCGCCGGTAATCACATAAACGGCATTGGAAACCGGATTGTTTTTCCATTCGGAAAGAATTTCGCGCGCACCGCTGTCTCCGCGCGAGTTAAACGCGGAGATGATGCTGCTCATCAATGTGGTTTCGATGGTGCGGCGTTGGTTGAATTGGTTTTCGGCGAGGGTGTTTTGTACCAGCCAAAATGAAAAACTCGCCACAAAGATTGCGCAGACGATGACTGCGCAAAATGTGGCGAAGATGCGTTGAAACAGTTTCATTGATCTGTTTAATCTTTAGTTTTTAACAAACAGGTAGCCTAAGCCGCGTACAGTTTGAATCAGGGAGGCATCGCCCAATTTGTGGCGGATGCTGGAGATGTGTACGTCGATGCTGCGGTCAAATTTAGCCAGTTTGCGGTCGAGTGCCTCGATAGACAGGGTCTCTTTGCTGACGACTTGTCCGGCGTGGCGCATCAAAACTTCGAGCAGGTTGAATTCGGTGCTGGTCAACTCGAGCGGAGTGTCTTTGATGCTGGCTTGGCGTTTTGCCGGGTACAAAACGACGTCACTGACAGAAATGCTGTTAGGCGCGTTGTTTTGTTCGGTGCTGTGTTGCGCACGGCGCAGGATGGCGTTGATGCGTGCCAAGAGTTCGCGCGGTGTACATGGTTTCGGAACATAATCGTCCGCACCCATTTCCAGACCGATGATACGGTCGATGTCGTCGCCTTTCGCGGTCAGCATGATGATGGGTACGGTGCTTTGGGTGCGTACGTTTTTCAGTACGTCCAAACCGTTCATTTTAGGCATCATGGAGTCTAATACGACGACATCGTATTGTCCGGTCAGAATTTCTTGAACGCCGGCTTCGCCGTCGGGAACACTATGAACGTTGAGACCTTCGGCAGTCAGGTATTCGGTCAGCAATTCGGTCAAGAGAGCATCGTCATCTACGAGTAATACGCGACTCATGGAATTTCCTTTTCGTGATTGTATGCGCTGCGGTACTAAATGGCAGTACGGCGCTTAAAATAGAGTTGTGTTCAATCTTAACATGCAATCTGCTTTTGTTGATAGCGTAATTTTCTGTGCTTTTGCGCTTTTTTGCATAGAAACTCGCTGCTCTTTACATTTTCAGACGGCCTGTAAGGACAAACTGACAATTGGGTGTGTTTTGTTCAGGGTTTGTCGCATGATTGGGCGGTTTGGTGTTTCGGTGCGTTGATGAAATCTTTGCAATCAGACAAAAGTTTGGGCAGCAAGGGAGCGAATGCCGGGTGACTGCGTATTTTGTCAGCGTAGAAATACATCATATAAGGATAATAATATTGCATTGCCTGCATCCATTGCGCACCTTCTTCTTTTTTGCCTTGTCGGTAGAGGTAAAGGCCGACTTGGTAGGCGCTGGAGTAGGGGCGGTAGGTCAGGGCTTTGAGTGCTGCTTCTTCCGCCCACGGACGGATGTAGGCATCGGTCGGGTCTGCACGTTTGCTCAAGCTCAAATCAGCGTAATAGGCAAGCATGGAGCTTTCTTTGGAAAGTCGTTGCAAGCCGTCGATTTTGTTTTGAACTGTTTGCTGATCGTCGGTTTTCCCTACACGGCTATATTGGGTCAGATTTTGATATTCCCAGCTGAGGTTTGCCATGCCGATTAAAATCGATAAAGCAGCTATACCGCCTACCCACTGTCTGATTCGGGTAGATAAAGGGCCGTCTGAAACATCTTTCGGATAAGAGGGTGTCAACGACAGAATCAGGCTAAATACGGTGAGGAAGTAGATATACCAAAGTGGATATTCAAGCATGCTGTGGCAGAGGCTGACGGCGGCGGCTGTCAGTAAAAACAGCGAGGCCGGTGTTTGGTTGCGTCCCAACAGTCGCCATACGGCTGCAAGCAGGGTTAAGGCTGCGAGCAAGGTGCCGACAATGCCCATTTCGGACAATAACTGCATGACGATATTGTGCGAATGGGTAAACAGTACGCCGAGGATGTTGTTGGGGAAGTATTGTTGTTGGGCATTGATCAGGAAGGTTTGTTGGGCAAAGCTGTTCCAGCCATGGCCGAACCAAGGTGCGGATTGAAAGGCAATCCATGCTTTGCTCCATTCGATTTGGCGCATGGAGCCTTCAAAACCGCTGGTGCCTGCGCGTTCGACAGCAGTTTCGTATTTGATGTTGCCAAACAAATCCAATAGGCTGCCCATGCCGAATTGGAAAGCGGCGGCCAGGATGGCGGTCAGAAGGAAAATGCACAGTGCGCGTTTGTGTTGGAAACGGGTACGCCAAAACCATAACGGTGTAATCAGGAATAGGGCGGCAATGTAGCCTAAGATGGTGCGTGAGTTGACCAGGCCGAGGGTTGCGGTCAAAGCCAATACAAACAGAAAACCTGCTGTATTGGACATTTTGCGTGCCGTCCATAAATAGGATGCCGCCAAAATGCCCCACATTAAATAATGTCCCAAATGATTGCGCTGGCCGAGTTGACCGTTTACGGTGCCGTTGCTTCGGGCAATGATGCCGTTCAACCACTCTACGTTGGACCAGCCTTTAAATTGCAGCCAGACGATGGCGGCCTGTATGGTTGCCCCTATCAATAAAGACCAAGCGAAGATGCTGACGACACGTTCCTGTCCGTAAGCTGCTACCCAGCCACGCACCGACCATGCGCCCAGTGCCAAAATGACAAAGGTCCAGGCAGTGATGTCACTCATGCCGGGGTAGGTGGAATGCATGAAGCGCGCTTGGAGCGACCAAAATGCAGCCATGGCAAACAAACCGATACTGAGTGTGGGAAGACGGATATTCAGCAGGCCTTTGTGTGCGCTAATCAATGTCAGTACCAATGAGCCGCTCAGTGAAATGGCTTCCAGATAAAAGCTGGGTAGTGGGCCGACTCGGTAGAGTGAAAGAAAAGGGACGGCGCAAATCCAAAGAAAACTGAGCCATAAAGGCCAAAAGGTTTTCACTGAAGATTCGGTCAGGCCGTCTGAAAGTGTGTGGTAGGTCATTTTGATGTGTGTTTTTGTTGTTTGATAAATGCAAGGCAGCCGAGGAAAAAGGCAATGCACAATAATACGGAAACGGCGGCGCAAATCCGGCTGGCGAGAGCCGTGTCTGCCAGGCGCATACAGGCTTCGGCAAAGTAAATCAGAATCAGCATGGAGCTGTATTGGTAAGTGTAGATGCGTTTTTTCAAAATGCCGGTTAACGGCAAGCACAAAGGCAGGGCTTTCAGTGCCAGCCATGAGCCGCCTTCGCGCAATGGCGCGATCCATAATTCCCATGATAAGGAAAGCAGAATCAGCAGGATAAGGCTTATGGAAGTTGCAAGATAAGGTAATGGGGAGCGTGTATTGTTCACAATATTGAGGGCGTAAAGCCGTACTGGAAAACTTAAAATTATACCGCTAAAAAGGCGTGGTAAGCCAAGAATATTGCTTAAAGATGCTGAAGAAAGGATTTATTGTTTTTTCTTCAAACGAATGAAACTTTATCTTGTTTTATAGTCTTATCTGTAGAAACTAGTAGCGTTGTTTACAGTATTTCCAGGAGAATACTGAA
>ERZ1674167.137-NODE-137-length-14109-cov-2.461008_pt1 | contig 14109 bp, 20 predicted proteins | sample MGYA00581301_ERZ1674167 | MGnify/ENA primary metagenome ERZ1674167 (study PRJEB41354, sample SAMEA4873301) | human saliva metagenome | biome: human-associated habitat [ENVO:00009003]; feature: mouth environment [ENVO:08000002]; material: saliva material...
CGCCAACCCCGACCCCGGACACCGTGAAGCCCGCACCGAAGCCTGAGCCGACCTCGACACCCACCACCGAGCAGCCGAAGCCCGCGCCCGCGCAGACGACCACCCCGGCCCCGCAGGAACGCCTCGCCAAGACCGGCGCGACAGCCAACGGCCTGCTGCTGATGATCGGCGCAATCATGGGCGGTGCAGGCACTGGCCTGCTCATCCTCCACCTGCTTGAAGGACGTAAGCCCGAAGAGGAGACCGCACGATGAGCACGAAGCCGCTCAAAAATCCGGTGACGCTCACCCTCGAGCTCGACGACCTGACGTGGCTGCGCGGATTCCTGGACCAGGAAAGAAGCGCCGCCGATGTCGACAGACAGGACGTCATGGACTTGCACACCATCCTGGCCAGACGCGCCGCTCAGAGCGCGCTAGTCCGCGAGCAGGAGGTGATGACGAAGATCATCGACGAAATCTGCAGGACGATCGGCGCACCAGGCGAGCGCGAATCAATCGCACGGGCGATCGACGTCGCGTCGGACAGCATGCCGCCCGTCGCCTAACCACACCACTAAGCGGAAGGAGAAGGACTGTGAGGTTCAAGAAGAGGATCACCGTCGAGCTTGACCAGATGGACGCGGCTATCGCTGCGGTCCTGCTCGCTGAGAATGCCGGCCGCGAAGCCCTCAAGGCACTGCTCGCAGACAAGACCGCAGAGGTCGGCGGAACCACCAACCGAGGGCCCCGCGCGCTCGCGGACTCGTACATCAAGGTCGGGAACGCGCTGACGTTCGCGATCATGAGCGCGATGGAGAACCGAGGGTTGGAAAGCACGATGACACTCATGCAGAGCACCGCGCTCGCGGGCGCAGTCGTCCAGACGGCAGATGCGGTCACGGAAGCGATCGAGGACGAATCATGAAGATAACTCAGGTTGCCGTCTACCTAGACGCAGAGCAAGCGCGTTTTATCCGCGAGGACGCTCAGGAAGCGGTGCTCGCCGCCGACGAGGATCTTGAGGCGACGATGCAGATCTCGAACCTGCATGCGCGCCACCTCGCACGCCGAGCGATCTCGATACAGCGCGACATTTACGTCGAGATCGTCACCAAACTCGAAGAAGCAGAACAGAAACTCAACGTCGGCGAATACGAGCTGCGAGAGAGCGACTGAGCATACTCCCCGATGAGCGCGACCAAAGGGGAGGCCACCCGCAAACCAAAGAGACACGGCGGGACCGGCAAATAGATCGCGCAGCCCGGCCAGCAGACACCAGGGTGCAAGTCCCTGGCGGGCACGAGACCCCGCGCAATGACAGCGCAGGGACAAGCACAGACAGGAATCAAAATGTCAACCATCAACGAAATCGAGGATCGACTCAACGCGGTCGCTTTCTCAGGTCGCAGCTACCCCGGATCATCGCGCGAAGAAGTCACCGCAGCATACAACGCGGCCGTCGCGGACTTCGAGGCAAACGCCGCCGTTGATGTCGCGTACCTCATCGGCCGAGTGCGAGAGCTGCAGGCGGCAATCGCCGTCGCCGCGGCAAGCGTCGCAGACGCGGCAAGCTACGTCGCGGCACGGTACGCCGGTACACCCGACGAAGCCCGCGAAATCCGCCTCGCAGTCGGAGAACCAATCGACGCGCTAGTCAACGTCTCGCAGGGGACGGCGACCACGAGCGAAGAGGCCGAGTGATGATCGAGATCAAGACCGTCCGTCGCGCACCGGCCTACCATCGATGCCCCGTGTGCCGAGCCACGCTCGCCACGAACGGCTCGAACACTTGCGTGACAATCGACGCAGAGACCGAGGCAACCGCAATCTCGGCACTCACACACGCACGCTGCGCTCAGACGATCATCGACTTCACCCGCGCTCGCGGTTACACACCTCCTGAGCTCGCGGAGGTCGGTGTCTGGGCAGAGGACGCGCGATGAGACTCCCAATCAGGATCCAGCGCCGCCGCGCTCGCGGCTGGAAGATGCCCGCGCACACGAAGTACGTGGGCAGGGGAAGCCTGTACGGGAACCCTTACCGAGTCGCCCGGTCGGCGCGTGAGCTTGAAGAGGGCGGCGAGCTTGTTGTCGCGTCGGCGGATGAGGCTGTCGCTCGGTATCGCGAGTGGATCGAGCAGACGCGAGAAGGCCGGTTCGTAGCGTCGTGCGCAGCCCGGAATCTGTGGGGCTTGGACCTGGCTTGCTGGTGCAAGCTCGATCAGCCTTGCCATGCAGATGTGCTCTTGGAGATCGCGAACCCGCGCGGTGAGAGCGAGTTCGAGAACCGTTATTTCAGGATGTGGGACCGAGACGAGGCCGCAGAATGACAACTATCGGCAGTCTCTTTACTGGCTACGGCGGTCTAGATATGGCGGTCCGTATGGCCCTTGACCCGACGGCTCGCGTCGCTTGGACGAGCGACGTCGAGCCGGGGCCGTGCAGGTTAGCTGAGGTGCGCTGGCCGGGCACACCGAACCTCGGGGACATCACGCAGGTCGACTGGTCGACAGTGGAGCCGGTCGACATTATCTGCGGCGGCTCGCCTTGCCAGGATCTGAGCCTCGCGGGCAAGCGTGCGGGCATGGCGTCGGGAACGCGGTCGGGCCTGTGGGAGTCCATGTTCGAGGCGATCAGGACGCTGAGGCCGCGTCTGGTCGTGTGGGAAAACGTGAAGGGGGCGCTGACGAGTGGAGCATTCAGTCTGGTGGAATCCGAGAAGAGACTGCTGGGAAACCGAGCAGATAGACCTCTTCTCCGAGCGGCCGGCCGTGTGGTCGGCGACCTGGCCAGCATCGGGTATGACTCGCAATGGTGTGTTGTACGAGCGTCCGACGTTGGTGCCCCTCATCAGCGAGAGCGGCTGTTCATTACTGGCCACACCGCAGGCGAACCTTGGGACATGCGGGGGCTCGCAGGAGCCGGAGAAGCGGCGGGCCGGGGGACACTCGGTGAGCCTGGCAGACCAGATCGAGCACCTGGTGTTCTGATCCCGACGCCGACCGCGTCGGATCACAAGGCCGGTCGTCACCAGACGGGGACGGGAATGAGCCTGTCTCAGGCGGTGCAGATGCTGCCGACCCCGGTCGCGCAGCCCTCGGGCAACTCTCCCGAGGCACACCTGCGGAAGAAGCCGGGGCGCGAGCGGGTGACTGATCTTGCGGTCCTTGTTGAGCACGGCCTGCTGGCAACGGGAGGTCTCCTGCCGACTCCACAGGCGACGAATGCGACGGCGTCCTCTGCCGGCTACGGGGCGAACTTGCACGAGGTGGCAAGAGGCATGGAAACCGGGGTGTTTGGCGTGTACGGGCAAGCGATTGCCCGGTGGGAGCAAGCGCTCGGCCGGCCGGCTCCGGCTCCGACTGTCCCGCCGACGAGAGAGGGGGGGCGCTCGCGGCTCTCGACTCGCTTCGTCGAGTGGCTCATGGGCCTAGAGGACGGACACGTGACCGGCGAGGATCTCGGACTGACGCGCGAGCAGCAGCTTCGATTGCTCGGAAACGGAGTCGTCCCGCAGCAGGGAGCCGCCGCGATCTACCAGCTCACAACGTTTGCACTTAAGGAGGCAGCGTAATGCGACCAATCTGGACTCTCGACGAGATACTCATCCCGTCCGCGCAGATGCTCTCACTCAATGATCGAGGCGACCGTCGCCGAACGGCACCGACCGTGAAGAACCTGCGTACCACTGCGATGATCCGCGCTCGCGCGGCAGGCATCGGGCAGTCGGACAAGCTGCGTCTCGTCGCCTGGCTTCGATTCCCGGACGCGCGTCGGCGCGACCCGCACAACTACATGCCGACATTGAAGGCGATGGTCGACGGTTTCGTTGACGCAGGCGTCCTGCCCGACGACGACAAACATCACCTGCAGGGGCCTGACCCGCGATGTGATTCGCTCGCGCCGATGACGGCGAAGTGCCTCGGCTCGAAGATGGTCGGCATCACGTTCGAGGCGTACCCGTTCGAGGGACGCGCCGGAACCATCGGCTAAGCAAAGACTAGGAGTAACAACATGGCCGGAGAAACCGTCATCACTGTCATCGGTAACCTGACCGCTGACCCCGAACTGCGCTGGACACAGGCAGGCGCGCCGGTCGCCGATTTCACGGTGGCCTCGACGCCACGAGCCTACGACCGTAACGCCGGTGAGTGGCGCGACGGCGACACCCTCTTCATGCGCTGCTCCGTGTGGCGCGAGACCGCTGAGAACGTCGCCGAGTCGCTGCGTAAGGGCATGCGCGTCATCGTTCAGGGTCGCCTCACCCAGCGCTCGTACGACACCCAGCAGGGTGAACGTCGCACGGTCGTTGAGCTGCAGGTCGACGAGGTTGGTCCCTCCCTGCGCCGCGCACGCGCGCAGGTCACCCGCGTCCAAGCGGCGTCCGCGAGCGCGCCGTCCGCGAGCGCGTCGGCCTCTGGCGGTGCGGCGGGGTGGGGTCGGGAGGCTCCGCAGCATGATCCGTGGGGTGCGCAGGGTGGCGCGGCTTCGTTTGGGTCTGAGCCGCCGTTCTGATCGGGATATGTGGAGTAGGTAAGGAGTATGGCCGTGAATGAGCTTGAGCTGTTCGAGTACACGGGGCATGAGATTCGTGTGCAGGTCGATGAGTCTGGTGAGCCGCTGTTTGTGCTTGCTGATCTGGCGGCGGCGCTGGGCATCGCGAACGTGACGCAGCTGAGGTCGCGCCTGAGCGATGACTTATGCCTGACATACCCCATGCCTGACCGACTAGGCCGCACGCAGCAGGTGTGGGTGGTGACCGAGCCGGGGCTGTACGAGGTGATTATCCGGTCGGATAAGCCGGAGGCGTCGGCGTTTCGTCGCTGGGTGACCGGGGAGGTGCTGCCGTCGATTCGGCGGCATGGCGTGTATGCGACGGAGTCGGCGGTTGATGCGATGTTGGCTGACCCGGAGACGATGATTCGGACGTTGACGGCGTTGCGGGATGAGCGTGCGGCGCGTGTGCGGGCGGAGGTTGTGGCTGCTGAGGCGGTTGCTGAGGTGGAGGCGCAGCGTCCGCATGCGCAGCTGGGTCGCGCGGTCGCGGCCTCGGGTGAGGCGATGCTGCCGAGCGTTTTTGGGACGGTGTTGTCTGCGCGCGTCGAGGGCATGGGGCCGAACCGTTTTTGCCGGTGGCTCCGCGCGGCTGGGTACGTGTACCGGCGCGGTGGGCAGATGGTGCCGACCGCGCGGGCGATCACGCAGGGGCTGCTCGAGGCGTCGGAGGTGCAGGTGCCTGGTGGTGGTGTGCGTGTGCAGACCTGGGTGCTGCCGAAAGGGCAGGAGCGGTTCGCGCGTGAGCTGCTCGCTGAGCGGGCGGCGCAGTGATGATCGAGAGGCCTTGCCCGGATTGCGGCGTGCTGCTTGAGGCGGGGCACGCGAGGTGTCGTCCGTGTTTCCTGCGGTTCGAAGCTGAGTATCAGCGCAAGACGGAGCGGGATTGGATGACGCGGAATTACCCGGAGCTGCGTCCTCGGGAGCTCTTTCCCGAGGACGGGTGGGACGAGCAGGCGATGAGGGAGGCTGACTGATGGCATGGGTGAAAATGGGCGATGACGCGGACATGTATCCGCGGCTGATGGAGGCCGCGTCGCACCCGAAGGCGGACGGCCGTACCGTGAACGAGCTGTTCGGTTTCGTCATGCGTTGCGCAGCTTACTCGGCGGCGCACCTGACCGACAGCATCATTGAGCTGGGAGTCGTATATACGTATGCCGGTGGGAATCCGGACGTCCTGCAGATCGCGGTCGACACGGGCCTCATCGAGTGGACGGACACCCCGAAAGGGAAGAAGCCGAAGCTACTAGAGGATCCTGACTTTGTGCATATTCGCTCGCGCGCCGACGTCGAGTGGAGCCGCCAGCGACAGCGCGACAACTCGGACCAGGCGCTGCGTCAGGCTGTGATCGCCCGTGACGGCGACCAGTGCCGCTGGTGCGGCGTCGAGGTGTATTGGCCGGGAAAGATGTCGGCCCGCAAGGGGACGCTCGATCACTTGAAGCCCGGGGAGGCTGGCACTGTGGACACGCTCGTCGTGGCGTGTATGCGGTGTAATTCGTCCCGAGCGGACGACCCTACAGGCTCGTGGGATCAGACTCACGAGCTGCTGCCCGCGCCTGAGCATCCCAGATACGGGACATTCACGCGCGGCATGCTCGAACGCGCTGGCGTACTGCGCAGCGCGGAAGCTGGCGGAAAGGACGGTGAGCGTGCGCGCTCGCACGCGACGGACGGCGACCCGGCCTCGGGCGCACCTACGACGGGTGCGACCTCGGGCTGTGCGGACGCCTCCGCGACTGTGAGCGCGCCTGGCGGCGCGACCGTGGGTATCCCGACCGGCACGGATTCCGGTGAGCCTGATCAGCTCACTGTCGAGTCCGGCATCGGTGACCCCGGCGCTGCCCGCACCAGAACCACCCCGAACACCAGCTACAAGCAGGAGCGCGGATTCACCCCGACTGGCGTCGGACTAGATTCGTCGCGGCCTCTGGACTCATGTATCCCCGGGTACGGGTACGGGTCGGGAGTCCGGGTAGGCAGTAGGGAACAGGTAGAGGGCCGGGAGCAGGTCGGGCAGGCAAACGCCTTACCTGCTGGCTCGAAGAAGCGAAAGCGAAGGAGAAGGAGCAGGAGATGACAGACGAGCACGCACAGGTGCTGGACAGGCTTGAGGACGCGATAGGTGCTCTGGTTGCGCAGAGGCACGGGCCGGGAAGGCTGATCGGAGCATGGGAAATCATGATTGAGACGATTGACCCGTCTCGTCCGGACGTGACAGCTTGGATGACGGACGGCCGGGGGTCGATGCTGGCGCGGCGCGGCCTTATCGAGGTATGCCGTGACCAGTACAGGGGCGACATCGAGGATGTGGTCGACGATGAGTAGGACGATGACTGGCGAGGTGTGCCCGGTGACGGGAGAGCCTCTGCTGCCGGGTGAGTATCTGTCTCGTGGTGGGGCGGCGCGTCTGAGGGTTGCGACTCAGTCCCTGCCTGGACTCATGGCGGATCTGGCTTACATCACGTCGCGCAAGTCGGTGCCGGAGGGTGGCGGATCGAAGGGGCACTCGGTGTCGTCGCCGCCGCTGCGTCTGGCGCTGATGCTTGAGGTTGATGAGATGGCCTCGGCGCTGCAGACGTGGGGTGACGAGCTGATCCGCCTCGTCATGGGGCCGAAATACAGTGTCCCAGCCCGGGATTGGCGGACGGTCGCTCAGCTGTTCGCCGCGCACGAGGACCGCGTTCGGCGTTGGCCGCTGGCGGCGCAGTGCGCCGACGAGGTCTTGTATTCGATCAAGCGCTTGGAGCGCCTCGCGGCCCCGGCGCACGCACGCCTCATGTTCGTCGGCAAATGCCCGAGGTGCGGAGCTGACTTGCTCGCGCGGGAGGGTGCCGAAGAGGTGAAGTGCCGTGAGTGCTGGCAGCAGGTCGATTGTCGGACGGCCGTCGTGCTCATGATGGCCGAGGCAAAGCGGCTTGAGCTGCCGCGTCCGCGTGCGACCAGGGTCGCTGAGCTGATCGTCGGCAAGCCGATCAAGGACGCGACCGTGCGGTCGTGGTGTCAGCGGCGGAAGCTGCGGCCGGTCTCTCCGGAGGTCGGGCCCCGCACCTACAGGGTCGCGGACATCGTGACCCTCGCGTCCTGACCAGGAGCCACCCCCGGGCAGTGCCTCACGTGCACCCGGGGGTGGTCCTGTATCCGGAGGGGCGTCGAAACCACCCCCGGGGGTGCTTGCAACACCCCTGGGGGTGTTCTGTACCCGGGGGAGGTCTGAAACCACCCCGGGGGGTGGTGTGAAACACCCAGGGGGCAGGTCTTGCGTACAGGGTGCAACGGTGTATATTTTTAGTGTGGCCTTCCGCGTAAGTGGGGGGCCATTCGATTTTGCGGCGAGGGGGTGGCGCGCATGGTGTCATCCCGCACGGGCACGAGCCAGTACAAGCACTGGCGCAAACGAGTGCTCGCGGCCGGCCGCGCAGCAGGCATCACGCACTGCCCGTCATGCAACGTTCTGCTCGATTATGTGAACACGCGGACGCCATCGTCGGCCGAGCCTGATCACATCCTTCCTCATCGCTGGGGCGGCAAAAACGTCCTCGAGAACGGTCGCGTCCTGTGCCGTCGCTGCAATCAGTCGCGCGGCGACCGCGTGAACGTGCCAAAACGGCAGGTTCGGCCTGCTTCGGTTGACTTCGATTGGTGAAAACACCTGTTTTGCCCGTGTTTTCAGGGCAAATAGGGGCCTATCCCCCTCCCTCCCCCACCGTGAGTGCCCACAGCGGTATAGCGCCATACCCCCCCGCTTTCAGGCGGGTTGAGCTGGAAAAACGCTGACCGACCGTGTTTGTTTGGCACGCGGCCGCTGGTGGTGTCTGGTGGGGTGATGGCGCTCGCGGTAGGCGTTTTTCGTTGGTGTTTGGCGGTTTAGGGGGTGGTTGTGGTGGCGAAGAAGAAGGCAGACGCGAAGAAGGCGGATGCGTTCGATGAGCTTGAGGCCCGCAAGAAGCTGCTCGATCTGACCCTGGCGTCCCTCGAGTACGCCGAGTTCGATAAACGTGCGCCCCTGATTCGGGAGGCTCGCGCGCTGATTTCCGAGATTTCAGGCACTTCGGGGGCTGCGGTTCCGGAGTCGGTGAAGGGAGAGGGGGGCCAGGTTGTCGATTTCCAGCAGCGATTGGCGAAGCATCGAGCAGGCTCCCCGGCTGCGGGTCGCCGTTGAGCGCCGCGCAAAGTCCTTCGGCGAACTGGCAGGTGAGTTCGCGTCGACGTTTGGGCTGATGCCTGATGCGTGGCAGCAGCTCGTCCTTGACGACTGGCTCGCCGCCTCCGCTAAAGACGAATGGAAGCACCCCGTCGCCGGCCTGTCCGTGCCTCGCCAGAACGGGAAGAACGCCTTGCTCGAGATGCGCGAACTTTTCGGCATGGTGTTACTCGGCGAGACCGTGATTCACTCGGCGCACGAGGTCAAGTCCGCGCAGGCGCACTACAGAAGGTTCAAGGAGTTCTTCGGCAAGAAAGCCGACGACGAGGCCGCTCGATACCCTGAGCTAAACGCAATGGTCGAACAGGTCAGGAACGTCAACGGCCAAGAAGCGATCATCCTCAAGAACGATCCGTCGCGCGGCTGGCACGGCGGCTCCCTGCGAGTCATCGCTCGCTCGAAGTCCTCGGGCCGTGGCTTCACCGCTGACCTGATCGTCCTCGACGAGGCTCAGGAACTGACCGAGGATGCTCTCGAAGCGATCACCTCGACCGGCTCAGCCGGTCACCTCGGCAACTCACAGGTGCTGTACACGGGGACGCCGCCCGGCCCGAACGCCAACGGCCAGGTATTCGAGCGCATCCGAGATCAGGCGCTATCTGAGCATCCCGGCGCTATGTGCTGGCACGAATGGTCAGCTGACCCTGACAAGCCGCTGCGTATGGACGACGTCAAGACCTGGGAAGCAACGAACCCTGCGCTGCTGGCGGGCCGCATGAAGCGCGCATTCATCGAGCTTGAACGCAAGACGCTCTCGGATGAAGGCTTCGCGCGCGAGCGCCTCGGAATGTGGCCGGCAAACGCGGGAGCGTCGCGGGCGATCGACCCGACCACATGGGAAGCGCTCGCGGGCGCGCTAAAAACCGGCTCGGGCCCCGACGTTCGCTTCCACGTCAACGCCATCGACACGTTCACCGGGTCGACGGACGACGGCGTGAAGGCCGTCGCCGACTGGCTCGCAGCCCGAAAAGACCGGACAGCGCAGATTAACCTCGTCGGTGGCTCAGGCGCGTCGGCGCTCGCGGACGCTCTGCAGATCCGTGGGGTGCCCGCGAAGATCGTGCACATCATGACGACGCGTGAGTACCTCGAGTCGTGTTCGCTGTTCTTCGAGGGGCTACGCGACGGCAGGATCACGCACCCCGCAGGTGACCCGGAGGATGCACTCAACACGGCGGTGGCCGTGTGTGACAGGAAGATTCGCGCCCGTGACGGTGCGTGGGGATGGGAAGCGTCAATCCCCGATGGAGATGAGACTCCGCTAGAGGCCGTGTCTGCGGCTGTCCTGGCGGCTAAGACGACCCGGCGCAGGCCGGGCAAGAAAGCGAGGGCCCTGTGAGCGCCAAAAAGTTCATGCTCGCGACCCCGGTGCAGTTCTCGGCTCCGGCTGTGCCGGGGCTGACGCCCGCAGAGCAGACGGCGCTCGCTCAGCTCGTCGAGCTCTGGCGAACCAAGCAGCCCCGCAATCGCCTGCGCCAGGCGTACCTCGACGGCGTCGTCCGCCCCGACAACCTGAATATCTCGGTGCCGGACGACATGGTCGACCAGCTCGGCGCAGTGATCGGGTGGCCTCGGAAGGTCGTTTTCGGCCTGTCGGACCTGCTGATCTGGGACGGAGTAACCGCGGCGAACGGTCACGACAACCCGTTCGAGATCGACGACCTGCTGGCCTCGACCGGCTTCGAGCTTGAGATCGCGCAGACCATCCCGTCATCGCTCACGCACTCGGTCGCTTTCCTGACGCTCCGTAAGGGCGTCGAGGCGGCAGGCGAGCCTCCTGTGATCATTCAGGGGCACTCGGCGGACTGGGCTGCGGGACTCTGGGACCGCGTGCGACGCCGCCTGTCCTACGGCCTGACCATCGACGACATCGACGACGCGGGCCGTCCGACACGCTTCACTCTGTACACCGCAGACTCAACCTACGTCGTCGAGGTGAACACCGCATCAGCTTGGCGGATCATCCACGCCGAACTGCACGGCATGGGCGCTCCCATGATGGAGGCATTACCCTTCGAGCCGTCTCTCGACCGTCCGCTCGGGCGCTCGCGGATCTCCCGCGACGTCATGAGCATCACTCAGCGAGCAATGCGCACGGTCCTGCGCGAAGAGCTCGCGACGGAGCTGTTCACGGCTCCTGGCATCCTGCTGTCTGGCGTCGACTCGGATCTGATTGACGATCTACGCTCGTGGGACTGGAAGCTGGGAACGATCAAGACGATCTCGTCCGGTGAAGATCCGGAGGGGCCGAAGGTGACGGTCTTGCCGCAGCAGTCGGCGCAGCCGTTCACGGAGCAGATGCGTGCGCTTGCGACCGAGCTGTCGGGCGTCTCGTCCCTGCCGGTCTCGTCGCTCGGCGTGATTCAGGACAATCCATCGTCGGCGGAGGCTTTGTACGCGGCGAAGGAAGAGCTGGTCATCAAGGCGAAGAACGCGCAGCGCGTTTTCGACGCGGCGCTGAATCGTGTGTATGCGCACGCGGTGATGATGCGTGATGGCCTTGATGAGATGACGCCTGAGCTGCGGTCTCTGGCGACGCGGTGGGGCGACCCGGCGCACCCGTCGATTGTCTCGCAGTCTGACGCCATCGTGAAGCAGATCAGCGCGCTTCCGTGGCTCGCCGAGTCCCCTGTGGTCCTCGAAGAGCTGGGTTATTCGGGCTCGCAGATTGCGCGTCTGATGTCGGACAAGCGCCGAGCCGAGGCGTCCGGTCTGCTTGATCGACTGTCCGCGGCTGAAGCCGCTGACGTAGACGCGCCTGCTGCGACTGGCGAGAAGTAGAGATCGTGAGGTGGCAGCGTGCATATCCACGACGTGCAGCAGCTCGCGCGGACGCAGAACCGTGCGGGCGATGTCGCTGAGCGCCGACTGCGGGCGCTGTGGAAGCGCCTGCCTCTCGATGATCTAGGGACGCTTGAGGACGCGCTGTATCAGCTGTATCCGCGCCTCGTTGAGGAATCGGCTGAGGTCGCGTCGTCTGCGGCGCTCGAATGGTACGAGAAGCAGCGAGAGGCAGAGGGCGTCGCGAAGGCGTACTCCCCCGTGATGCCGACCGGGCTCGTCGATCAGGACGACGCAGAGAAGATCGTCGGTGCCACGCTGCGGGATCTGCGGGAGGGCATCGACCGCGCGAAGGCGCTCGCGCGCCTCACGGACGGCGCTCGCAAGTTGATCTCAGACTCGGGCCGCGCAACTGTGCAGCACGCGGCCGAAGCCGACCCGAAGTCCCCGAGGTACGCTCGCGTGCCGACAGGCGCTGAGACATGCGCCTGGTGCATGCTCTGGGCGTCCCGTGGCTTCGTGTACCGAAGCGAAGAGACCGCGCACTTCAAGCGCTCGCACTTCAAGTGCGATTGCCAGATCGTGCCCTCATGGTCGAAGAAGCCCCGCATCAAGGGATACGACGCCTCGAAGTACGAGGACATGTATCGGAAGGCACTCGCCTCGCTTGAGGACGAAGGCGCGTACATCGACGACGCGCGCGTCATCACCGCGAAGATGCGCGAGCTCTTCCCCGACCAGCTCACGGACGGCCACACGCCCAAGCCGTGACCAACAGCCACCCCGCAGCCAGCCCGGCGTGCGGGGTCTTTACACACCGGCCGCGCGCAAAGCCTGGCCATCCACCCCGTTCTCTCCGCAATGGAAGGAAAAGCACTCATGGAAAACACCACCGAGCAGGATCAGGAGATCAAGGACGGCGCGCAGGCCCCGGCCGAAAACTCCCCCACCACTGATACGGCCGTCCAGGACAACGACCGCGCCGACACCGCAGAGACCTCGCAGGAGGCCATGCAGGACGACGCCGAGCAGGACTGGAAGGCACACGCCCGCACGTGGGAACGCCGCGCCAAGGCCGACCACAAGCAGCTCGAAGCGCTCACGGAAGCGATCAACGGAAAGGACACCACCATCGAGGAACTGCGATCTCAGGTCGCAGCCCTCGAAGCGCAGGCGCACCGAGCAAAGCTGATCGCCGCCGCCGCCTCCGAGTACGGCGTCCCCGCCGATCTCATTCACGGTGACACCGAGGACGAGATCAAGGAGATCGCGCAGCGACTCGCCGACTGGCGAGGCACCACGGCCACGCCGGCCGTGCCCGCGCTCACGGACTCGGGTGCAGGTGTTTTCCCGCCTCGTCCGTCGTCTCTGTCTCTTGATGAGCAGATCGCGGCGGCGCAGACCGCTGGCGACTTCAAGCTGTCGGCGCGCCTCAAGGCGGTCAAGCTCGCGAGCCTGACCGCTGAATCCACCAACTGACATTCATTCCCCTTCTCTTGACAGGAGATTCATATGCCCGGTATTACCGAGATGGCAACCACTTACAACTGCCCGAATTACGTCGGCGAGCTCTTCGCCGCATCCCCGGAGGACACGCCGCTGCTGTCCTCGATTGGTGGCCTGACTGGCGGCGAGTCCGTCGAGTCGACCACCGTCGGCTGGCAGGTCACGGACCTGCGCGACGCCGCCGACAACCGTCAGCGCGTCGAGGGCGCGGACGCTACCGCGTTCGAGACCCGCACTCGCACGAACGTTGAGAACGTGCTGGAAATCCACCAGGAGGCCGTCTCCGTGTCGTACACGAAGATGGGCGCTCGCCGCCAGTACGGCCCGACCGGAACCGCCGTGCAGCTGGGATCGACCACGCTGCCCGCTGACGAGCTCGCCGAGCAGCTGCAGGCGCAGATCAAGCAGATCGCAAGGGACGTGGAAAAGACTTTCCTCACCGGCACCTATGCGAAGCCGACCACGAACGCGACGCCGCGTAAGACTCGCGGCCTGCTGCAGGCAATCACGACCAACGTCGCGACGACCACGCACAAGGCATCCGAGCTGACCGCATCCGACGTGCTGGACCTGATTCAGAAGGTCTGGGAGAACGGCGGAGTCCAGGAGACCGAGACCCGCACGATCATCGTCAACGCCTCGCTCAAGCGTGCGCTGACCCGTCTGTTCGTCAAGGACGGCTTCGAGCAGTCCGACCGCAACGTGGGCGGTGTCAACCTCAAGATGCTGGAAACGGATTTCGGTTCGTTCAACATCATGCTCAACCGTTACATGCCGGCGACGAAGCTCGCGGTCGTCTCCCTCGAGCAGCTCGCACCCGCGTTCCTCGAAGTGCCCGGAAAGGGCAATTTCTTCGCTGAGCCGCTCGCAAAGAGCGGTGCCTCTGAGAAGGTCATGCTGTACGGCGAGATCGGCCTCAAGTATGGCAACGAAAAGGCGCACGGCGTCCTGACTGTGGCGGCGGGCTGATCAACATGGCAAAGAAGAAGATCGACATGGTGACGCTGCGCTGCGACGCGATCCCGACCCTGCTCATCACGACCCCTCACGTTCAGTTCGAGGACGGTCTCGCGACCGTCCC
>ERZ1674167.141-NODE-141-length-13732-cov-2.313665_pt1 | contig 13732 bp, 9 predicted proteins | sample MGYA00581301_ERZ1674167 | MGnify/ENA primary metagenome ERZ1674167 (study PRJEB41354, sample SAMEA4873301) | human saliva metagenome | biome: human-associated habitat [ENVO:00009003]; feature: mouth environment [ENVO:08000002]; material: saliva material...
GGGCAGGGAGGATTCCACCAGGCCGCGCCAGCCGCCGATAGCGTGCAGAATATCCACATCACCGTTGGCGGTGCGGCGCATATTCGCGCCCATGGAGGCGCTCAGGCTCTGCGCAAACTGGTTCCCCTCCCGCGCAGGGTCAGTTGCGGGGTTAGTGTTCGGGTCGGGCTGGGTCGAAGACTGCTCAGCGCTCATATTTTCCCTTCTCAGCAAAGAATTGCGGCACAATCTCATAGCGCGGGTTGTAAATCACCGGCTGATGCGCCCTCACCGACACCACGCCGGAACAGCGCAACAGCGCACCGGCAAGCACGCCGGGCACCATCCGCTGCCCCTGCCACTTCAGCAGAATCCGGTCCCCCGGGTTGAACGGCGCATAGGGCGGGAACGACACCTCGTGCTGATCCTGCACCGCCACGGTCGCCAAAGACGCCGTGTTCAGGTGGTGTTGCTTCTCGGAATCCTCGGACTCCTCGTCGAAATCCTCACCGGGCGGCTCCACAATCGGCATGCCAATCAGCGCCAACGGGCTCGACCACTGCAGAGGCTTCGACTTCGCCACCACCAGCTCGGCACGGTACATCGGCTTATCCTGCAGCGCAGGCAACCACACCTGCTCCACGCGTCCGGCAAGGCGTACGCGAAAGCGCTCGGGGTACCCGGGAGCAAGAATCTGCTCCTCCGGCACCGCGAGCGCACTCGGGTAGTTCGAGAACTCAGGCATTAGCCAATCTCGGTAATCTCAGGGCCGCGGCGAGGCATCGGGCGCAGCTTGCTGTGCTCGTTCTCGGTCTCTTCTTCCACGGCGGGCTCTTCCTCAGCCACAACCAGGTCGGCGGGCAGAGTCATGGGCAGCAGTTCGCGCGGCGGGCGCGGGTCGTCGCCACGGTCCACCACGACGGTGCGGAAAACTTCCTCCACGGATGCGGCAGCCTTGTCGTCACCGAGCACAGCCGCGCCGGAAATCACACCGCGCAGGAACCAACGGGGGCCGTCCACGCCCACGAAGCGGGCGATGCGCTCGCCGGGCTGACCGTCCGGGGTGAAGGCGGGCAGGCGGGTCAGCATCTCGGCACCGAACACGCCGGCGTAGATTTCGACGTTGCCGCCCTGGGAGGCGACGGACTCGGTCAGGTCGTGACGGATGTCGTCCCAGATGCCGGTGGTGCGCGGTGCGGCGAATGCCTGCACCTGCAGGGTTGCGCCGTCGCGGGTGATGGTTGCGGCGATCACCGCGCCGGTTGCGTCGTCGGTTTCGAGGCGCAGGTTCATGCCGTCGAGCAGCTTGATGCGCAGCGCACCCAGGTCGACGTAGTCTTCGAGGTCTTCGGCGGTGACTTCTTCAATGTCGTGGGGGCCGTTGACGCGGTCGTACTTAATGACCTCGGGAGAGTTCTCCTCTTCCTTCAGCTCCTCAACCTCGACGTTGGTCTCTTCGACCTCTTCGGCGACAGCCTTGTCGATGGCGGCCTTTTCAGCCTCCTCGGCGCGCTTCTTCTTACCAAATCCGAACATGGTATTCCTACTTTCACCGCACGCAGGGTGCGGGGGGGTTCTTCTCTTCTCTCGTGCCGTTTCGCGGTGAGAGCAGACTAGTGGATTCCGCTGGAGCCGAAGCCGCTGGAGCCGCGTTCGGTCTGATCCAGTTCGTCCACCACGGTAAAGGTTGCGTGCTCGTACTTCTGAATGATCAGCTGGGCGATGCGGTCGCCGCGCTGCACGTGGAAGGACTTGGTCTTGTCAGTGTTGAGCAGGGTGACCATCAGCTCGCCGCGGTAGCCGGAATCGACAGTGCCGGGCGCGTTCACAATGGTGATACCGTTCTTGGTCGCCAGGCCGGAGCGCGGGTGCACCAGGCCAACGTAGCCTTCGGGCAGGGCGATTGCCACGCCGGTGGGTACCAGGGCGCGTTCGCCCGGCTCCAGTTCGAAGTCGATACGGGAGCGCAGGTCAGCGCCGGCGTCGCCAGGCTTTGCGTAGGCGGGTGCGGGCAGCTCGGGGTCGAGCAGCTTAATGTGGACGTTTACGGGGGTCATCATGGTCAATACTCTAACCTTTCGCGGGTGTCTGTGCCATCACCTCGCGCTGTGTTGAGAATCTACTGCGGGGTGTTTTCGTTGCATGTTCGCGTTCAGCACGTGCGGCAGTGTGCCGTGTTGGGTGCGACGCGGCGCTGTTCTTGCGTGCGCGGCTTTCACATACTCAACGGGGCGGGTGCACTCGGCACTCGCCCCGTCATGAGGTGTATGTCGGGTGGGTGTTAGCCCTTCCCTAAAGTTTTAGCCCTCGCACTCGATGCAGTAGGACAGGCCGCCCTCTTCGCGTGCAATCTGCGAGCGGTGGCGCACCAGGAAGCAGGATGCGCAGGTGAATTCGTCGTCCTGAGCGGGCAGAACAACAACGTTCAGCTCCTCGTTGGAGAGGTCAGCACCGGGCAGCTCGAAGCTTTCTGCTGCGCTGTTTTCGTCTTCGTCCACCGCACCGGACTGCATCTCGGAACGGCGGGCGTTCAGCTCCTCGTAGGACTCTTCGTTCTGCTCTTCGTCCTGCTTGCGAGGTGCATCGTAATCAGTTGCCAAACTTTCACGCTCCGTTGGTTCTGTGGCTGTGTGTTGGACTAGGCCACGCTGGTTTAATGAGTGCTCTAGGTGCCGCTGGTGTGTATTTAACCCCGACGGCATGCCAGGTATTGTTCACCATTGGCACCCTATTTGTCTAATCCTGGGTAGGCTTTGGACTGTTTAGGCGTCACATTCTAGCTTTTTCGGTGCGAAAAGTACATCTTTTTTTGGTGAAAATCCCGCCTCCGCTACTGATTTACCGCGCTTTCACGGTACCCTGGTAGGTAGTTTGCGTTCCGTGCAACACATTCACGAACGCGTCCGGTTCACCTATGGAGGTTCTCATGCTTGAACTGCGTCTGATTGGCGTTCACGATGACGGCGAAAATCTGGTGCTTGAGTCTGCTGACGGCACCCGCTTCTTGCTGCCGATTGACGCGAACCTGCGCACGAGCATCACCAAGGCTCGCCGTATTCAGCCCGCCCGCGGTCTGGGCGCTAAGGGCACCTACGGTCCGCGCGATATTCAGACCCGTTTCCGTCAGGGTGCCTCCGTTGAGGAAATCGCTGAAGAGTCCGGTTGGGAGCCGGAGCGCGTGCGCCGCTACGAGTGGCCGATCGTTGCTGAGCGTGCCCACATTATTCGTGCCGCTCAGAGCGTGAAGATTGGTCGCCGTAGCTCCGCTTCGGGTACCGCACAGATTCCCGTGACTCTGAGCGCCCGCATTGAGGAAGTCTCCGAGCGTTACGGTTTTGAGGACGCAACCCAGGACTGGACCACCCGCCAACAGGAGAACGGCCAGTGGCGCGTTGAGGTTGATATTGCACTGAAGGATTCGGTGCGTCAGAACCTGCCCGCGCAAGTCGTCTTCCCCGCACGTTGGGTGTACAACCCAGCGAACCAGGGCCTGTACGCGTCGAATGAGGCGGCGTACTTCCTGATGGGCAATAGTGAGGACGCTGTTGCCGCCGCCGCGAAGAAGGCTCCCGTGGAGGTTCCTCCCGCCCGCCTGCCGAAGGCACCCGAGCCTGCACCGGCACCCCTTACTTCCTCTGAGAGCGCTGACGAGCGTAAGCTCAAGGAGCTTCTGGAACGCGCCCGCTCGGTGCGCCCGGCGCAGGTTGAGGAGCCCGAGGTGTTCGTGCACCGCGAGTCCGCTCAGCCCGCTGAGCCTGTAGCACCGGCTGCGCCCGCTGCACCTGTTGCGTCTGCGCCGGTAGCACCCGAGCCCACCGCAGAAACCACCGTAGAAACCGCCGACCCGCTGGCTGTGGATTCGGAAGCACCCGTTGAATCCGTTCCGGTCGAGTCCTTCGCCCTGCCGGCACCCGTCGAGGACGCACCCGCTGTTGAGGCACCCGCAGCTGAGGTACCGGCTGAGCCCGCCTCCGCGGCCGAGAAGCCCAAGTCTTCCTCGAAGAAGCAGCGCGTGAGCGTTCCCGCTTGGGACGACATCATCTTCGGCGGCCGCAAGTAAGCGACCGCCCTCGCGCCGCCCGATAGAGGCATCAAGACGAGAGCATCTAGACATACGAAAGCCGCCGGTTATTCGCGTGAATAACCGGCGGCTTTTCTATCTTCTCAGCCTGTATCCGCTGAGCGGGGCTCTTCCGAATCTTAGAAGGTCTTGAGCATGCGCAACGGCACCAGACGCTCAGCGTCCGTGAGCGAACCGTGCTGACCAACCATGTGCAGGGCACGCTCCTGGTAGTGGCGCATATCGTACAGCGCCCAGTCGTCGCGAGCGCACACCATCAGGTCACCAATGCGGCCGCGCGCCGCATCCGTAATGATTGGGCCGAAGTAGCCGGCACGCATCAGGTCGCGAGAGTCAATCACCCAGGCGCGCTCGCCCCAGTACTGCGCCCAACGCTGAGCGGTGGCGGTGCGTGCCGCCTCCGAAGTGTCTTCCAAGTACAGGTGTACGGCGCGCGGTTCACCGGCGGTCATTGCGATATTGCGGGTCAGCTCCTCAACGCCGGAGTAGTCGATGCGCTGGTGTTCGGGCACGTTCACCATGCCGTGATCGGCGGTCACGAAGAGTGCCGCCCACGCCGGGGCACGCTCCGCCAGACGCTTCAGAGCCGAGTTCAGCTCCTCCAGCTGCTGCAGCCACTCGTCGCTGCCCACGCCGTAGCGGTGGCCCGCCGCGTCAATCTCGCCCCAGTACAGGTACACGGTGGTCGGGGTGCGGCTGGAGAGCGCCTCCAGGGCGTAGGTGACGCGGGCGTTGTAGCCGACGGCGTCCACGAAGTCGCCGCCGCGCAGCGCCGCCTCAGTCAGACCGGTACCGCGGTACTTACCCAGCGAAATGGTGAGCGCGCGACGGTTCGTATGGTGGCGTTCCAGCACGGTCGGCAGCGGCTGCCAGGCGTGCGGGTCCACCGACTGATCCCAGCCGGACAGGTGGTTCATGACTGAGCCCGCTCCCCCGTTACCTGCCGGGTTGCGCACCTCGTAGCCGGCAATGCCGTGCGCGCCGGGTGCCGTGCCGGTACCCAGCGAGGTCAGGGAGGCGGCGGTCGTGGTGGGGAACGCGGCGTCCAGCGGGCCCAGGTTCAGGGTCTTACGCAGGGCGGGCGCGTAGCCACCGTAGCTGTTGAGCAGCTGCTCGCCCAAACCGTCCACCATGACCACGCAGGCGTGACGGAACGACGCCGGGTCAACATCCTGCTCCTCAAGGCGGCCGGCAAGGTTTAGCGGGTCGGCAACAGCGTGGAACGCCGGATTGGAATCCAGCGCGTGCGCGGGGCGCGCCAGGCTTCGCTGAGCCACCAGAGAGGAGGCGGACTCCAGCACATCGGCGATGCTATTGCTGCCGTAGGCGGGCGCGGGAGGCAACGGCGCGCCCAGAACATCGTGCAGGGTGGTCTGTACCGTCATAAGGTCCTCTCAGGGGTGTGGCGGGTGTGTGAAAGTACGGGGCACCGCGCGGTCTGTTACTGTGCGAGCGCTACCGCCGGTGCTTATCGGCGGGTTGCGTACATGCGGGCACGGTGCAGAGCACGCGCAAAATGCTGCGCACGCTGAACCGACTCCGGGCCGTCAGCGGTCGCAGAAACACGCACCGCAATGTCCTCGCGGCGCGCATCGCCGGTGAAGCCGTGGTCGGCATTGCACTGCGGATCCTGGCAACCGGCGGGAGCCAGCTCCATGTGCAGCGAACCGGTCCACGCAATCTGGAAGGAAATCTCAGTCGGGGCGGTGCTACCGGCGTTGTACGCCTGCGGCTGGCTGAAACCGTAGCTGATGGTGACCGCGTTCAGGGCGCTCAGGTGCACCGCCTCCACGCTCACATGCGCCACGGTGCCCTGCGCGTCACCTTCAAGGTGCTGGTCGTCCAGGTGCGCAAAGATGACGTGCTCACCGCAGAGCACCATCACGGTGATGTGGCGGTGAAAATCATCGCGGGAGAAGTGGGTTTCATGCTGTACGAAGTGCGCGTCCGGGTTCATGCCCGCCAGCGCGTCATCCACCACTTCCAGCACGAGGTCGGGGTAGAAACCGGCATGCTTAATATCTGCGACCAGTTGCTCGCGTTCGGGGGTGGTGGCGTACATCGTACCTCTTTCGTGCGGTGCCCTCATGAGGCGACGTCGGTCGGCGCACACGATGAAGGCGGTTAGGTATTACTCCCCTCTACCTTAGAGGGTTCCAGCCGGGCTGTGCTACTTGACCACGCTAATACAGGCTCATATGACGGTGTGCAATCCCCCGGTATGCTTCGGTTACTGCCCCGCAACCGCCTTGGCGCACCCCACAGATGACGCCGACCAACCAGCCCGTCTCATCCGCTACCACCCGCTAAAATAAGAGGAGCGAAAACACACCGACACGAGGAGATATATGGCTCGCCGATCCAAATCCGCCGTCAGCGACTACCCGGTGGATGTGGTAGAGAATATCGTCGACATCGACGTATCCGCCGAGATGGAAACCAGCTTCCTGGAATACTCCTACTCGGTGATTTATTCGCGCGCCCTCCCCGACGCCCGCGACGGCCTCAAGCCCGTGCAGCGCCGCATCCTCTACATGATGCACCAGATGGGTCTGCGCCCCGACAAGGGCCACGTCAAGAGCGCCCGCGTGACCGGCGAGGTCATGGGTAAGCTCCACCCGCACGGCGATTCCGCTATTTACGATGCGATGGTGCGCCTCGCCCAGCCCTTCGCGCTGCGCCTGCCCCTCGTTGACGGTCACGGTAACTTCGGCTCCCTCGATGACGGCCCGGCAGCCGCCCGATACACCGAAGCACGCATGGCGCCCGCCGCGCAGGCACTCACCGCGGACCTCGAAGAAGACGTGGTTGACTTCGTGCCGAACTACGACAACCAGTTCATGCAGCCCTCCGTGCTGCCCGCAGCGTTCCCGAACCTGCTCGTCAACGGCACCACCGGCATCGCGGTCGGCATGGCAACCAACATGGCGCCGCACAACCTGCGCGAGGTCATCGCCGGTACCCGCCACCTCATCGCCCACCCCGAGGCGACCCTCAAAGACATCATGAAGTTCATCCCCGGCCCCGACCTGCCCACCGGCGGCACCATCGTGGGCCTGGGAGGCATCCGTGACGCTTACGAAACCGGCCGCGGCACCTTCAAGACCCGCGCGAAGGTCTCCATCGAGCAGGTCAGTCCCCGCAAGCAGGGCATTGTCGTCACCGAACTGCCCTACATGGTCGGCCCCGAAAAGGTCATCGAAAAGATCAAGGACGGCGTCAACTCCAAGAAGCTCACCGGTATCTCCGATGTGGTCGACCTGACCGACCGCACCAACGGTCTGCGCCTCGTCATCGAAATCAAGAACGGCTTCAACCCGGAGGCGGTGCTCGCCGCCCTCTACAAGCACACTCCGCTTGAGGATTCCTTCGGCATCAACAACGTGGCGCTCGTGGACGGTCAGCCGCAGACCCTCGGCCTGCTCGACCTGATGCGCGTGTACATTGACCACCGCCTGAACGTGGTCCGCCGCCGCACCGAATTCCGCCTGGGCAAGCGCACCGACCGCCTGCACCTGGTCGAGGGCCTGCTCGTGGCGATTCTCGACATTGACGAGGTCATCCAGATCATCCGTGAGTCTGACGAGACCGCTCAGGCACGCGAAAAGCTGAAGGTCGTCTTCGATCTGACCGACACCCAGGCGAACCATATCCTGGAGCTGCGCCTGCGCCAGCTCACCAAGTACTCCCGCCTGGAACTCGAGGCAGAACGCGACACCCTGCAGCAGGAAATTGCGGAATTGCAGCGTATCCTCGGCTCCGATGCGGCACTGCGCGAACTGGTCTCCGACGAGCTCGCCGAGGTTGCCGAACGCTACGGCACCGACCGCCGCACCCAGCTCAAAACCAAGGACGACATGCAGGTCGCCATTGAGGCGGTCACCGCGCAGTCCAAGGCGAAGAAGAGCCTGGGCCTCGCCCTCGAAATCGCGGACGATCCCTGCTGGGTTCTGCTCTCCGCCTCCGGCATGATGGGACGCACCCCCGGCAAGCCCATCCGCGAGGCGCTCGTGGATCCCGGCAAGCGCTTCAAGCACGACGTGTTCACCTCGATTGTGCCGACCACCGCGCGCGGCGAGATTGGTGCCGTCACCTCCGCTGGACGTATGGTGCGCCTGTCCGTCATGGACATTGCGGTGCTGGACGAGAACGGTGGCACCCCCTCCATGACGTCTGCTGTGAAGGCAGCCGAGCTGGTTCAGCTCGCCAAGGGTGAGAAGCTGGTCGCCCTCGTACCGCTGAACACGGTGCTGGCGCTGGCAACCGCGGGCGGCGTGATCAAGCGCCTCAACCCGGATTACCCGCTGAACCAGACCGAGTGGGACATCATGAAGCTCAAGGATGGCGACGAAATCGTAGCCGCCGCCCCCTGCCCCACTGACGATGCGGTACTCACCTTCGTCACCCGCGACGCGAAGCTACTGACCTTCGACGCGGCAAAGGTCCGCCCGCAGGGACGCACCGGCGGCGGTATCGCAGGCATCAAGCTTGCCGACGACGACCGCCTCATCGCCCTGGGTGTGACCGCGCCCGGCGACGCGGCGGAGGTCGTAACCGTCACCAACGGCAAGGACGGCCTGACGAGCGCCAAGGTCACCGCCCTGAGCGAGTACCCGCAGAAGGGCCGCGCAACCGGCGGTGTGCGTGCGCACCGTTTCCTCACCGGTGAGAGCCAGCTGGCTCTGGCGTGGGTGGGCGTGGGCCCGGCGAAGGCGGCGTCCTCCGGCGGTGTGGCTCGTTCCCTGCCGACCGAGCACGGTGCCCGTGACGGTTCCGGTGTGATGCTCACTCAGAGCATCGGCATTGTGGGCCCGAACTATGCGGCTGTTTCTGCTGCGATGGCGGTTAGCCCGGAGGGTGAAAAGCTCTTCTAGGCGCGCCGTTCACGGCCTTTCGACCTCAGGTTGCTAACGAAGCCGGGGGTGAAGACACGTTGTGTGTGTCTTCACCCCCGGCTTTTATGTGGTGTACCTTAAGTAACACAGCACACATTTATTGACGCATTATTCCTAGAGGATTTGTCGTGCTTGATTTACTGTCCGTCACACCAGAGTTATTTATCGTGCTCCTGCTCGCTGCCTTCTGCGCAGGATGCATCGACTCTGTCGTGGGCGGAGGCGGCATGATCCAGCTCCCCGCACTGCTCATGGCACCCGGATTCTCACCCGTCGCCGCCCTGAGCACCAATAAAGTTGCCAGCGCCATGGGCACTTTGACGAGCGCCTCAACCTATATTCGCTCGCTCAAAATCCCGTGGAAAATCCTGCTCCCCGTAGCGTTCGTGGCGTTCTGCGCCTCCGCCGCCGGCGCGCACTGCGCTACGATCCTGCCGGCACATATTTTCCGCCCCGCCATTGTGGTGGTTCTAGCCGCTATCCTCGTCTTCTCGGTGCTACAACCGCGCATACCTCGCGGGCGGCCTCGCACGCTCACAACCTCATCATTCCTAGTGCGCGGCTTTGCGCTGGGTCTGATTCTGGGCGGCTACGACGGCATCCTCGGGGCTGGCACCGGCGCGATGATGCTCGTCGCCCTGCAGATAGCCATGGGCTACGATATGCTCCACGCAACCGCAGCCGCCAAGGTTCTTAACACCGCCACCAACCTCGGCGCGCTCCTCTATTTCATTCCGCTGGGCTCGATTCACTGGCTCCTCGGAATCGCCATGGGATGCGCCAACATGGCGGGAAGCTGGGTTGGTGCCCGCACCGCAATTCACCTGGGCGAGCGATTCATTCGCCGCGTGCTCGTTATCGTTATGACCCTCATGCTGCTGCGGTTGAGCGCGCAGATACTCGGCTGGGTCTAGCTCTCTCCTCCCCACCCTCACCCGAACCTATTCGCGCACAAGAAATGCCCCGGTACTTTCACGAAGTACCGGGGCATTCCCATGCACACTATTTTTTCTAGGGGCGTTTTTCTAGGAGCGTTCTTTCGGGGCGCATCATCGGCGCGCCCCGCCGCCTGCTAGAGAGCAGCTGCTAGAGACGAACCACCTCATCGCAGCGGGCAATATCCTCAGGACGATGCGACACCAGAACCGTAGCCACGGAGCTGGAGCGGGTCGCCGCATCCAAGTCAGCCATCAGCGCGCGAGCAGACTCGGCGTCCAGGTGCGCGGTCGGCTCATCCAGCAGCAGCACCGGCGAGTTCACCAGCAGGGCACGAGCCACGGCCAGACGCTGACGCTGACCACCCGACAGGAAGGAACCGCCAGCACCCACCGGGGTGCGCAGGCCCTGAGGCAGAGCGTCAAACCACTCGCCCAGACCCACACGGCGCAGAACCTCAATCAGCTCTTCCTCGCTCGGGCGATCCGAACGGTCACGAGCCAGCAGCAGGTTACCCTCAAGGGTCGACTCGAAAATGTGAGCCGCCTGCGGGCACCACGCCGCGTAGCCGCGCAGCTGCTCGCCCTCCAGGACCTCACCGGAAGCCAGCACACGGCCGGACTCCAGCGGCAAGAAGCCCAGAACGGTCGCAAGCACCGTAGACTTACCGGAACCGGAGGGGCCGGTCACCGCAGTCCAGGAGCCCGCGCGGGCGTTCATGTTCAGGTCGGTGAAGACCGGGTGATCCATGCCGGGCCAGCGGGCGGCTGCGTCCTGCAGGCTCAGGGCGGGTTCGGTGACCTTCACGCCAAGCTCCTGCGGGGTGCCGCAGCTAACCAGGGTGGGCTCGCCGGGCTTCGGCGGGCGAGGGGTATCGCTCTTAGAACCAGCCGCAGATTCGGGACGAGCAAAACGCTGGGCACGCTGACGGTCAGCTTCCAGCAGCTCCTCCATCTCGGCCTCCGCGCGGGCACGCAGACGCTCAACACGACGCGGCAGAACGTGGGTGTCCACCTCAGCCTCGGTCGGCACGGAACGCTTCAGGGTCGAGGTCGCAACAACACCCTCCAGGGATACGTCACGCACGCTCGGGGCAATCGTAGCGAGCAGGCGGCTGAACGCGGGCCAGGAGCGGACCGCCTCAACATGGCCCAGGGAGCTTTCCAGCATGCCGGTGCACAGCAACACCACAATCGCCGCTTCGGGGGCACGCACGGTGCCGTCAACAGCCAGCGGGTACGCAATGACTGCGCTCGCCAGAGCCGCACCGAACCAGCTCAGGGTCACGAGGGTACGGCCCACACCCTGAGCGGTTGAGCCCTTCTGCAGGGCGGACAGGTTCTCGGCATCCAGGGCGCCGTTAGCCTTCTCAGCGGTGGTTGCCACGCCGTTAGCGCGCAGGTCCTCAGCCGCCGAGAGCATGCCGGTACCCAGGCGTAGCATCTGCGCGGTGGAGCGGCGAGCCAGCGCCTCCGCACGGGCATCGGCGCGAAGCACAATCCACGGAGCCACAAAAGTGCTAACCAGCACGGCAAGCAGGACCGGGATTAGAGCCTGCGGCAGAATGCACGCGGTCGTAATCAGCGCCGCGGTCATGACCAGCAGGTGCGCAGCCGGCGGAATAATAACGCGCGGCACGCCGTCACGCAGCTCATCAATACCGCCCACGAGGCGTTCGAGCAGCGCGTCACCACGCAGCAGGGCACGCACGCTGCTCACGCTCTGCCATGCGCCAACCCAGGCGCGCAGACGCAGAATATTTGCGGCGGCAAGAACCTTCGAATGGGTCATTAGACGCTCAGCGTAGCGGGCGCAGGCACGACCCAGGCCGAAGAAACGCACGCCCACAATGGCGACCATCAGGTACATCATTGCCGGGCCCTCGGCAGCGCGAACAATCAGCCAGCCGGACAGCGCGGTCAGTGCCGCAGCCATCAGGGAAGTAATCGCAGCCATGATCACCGGGCCGGTTGCGGCGCGAACACCAATACCGGTCAGTTCCTTCAGGGTGCGCAGGCTTGCGAACAGGCCGGCAGGCGTAGCTTCCTCGACCTCGGCAGCTGCGGAGGCGCCCGCCGGGGCGGTGCTTTCAGCCTCGTACTCTTCCCTGTCCTTGAGCAGGTGCGCGGGGGCTTGCGCGGGAACCGCAACGCGGGCGGTATTCGCCTCGGCGGTCCATGTGTAGCCCTGGGCGGTCTGCACGGCACGAACGAGGATATCGCAGCCAGCGGCGAGCTCCTGCTCGTGGGTCACGATCAGAACGGTTGCGCCAAGTTCCGCCAGGCGGTGCAGGGCGCGGGTCACCAGGTATGCCGAGTAGGCGTCCAGGTGCGCGGTCGGCTCATCCACCAGGACGGTCAGCACGGTCTGCTCACCGCCGGCACGGTAGATAGCCTCGGCACGAGCCAGGGCACCGGGTTCAAGGGCGGTCAGCTTCTCCATGCCCAGCTGAACCAGCGGGCCAACCAGCAGCGCAGACTCGGCATCGGTGATGGACAGCTTCTTGGAGTCCATCGCTTCACCGAGCAGAGCGGCTGCACGCTCACGCTCCGCCTCGGTAGCGCTGAGTGCGTAGAGCGCCATTTCGGTCTGCACGGTCGGTGCGGTGAAGACCGGCGACTGCGGAATAACCAGGGTGGTTCCCAGACCGGTCACGCTACCGGTCAGGTGCACGGGCTCCTCCGAGCCGGTGGGCACCAGACCTTCACGCACGGCACCGGAGAACACGTTCAGCAGGGTGGACTTACCGCAGCCGGACTCACCCATCACGCCGATAACTGCACCGCGTGCGTCCTGGGCGGTTTCAGTCTGGGTGTTGCCAACGCGACGGTCCAGGTTCAGGGACAGGTTAGTCAGCACGGCAGGACGCGCCGGGTAGCTCACCGACAGGTCCTTAACGGCGATGGTGGAAGGCTGGCCCTTCTGCGCTGCCGGATCCTGTGCAGACGAATCCTGCGCATTCGAGTCCGCAGCGGCGGCGGGCAGGGGCGCATCAATAATCTTCTGGGCGCTACGCAGGGCGGCAACGCCGTCCTCCGACTGGTGGTAGGCGGCACCCACATCACGCAGCGGCTGGTAGCATTCGGGAGCCAGCAGTAGTACAAGAATTGCGGTGTCCAGGCCCAGGGTGCCGTTGACCAGGCGCACACCAATCAGCACAGCAATCAGCGCCACCGAAATGGTGGTGATGAGCTCCAGCGCAAGCGAAGACATGAAGGCGCTACGCAAAGTCTGCATGGTGCGTTCACGGTAACGCTGGCCGAGGGCGTTCATGGCGCGAGTCTGTGCACGTTCACGGCCCAGACCGATAATGACGGGCAGGCCGCGTACCAGCTCCAGAATATGGTCGGAGAGGCGGTGCAGTTCAGCCTGAGCTTCTGCGGTCTCGTCGCGGGTGTTCTTACCAATCAGAATCATGAACACCGGAATAAGCGGCAGGGTGCACGCCAGCACCATGGCGCTCATCCAGTCCAGGGACGCCACAACGACCCAGAGGATGAACGGCACAACCGCGGTGGAAACGAACGCGGTCAGGGTCTTGGTGTAGTAGTCGTCCAGGGCGTTCAGGCCGCGGGAAAGCAACACAGCGGTCGCGCCGGTACCCTCGGGGGTGTCTGCGCCACCGGTGGCGAGCACACGCTTGAGCAGCGAGGAACGAATCTGAGACTTCGCTCCGGAGGCGGCACGCTGCGCGCTCACAGCCAGCAGGTAGTCGGTACCCGAGCGGACGAGCAGGGCAGCCACGGCGACCGCAATCAGGCCGGGGGTAATGGTGTCTGCGTCACCGAAGAGCCCACCGAGGCCGAGCAGCCAGCCACCGTGCGCCTCCAGCTGCGCCTGC
>ERZ1674167.142-NODE-142-length-13509-cov-20.238888_pt1 | contig 13509 bp, 10 predicted proteins | sample MGYA00581301_ERZ1674167 | MGnify/ENA primary metagenome ERZ1674167 (study PRJEB41354, sample SAMEA4873301) | human saliva metagenome | biome: human-associated habitat [ENVO:00009003]; feature: mouth environment [ENVO:08000002]; material: saliva material...
CCCGAGATCTTCTGCACGGGCGAAGCTCCCTACATCCTACACGGCTACCTCGGAGCCGAGCTTCTGCGCTCGCTGGGCCTGCCCCGTCACGCTTGGGTCGCTGAGCGCCATACGGGTAGCGGACTTACTGCCGAGGAGATCGCTGCACGCGCCATCCCCCTCCCCCCAGGCATCTACACACCGCAGTGCCCCGAGGAGGAGCTGATCTGCTACGCGGATAAGTTCTACTCCAAGACCAAGCTCGGGCAGCGTAAGGCGTTGGAGCGCGTACGCAGTGGATTCGGCAAGCACGGGGAGGCCGCTCTGGCACGCTTCGATGCCCTGCACCAGAAGTACGGCCTTTAGCCTCAGGCATCTCCCCATATTTTCCTATTTTTGTACTCAAGCAAAAACAATCTCTAATCAATATTTATATGGCTACTACAGCAGACTTCCGTAATGGTATGTGCCTCGACATCGACGGGCAGTACTACTTCATCGTCGAATTCCTCCACGTAAAGCCCGGTAAGGGTCCCGCTTTCGTTCGCTCAAAGCTCAAGAACGTCGCTACGGGTCGCGTGCTCGATAAGACATGGAATAGCGGGGTGAAGGTCGAAGAAGTACGCATCGAGCGTCGTCCCTATCAGTACCTCTACAAGGATGAGATGGGCCTGAACTTCATGCACCCTGAGACCTTCGAGCAGATCTCTATCCCCGAAGCTGTCATCGATGGCGTCCAGTTCCTCAAGGAAGGCGATATCGTCGAAGCAATGGTGCATGCAGCCTCCGAGACGGTGCTGACGTGCGAGCTCCCCGCTCACGTCGACCTGCGCGTCACCTACACCGAGCCCGGCCTCAAGGGTGACACCGCTACCAACACCCTCAAGCCCGCTACCGTCGAGACGGGTGCAGAGGTACGCGTACCCCTCTTCATCAACGAAGGCGAACTCATCACCATCGACACGCGTGATGGCTCGTACGTAGGTCGTGTGAAGGAAGCCTAAGCGCTCCCCTTCGCCCTTGCGGCAATAAAGATCCCGCCCCGACTTCTCTTGATGGGAGAAGTCGGGGCGGGATCTTTTGTATCCTTATATATGCTGGCGCCTTAGTCGAGGAGCGAGGTGAGGTGCTCTGCGTAAGCGTCCCAGTCGGTGATCGTGTGGCGTGCTACCCCACTCTCGATAGCGGCGCGAGCCACAGCCGTAGAGACCTCAACGATGAGACGGCGGTCAACGGGCTTCGGGATGAAGTAGTCAGGGCCGAAGGTGAGGCCCGTCGTCCCGTAGGCTTCATTCACATAGTCGGGCACGGGCTGCTTAGCCAGCGCAGCGATAGCGCGCGTAGCCGCCAGCTCCATAGCGCCGTTGATAGCCGTAGCGTGCGTGTCGAGCGCCCCACGGAAGATGTAGGGGAAGGCCAGCACGTTGTTGATTTGATTGGGGTAGTCGGTGCGCCCCGTGCTCATCAGCACCTCGGGGTTAGCAGCCTTCGCCTCCTCGTAGGAGATCTCTGGCGTGGGGTTCGCCAGCGCGAAGATGATAGGGCGTGCAGCCATCGAGCGCACCATCTCCTGTGAGACCATACCGCCCTTGGAGAGCCCGACGAGTACGTCAGCCCCGCGCATCGCATCGGCGAGCGTATGGAGCTCGGTGCGTGTGGTGGCGAACTCACGCTTCATATCATTCAGGTCGGTGCGGTCGACCGTGATGACGCCCTTCGAGTCGGTCATCACGATGTTCTCATGCTTGGCACCCAGATCGCAGTAGAGCTTAGCGCAAGCGATGGCGGCAGCACCAGCACCGCTGACGACGATACGCACGTCTTCGATGGGCTTGCCGACGAGCTCCAGCGCATTCAGCAGGCCTGCACCCGAGATGATAGCCGTACCATGCTGGTCGTCGTGCATCACGGGGATAGAGAGCTCAGCCTTCAGACGGCGCTCGATCTCAAAGCACTCAGGAGCCTTGATATCCTCGAGGTTGATGGCGCCGAAGGTGGGGGCGATAGCCTTGACCGCAGCGATGAATGCCTCGGGCTCGGTAGCATCGACCTCGATATCGAAGGCGTCTACACCCGAATAAATCTTGAAGAGCAGCGCCTTACCCTCCATGACGGGCTTGCTGGCGTCGGCACCGATATTACCCAGTCCGAGGACGGCAGTCCCGTTGGAGATGACGCCGACGAGGTTGCCCTTCGCCGTATAGCGGTAGGCAGCGCTGGCGTCTTCGGCGATAGCCAAGCAAGGCTCAGCTACCCCAGGGGAGTAAGCCAGAGAGAGGTCATAGGCCGAGCTGTGCGGCTTGGTAGGGACGATAGCGATCTTGCCGGGGCGTCCCTCTTCGTGGTAGCGCAGCGCGGCTTCTTTCGTAATCTCGGTGGGCATATATTCGGATGGATAAGAATTATTAGACTTGTGAAACTACAACAAGCTAAGTGGGAGAATGTTCCGCATTCATTAGCTCGACAAAGATACGGATAGAAAATCACGCAGGCGACTGGCCGATGAGGGAGCCGACGCCCTCCTCCGATCCCATCGCCCTGTAAAAGCACACCCATTCCACTCACCGCTGACGCCCTCTCCCCCGATACGACACAGCCTTAGTGGAGTCTCACGAGTGACTCGTGAGACTCCACTAAGGCTGTGACAATAGTGCTTAGCTATTCTGGTCTAAGGCGTGGTGATCCGCTCGTAAGCAATAGCTTGATCGTGCTTCCCTGCGAGCATCTTCTCCTTAGACGACCAGAGGTACAGCTTATCTCCCTCGATCGTGTAGTACTCCTCGTACGTCCAATTGGATAGCTTTATACCAGAGCCATAGACGAAGATATAGAGATGATTATTCCCCTCCGTGTAGTACAAGCGCTTGCCCCCTGGATAGTTAAATCCCGTGCACGAGCCATCGACCTTGAACTCTATGACTTTATCCTTGGGAGGAATCTCTACTTGAGGATTCCCAATATAAGTCCAAGCCCCTATGAGGCGAGGATCTCGCTCCTTCTTCGAGAGGTCAGGGGCTTTCTCTTCGCAGGCAACGAGCCCAAAGCAGAAGGACAGCAAGAGCAGAAGCAGTCCCGATGTGAATAGGTTCTTTTTCATTGCATTCTCGCTTTAAGTTAGTTAAACTATAGAGCAAAGATAGGGAGAAGGCAAATACTCATCCTCTACCTTGCCAGCAGCCCACTATACACCGAGAGATAGGGAGCAGGCCAAATGCAAGAAGCCCTACCTGAGAGAGGTGATGACCTCATCAGGTAGGACTTCTGTTTATGCGCTTAAGTAGTTACGCTGGAGAGCGCCTTACTTTACCTTAGCGACGATAGCCTTGAAGGCTTCGGGATGGTTGACAGCGAGGTCAGCGAGGACCTTGCGGTTGATCTCGATACCCTGAGCGTGGAGAGCACCCATCAGGCGAGAGTAAGAGAGACCCTCGAGACGAGCAGCAGCGTTGATACGCTGGATCCACAGAGCACGGAAGTTACGCTTCTTGTTCTTACGATCGCGGAAGGCGTAGGTCAGACCCTTTTCCCAAGTGTTCTTGGCTACGGTCCAGACGTTCTTGCGAGCACCGTAGTACCCACGCGTGAGTTTAAGGATGCGCTTGCGCTTAGCGCGAGAAGCTACATGATTGACTGATCTTGGCATGATGTTTCTTCTTTGTGATTGGTAGCGATCTGCCTCTCTCCCGAGAGAGCGGAGAGCAGATACTTGATTGGCTTACCTCTCTGTTACTGAAATAATCGTTGTGCTAACTTGCCGTTTAGCGGAGGCGGAGAAGTTCCTTGACTTCGCGTACGTCTACCTTGTCCACAGTGGTGAAGTAGGTGAGGTTACGCTTCTGCTTCTTCGTCTTCTTCGTGAGGATGTGACTCTTGAAGGCATGTTTGCGCTTGATCTTACCAGAGCCAGTGAGCGCAAAACGCTTCTTAGCACTGGAGTTTGTCTTCAGCTTAGGCATTTTCTTTCTTGTTTATATAAGTTATTTCATTGACCCAGCTCCACTGACGCAGCCTATGCGCGAGGTGCTGGGATGGGGGATACGTTGATTAGTCTTCGTCAGAGGCGTCTGCAGCCTCTTCCTTAGCGCCCTTCTTAGGGGCGGGGGTAGCGGCCTTCTTAGGGGCGAGCATGATGGTCATACGCTTCCCTTCGAGGACGGGCATACTCTCTACGCGACCGTAGTCCTCGAGGTCATTAGCGAAGCGCAGGAGGAGCACTTCACCCTGATCCTTGAAGAGGATGGATCGACCACGGAAGAAGACGTAAGCCTTGACCTTCGAGCCTTCGCTGAGGAAGCCCTTAGCGTGCTTGAGCTTGAAGTTGTAGTCGTGGTCATCGGTCTGAGGTCCGAAGCGGATCTCCTTGACGACGACCTTGACGCTCTTAGCCTTCTGTTCCTTCTGCTTCTTCTTAAGCTGGAAGATGAACTTCTGGTAGTCGACGACGCGACATACTGGAGGATTGACATTGGGAGAGATCTCCACGAGGTCAAGCTCTTGGTCGTTAGCGATACGGAGAGCTTGCTGTATCGTATATACTCCCTGCTCTACATTGTCCCCGACGAGGCGCACTTCCTTTACGCGGATAGCCTCGTTGATGCGGTACTGGAACTTTTGTTTGTTGTCTACTGCCATTCAGTATGTGTTGATTGTATGCTTAGCGAGTGAGGTGGACTACTTAGCTTCGGCCTGCCAGGCGTTGATCTGGCGATGTACCTCCTCGGCAATTTGCTCGGCAAAGGTAGCAATTTTCACTGAACCCTTATCACCCTCACCTTGCACGCGTACAGATACTTCGCCTTCCTGGGCTTCCTTTTCCCCGACGATGAGCATGTAGGGGATACGCTTGAGCTCATTGTCACGGATCTTACGGCCGATCTTCTCGTTGCGGTCGTCGACCTGCGTACGGATATCCTGAGCGTTGAGCGTGGCGGCTACCTCGTGAGCGTAGTCGTTGAACTTCTCACTGATAGGCAGCACGACGACCTGGTCAGGCGTGAGCCAGAGGGGGAAGTGCCCTGCGGTGTGCTCGATGAGGACAGCGACGAAGCGCTCCATAGAGCCGAAGGGTGCACGGTGGATCATCACTGGGCGGTGCTTCTTGTTGTCGGCACCCGTGTACTCGAGGTCGAAGCGCTCAGGCAGGTTGTAGTCTACCTGGATCGTACCGAGCTGCCAGCGGCGGCCGAGGGCGTCCTTGACCATGAAGTCCAGCTTAGGCCCGTAGAAGGCTGCTTCACCGTACTCGATCTTGGCGGGAAGGCCCTTCTCAGCACAAGCCTCGATGATGGCCTGCTCGGCGCGCTCCCAGTTCTCTTCGCTACCGATGTACTTCTCGCGGTTCACCTGATCGCGTAGGGAGATCTGAGCCTCGAAGTTCTCGAAGTCCAGCGCCTTGAAGATGATGAAGATGATATCCATCACCTTGCAGAACTCCTCCTTGATCTGGTCGGGGCGGCAGAAGAGGTGCGCGTCGTCCTGCGTGAAGCCACGTACACGCGTCAGCCCGTGGAGTTCACCGCTCTGCTCGTAGCGATAGACCGTACCGAACTCAGCCAGACGCTGGGGCAGGTCACGATAGGAGTGAGGGCCGAGAGCCTTGAAGATCTCACAGTGGTGAGGGCAGTTCATAGGCTTGAGCATAAACTCTTCGCCCTCCTGAGGCGTAGTGATGGGGCGGAAGGAGTCCGCACCGTACTTAGCCCAGTGACCCGAGGTGACGTAGAGCTGCTTCGAGCCGATATGTGGGGAGATGACCTGCTGATAGCCGAACTGCTTCTGGATCTGCTTGAGGAAGTCCTCCAGACGCAGGCGGAGCTGCGTACCGCGAGGCAGCCACAGGGGCAGCCCTGAGCCGACGTTCTGCGAGAAGGCGAAGAGGCCGAGCTCCTTACCGATCTTACGGTGGTCGCGCTTCTTGGCTTCCTCCAGCATCGTCAGGTACTCATCGAGCATCTTCTTCTTGGGGAAGGTGATCCCGTAGAGACGCGTGAGCTGCTTGCGCTTCTCGTCACCGCGCCAGTAGGCACCAGCTACGCTCAGCAGCTTGATAGCCTTGATATAGCCCGTATTAGGCACGTGAGGGCCACGGCACAGGTCCGTGAAGTCGCCCTGCGAATAAGTCGTGATCGACCCGTCGGGGAGGTCTGCGATGAGCTCCAGCTTGTACTCGTCGCCCTTCTCTTCGAAGAACTTCGTCACCTCAGCCTTCGTGATGTCGCGGCGGATGATAGGCTCCTTGCGGGCAGCGAACTCCGCCATCTTAGCCTCTATGGCTGCGAGGTCGGCGTCGCGAAGCTGCACGCCTTCGCCCAGGTCAATATCGTAGTAGAAGCCATTCTCAATAGCAGGACCGATACCGAACTTCACACCAGGATAGAGCGCCTGAAGGGCTTCGGCCATGAGGTGCGCACTGGAGTGCCAGTAGGCATACTTCCCTTCGGGATCTTCCCACTTATAGAGCTTCAGCTCGGTGTCCTCCTTGAGGGGACGCATAAGGTCCCAGATCTGGCCATTGACACCAGCGGCCAGCACATCCTGCTGCAGGCGGGGGCTGATGCTGCCAGCTATATCCCACGAGGTCGTACCCACAGGGTACTCACGCTGACTGCCGTCAGGGAACGTGACTTTTATCATTGAGCTCATTCTTATACAGATTGATTACTTAGTTTGTCGTGCAAAGGTACGATAAATACGATAAATACGATAAATAAAGGGACTTATCCACGAGGAGTGCAAGGCACGTCGCCTGTACCCTCCGCGCTCCGCTGACAAAAAGAAAGCGGGTATCACTTCGAGAGAAGCAATACCCGCTTGACTGGTGACCCCGGTGAGGCTCGAACTCACGACCCAGTGATTAAGAGTCACTTGCTCTACCAACTGAGCTACAGAGTCATTCCGATCTCGGCCGTTTTTCCTCGCCTTGGTGAGCGACGGCTTTTGATTTCGGCTACAAAGGTAAAGCAAACTTTTTATTTGTGCAAATCCCCTACTCCATACGCTTGCGACAAACAGCCTCATACGAGGGGACTCCCCCGCCTTAGGCTGAGCTAAGGCGGGGGAGCACCGTGAGTGGAGCGGCTAAGCGCCGAAGGCAGAGGTTAGATACCTACATGACCGCCTGCGCCAGGAGTCCCCTCGGCAGGAGTCCCCTCGGCAGGGTGGCCGCCTTCCTTCGGCTGTGCGCCCTTACCCTTCTTCCCCTTGGCCTTCTTCTCCAGAGCAATGCGCTCGAAGGCTACATCATCCAGACGGAAGAACTTAGGATTGGGGCGAAGGCGTACACGTGCTCTTGAGATATGCGTCATCGCATTGAACTCCTCACCCTGGGCTACGGCCTTACTGCGGAGCGTGGGTGAGAGGCTCCCCAGACGCCCGAACTCGACAGACTCCCCGCCTGCGACCAGAGCACGCGCCGTATCGGCTGCGAGGTTAAGGATAGAGGCTACCTCCATATAGTTGAAGGTCGTGTGCCCTGCCACCATATCGCAGAAGCGCATGAAGGATACGCGGCCTCGAGTGCGGGCGGTAGCGATGGTGACGGTCTTGCCGGCAAGTTTGCCGATCTTCATCTCGGCATTGCGAAGCGTGTAGCCGAGAGCTTGCTTTGTGGTTCCCATAATGGATACGAATAAAAGTGAATAAAACGTACTTGTGCCCTCCTATCTCTTGGAGGACACTGCAAAGGTAGAGCGCCCAGCCACGGGGGTGAGACAAACTCTGTTCACTTTGGTTAGCTTGCTGCTTTCATGGGATTACTTTGGCCACTATTCAGGGGATTCACGGCTACCCCCATACCTTTACATATAATAGGTATGGGCAAGGCATCAAGAGAGGCGCCGAGGGGAGGAATAGCAACCTATATAGGTCGGCGGGCTGACCTATATAGGTCCACGTGACGACCTATATTGGTCGATGAAGCGACCTATATAGGTTCACCCAGCGACCAATATAGGTTCATAGCACCCCCTTCGGGAGGAGGGTGCAGGAGAAATTTGGCGGGGAGAATAAACCTTCGGGAGGGACGGGACTCTATATATATATGCGAAGCAAAGCTCCTAATATAATAATATAATAGGTACGCGCGAGGGAGAGCGGGCAAATGCTCCGCCACACCCACCCGAAGCGAGGCTCATAGCCCAGGGAAAAGCCAGACGGCTGACCTCACAGCCTCGATTTATAGTATCTTCTCGATTTATAGTATCTTTACATACCCCTATCCCGCCCTACTTGCCCCGCACCACCAGCGGTGACGAAGTGGCGGGAAGTCCCTTTCGACAGCCCCACCCACGGGGCACTCTTCATCAAAAGACAAACCAACAATACAACCCCACAAGAATTATGACGCATCAACGCCTTACCGTCTCGTGCCTTAGCCTCCTGCTCCTCACCGCAGGGATCACGCTCCTGCCCGCCTGCTCCAGTCAGTCGGCTCAGCAGGGACAAGCTCAAGGCCCTCAGGAACTCCCCGTACGCACCCTCTCCGCAGGCGACTTCTCCGCCGACAACAGTTACCCCGCCGTCATCCGAGGCGAGGACGATGCCGAGATCCGCCCCAAGGTATCGGGCTTCATCACCAAGGTCTACGTCACCGAAGGTCAGAGCGTGAAGGCAGGTCAACCCCTCTTCCACCTTGACGACGTCACCTATCGCGCCGCCGTCTCGCAGGCTACCGCCAGCCTCTCCGCTGCACAGGCCTCACTCGCCACGGCGCAGCTCAACCAGCGCAATAGCCAGGATCTCTTAGCCAAGAACATCATCAGCCAGAGCAACTACGAAGAGGTCTCCAACGCCCTGAAGAGCGCTGAGGCCAATGTCGCCGTCGCCAAGGCCGCCCTCGTCTCGGCACGCGAGAACCTCTCCTACTGCACTGTCACCAGCCCCGTCTCGGGCGTCGTCGGCTCCATCAACTACCGCGTGGGGAACCTCGTCAGCCCCCAGAGTGCTTCGCCCCTGACGCAGGTATCAAATACGCGTCAGGCCTACGTCTACTTCTCCGTCTCTGAGCGTGAGATGCAGACCCTCGTGGGGGATGGCACGACCGCAAAGAGCCTTCCCAAGGTGCGCCTGCGCCTCTCCGACGGCAGCGAATACCCCGCCGAAGGGACGATCCAGGGTGTCAGCGGCGTCGTCGACAAGACCACGGGCGCTATCACGCTGCGTGTCGACTTCCCCAACGCTGAGGGCAAGCTCCGTAGCGGCTCGGTAGGTACGGTCCTCGTCCCCACCCAGACGGCAGGGGCTATCCTCGTACCCCAGAGCGCGACGGTCGAGCTGCTCCACAAGAAGTTCGTCTACACCGTCGACAAGGACGGCAAGCTGACCTTCACCGAGATCACCGTCAGCCCCGTCGATGATGGGCAGAGCTACACCGTCACCAGCGGCCTCAAGGCTGGCGACCGCATCCTCGTCGCCGGCACCACGGGCGTCAAGGAGGGCGAGGTCATCAAGCCCCTCACCGAAGAAGCCTATGCCAAGCAGCAGGAGGCTATACGCCAGCAGATGATGGGCAAGGGCGGCGCTGCTGAGAAGCACTAAGCCCTCACCGCCTTAACCGGAAGCATATAGAGCAATGAATTTCGATAGATTTATTACCCGCCCCGTGCTCTCGACGGTGATCTCCATCATCATCGTCATCCTCGGGGTCATCGGGCTCATACAGCTGCCTATCGAGCAGTACCCCAACCTTGCACCGCCCACCGTGCAGGTCTCCACAGCCTACGCAGGTGCAGACGCCCAGACGGTGCTCAACTCCGTCATCATCCCCCTCGAAGAGCAGATCAACGGAGTCGAAGGCATGACCTACATGACCTCTACCGCTACGAACTCGGGCGGCGCCTCCATCACCGTCTACTTCAAGGAAGGTACCGACCCCGACATGGCAGCGGTGAACGTGCAGAACCGCGTACAGCAGGCTCAGGCCCTCCTCCCCGCTGACGTCGTGCGCGTCGGGGTGACGACGCAGAAGCGCCAGTCAAGCATGCTCCTCGTCTACTCGCTGACGAGCGAAGACGGGCGCTACGATGCGCAGTTCCTCGCGAACTACGCCGACATCAACATCCTGCCCGCGCTGAAGCGTGTGCCTGGTGTCGGCTCGGCAAATACCTTCAGCCAAGGCACCTACGCCATGCGCCTCTGGCTCGACCCCGACAAGATGCGCGCCTATTCCCTCGTCCCCAGCGACGTCTCAGGCGTCCTCTCGGCACAGAACTTCGAGGCTGCCCCAGGGAGCCTCGGCGAATCAGGTGACCGCACCTATGAGTATTCGCTCCGCTACAAGGGCCGTCTGAAGAGCATCCCCGAGTACGAGAACATCATCATCAAGTCCGACGATGCGGGCAACATCATCCGCCTCAAGGACGTGGCGAAGATCGAGCTGGGCTCCCTCAGCTACAGCCGTAACTCTCTCTCCGATGGCAATCCCGCCGTCACGGGGATGGTCTCGCAGATCGCAGGCTCCAACGCTAACGACATCGTCACCGCTATCAAGGCCGAGATCAAGGGGCTGGAGAAGGACTTCCCTCCCGGCATGAAGATGACCTACGTCCTCGACGTCACGGACTTCCTCTACGCCTCTATCTGGCACGTCATCCAGACGCTCCTCGAGGCCTTCCTCCTCGTCTTCATCGTCGTATATATCTTCCTGCAGGACTTCCGCAGCACGCTCATCCCCGCCATCGCGGTGCCCGTGTCGCTCGTCGGTACGTTCTTCTTCCTGCAGATCTTCGGCTTCTCGCTGAACCTCCTCACGCTCTCGGCACTGGTGCTCGCTATCGCTATCGTCGTGGATGACGCCATCGTCGTCGTCGAGGCCGTACACGCCAAGCTGGATGAGGGCTACGACTCCGCCCGCACAGCCAGTATGGATGCCATGCATGAGATCTCGGGCGCTATCATCTCCATCACGCTCGTCATGGCTGCGGTCTTCGTGCCCGTGTCGTTCATCTCGGGGATCAGCGGTACATTCTACCGTGAGTTCGGGGTCACGATGGCCGTCTCTATCGTCATCTCTGCCGTCAACGCGCTGACGCTTAGCCCCACGCTCTGCGCCCTTCTGCTCAAGCCCCACAAGGGTCACGAAGGGAAGAAGCTCAGCTTCATCGACCGCTTCCATCTGGCCTTCAACGCTGTGTATGAGAATCGCGTCCTGCGCCCCTACCGCAAGGGGGTCGAGTTCTTCGTGCGCCATCGCGTCACCTCGGGCATCATCGTGCTGGTAAGTATCGTCATCATGGTCGTCCTGATGAAGTTCACCAGTAGCGAGCTCGTGCCCCAGGAAGATACGGGTACGGTGATGGTCACCGTCGCCACACCTCCAGGTACCAGCCGCGAGAAGACGGAGAAGGTGCTCAAGGACGTCGCCGACGTCGCGAAGGCACAGGACGGCGTGGAGCAGGTCATGAGCATCTCGGGCTTCAGCCTCATAGGTGGCTCGGGCTCGAACTATGCCTCGATGTTCGTCCGCATGAAGCCCTTCGGTGAGCGTAAGACGACGACGAGTGAGATCGCAGGCAAGCTCTTCGCCTATGGCGCTACCATCAAGGATGCCTCCGTGCTGGCGATGACCCCACCGATGGTCCCGGGCTATGGTATGGCCTCGGGCGTGTCGCTGACGATGCTCGACAAGACGGGTGGCGAGCTGGATAAGTTCTTCGCCGAGACGCAGAAGTTCCTCGCCGCACTCAATGCACGCCCCGAGGTAGCCTATGCGATGACGCAGTACAACCCCAGCTTCCCCCAGTACGTCATCGACGTCGACGTAGCCGCCACGATGCGTGCCGGCACGACACCGCAGACCGTCCTCTCCACCCTGCAGGGTTACTTCGGGGGGATGTACGTGGCGAACTTCAACAGCTACGGTAAGCTCTACCGCGTACTCCTGCAGTCCGCCCCCGAGCAGCGCCTCGACATCAACGCCCTGAGCAATATCTATGTGCGTACCGGCACGGGTGAGATGGCGCCTATCACCTCCTTCATCACCACGGAGAAGGTCTACGGCCCTGCGAGCGTGAACCGCTTCAACCTCTACACCTCTATCGACGTGATGGCCTCCCCCGCCCCAGGCTATGCCACGGGGGACGTGCTGAAGGCCGTCTCCGAGGTCGCCAGCTCGACGCTCTCGGCAGGCTACGGCTACGACTACTCGGGTCTGACGCGTGAGGAGCAGGGCTCGTCGGATACGACAGCGCTCATCTTCGGCCTCTGTCTGCTCTTCGTCTACCTCATCCTGAGTGCACAGTACGAGAGCTACCTCCTGCCCTTCTCGGTCATCCTCTCCATCCCCTTCGGGCTAGCGGGTGCCTTCATCTTCTCGAATATCTTCGGGCACACGAACAATATCTACATGCAGATCGCTCTGATTATGCTCATCGGTCTCTTGGCGAAGAACGCCATCCTCATCGTCGAATTCGCTCTGGACCGCCGCCGCACAGGTATGGCCCTCACGTGGAGTGCTATCCTCGGCGCGGTGGCTCGTCTGCGCCCGATCTTGATGACCTCGCTCGCGATGATCGTGGGGCTCCTCCCGCTGATGTTCGCCAGTGGTGTCGGGGCTAACGGGAACTCCACGCTCGGTGCCAGCACCGTCGGCGGGATGCTCATCGGGATGATCCTGCAGATCTTCATCGTCCCCACCCTCTTCGTCGTCTTCCAGAGCCTGCAGGAGCGCTTCAAGCCCCTACGCTTCGACGACATCATCACCTCGAAGCCCTCGGGTGAGATCCTTCAGTTCTCCAACACCTCCAAGACCGAATCACAAGATGACGCTCAAGCATAGCCTTCCCCTCCTCGCCCTCAGCCTCACACTCACAGGCTGTGGCGTCTACAAGAAGTATCAGCGTCCCACGGTAGATACCTCCGTCTACCGTGGCGACAAGATCGACACGCTGAGCCAAGACACCACGTCCTTCGGGCAGACGCCTTGGCGTGCGCTCTTCACCGATGCGCCCCTACAGGCACTCATCGAGAAGGCCCTCCAGCAGAATGTCGACCTGCTCTCGGCGAACCTCTCCACCCAGCAAGCTGAGGCCCAGCTCAAGTCCGCCCGCCTATCCTTCTTCCCCTCGCTGACGCTCGCTCCTTCGCTCTCAGCGGGTAAGACCGAGGGCGTGCCCGCCAGCTACAGCTACACGCTGCCCGTGCAGGCCAGCTGGCAGGTGGATCTCTTCGGCTCGCTACTGAATGCCTCCCGCTCGACGCAGGCCCAGCTCCTCCGTGCTGAGGCCTACCAGCAGCTCGTCCGTAGCCGTGTCATAGCGAACGTGGCGAATAGCTACTACACGCTGCTGATGCTCGACCGCCAGCTCCAGCTCACCCGCTCGGCAGCCGAGCTCGCCGCCCACACCCTCGAGGTGATGCAGGCGCAGAAGGACTTCGGCCGTACTATGGAGTCCTCCGTGCAATCCGCCCGTGCTAACCTCCATCAGGTAGAGGCCTCCATCCCCGAGATCGAGCGCCAGATCACCACGACGGAGAATGCGCTGGCCCTCCTCCTCGGCGAGTCGCCTCGCACCTATAGCCGCTCCACGCTCGAGG
>ERZ1674167.146-NODE-146-length-13362-cov-2.355227_pt1 | contig 13362 bp, 10 predicted proteins | sample MGYA00581301_ERZ1674167 | MGnify/ENA primary metagenome ERZ1674167 (study PRJEB41354, sample SAMEA4873301) | human saliva metagenome | biome: human-associated habitat [ENVO:00009003]; feature: mouth environment [ENVO:08000002]; material: saliva material...
GTACCCAATTTCTGGGCCGAGAAGAACCTCCCGCGAGGAGGGGGGGAGAGACGAATACAGCCGGCGTCGAATCATGCGAAATGCACCCGCGAGCAGATATCGAGCTTGATTACGGCGAGGATAGGGATAAACGCAGCGCGTGGTGAATCCCACCCTTGCGCAGAGCGAATATTTTACGGTTCAACCGACGTATAACCGGGCACAGAAACCAAAGAATAGTAGAATTGGTGCCAACGACTGCATAGCGGAATAGCCATGCCCTGAACCATCGGGACCCTGAAATATTGGGGCCACGAACTATCTGGCTGGTGAATCCGCGGCACTCATCTTCACCACCAAACACCGTAGGGATACCCAGAGGAGAAGCCCATGGCAATCACCCCCGAAGACCTGATCACTAAGAGCTTCAAGATCGTAACCGAAGAGTCCGGTTACGACCGCAACGAGGTCGACGACTTCTTGGACGAGCTTGTTGTCGAACTGCGCGCACTCTACTCCGATCGTGACGCTCTGGAGCGTCAGGTTGAGCAGCTCTCTGCAAATGCACCCGATTCCCCCGCAGCAGCTGTAGCACCCGCACAGTCCTCGGCGGCATCGGCTGCACCTCAGGATGCGGCGGCGTTGCTCGCCATGGCACAGAAGGTTCACGACGACTACGTGGCACAGGGCGAGAAGGCTAAGGCTGAACTGCTCGAAGAGGCAGAGAGGAAGGCAGACGCTATGGTGAGCGAAGCTCAGCAGCAGCGCGAAGAGGTTCTCTCCCGCCTCACCGACGAGAAGGAAGAGCTGGAGATCGCTGTTGAGGCTCTGCGCGGCTTCGAGAGCCGCTACCGCTCCAAGCTGCTGCAGCACCTGGACGCACAGGTTCAGGAGCTGAAGAACCTCAAGTCCATCGAGGCTTCCGCATAAATCAGCGTGCCTAAATAAGCTAACGACGCTTTGAAGCGTATGCCGCCCGGATTCTTTCTCTTCCACCGTTATTCACCGGGGAAGATGGAGAGAACCGGGCGGTATTCTCATACCTGCTCCGCCCGGCTTGAGAACACAGGATGAGAAGCGGGGGAGAGCACCCGCCGAATACTCGATGCACTACCCCGATTTGCTAAGCTAGAGGGGCACTATCGAACGGTACCGCACCAGGTTTGCGTTCGGGCGCGTAGCAACCGGCACAGACTAGAGGAGAGCTATGACCAACACCCCCAAGACTGCTGAATCCTCAGTCGCACAGGCTAGCGATAACGCTGCCGAAAACACCACCGAAGAAGCTACTGGTCGCCGCGTGCGCATCCTTTCGGCTCGCTCCGCGGGGATTCTCGCGCTCGTGCTCGCCGCCGTCGTGTTCGCTATCGACCAGGGCACCAAATACCTGGTCGTCACTCAGATGCAGTTGGGGGAGCGCATCACCGTCATTGACGGGCTTCTGTGGTGGTACTCAATCCGTAACTCCGGCGCCGCATTCAGCATGGGTGAGAACGTCACCTGGGTCTTCACCCTCGTCATGGTCGTCGCCGCAGCCGTGGTGCTCTACCTGCTGCGCCGCACCCGCGCCCTGTCCTGGACCCTCGCCCTGGGCGGACTGCTCGGCGGTATCTGCGGCAACCTTTTCGACCGTCTCTTCCGCGAGCCCGGCTTCGGTTCCGGCCACGTGGTTGACTTTATTTCCGTACCGAACTTCGCGATTTTCAATATTGCAGACTCCGCAATCTGCGTGTGCATGGCGTTCATCGTGCTGCTGAACTTCAAGGGCCTGAACCTCAACGGCACTCGCGTGCAGGCTGACGATAAGAGCACCGACAAAAAGAGCGCCAAATAGCTTCCTGCCCGGCTGCATCGCCGTTACACGTGCCTACTAAGACGTTCTCACACAGACAACCCCTCACACAGACAACCAAAGTAAACACCACCCGAAGGAGAGCCGCATGAGCGAAACCACCAACGCCGCCGAAGATACGGCCCGCATCCGCGCCGAATTCACCGTTGAAGGCGCGCTCGCCGGTATGCGCCTGGACGCCGCGCTCGCCGGTGCCCTCGATGCGCCGCGCACCCGCACCTCCGGGTGGATTCGTGACGGCCACGTGACCGTGACCAACAACGGCAAGACCGTGAAGATTGGCAAGTCCTACAAGCTTTCCGCGGGCGATGAGGTCGTCGTCGATGCACCCGCACCGCGCGATCTGGCGGACATTCGTCCCGAGAAGGTGGATGGCTTCCGCATCGTGCATCTGGACGACGATATCGTTGTGGTGGACAAGCCCGCGGGCGTGGCGGCGCACCCCTCACCGGGCTGGCACGGTCCCACCGTCATCTCCGCGCTCATGGGTGAGGGCATCTCGGTTGCTACCTCCGGCGCGGCAGAACGCCAGGGCATTGTGCACCGCCTGGACGTGGGCACCAGCGGCCTGATGGTCGTAGCCCGCAGCGAACGCGCCTACACCGAACTCAAGCGAGCCTTCAAGGAACGCACCGTGGACAAGGTCTACCACACCCTCGTGCAGGGCCTGCCCGACCCGCTGCGCGGCACCATTGACGCCCCCATCGGCCGCCACCCAGGCAACGAATGGAAGTTCGCCGTGGTTGAAGACGGACGCAACTCCATCACCCACTACGATGTGCTCGAAGCCTTCGGCCCCGCATCCCTGGTAGAGGTGCACCTGGAAACCGGACGCACCCACCAGATTCGTGTGCACTTCTCCGCGCTGCGCCACCCCTGCTGCGGCGACCTGACCTACGGCGCCGACCCGCGCTTTAGCGCCGAACTCGGTCTGACCCGACAGTGGCTACACGCGCACCGCCTGGGCTTCGACCACCCCGGCACCGGCGAACGCGTGACCTTCACCAGCGAGTACCCGCTCGACCTGTCCTACGCGCTGACCGCTCTGCGCGAGGGTAAGGTTCAGCTCGGGTAGACAACCCGGCTAGGTATAGCCGTCCGCGGACCGCCGCACACAGCTTCACATTCACCGCCCATCCTCCAGCCCACATCTTCAGGAGATATCCGTGGCAACCAAAGATTTTGCGCACCTGCACGTGCACACCGAGTACTCCATGCTCGACGGCGCCGCGCGCCTGGGTGACCTGTTCACCCACGCTAAAGAACTCGGCATGAAGTCCATGGCGACCAGTGACCACGGCTTCCTCTTTGGTGCCTTCGACTTCTGGCGCCAGGCTAAAGCGCACGACATCAAGCCCATCATTGGTGTGGAGGCGTACCTGACTCCCGGAACCCACCGTACCGACCGTTCACGTGTGCGCTGGGGCGACGGCTCCCGCGACGACGTCTCCGGTGGTGGCGCGTACACCCACATGACCATGTGGGCTGAAACCACTGAGGGCATGCACAACCTGTTCCGTGCCTCCTCGATTGCGTCGCTCGAGGGTCAGCTGTACAAGCCGCGTATGGACCGTGAGGTGCTGCAGACCTACTCGAAGGGTCTGATTGCGACCACCGGCTGCCCCTCCGGTGAGGTTCAGACTCGCCTGCGTCTGGGCCAGTTTGACGAGGCGGTCCAGGCGGCGAGTGATTTCCGCGATATTTTCGGCAAGGACAACTTCTACTGCGAGGTCATGGACCACGGCCTGGACATTGAACGCAACGTCCAGGAGGACCTGCACCGCCTCGCCAAGAAGCTGAACCTGCCCTTCGTCGCCACCAACGACCTGCACTACACCCGGCAGGAAGACCACACCGCCCACGCGGCGCTGCTGTGCGTGCAGTCCGGCTCGACCCTGACCGACCCCAAGCGCTTCAAGTTCGACGCGGATAACTTCTACCTGCGCTCGCCCGAGGAAATGTACTCAATTTTTGGTGACATTCCCGGCGCCTGCGAGAACACCCTCGAAATTGCCGAGCGCTGCAACGTGGAGTTCAACACCAAGGCAAACTACATGCCGAACTTCCCCGTGCCCGAGGGCGAGAACGAGGAATCCTGGTTCGTGAAGGAGGTCGAGAAGGGCCTGCACTACCGATTCCCGCAGGGTATTCCCGATAGGGTGCGCAAGCAGGCCGAGTACGAGGTGGGGGTCATTACCTCCATGGGCTTCCCCGGCTACTTCCTGGTCGTGGCGGACTTCATCAACTGGGCCAAGCGCAACGGTATTCGCGTGGGCCCTGGCCGTGGTTCGGGTGCGGGCTCGATGGTGGCGTACGCGATGCGCATCACCGAGCTGAACCCGCTCGACCACGACCTGATTTTCGAGCGATTCCTTAACCCCGACCGCGTCTCCATGCCCGACTTCGATGTGGACTTCGACGATCGTCGCCGCGGCGAGGTCATCGACTATGTGACCGATAAGTACGGCGAGGACAAGGTCGCGCAGATCGTCACCTTCGGCACCATTAAGGCGAAGCAGGCGCTTAAGGACGCCTCCCGCGTGATGGACCAGCCGTACTCGGTGGGCGAGCGCCTGACCAAGGCGATGCCACCGGACGTCATGGGTAAGAACATCGCCCTGGCCAACGTGTACAACGAAGAGGATAAGCGCTACGCCGAGGCCGCCGACCTACGCGCCCTCATCGAGGACCCGGTCGATAAGGTTTACGGCCAGGTGTTCGAAACCGCGAAGGGCTTGGAGGGCCTGAAGCGTCAGTGGGGCGTGCACGCCGCGGGCGTGATTATGTCCAGCAAGAACCTGGTGGACGTGATTCCCGTGATGCGCCGCGAGGCTGACGGCCAGGTCATCACCCAGTTTGATTACCCCACCTGCGAGGGTCTGGGCCTGATCAAGATGGACTTCCTGGGTCTGCGTAACCTGACGATTATTTCCGACGCCATCGAGAACATTAAGAACAACCGAGGCATCGACCTGGAGCTGGAGTCCCTCTCGCTGGACGACCCCGAATCCTACCGTCTGCTGGCCCGAGGCGATACCCTCGGCGTGTTCCAGCTCGACGGCGGCCCCATGCGCGCGCTGCTCAAGCTCATGGAGCCCGAGGAATTCGAGCACATTTCGGCAGTGCTCGCGCTCTACCGACCCGGCCCGATGGGTGCGAACTCGCACACCAACTACGCGCTGCGTAAGAACGGCAAGCAAGAGATCGAGCCGATTCACCCCGAGCTGGCCGAGCCGCTCAAGGACATCCTCGACACCACCTACGGCCTGATCGTGTATCAGGAGCAGGTGATGGCGATTGCCCAGAAGGTCGCGAACTACACGCTCGGTGAGGCAGACCTGCTGCGCCGTGCGATGGGTAAGAAGAAGAAGGCGGAGCTGGATAAGCAGTACGCCACCTTCCACGACGGCATGATTTCTAACGGCTACTCTGAGGGCGCCGTGAAGGCCCTCTGGGATATTCTGCTGCCCTTCTCGGACTACGCGTTCAACAAGGCGCACACCGCCGCATACGGCCTGGTGTCTTACTGGACGGCCTACCTGAAGGCGCACTACCCGCAGGAGTACATGGCCGCGCTGCTGACCAGCGTGGGCGATAACAAGGACAAGCTCGCGCTGTACCTGAACGAGTGCCGCGCCATGGGCATCACCGTGCTCGCGCCGGATGTGAACGAGTCCACCCTGACCTTCGCCCCTGTCGGTGACGATATCCGCTTCGGTATGGGCGCGATCCGTAACGTGGGCGCGAACGTGGTCGAAGGCATGATTGCCGCCCGCGAGGAGAAGGGCCGCTACGAGTCCTTCAATGACTTCCTGAAGAAGGTGCCGCTGCAGGTGTGCAATAAGCGCACCATCGAGTCGCTCATTAAGGCGGGCGCTTTCGACGACCTGGGCCACACCCGCCGTTCGCTGTCCCTCATTCACGAGGCGGCAGTGGACGCGGCCGTGGCGGTCAAGCGTAAGGAAGCGGCGGGTCAGTTCGACCTCTTCGGCTCCCTCGGAATGGATGACGCCCTGGGTGATGAGCTGACCGTGACCATCCCCGACGTGCCCGAGTGGGACCGCCGTGAGAAGCTGAACTTTGAGCGTGACATGCTGGGCCTGTACGTTTCGGACCACCCGCTGCGCGGACTGGAGCGTGCGCTCTCGGATGCCGCAAGCCATTCGGTACACGACATCATCGGTGAAGACTCGCACGTGCGCGACGGCGAAACCGTTACCATTGCGGGTATGCTCACCGGCGTTTCGCGTCGTATCGCCAAGTCCAGCGGTAACCAGTACGCCTCCGTGGAGCTGGAAGACCCCTCGGGCGCAACCATTACGGTCATGTTCTTCTCCCGCGCCTACGAGACGATGGGCGCCGCCCTGGCGGACGACCTCATCTGCTCGATTCGTGGCCGCGTGCAGCGCCGCGACGACGGCAGTGTGAACATGAGCGCGCAGGAACTGCAGATCCTGGAAATCAGCGATGACGGCCGCGCCGCACCCATCACCATCGTGGTACCCGAGTACCTGGTGACCGAGGCGAACCTGAAGGATCTGAAGGAGACCCTGCGCGACCACAAGGGCACCGCGGATGTGCGCATGCTCATCCGCACCCGCGATAAGGAGCAGCTGGTGCTTCTGGATGCGAGCGTGCGCGTGGAACCGAACCCGAGCCTCTTCGGTGAAATCAAGACGATTTTCGGTCCGAGCTGCATTCGACGCTAACAACACGCCCCGCTGAGGGGAATGACAGGGTGGATTCTGCATAGCAGAGTCCACCCTGAGCGTATATTCACTCACACCATACGGTGTATCCGCTCTATATCACGGTAGAATAGGTATAAATATTCTTGAGCGCTGTATACGCGGGCGCTAGCGCCCAGCCAAGGAGAAACAATGTACTGCCCCTATTGCAAGCACACCGACTCGCGCGTGGTGGATTCCCGCACCACCGATGACGGCGCCGCAATTCGCCGCCGCCGCCAGTGCACCTCCTGCGCTCGCCGCTTCACGACCGTTGAAACCACCACCATTTCGGTGATTAAGCGTTCCGGCGTGACCGAGCCTTTTGACCGTTCGAAGATTGCCGCGGGCGTGCGTAAGGCATGCCAGGGCCGCCCCGTGGGTGAGGATGATTTGGCGAAGCTCGCCCAGGAGGTTGAGGAGCTGATTCGTGCTCGCGGTCTGGCGGAGATTAACGCGCACGAGGTGGGTCTGACTATCCTGGAGCCGCTGTCGAAGCTGGATGCGGTCGCCTACCTGCGTTTTGCGAGCGTGTACCAGGCGTTTGAGAACCTTGAAGACTTTGAGGAGGCGATTGCGCGTCTGCGTGAGGACCGCATCGCCCAGTAACTAGCTAGATTAGTAACTAGCTAGCCCAGTAACTAACTCAGCGCCGGTAGCCGCTATAGATGAGCGCTGGCATACAGAAAGGGGCTGTTCCCGAGATATCTCTCTCAGGAACAGCCCCTTTAGCTGTAGCTATACTTTACGCTTCGCCGCGGCGCTTGCGTTCCTGCAACATGCCGCCAGCCCACAGTGCCGCACCCACAATACCCGCGTTGTTACGCAGGGCAGCCATGACCATGGGGGTACGAATCTGATCCTCAAAGTAGGGCATGAACTTCTCCGGGTTCTTGGAGATACCGCCGCCAATGATGAACAGGTCGGGGGAGAAGAGCATCTGAACGTGCTCGAAGTAGCGGTACAGGCGCTTGCCGTACTTCTTCCAGGACAGCTCGTGCACCTCGCGGGCACGGGCAGAAGCCTGAGACTCGGCGTTGTGGCCGTCGAGCTCCAGATGACCCAGCTCGGTGTTCGGGATCAGCACGCCGTCGTTGATGAGGGCGGAGCCGATGCCGGTACCCAGGGTGATGACAGCGATCAGGCCGTCACGGTTACGGCCCTGACCGTAGGTTGCCTCAGCCAGACCGGCTGCGTCAGCGTCGTTGAGGCCGTAGACGGTGCGGCCGCCCAGCGCCTCGCTCATGACCTGCTCCAGGTCGGTGTTAATCCAGGAGTCGTCCACGTTCGCTGCGGAGAAGACCATGCCGTTCTTCACCACGGCGGGGAAGTCAATGCCGACGGCCGACTCGGGGTCCGGAGCCAGGTCACGGCCCTGCAGCTCATCGACTACACGGCGTACGACCTCAGCCACAGCCTCGGGGGTTGCGGGCTTGGGGGTGTCGATGCGGAAGCGGTCGGACACGAGGTCGCCGGTGCGCAGGTCGACGATGCCGCCCTTAATGCCGGTGCCTCCAATGTCCACACCAATCTGCAGGTCCTTGGGGGTGGGGGCGGGCAGCTCGGTGATGACGCCGGGCTCGGCGTAGTTAGCCATGATTTCCCTTTCTGTCCTCCGCGCTCGCGGAGGCACGTGTCTGTGATAACGAGTGATAATGAATCGATTCGGCGCGTTCGCCGAAAGAACTGGGCTGACCTAGGGGAGGGTCAGGATATCCGCGCCGTCGGCGGTCACCACGAGGGTGTGCTCAAACTGGGCGGTGCGCTTGCGGTCGCGGGTGACGACGGTCCAGTCGTCATCCCACAGATCCCACTGGATGGTGCCGAGGGTGAGCATGGGCTCGATCGTGAAAATCATGCCCTCGCGAATCTCGGTGTCGTAGGCGGGTGCCGCATCGTAGTGGGGGATGATGAGGCCCGAGTGGAACTCACGACCCACGCCGTGACCGGTGTAGTCGCGGACAACACCGTAACCGAAGCGGGCGGCGTACTTCTCGATGACGCGGCCGATGACGTTCACCTGGCGGCCGGGCTTCACAGCCTTAATCGCGCGGTTGAGGGCCTCCTCGGTGCGCTCGACCAGCAGTCGGGACTCCTCGTCCACGTTGCCGATGAGCAGGGTCTTGTTGGTATCGCCGTGCATGCCGTCCAGGTACGCGGTCACATCCAGGTTGAGGATATCGCCGTCCTCCAACACCGTGGTGTCCGGAATACCGTGGCAGATGACCTCGTTCAGGGAGGTGCACACGGACTTAGGGTAGCCGCGGTAATCCACGGTGGAGGGGTACGCGCCGTGGTCGCAAATGTACTCGTGGACCAGCACGTCAATCTCGTCGGTGGTGGTGCCGGGCACGCAAATCTTGGATGCTTCAACGATGGCGCCTGCCGCGATCTTGCCGGCTGCGCGAACCCGCTCAACTTCCTCGGGGGTATACATGTTCGAGTCGTTACCCTCGTTGGCGGTGGGCTTACCCACGTACTCGGGGCGAACAATGTGCAAGGGGACCGGGCGCATGGGGGTGATGCGTCCGGGGGTCAGACAACCCACGGGTGCTCGACCGGGCTCTGCAGGAAGATTGTGCGAAGTATTCGTTTTGGTTGAAGACATAGTTTCATCTTACCGGGCGTGGGCGGGTTGTGTCCCTTGCTCAGGCGCTAAAAAGTGGCGGATACACAAGCCGTACCTTTTTCCCAGATTGTGAATAAAATTTCATGCACGCTAGAGGCAAAAACTGTGAGGGCGGAAAGCCGGGGTGGAAGGCAGGGGACGAAAGAGCGAGGAGGGGGGGGAAACGCCGTGAGAAGCTCCACCCGCCTCATTGCCACGAACCTACGCGCGTGAGAAGCTAGAAACACCAACCCCTCACCGTCGAAGGAGAAACCATGAGTGAGAAGAAAAACCACCTGAGCGAAGCCATCGAATCGGCGGTCGAAAAGACCCTGAACTCCGCGACTGAATCCACCAGCCCGCACCCCGAAGAGTACTGGTACAACCTCAAAACCGGCGAGGTTGAACGCGGCCAGCAGAGCGCCGTCACCTCCCTGTGGGGCCCCTTCAAAACCTACGAGGAGGCGGCACACGCCATGGACCGCGCCCGCGAACGCAACGACGCCTGGGAAAAGGACGGCGGCCTGCTCTAAAGCCTTGCTCTAAAGCCCAGCGAACGTTCTGCACGTATGCCTCTAATAGAGGCATCTAAAAGAGGCAGAAAAACAGATACAGCAAGACCCCCGCACCCGGAGCACCGGATACGGGGGTCTTTCTTCTCAAGCTTTCTTCATAAGCCTTTTCTCAGGCTAAAGCCTACTCAAAAGTGTGCTCAGCCGCCGGGAACTCACCCGAACGAACCTGCTCACGATAAGCACGCGCAGCATCCTCCATGACCTGGCCGACCTGCGCAAACTGCTTCACAAAACGCGGCACGCGACCGGAACGAACACCCATCATGTCCTGCCACACCAGCACCTGACCGGTCGTCACATTCGATGCACCAATACCAATAGTCGGCACAGCGCCCACAGCCTCATCCACCAGCTGCGCGGTCTGGGAGGTCACCATCTCCATGAGCACGCAGAAAGCGCCAGCCTCAGCCAGCGCTACCGCATCCTCACGAACACGCTCAGACGCATCACCGCGGCCCTGCACACGGAAACCGCCCAGGGCATGCTCCGACTGCGGGGTGAAACCAACATGCGCCACCACCGGAATACCGGTACGCACCAGGGCACGAACCCACTCAGCCATCGAGGCATCCGCCTCAATTTTGACCGCGTGCGCGCCGCCCTCCTTCATCAGGCGAACAGCGCTCGCCACCGCCTGCTGTGGGGATTGTTCATAGGAACCAAACGGCAGATCAGCGACCACCATGGCGCGGGATGCACCGCGGGAAACCGCCGCAACCAGAGGAATCATCTCATCCAGGGTAATGGTCAGGGTGGACTCGTAGCCGAGCACCACATTCGCCGCTGAATCACCCACCAGCAGCATGTCGACGCCGGCGCGATCAAAAATCTGCGCCGTCAGAGCGTCATAACAGGTCAGCATGGAGAACTTCTGACCGGTCGCCTTAGCCTGAGCCAGGTGAACGGTACGCACCTTCTTGACGGTGTCCAGGTCAAAAGGCTTCGATGCAGAAGCAGTCGCGGGAGCAGCCGCGGAGGTAGCGGCAGGCTGTGCCGCGTAGGGCGAAGAGATCTCGGAAGAACGCTCAGTAGTCATGCTGACTATTCTAACCCTGCACGGCTCCAACCTGGCGTACCGCTCGCCCCGAACCTAGTTCCAGATGAGGTTAATGTAGTAGGTCGGGAACGACGCAGCGGCGTTCTTATTCATCAGCTCCGGAACAGCGGAAGAAGCATCACTAAACTCACGCGGCAAATCGCGCTGAATGAGCGCCTGCTGCACCAGAGCATCCCAGTACAGCTGCATGATCGAATAGGTGCAGACTTCCTTCACGACGTCCTCCGCGTAGGACTCCCACGCCGGGAGCGCCGCATCGTTATCGAAGAAGCCCTCATAGCCCTGGGACAGGCCCGTATCGCAGGCGTTCACCGCGTTCTTCGCGTACTGCAGCCAGTAGCTACGGCTCAGCTCATCGGTGGTGTTGAAAGTAAACGCCTCATAGTCTGCCTTCAGCAGGGCGTAAGACGCCTGAATAGAACCGGCAAGCGGGGCGTGCGAAGAGAAGACAATAACGTCCAGAAGAGCGGCAATGTACTCCATCTGCGCCTTCTCGTACGCAATACCGGACGGCTGAACCGGGCCAGAATGCATCTGCACCAGCGCCTCCACCGCGTTCAGGAAACGCTCAATGTCGGCGGTCGCCTTCACCATCAGATTCAGCAGACGCTGAACACACTGATAATCCTCAGAAATCTGCGAGAACAAACCGTAGGACAGGATGCCGCGCTCCGAAGCCGCCGCCGCCAGAATCTGGCTCGTTAGACGCTGGCTCTCCGCCTCAGCCTTCGCAACAGTCAACAGCAGGGCACCGCAATACGCCAGGGCGCGACCATCCACCAGCTGAGGCTGCTGCCGATGCAACGGCAGAAGACGCTCATGAAGCTGACGGAAAATCGCGCTCTGCGCCAGAGCCTTCTTGCCCAACTCCTCAGTCTTCAACAGCACCGTATCCGCCGAGAAATCACGCGGAACAAAACGGCGCGCATCCGGCGCAGTAAACGGCGAATAGGGGCGACCCATCACCGGATGCAACAGCGACATCGTGGTAAACAGCGAAAAACGAGCCGCCACCGGCCCCAGCGAATCCGGGTAGTTCGGCGCATCCGGCGCGTTGACACGCTCCGTGCACAGAGTCAACCAGGTCTGCTCCACCGCCCGATCAGACGCAATGCCAACACCCATACCCAGGATGCTCTCACCGAACGCCTCCGAAGGGAGCTTACCGGGGTTCATGGCACGCGCCTGCATGAGCGCCACAGCCAGCTCCACCGTATAGTTCGTGCGGCGCTTCTTGCCCGCCTCGTCAAGATTCTGGAACGGACGTACACCCGCAATCTTCTGACCGCGCGCCAGCGTATGCAGCTCCTTGCTCATCGCGAACTGCTGCGGGTTACGCTGCATCATCTTCGACACCTCGTAAGCGCTCTTACGGTTCAGCTTCTCACGGCGCTGAGCACCCTCAGCGGACAGCGCATCATATTTGCCGCGGCTTGCGTGAACATACCAGGCACGAATTACCTGAAGCGGCAAGAAGAAGAAAGTGTACTTCCACGACCACGTGAAGAGCAGGATCGGAATGACCGCCATCGACCCCACGCGCCCCGTATAACCGAGCCAAAGAAGCTCTACAAACGCACCCACCACCGCAAAGAGCGCCACGGTGCGAGTCCTAAACGCCACGCGGGAGGGGCGATCCAGCAGATAGGTCGTGCCACCAGACTTGCTGTTCTTCATGACTGTCGGGCCAAAGACCGCAACCGCAAAAAGGCAGACCAGGTACAACACCAAGAAAACAATGGGGGCGGCAATAAGTAGTAGCCACTCTAAACCGGTAGGATCAGCGGCAACGATGCTGGTCGCCAGCGGAAGCTGCGCCAATGGAAACTGCTCCGACGGAAACTGCACAGTCGAGGGAAGAATGGAATGTAGCATACTCCCATTATCGCAAGGCGACCCCGCTCCCCGCCCCGAGAACCGTCATATGCTAGGTATCTGAACCTGCTTGGCATCTGAGTAAAACCCACACCGCAGAAAAAGTGGGGGAGCGCCCCTCCTCGCATCGCCCAGAATCTGATCTACCGAGGCGCACGAGCGAGACACGAGCGAGAATTTACACAAACGAAACCTTCCACCCGCGCGACGCACAGCAGAACCCGATAGGCTAGATAACAACAGGACACACGCCGGGGCAAGGAGGCGCCAGCACCGCTGGCACGCAACACTGCGGAACCCCCTGGAATCCTCTGGAATCCCATGGGACATGCAGGGCGTTCCGCAGCAGGGTCTTCCACACCTCGGCAGCAAATTTAGCGCGCCTCCGCCACCCACAGACGGGTACCACGCGGATGCGCGCCCGCACCGAGAGGGCAACTCATGGACCGTCAACAGGAATTCGTACTGCGCACCATCGAAGAGCGCGACATCCGCTTCATCCGCCTCTGGTTCACCGACGTGGTCGGCACCCTCAAATCCGTCGCGCTCGCGCCCGCCGAGGTAGAAAGCGCCTTCGACGAGGGCCTGGGCTTCGATGGTTCCTCGATTGAGGGTTTCTCCCGCATCTACGAATCCGACATGCTGCTGCAGCCGGACCCCTCCACCTTCCAGATTCTGCCCTGGCGCGG
>ERZ1674167.153-NODE-153-length-13021-cov-2.451026_pt1 | contig 13021 bp, 18 predicted proteins | sample MGYA00581301_ERZ1674167 | MGnify/ENA primary metagenome ERZ1674167 (study PRJEB41354, sample SAMEA4873301) | human saliva metagenome | biome: human-associated habitat [ENVO:00009003]; feature: mouth environment [ENVO:08000002]; material: saliva material...
TTATCTACTCACTTAAACATTCCTAGCCCGCCGATTCTCAAGATATTCTACCTGTGGTTATTTCTGTGGGGTATGGGTTGCGCGTTATTGGAAGGCGCAATTAACAACGGAAAACTGGAAAATGCTTAAACGGAAAACGAAGTGGATTTTAACCACATTGATTTATTGTTCCCTTACCAGCATCGCTTTGGCAGAGGTAAGGGAATCATTTCACAATACTATAAAAACAGGAACAATGGGATGGGATATACTTTATTCCTGTCTCGCTGGCGCGGCAGGTGGATTAGTTCAAACTATTCGTAACTTGCAAAATCCGCACAAGTATAGCAAGAATTTAGCTGTGGAACTGTGTGCAAATTTGCTGATATCGAGCTTTGCGGGTATAATGACATTCCTGTTCTTCGCTGGCACGACAATGTTCAACATCAGCCCTGTATTAATGATGTTCTTTGCCTGCTGTGCTGGTGTTCTCGGTTACGAAATTATCCGCAAATATACCGATAATTTCACAAAAACGGTGGACAAGTCAAATGATAACGAAACTCCTAGCGAATAAAGTGACCGTTTATGTCCTCGCAGGTGTGGTTATAGCCACATTTGCGAGCATAACGGGCGGCTACCTTGTCAACAAGCACTGGCAGGGTAAGTGGAACGAAGAAATGTTGCGACAACAAAAGGAAATTGTCAAACACAAGACCGAAGTTCGCAACATGGAACGTAAATCTGTTGAAGCTGTTGCCAAGATAGATGAAGAAAAAACTGCTCAATTAAAGGAAGCCCGAGATGAAATCGACACTCTTCGCAGTAAGTTGTCTAGTGGTACTATCCGCTTGCGGTCATGTCCAACCGCCGCCGTGCCAGTGCGAACAACCGAAGTTAGCACCCGTGCCAGCGTGGATAACCGACACGAAACCAAACAAGACGACGATTCAGAACGAGTTGGACAACATATTCTTAACATCGCCGAGCAAGCAAACATCGCAATAGGTCAGCGTGATGCTTGTGTTGCAATTTTAAAAGCTGACCGTGAAATAGGAACTCAAAATGACACAGATAAGTGAACACTTCTCGTTGCGCGAGTTGACACGCAGTGAGTCCGCTCGACGTGCTGGTATCGAAAACACGCCTACCGCAGCAGAAATGGACAACATCTACTACACGGCGCAGCAGTTGGAGAAAATCCGCGAGTACGTTGGACGTGGTATTATTGTAACATCTTGCTTCCGTAGTGAACGCGTGAACAAATTGGTCGGCGGTAGCCCTACATCAGCACATCGACATGGTTTGGCGGCAGACTGCGACGCAATCGGTTTGACTTCTTTGGCATTTGCAAAAGAGTTGATTAAGATGCGTGATGCTGGCAAATTGGTGTTCGACCAGTTGATTCTGGAATTTCCCGAACGCGGGGACGGTGCTTGGGTTCACATTGGGTTCCGACGTAACGGTCCGATGCGTAACCAAATCCTTACCGCAACCAAGAAAAACGGCAAAACCGTATATTTGCAAGGTTTGCACGTCTAATTAATAACTCCCGCGCTTAGAAGAAACCAAAATATCGGGCGCGGGCTTTCTTTCTGCTCACTATCATGATTAATTGCTTAAATTTTTGTGAAAGAATGTTGGAACTGTCCAAAGAGAAATCCAAAGTAGCGAGTGAAAATGCAGACCTTAAAGCGTTTTCAGAAGCTGAACAGGATATTAAGAATTACGAGGGAATGAGAGATTACAGTCGGTCCATTGAGGAAGCGGCTGCTAAAGCAGTTGACAACCGACAATAATTGTGGTTATATAGGGTTCAAAATTATTTGGAAGAATAACATGAACAAAGTAAATCCATTAGGCGTTTTGGATAAGGAGTTGTTAGCTCCGGAATTAGACGAAGATGAAAAAGCTCTTCGTGACTTGTTCGTGCTTGAATACGTTAAGGACTTCCATCCTGTTAACGCTTGCTTGAGAATGGGCTTGCAAATTCCTTATGCGAACGACTGGGCTGTTCGTTTTATGGAAGAGTCCTACGTTCAACAACAAATCTCAAACGTAACAGGACGCAGACAGTTAACGGAAGAAGAGGTTAAAGCTAAGGACAAGGAACTTATTTTAACCACACTTCGCATTGCAATGCAAGATGGACCACACGCTTCGCGTGTATCTGCGGCGAAACAGATGGCAGTTATGCACGGTTTTGACCGTGCTGAGATTGAAGATGGTACTAAAGCACTGATAGACGTGTTCAAGGACATTGCTGTCGGTATGGCACAACAGGATAGAAAAGATGGCAGTCAAAGTTGATACTTTGCCAAAACGATTGGCAGCAAGCACGGTTTACGCGGCAGCGGATTATGGTATTGTGGTTACAAATGCCGCAAGTGACATCATTCTGAGTCTTTACGGACAATATTATTATCGAATGTATGGTGATTATTCCACCATACAAGAGATTCAGGCAGCAATGGCAGCCCGCAATTCGCTGGTACTTGTTGCAAATGGCGGCAGCGGGGCAGCAGGGAGCGGCACAGGCGGCACAGGTGGCACACCTGCACCTACACCCACACCCGCGCCAAGCGGCGTTAATATAGGCGAGTTTTACGCCGAATACCACGAGGGTTATATTGATGTCAGCAACATCCAAAAAGAGAAAAATACTTATTTCTCTGTGGCTTTCCCTAAATCTTTTAGTAAAAAACCCGATGTGTTTGAAATTACCGCAGAAACCACAGATAAAAGTAAGAAAATTGTCATCTACACAAGCGAGTTGACAAACACTGGTTTTAAAGTTTCAACCAATTATCCGGAAGCTCTGCGCGGTATTTTGTTCCGTGCTGGTGTGTTTAAATAATGGCACAAGTATCAAAGCTAATCATTGAGCGTCAAAAAGCTCGATGGTATCCGTTAAAAGCCCACCCTGTTCAGTTGGCATTGGACAGGGCGGTTGATGACGGAATACGCTTTCCTGTGGTTCCAGCAGGTCGTCGTTCTGGTAAAACAGAACGCGCTAAACGATTTTTGGCACGTCAGGCGATGTATTATCCAAACGAGAAATACTTTGCCGCAGCCCCGACAGTTAACCAAGCTAAGAAAATCTGGTGGGACGATTTAAAAGCCTTGACTATTTCTTGTGTGCATCCACGTCCACCATCAGAGTCTGAGCTAAAAATCTTTTTGCCAAACGGTACAGAAATTCACGTTATTGGTCTGGACCAACCGCAACGTATCGAGGGTATTAACTGGACTGGCGGTATTATTGACGAGATTGCGGACGTTAAAGGTTCTGCGTTGCAAGAAAACATCATGCCTGCACTCAATACCGTTAATCCGACGCGCCCGTATTATCGCGCTTGGTGTTGGTTTATTGGTGTGCCGGACGGTCTTAACCACTATTATGATATGTACGAATACGCTATCAAAGGTGAAGACCCAGACTACAAAGTGTTTCACTGGAAGTCAGAAGAGATTTTGCCGGAAGACGTTATTGCGGCTGCGAAGCGTACCATGTCCGCTAGACAGTATAATCAAGAGTATTGCGCGTCCTTTGAAACGGCAAGTGGTCGTATTTATGAGGATTATTGCGCGGATAACTTCACGCAAACCGAACTGCAACCAACCGAAGAAATCCATTGGATGCACGACCAAAACTTCACACCGTTGTCATCTGCGATTGCGGTTATTCGAGACGACATTCCATATTTTGTGGATGAGATTATTCTGGAACACGCTGTATCTCGTGAATCTGCCAAAGAGTTTGTAGAAAAATTTAAAGACCACAAGAATAAAAAGGTTTTCATTTACGGAGACCCTGCGGGACGTTCCGGCGAGAAACACGGTCATAAATCAGATTATGACGAGATTGAGGAAGTGCTGCGTTTACACGGTTGGAAGTATGAGCGACGTGTTAAATATAAACATCCTGCGATTAAAGACCGCCAGAATGCGGTACGCGCTCTTATTCGTAACGCGGAAGGCAAGGTGCGGTTGTTCGTGAACACCAGCAAAGCCCCTTACTGTCATAAAGGTTTAGCCACAGTTCAACTGAAAGAGGGTTCTAGCTTTCAGGAAGACCAAACGAACCAATACCAACATATCACGACCGCTATCGGTTACTTTGTTGACTGGCATTGGTCTGTTGGCTCTATTAAATTTACGTCCTCAAGGACAAAAGGAACTTAAATGTCCGTCAAGAATACTCACCCAGACTATGCTCAAAAAGTTCCCGATTGGGAAGTCATGCGCGATACCTATAAGGGTTCTCGTGTGGTTAAATCTAAAACAACGAAATACTTGCCTGCGACGGCAGGTATGATTTTAGACGGAATGAATCACGGTTGCGATGGACTGGCTGCTTACGACAGTTACCGTTTGCGGGCGGTATTTCCGGAATACGTTAAGGAAGCTGTGGAAAACTATGTGGGTATGTTGTGGAGACGACCTGCAACAATCAAGCTTCCAAAAGGCATGGAAGGAATGCGCGAATTTGCCACGCCTAACGGCGAAAGCCTTGTAAACCTGTTACGCCGTATTAACGAAGAACAGCTTGTCAACGGTCGTTGTGGTTTGTTGCTCGATTTGCCTTTGGTAACGGAGGATACAACGTTACCATACATCGCTTTGTACGACGCAGAATCCATTATCAACTGGGATGAAAACGTAATTGGTGAAGGACACACAGAACTAAATTTTGTTGTCCTCAATGAAACTTCGGTTAAACGGACAAACGGTTTTAATTGGGAAGTTTACGAGAAGTATCGTTTGTTGCTTTTGGGTGAACTGGACGAAAATGAGTCCGTTGGTGAAGCAAATTACAATCAAGGTGTGTTTACTCAAGACGACACGTTTGAATACGACCCAACAAAAATGATAACACCTGCTTACAAAGGCGTTCCGTTGAAGCAGATACCGTTCGTGTTTGTTAATACTAAGGATTTGATGTCAACGCCGGACGAACCGCCTTTGTTGGCACTGGCGAACCAGTCCCTTGCAATTTACCGCGCGGAAGCAGATTACCGCCAAACACTCTACATGATGGGTCAGGATACCCTTGTGGTTATCGGTGCTATGAAACGCGAAGAGGGCGAAAAAGTGCGTATTGGTTCAGGTGCAGCCCTACACATTGAGCAAGGCGGCGATGCTAAATTCATTGGCGTTGACGGTCGTGGTTTGCCAGAACAACGTTATGCGCTTGTAAATGACCGTTTACGCGCGGAAATCCAAAGTGGTCAGTTGTCAAACTCAAACGACAAAGTAGAATCCGGTATTGCCTTGCAAACACGTCTCGGCGCACAAACATCTACACTGATGCAGATTGCTATCAGTGGCGCGGCAGCCCTTGAGAAAATCCTCAAACTGTGTGCTAAATGGATGGGATTAAACGAGAATGAAGTTGAAGTTCATCCTAACCTTGAGTTTGCTGTTAACGACTTGGAAGGTCAAGACTTGTTGATGTATATGCAAGCAATTCAACTTGGCGCACCAATCTCGCATGAAAGCGTCCACCGTCTTGCTCTGTCTAAAGGTTTAACCACAATGACCTATGAGGACGAGTTAATCCAAATTGAAAAAGAGATTAAAGAGGGTCGCCGCGTTACTGTTCCGCAAAACGCAGGACTGCAAGTTCCGAATCCTGCTAATGACAAACCTGTTGACAAGCCGAAGGATAGCGAGGCATAATAGCCCCGCTATTCACAATTAATTGGAGATTCAAAATGGCATTACAAATTATCGTAGAGACTCTGGATGATGTTGATGAAAAATACCACGACCTCTACACAGAAAAAGACGGTAAGTTCCAGTTGACTGGCGTTGAGGGCATGAAAACCGCATTGACAAAAGAACGTGCGGAGCATAAAACGCTGAAAGACCGCATTAAGATTTTTGACGGTCGTAAGTTTGAGGACATTCAAGCAGACCTCGACCGTATTCCTGCACTGGAAGCCGCCGCTAAAGGCGACAAAAACGTGGACGAACTGGTGGAAGCCAAGCTCCGCGCCAAAATTGTCCCTGTTGAACGTGAACGCGACAAATACGCCAAAGAACTGGAAGAGGCTAAAGCCACTATCGGTAATTACGAAAACGCAAGCCGTGTTCGTAAGATTCAGGACAGTATCCGCTCGGCTGTTGGTAAGCAACAAGGCTTCCAAAAATCCGCTATTGAGGACGCTATCACATTGGGTGAACGCCTGTTTGAAGTTCTCGACGATGGCACTGTGGTTACAAAAGACAATGTTGGCGTAACGCCTGGAATTACCGCCGAAGATTGGTTGTCAGACCGTAAGAACGATAAACCTCACTGGTGGGGTAGTTCACAAGGCGGCGGCGCAGCGGGTAGTCGTGGCGCAGGTTCAACTGGCGACAATCCGTGGTCTAACGCTGGCTGGAACTTGACTAAACAAGGCCAAATTATTCGAGACGACCCTAAACGTGCGGAACAACTTGCCCGCGCTGCTGGCACTAAAATCGGCGGTCCAAAACCTGAAGCCAAAAAATAATCGTTGACAATTTTAAGCAGCCGTGTTACAGTATCTTGAATGTAGCATGGCTGCTTTAATTTTGAGTCTAGGGTCTTGAGGACGTAGACTTTAACTCCAATTTTCAATCTAAGGATATACAAATGACAGTCCGTATTTCTGACGTTGTTGTACCGGAAATTTTTAACCCCTACGTCCAACAACTGACCCAAGAAAAATGCCGCCTGATTCAATCCGGTGCTTTGCAAGTGGACAGCGGTTTGTCCGCTGATTTGGCTGGCGGTGGTTTAACTTTCAATCGCCCGTTCTGGAACGATTTGGCTAATGAGGACGAGAACGTCACAACCGACGACCCGTCTCAAAAATCCACTCCTTCCAAAATCACTACCGGTAACGAAATCCAAGTTCGCATGAACCGTAACAAATCCTGGTCTGCTATGGACTTGGTTGCTGACTTGGCTGGTTCCGACCCTATGGCTGCTATTGCCGACCGCGTTTCCTATTACTGGGCGCGCCGCCTGCAAGCCGCTTTCATTGCAACCATGAAAGGCGTGTTTGCCGACAATGCTTCCGCTCCTACCGCCAACGAACACGTTTTGAACGACTTGACGTTCGACGTGCGCGGTACTACTTATCAACAAGGCGTAACCGACTTTAATGGTGGTTCGTTCCTGGATGCTTGCCTTACTATGGGCGACAGCATGGACCGCCTGTCTATGGTCATGGTTCACTCCGTTGTCTACAACAATATGCTCAAACGCAACTTGATTGAGTTCATTCCGGTCTCAATCAACAACCACGCTGTCAAAATTGCTCATTACTTGGGTCGCCAAGTAATTGTGGACGACAGTATGCCTATGATTGAAAAAGGCGTATTCGAGTCCTGGCTGTTTGAGGGTGGCGCGGTTAAACTGGGTCACGGTATGCCTGCTGTTCCAACCGAAGTTGAACGCAAACCTGACGCTGGTAACGGCGGCGGTCAAGAAATCCTCTACAACCGTCAACAATTCACCATCCACCCTGTGGGTCACGCTTACGTTGGTACACCCGCTAAAGGCGGTCCAAGCAACGAAGCAACCGCGAACAATCTGGCGCACAAAGACTCTTGGAAACGTGTGTTCCCTGAACGCAAACAAATCAAGATTGCCCGCCTGATTACCCGCGAATACAAATAATCCTAAACTGTGGTTATAGAGGGTTTAACGACCTTCTGTAACCACATTGGAGACCGAAATGCAAAACATTATTGACGCGTTGAAAAACTTGGACGTTTCAAATGACAATCACTGGACAGTCGATGGACAACCGCGTCTGGACACTGTCAAAATGCTCGCAGCAGACCCTTCTGTTACCCGAGACACCATCAATGCGATTGCGCCGGATTTCAACCGAGAAACCGCCGCAAGCTGGGAACCGAAGCAAGAAAACGAGCAAGTTCAGACCACGTCCGATAACGAACAAAGCACAGAAGACCAACCGCAAGAAAAACCTGTTGAAGCAACAGGAACAAGTGGAAATGACGATGAACAGCAACCTCAAGATGCGGAAACCAAACCGAGCGAAGAGGTAGCTGAAACTAATCTTGAACACTTGGAAAAAGCTCTTGCGGACGCGGAAGCTAAAACCGCAGAAAAACGCTTGGCTAAAGAACAAGCTGAAGCTGCTTATGCCGCCGCTTTGCAAGAAGAGGACGCCGCCCGAATTGCTTTTGACAATGCAAAACCGAAAACGCACGAATTGGATCCAATTCACGGCTATCTGAACGCTCAACTTGAACAGAACACTGAACGTAGCCGCGTTGTAGAAGCATTGCGCGAAGCTGGTGTTACTCCAGAAGTTCTGCAAAAGTTAGCAGGCGTAAATCCAACAGATTTGGCTTACTCCACTAAGAAATAGGTTTATCATGTCGCTCATTGTTGAAGACGGTTCTATTGTGCCTAACGCGAATAGTTATGTTGCCCTCGTTGACGCAGATAACTATTTCACAGCACGAAATAACCATGTGTGGTTATCGCTGGAACAAGACGCTAAAGAAGCACTTTTGATTGCAGCAACAGACTACATAGAACTTCGCTTTGGGCGACGCTTCCTCGGAAAGAAGAAGCAAGATAATCAGCCGTTAAGTTTCCCTAGAACAGGGATTCCTTACATTGCCCCAATTCCGGAAGTTCTTAAAAAAGCGTGTTTTGAATACGCCATTCGAGCTAATAGCGGTCCGCTTGTTCCAGACCCTAAGTTTGACGAATCCGGTATGGCTTTAACAGTTCGACGTAAAAAGGTTGGGCCATTGGAAACAGAAATGCGAACGCCATCAAAAGGCGTTGGTTCTACAGTAACATTATTTAGACCCTATCCGGGCGCAGACTATCTGTTAACTGATTTGCTCGGAAGTTCTTGCGAAAACAGGTGGATTAGAAACTAATGTTGCCAGCCGAATATATGTGGGTGGAAGAAATGATTGCGGAAAACGGGCGTGAAGTAACGCTCGTTATTCCTAGCAACGAACCCGCAGACCCTGATAAACCGTGGAACGGTTTTAAAAAACAAGACACTGAAATCAAACAGATGGGTGTCTTTGTTCCGTCGTACACGGCGCAAAAGGATTTCGGTTTGTCATTAAAAGAAGAGGACTTACTTGCGGAATGCGAACAATTTGTCCTTTTCTCAGGTATTAACCGTCTTGTGGACGCACGTTTCATTATCGACGATGGCGTTAAATGGCGTGTTGTATTCCTAAGTGAATTACGTCCAGGAAAGCATGAATTGTTTTACGCAGTAGGGGTGAAACGATGAACTACTTGGAAGCTCGTGATAAAATCCACGCCCCTTTTTACGATATTTGGAAAGAGACAGGTTATCCTGTTGTCTGGGAAGATAATTTGGCAAAGCCGCCGTCCGCGGAAACTTGCTGGGCGCGTGTAACGATTTCCCACGTTAGCGCGGGGCAAACATCACTTGGTTGTGGTAATGACAAGCGACGTTATGAACGAATTGGGCAGTTGAATATCCAGCTGTTTGCTCCCGTGCATGAGGGTAATGTTAGGCTTTACGAACTGGGTCAGCAAATAGTTGACGCGTATCAAGCAGTACGATACGACGATTTATGGTTTAGGCGCGTTTCCTTATTGGAAGCAATGCCGGAAGGTGCGTTTCAGCAGATGAATGTGAGCGCGATTTTTACTTATGAAGATATAAGGTGATTTAAAATGGCAGTATGTCAGTCAAACCGATTGGACTCGAACGCCACAGGACTCCGTTACGCTGAAGAGGAATGTTTGCGTCAGTTACCCGCTAATGTTACATGGCATGGTCTGGAACCGAACTCTTACAATGATTTCGGCGGTACTATTACCACACAGGCGCGTGAACCTATTTCCGCGTCTCGTCAGCGTGAAAAAGGCGTTGTTACAGACTTGGAAGCTTCCGGTGGTTTTCAACAAGACTTGACAATCGGCAATACTTGGCGATTGTTGCAAGGCTTTTTGTTTGCCGACGCTCGCGAACGCCCAACCACTATGCCGCTAAATGGTGCGCCTGTTGCCCTCACAGCCGCCGCAGCCGCTGACAAAAGCGTTGCCGCTGCTGCTGGCTTGGCTGGCTTTAAAAAGGGCTATATTGTGCAATTTGGCGGCTTTACCAAAGCCGAAAACAATGTGCGTCGCATTGTTGCCGCTGATGCCACTGCAACAAAGGTTACTTTTAAAGAAGCTGTTACAGACGAAACTCCGACAGCGTCTGCTTACATTAACCACATTGGTTTCAAGTTTGATACTGGTGCGCTCAATGCCGTAATGAACGGTAAACTGTTCCAGCTGACAGGCAGTAACCTGAATACATACGGTTTTATTCCAGGTGAATGGGTTTTCATTGGTGGCGACAACCCAACATCTCGCTTTGCCAATAACACAGGCTTTGCCCGCATCAGTGTGGTTACACCAACTGCAATCACTTTTGATAAAACAGACTTTGCCGCCCAAGCGGAAGTTGGTACTAATAAATCCCTTGAGATTTATGTTGGTACTATTATCCGCAACGAAGCAGAACCGTCATTAATCAAACGCCGCTCATACCAACTGGAACGCTATCTCGGCAAGGACAAGGATGGCGATATGTCCGAATACCTTGTTGGCGCAGTTCCTAACGAAATGACTGTTAACGTTTCGTCTGCGGACAAAGTTACTGTTGATATGTCTTTCATGGCGTTGGACAGTGAACAGCGCGATGGCAAAGCTGGCTTGAAAGCGGGTACTCGACCAATTTCTGCGCCTGAATCTGCGTTTAATACGTCCTCAGACGTACATCGTATTAAGCTGGCTGAAGTTGTTGACGAATCTGCTGTTAAACCGTTGTATGCGTTTGCAACAGAACTGTCTATTAGCGTTAACAACAACGTGTCCGCGTCTAAAGCGATTGGTACTCTTGGCGCGATTGATACTACCGCAGGTATGTTCGAGGTTGGCGGTTCTATGACTGCTTACTTTGCGGATATCTCGGCGGTTAAAGCTGTCCGTAATAATGCCGACATTACTTTGGACATGGTCATGCTCAAACGTAACAGCGGTATGGTTTGGGATATTCCGTTGTTGACACTGGGTAACGGTCGTTTGACTGTGGAAAAAGACCAAGCAATTATGTTGCCGCTGGATACTAACGCTGTTAAAGGTAAATTCGGCTACACGTTGCAGATTCAACGTTTTAGCTACTTGCCAGACGTAGCAGGCGGCGTGTAAAATACAAGGACGGCGGTTTGCCGTCCTTTTTAATAAAAATGTCATTATACAGCCAATTTGGAACAGATAAAACAGTTGAAAAAGAGGGTGTATTCCTTCAATACGGTACTACCAAAGACGGTAAACCGATTCAAATCAAAATCTGCCGTGCAGGTGGCGCAAACGTTGCTTACAACAAAGCAATGGAAGCCAAGACCAAACCTTACCGTCGCCAGTTGCAAAACGGCACTTTGGATATGGAAGTTATGAATTCCATTTTGCGCGAAGTGTACGCTGACACTGTGGTTATCGGTTGGTCAAACATTGAGGACGCTGACGGTAAACCTATGCCGTTCAACCGCGATAACGTCATTAAACTGTTCTCAGACTTGCCAGAATTGTTTGCAGACGTTCAAGAACAGGCGACTAACCTTGCACTGTTCCGCGTCGAGATTAATGAGCAAGACGCAAAAAACTAAAAGACGTCCTGCTCTACCAGTTGGAGCAGGGCGCGACTGAACAAGCTATCTTGCGTCAGTGCGCTCAATTAAAACTTCCAATACCGGACGCCATTGCAAATGCACCTATTCTTACGGAAGGACTAGAGTTGTATTTCATGGCGTTTTTAGATTTAACAACGTGTCGAAGTTACGGTATGTCCGAGGGTCCGATTCCTTGGACTGCGATACGAGATTGGGCTGCGTACAACGGGTTATCTGCTTATCAAACAGACGACTTGTTTTACATGGTGCGAGAAATGGATAATGCGTATTTAGATTACCGTGCTAAACAACAGAAGCAAAAACAGAAATGAACTTAGACCAATTTGCAAAACGTATGCGTGAAACGGCGGACGAAGTTGAAAAAGGCAAGCCGTATCATGAAAAAGGTGGCAGGTGATGTCCACGCCCATGTGGTTATCACGACACCCGTTTTGACAGGTAAAGCACGTTCTAACTGGATTGTTAGTATCGGTACAGGCGTTGAAAGCATTATTGAAACTTATGGTCGAGACGCCGCTATTCCAGGCGCGTTAAACGCGGCGACAGCGGTTATCTCGGCTCACAAAGACACACAACCTATTTATATCCAAAACAATGTGGATTATATCATTAAACTTAATGAGGGAAGCAGTACACAAGCTCCGTCTAATTATGTTTTACGAGCGACAGAAGTGGCATTAAACTCGATAAAAACATCCTCAAAGATTCTCTTAAAGGCGTTCTAAATGGCAAACGAAAACATCAAAATTGTTATTAGCGAAAGTGGTTCTCGTGTTGTCATCCGTAACATCCGAGAGATTGCAGATTCCGCTGAAAACGCTGCCAAAAGTAGCGACAAAATGAATAACTCTTTGGGGAGAAGCAATAACCACAATTTTGGAAAATTGCGTTCTGAGTTCGGTAAGCTAGACAGTTCGTTGACAAGAACTGTCTATAAAATTCGCCAGATGATGACGTTGTTTGCTGCGTTTGCAGGCACGACAATCAGCACGGGCGCAATCGTGAAAGCAATGGATAGTTATATTAACTTGCAAAACAGATTGAAGTTAGTTGCGGATAGCCAAGCACAGGTTAATCAACTAACGAAAGAGATGTTTGACATTGCCAAGCGAAGCCGTGCTTCCGTTGAGGATACTGCGATTGCATTTAGCCGTTTCGACTTGGCTTTAAAATCTGTCGGACGTAGCCAAAAAGATAGTTTAATGGTGACTGAAACTGTCAACAAAATGATTGCAATGTCTGGTAAGGGCAGCCAAGAGGCGGGCGCGGCTTTGCTTCAGTTATCTCAAGCGTTCTCAAAAGGTAAACTGGACGGTGATGAGTTCCGTACCGTTGCAGAAACTATGCCTTT
>ERZ1674167.165-NODE-165-length-12349-cov-3.103302_pt1 | contig 12349 bp, 11 predicted proteins | sample MGYA00581301_ERZ1674167 | MGnify/ENA primary metagenome ERZ1674167 (study PRJEB41354, sample SAMEA4873301) | human saliva metagenome | biome: human-associated habitat [ENVO:00009003]; feature: mouth environment [ENVO:08000002]; material: saliva material...
TCAACGGTTACGGGGTGCGTTTCTTGTACACCGTGCGCTCCGTGAATACTGTGCGCGCTGTACCCGCCGATTGCGCGGGCACGTTCGAGCTGCCGGCGGTGCTCAGCATCCCAGGAATGCGCCCGGTCAGACATCGCCCACTCGAACCCCGCGGTGAGGGAGGTTTCGGTGAAGAGCTCGCGCGCGGCACGGACGGTCGCGCCCAGCGGCTCGGGGAGCGCCGGAACCTGCTCCACGGCGGGGAAGGGCGCGGGTGCCTCTACTTCGTCCAGCTTTTCTGCGTCGGATGCAAGAATCTGCGCGAGCAGGTAGGCGCGCTCAGCTCGCAGAACCTCCAGCAGTTCGGTGCGGCGCGCATCCGATGCCACCGCCGCATGTCGCAGGGCGGCGGCAACCATCAGCTCGGGAACGCCACCGGCGAGCATGCCCAGCGGCAGGGTGAACTCGCCCAGCCCGTACTGGCTCAGCGCGCCGCCCACGCGCATCTGCGTGAAGGCGTCCGGCACGAGGGCGAGCACGGGAATACCCGCTGCGGCGGAGAATACCGCCGGGTGGTAGCGGCTGGTCAGGGTGAACGCCGCCGCCCGGTGCACGGTGATGCTCTGGTCGGCGTGCAGAATCGGCAGCAGGGTCGCCGGGGTGGAGGGGCTGAGCTGCTCGGCGATGCGCTGGTGTGCCTGAATATCGCCGCTTTCGGGGTTCTGCGGGTCGCCAAAATGGCTCAGGAATACGGGTGCGTAGCCGTGTTCGCGCCACATGCCGTCGAGTAGGCGCGCAATCTGCTGCGCCTGCTGGTTGGTGCATTCGTTGACGGTTACGCAGACGTAGTGCTCCGGCAGCTCATCAAGCGCCTGACCTGCAGAAATACCCTCCGCATAGTGCAGGGTACGCGCTGGGGAAGCCACCGGGTAGTCGGTGGCGTCGTCCACGCTCAGGCGCGCGTCAATACCCCGCTCACGGCACCAAGCGAGGGAAGAACGTTCACGCACCGTCACCGAGCGGGCGGTGCGCAGCATGCGCTCTAGAACCTGCGCGTCCTCGGGGCTGAGGACCGGGCCCAGGGACTGACCGGTCACGTACACGGGCACGCCCGCATGCTCGGCGGCACGCACCGCGGCGGCACGTTCGTAGAGTAGCCAGCCGTAGCGGGAGTTGAGGTTGCCGCCGCCGGAAATGACCACCGCATCCATAGCTGCGATAGAGTCCGCGAACTCCACCATGCGCTCAACGGTCTGCTCCAGCGGATGCAGCACCTCGGGCAGCGCCTGCACCTGCGGTAGCGCCACCAGCTCGGTGACGGAGGGGCGTTCCCGGTCGGCGTGCAGCTCCACCAGGATGCACTCGAGCGCCGCGAGGGTCAGCTCGCGTTCAGCCGGTGCCCAGGGGAAAAGGAGAAACGGCAGGTACTCGTAGGGTGCGCCCGCCTCATGATTCACCGCCGCGCCAATATAGCGCGCCGAATGGCCCACATCGCGGGTCATGAGGGTGACCGCCGCGCCGCCTTCGGAAAGCGCCTGGGCGCTCGCAATGGTCATGGCTTCGTCGCCCACGTGGTAGGTGTGCTGGCCGATATCGCCGATGACGAGCACGCGCGGTGCTTCAGCAAAGTGCGGTGCTTCAGTAACGGGCAGTGCTGTAGAAGAATGATTGTTCTCTGCCACGCCTTACGCGCCCTTCTCGCCGGTAGAACCATCCTCAGCACCGCGACGAACCAGGGAACGCTGGCTGAGGGAACGCTTCGCCAAGGAACGTAGCGCGCGGCCCGGGGTGCGCAGGTGCTTGAGAACCCGCAGACGCTCCTCAATAGCCTGCTGGCGGTTCTCAATAGACTGCTGACGGGCCTCGATACGTTCCAGGCGGCTCTCAATAGAGCGCAGAATATCTAGGGATTCGCGGGTCAGATTGTGCCCGTCAATCACGCGGCGCTCCAGGTCAGCCGCCAAATGCGCCTGATACAGGTACGCACCCGGTCGGGCACCCGCCTGCAGGTCCTCGCGGATAGCGCGGGCACGCACCATCGAATCGAAGCGGGCATGATCAGCCTGACGCTTCACGCTATTCGCCTCGGCACCCTCCGCGTCGGGGCGCAGCGACCAGTACGCCAGCGGCTCATCCACCAGCAGAATATCCGCCACAGAGGCGGCACGCATGTTGAACTCCCAGTCACCGACCACCGGCAGGGACTCGTCGTAGAAACCGACCAGCTCGTGCAAGCTGCGGCGGTAGAGAATGCCAATTGGCACGGCACGGTTCGTGCGGAAGATGAACTGCAAACCCATGCCGGGCAGGCCGTCGTGGAAAATACGTTCCTCGTACACCTCGAACTCGCCGTCGGCGTTCTCACGTTCGTACCGCTCCACAACGCGGGTGGTGCACATGAGCGCGCCGCTTTCTTCGAGCGCCGCGACGGTGCGTTCCAGGAACTCGGGCGCCCACAGGTCGTCATCATCATGAATCGCCACGTACGTGGAGGCGGTCGCCGCCAAACCGGCGTTGGATGCCGCCTCCATGTTGCCGCCGGCGGTGGTCAGCAGCTGCACGCGGCTGGAATCGTGCGCGTTAGAACCCAGCAAACCCAGTGGAGAAGCCTCAATGACGGCGCGGGTTGCCTGCTCGTCGCCTCCGTCGTTAATCACGCAGACCGTGTAGTCGGTGAAGGTCTGCTGCGCGATATTCTCCAGCGCGCGGCTCAAGAAGCGGGGGCGGCCCTTCGTGCGGACCAGAATAGCTACGGTAGGGGAAGACATAACCACAATCAGTCGAGGGTGAGTGGGCGCGTGCCAGCCCAAGAACTCAACCATTATGAGGGTGCGCACCGTTCAGACTCAACCCGCCGCCCGGCTATCCCGCGGCAGTGAGCATGCACCGCCCCTAAAATCTAGTGGATGGACTGTAGAGCCACCATCGCCAGCACTCCGAACACAAAGCACGCCGGAATGGTTACCAGCCACACCAGAAGAATCTGCAGAACAATCCTGGACTTCAACGCATTAAAACGCTGGTTCACGCCCGCGCCGAGCGCCGAGGCGGTCGCCAGGTGCGAGGAGGAGAACGGCACCTGCAGCAGGAAGTAGCCGAGTACCTGAACCACGGCGGTCGTACCCTGGGCAACCGCGCCGCGGAACGGGTCCAGACGCACCATCTTGTAGGCGAAGGTGTAGCCGATGCGGCGGCCACCGGTCAGCGTGCCCGCACCCAGGCTGAGGGAAATGATGAGGGCGCCCAGCAGCATCCCGCCCCTGGTGAGGGACTGGAGTAGCGCCGGGTCCATGATGCGTTCGCTCAGCAGCGCCCACAGCAGCAAGTACAGGTAGCCGGTCTGCAGGCCGTGCAACAGCGAAATTGCGGAGGCAGACACCGCCAGCACCTCGCGGGCGTGCTGATTCACCAGGCGCGGATTATGCCCCACCACGAGCCGGTAGAACGGCACCACCATCAGCCAGGACAGCAGAAAAATGAGCGGCGGCAGGTAGAAGAGCGGCAGCAGGGTCGCCCCAAAAATATGCGGCAGGAAGGCGAGCGAACCGAAGCCTTCAGCGGCGCTGTCGATCCTTGTTTGGGTCCACCAGCTCACGCCGGCAAGGGCACCCACCAGCGCGTGGGTCGAGGAAGACGGAATCCTCGAAACCCAGGTGAGCACACCCCAAATAGCGCAGACCAGTAGTGCCGCAACAATGCCGTTCAGACCGGTGATACCCTCCGGGGCACTCACCCACGAGGCAGAATACTCACCGAGCAGCAGGAACGCACCGACCACACCGAGCACGTTGAAGAGCGCGGCAAGGTAGAGGGCGGAGCGCTCGCCGAGGGCGCGGGTACGCACCGGAACAGCGACGGCGTTTGAGGCGTCGTGCACACCGGTAACGTAGACCGCGGCAATGAAGGCGCAGCAGGCTAGAAGACCCAGGAACATTAGGATTCCTGAACGATAATGCGGCCGATTTCGGCAGACACATCACGCATAGCGTTGGAGGCGGCGGTCAGCTGTGCCAGGAAGGTGGCGTAGCGGCGGTACCGTTCGGGGGTGTAGCGTTCGGCAATGTATGCGTCGTACTCTTCGGCGGTGCGTAGCGCCTGGCGGGAGATGCGCAGCATGTCCATCCAGTAGTTGTCGAGGCCGCGAATATCGGCAAGCTTGGGGATGACGGCGGCGGTCAGCACCGCCTGACGCTGAATAATGTCCAGAATCGAGGTGATGTGCGTGGCGAAGCCGTCAATGCTGTGCAGGGACAGCACGTGCGCGGCGCTGGTGAGCTTCTCAACGGCGTTGGTGAGCTTGCGTGCCAGCGTGTACAGGTCTTCACGCGGAATCGGTGGGGAGAAGGAGCTGCGCACCTCGGTGAGGGTGCGGAACAGCAGGTTCGTGGAGTCCGCCTCGTGGGTGAGCATGCGTTCGAAGAGTTCGGGGTACTCCGCGACGGGGGAGCCGACCATTTCAGAGAGCAATGCCGCCGCCTCACCGACCTGCGCTGAAATTTCAGCGAGGGAGGCGAGGGATTCGTTGGCGTGGGGGAAAAGTCGGTGCAGCATAGTTCCCAGTCTAACCAGTATTGGGGGCTGCGGGTGCGCATAGCCCGCGCGCATCTCACGAGCGCTCGAGCTTCAGACACAACTGCGTCGGGCTGACGGCGGCTTCTAGACGGGGTTTTAAGCAAAAAACGGTGGGGGTCGATTTCTCGACCCCCACCGGAACGTTTAGGGATGTCGGGTTGGGAGCGCCTCTCGGCGGAAGGCCGCTCGAAGCGGCTAAAGATTTGGAGCCCGGGGCTACCTATTAGCAACCCGACATCTTGTAATTATTATCCACCCGCACCCGGCGCAGAGTCAATCGGAAACAGGCTTTTCAGGCCTTTGCGGCCCAATGTGGAACCTGTGCCAATTCGCGGCACGAACCCGTATTTTTGCGCCCCGCAACGTTGTAGAAGACTAGAATGCTTCGATGTTGGTCTGCGATTTTTCCTGCGCAGAACCAGCCCCCGAGCCCCCATTAACCTGCTGACTAGCCTCAACGGCGCGTAGCTGGGCGGCGACCGCCTCCAAATCGTGCGCGATCTGCTCCATCTGCTGAGCCTGACGCGGCAGACGAGCACGACGCTCCACCGCCTCACGCTTCACCTCGTGGCTGCCCGGAACCGCACCATCCTGCCCGGCAGAGCGCGCATAATCGGTGCGGATACCCAACGCCACCACGTGCGCAAACGCGGCGCAACGTTCCATCGCAATGTCCATATCGCCGGTGTACAGGCCCGCCAGAATCTCATCAATCGTGCGGACCACCTCATCGGCACTCGGCGGGTCGGGAACACCCGCCACCACGTGCGAACGGTAATCCTCCGCCATGCCCAGCTCAAAAGCGCGGCTCACCCCGCGCGGCGAACGATGCACCACGTCCCGCAGCCAGTACATGCGCCACAGCGCACCCGGCAGGGAGTGGGCGCTCGCGTGCGACCAGAGTTCGGCGAGCATCTCAATACCGTAGTCGTCGGTGAAGCTGACGAGCCGTTCGGTCATCTGCTCGTCGGTGCCGCGTCCGCGCATCAGCAGGATTCGTGCGGAGGCGTGCGCCGCCTCTTCGCGTGCGGCGGGGTCCATGCCGCCTTCGTGGCGTTCAAATTTCTCGGCGGAGTAGAGGACGGGGCGGTGGTGGGTGCGGTGTCGGGTGCGCCCGGAGGCGCCGGTTGATGATGCGGGTGTAGACATAGGATTTCCCAGTGTACCGTTCATTAGCTGGGGGCCGGTAGTGTATAGTATTTCTATCTGCACACTTTCAGTTTTGTGTGGATAGGAGCGCCTTTAGCTCAGTCGGTAGAGCTACGGACTTTTAATCCGCAGGTCGTGGGTTCGAGCCCCACAGGGCGCACTAGCCGACCCGTCGCCTCCCGCTTTGCGGGGGTCGGCGGGTTTTTGCGTCTCCACCCTCATGCGTGGGGTTTTTACCCCGTGTTGATTCCGGGTGGTGGGGCGTATTCTGCCGGGTTGGTCTGGCAGTTTTTAGTTCGTGTACGTTGACCCGAAAAGATGAGGAAACCCCGTGAGCGTCACCATTAAGAACCCCGAAGAAATTACGATTCTTGCCACTGGCGGCACGATCGATAAGTTCTACTCCGTCGCGGGCACCATGGACATTGGTGAGCCTGCCGCTAAGGACCTGCTGGACCGCATCATCACTGATGTGCGCTTCGATATTCGTCCGCTGATTGGCAAGGACAGCCTGGACATGACCGATGAGGATCGTGCCGAGCTGACCGAGGCTCTGAATGCTGTCACTAACGACCAGGTGCTCATCACCCACGGTACCGACACCATGCCGGAGACCGCCCGCTACCTGGTGGAGCACGCCGATCTGGGCGATAAGGTTGTGGTGCTGACCGGCGCGATGCAGCCCGCCGTGATGGCTCGTTCGGATGCAGGCTTCAACCTGGGTGCCGCTATTGCTGCCCTGAACCTGCTGGAGCCGGGTGTGTACATCAGCATGAGCGGCCGTATTTTCCCTGCTGAGAGCGTGCGTAAGGACCGTTCGCGCGGCATTTTTGAGGGTTAGTATGGCTGATTCCGCTCGTATGCGGAGGGGCGAACCGGTTTCTGCCGCTGAGCTTGCGCCGGTGGCGGGCTCCTCGGATCTTGTGCCGCAGGAGCATATGTCGCAGGCGCAGCTCATGCAGCTGCAGGCTATGGATGAGCTGGAGCAGCAGGCTGACGAGTTCTGGAATGTCACCAGTGATTACCCGCTGCCGGCTAAGAACCTGTACCTGGTGCGTGTGCTACTGCTGGTCGTACCCTCGCTGATTACTGTTTATTACTTTATCCGCGTCACGCTTTTCCCGATTGGTGCGGTGCCGCTGGTCTATCTGGTGATGCACATGTGGGTTGCCATGATTTACCGGGCGAACCGTTCGGTGAAGTTGGTGTTGCTTGCGAATGTGGCATCCGGGGTTGCGGCTACCATCATGACGGCGTTCTTCACCTATGTACTCGTGACCCTGCACGGCCCGCAGACTCTGCTGGACCGTGTGGGCGTGTTCTATACGGTGAGCCTGCTGACGGTGATGGCTTCCTTCGCGTTGGAGATCCTGTTCTCGCTGTTCTATAGCTTGGCGGTTCGCAGGAGCCTGCGCCGTAGCAAGCGGAAGAAGGCGGAGGAAGAGCACCAGAATGCAGAAGAGCAGAAGGTAGCAGAGCCGAATGCGGAGGTTTCGCAGGTGGCGGAGCAGGGCTAACCTGCGCCTCAACAGGGGCAAGTAATGATGCTGGGCGGCGTTGCCTGCGACGCCCAGCTACTGCTCAGATTCCCCTAAAGTACGCGTGATACGGTAGAGACAGAAACACGACCCGCACCTGCCAGGAGGCCACTCATGGGCGCTACACACCTGAATACAGATGCCGCTTCATCCGAGGAACGCCCGGATGAGGATACCGGTATGCAGACTCGCTTTCAGGCGCCTATTCGTCACGTGACTCCTGCTACGCCGGAGGTGTCTGTCCCGCTGAACGCACCCCCGGTGGTGACTGGTTCGCATCCGGTTATTTCGGCGACTTCTACCGTCATCATTCAGGATGGTACGAACCCGCCGATTGTGGTGCGTACGCACCCGACGGGTCCGCTGCCGCCGTTCCCGGGGCAGGGTCAGGTTCCCGCTTTTCTGCGCACTTACACCGCTGAAGAGGTGAAGGAACGCCAGCAGATGCTCAAGAAGAACCTGCTGGTCCGCGCGGTTATTCTGTGTATTTTGAGCCTGGTTGAGGGTCTCATTATTTCTCAGTACACGCAGCCGTTGGCGATTTGCTTTGGTTTTGTGGCGGCGCTTTACCTGGTGGTTCAGATGTGGCCACTGATGCGCCCTCCGCGTGATTCGGCGGACGCCTCCGTGTATAGCGTCTGGGCTATCTGCTCCCTGATTGGGTATGTTGCGGTGGGGCTGGTGCTTTCACCCATCACGTTCCTGCTGTTGATGCTTGACTGGGCTGGGGTTTCGATGGGGCTTGACCCCATGCTGGTGCTCGTTCTTTTGGGCCTGGTCTGGTTGAGCGAGGTCGGTTTATCGTTGCTGACCATTTACCGCTTCAACAACTTGCGAATTGCGATGGCGAATCGGGCAGATTCTCCCTCGCTACCCGACAGTATTTCTGCGACGGTTGACCCGTCCACTTTTGCCTAAAGTTTTGAGGCGGCGCGGTAGACGAACGCCGCGCCGCCGCCCACACTCACATCACACACTCGCTCATACGTTTTCCGCACACTATCAGCCGATATCCGAAAGATTCAGCTATGTCCGCCGTCGAGTCCTCTCCGCCATCCACTCCGAACACCACGCATCCTACGAAGCCTGCCACTCCGACTCTCGTGTCGGTGGCGGGTTGGGTTCTGCTCGCTATTGCCGTGGGTTGGCTGGTGCTGATCGGGTACACGGGTGTCACGTATGCGACGACGCAGCTGTCGCATTTTTCGACTTGGCGCGCCCAGTCGCTGGTGGAGGCGCAGGCGTACTACCCGGTGATGTTCTTGCTGGTCAGCGCGTTCGGTAATGTTACTCTGCACGGCTTCTGCACTGTGGCGTACCTGCGCGGTTACCGGTGGGCGGCGCTGGTGCTGTCGGTGGCGTTGGCGTTGGGTGTGTTGGCGTCCCTGCTGATTATGCTGGCGGTCGCGGCTCTTCTGGGTACGTTGAATGGTGCGCCGAGCCAGGATGTTGAGCTGCTGCTCAGTAGCGCTTCACCGCTGTACACGCCCGTGTATATTGCTGCGCCGTACATGCTGGTGTGCGTGGTGGCGTTGGCGTTGGTGTGGTCTCGTCAGTCGCGTTCTTACATGGAGGCGCGCCGTGATTGGCGTCTGCGCCGTAGCGAGGACTACCTGATTTAGCCTTGCAGATTCTGGTCGTATAGATTCTAGCCGCGGGTTTCGGGCCTGCGGCTCACCGATAACATTATTCACCAACCACTATTCACCAACCACTGTTAGGATGACCCGTGCACCCTACTTCCGAACCTGCACACGAGTCCGTACCGCAGACGAGCCCCGGCGTTGCCAAGCGTACCTACGATGAGAGGGCGGCGTTTGAAGAGGCAAAAAGGAACCTCGGCATAGTTGGCGATAAGGAGCAACAATTCGACCGGGGAATGGCGATTCTCGGTAAAGCGTGTTCCATTGCGATGATGCTCATTCTGGTGTACTTCCTCTTGGACGCGTACCAGATTCTCGTAACTGCGGGTCGTAGTTTGAACATCGGCTCGTTCATTGGCTATGCCGTGCCGAAGATTCTGCCTGACGCCGTCTTTGTGGTGCCGTTCCTCTGGATTGTTCTGGATTGGGTCAAGGACGGGTACATTAATCCGCGCCGCTTGATAATGCTGTACCTTCTGCTGTGCTCCTTGAGCGGTGTTCTTGCCTTTGCCGGTGTTTTTGGCCTGGCGCAGGTGCTTTTCCCTGCATTCACTGCTTTGGATCCGGTGTCGCATCCTGCCGCTGCTTCGTCTATGGTGTCGCAGGCTCTGGTCGCGGTAATTACGACGGGTAGCGCTGTTCTCCTGTTTCTGCTGACTCGCCCGGCTGTGGGCGTGGTCCCGAGCCCCGCGGCGATTCGGGAGCAGATGCAGATCATCAAGGACAGCATGGCGGATGATGAGGAAGAGCCGACCCGTGAGGATGTTCTTCGTCAGCTTGAGAAGGAAGAAGGCCCGGTCAAGGACTCTACCGAGCTGCTGCTGCGTGAGCTTTCTGCCGATTATGCGTTGTCGAAGGACCCTGCGGAGAAGAACCGCCTACTGGCTGAGATACAGCAGGTTCAGCGCGCCCAGAAGGCGGGTGTAAAGCCTAATCTCGGTGGCGCCTCCGCTGGCGGGTCGGATAAACCCCAACAGGAAGCGCACGAGGGTACGGAGGCGACCGCCCCCTCCACCGCGCCTGCCGCGCCTCAGGTGGTGCTTCCGCCCCGCCCGAAGGCGCTGCGTATCGTCATGCGATGCTTTGTTGCCATTATGGCGGTGGAAGCAATCCATAAAATTTTCCTACATATGATTGATGGGCGTTCAGCCGGTGGCGTCGAATTATGGGTGGGTTTCATCATCCCCGGTGTAGTGCTCCTCCTCGTTGAGCACGCCATACCGATGTTTGTCCTTTGGCGACTGTGGAGGGGCCGACTCTGGGCGTATGTCGTCATCTTTATTAGCTTCGCTTTTATAGCTATCAGGGGCTTGATAGATTTTGTGAACACCTTCCTGACGACTGGTTATCTTTCCCGGTTGCTGAATGGTACGCAGACGTGGAGTTCTCAGTACTACGCGTCAGCTGTGCTGTCTGAGAATGTTGCTGACACCTTGATTACGCTCCTCTCCACCCTGATAGTTGTGCTGCTCATTAGCCGTCCCACCAGGTCGTTTATGGCTACCGCGAGGTTGGCATGGATAGAAGCACGTGAACAGGTGAACGCCGGTGACGGTTGGATTGTTGCGCATCAGGATGCAGAAACGCGTACTCACCTGGAAGAAGAACAGACACGCAGGGAAGAAAAGGAAGCTAACCGACGCGCTGAAGAAGCGGTCGCTCAACAGTACAAGAGGACCCGCCGCACGGATGCACGGAGGAACTCCCGCAGCGAACAGCGCGGCTACAAGGACACTTCCGTGTACACCGAAGAAGGCTACCGCCTCAACTAGGGCAAGATGCCCCTCCTCATGGGGAAACTCTCTTCTGCACCCGCCCTGCGCTATAGCGTGCGGGGCGGGGCGCGAAGAGTAGAAAGGAACAATGATGTCAGAACGCACCCCAAAGCAACCGTTGAACGATCCGGAGTACACGGTTCCCGAGTACAGCGTGCTGTTGCCCTCCGACGAGGCTGAAAATAGCACTGCAGGAGGCGATGCCGCCTTCAATAACGTAACTTCCGGTAGCGCCGCATACACTATCGCGGCGGAGGATAACGTACCCGGCGGCAGCGCCTCCGAGCACACCAGCACCCCCGAGCAAACTACCGCCGGCTACCGGGAGGCGACCGCCGGCTACACTGCCGCCTCCGAGCAGGTAATTCCGGAGCGCCCGAAGGCTATGCGCAGCGTCATGTGGTGCGCTGCCGCCATTATCGTGCTGGGGCCCCTGAGTAATTTTCTGCCGATTCTAAGCTGGTCATATATCGATTTTGAGACGGTGGTGAGTGTTCTCTTCTCTGCACTGGTGGTTACCCTCATCATCTCCGCTATTCCGATTTTTGTTCTCTGGAAGATCTGGGATGGCCGCGAGTGGGCGCGCATTCTTACCATCATCTACTGCGCTCTCGCGGCTGCTAGCGGTGTGCTTATTCTTGCGGATAATTTCTCGGAGTTAAGCTCTAGAGCGGCTGCGGCGTCCAGCCTGGTGCGTATCGCGAGCGGCGTTTTTACTCTCGTTCTTTACCTCCTGATGATTGTGCTGCTGACTCGTGCTCCTATTAGGACGTACACCCAAATCGTTAGCGGGGCACGTGCGCTAGAACACCAGCAGATGATGTCTGAGACGAGACAGGCTGCCGGTCAGGTGCCGGCGGAACTTCGAGAGATTTTCGCTGATGATGAGGATGACGAACGCACCTCATCAGGGGGAAACACCCCTCGACCCCCGCACCGTAGTGCGGGATGGGGAACGTAGAAAGGCGCAACAACGTCAGGAGTTCCGAGGCTAGCCCTCGGAATGGTGCACGTGGTTACTCGGATACCTCTGAATACGCTGAGAAAGGGTACCGCCTTCCTGGGGCGAGGCGCGCCTCCTTATATCCTTGGGGTAAGACTCTTTAACGCCCGCTCCGTGCACTGTAGCGCGGGGTGGGTGCCAGAAGAGAAAGTGCCAGGGGAGAAAGGAACGACGATGTCAGAACGTATCCCAAAGCAGCCGCTGAATGACCCGGAGTACACGGTTCCCGAATACAGTGTGCTGTTGCCCTCCGACGAGGCTGAAAATAGCACGGCAGAGAGTAACACCGCCTCCAATAACGTTGCCCCCAGTAGCGCGGTAGGCAATAACACGGCAGAGGGTAATGCACCACCACCGGCTACCGGGAGGCGACCGCCGGTTACGCTGTCGCCTCCGAACATGCGGGTTGGGTACGTCCGAAGGCTCTGCGCAGCGCCAAGCGGTGCATGACCGTCATCATTATTCTGTTGCTTTTCAGGAATATTCAAACGTTCATACTCCTTAAGAACCTAACCTCCAGCTTGGGGGCGCTGTCTCTTCTCTTCACGCTGGGCTTCCCCCTCATCTTCATTTTTATCCAGATTTTCCTCTTCTGGAAGACCTGGGAAGGGCACAGATGGGCGCACATACTTATCCTCGTGTGTAGCGCCTACGAGGTCTTGAGCCGTATGTATTGGTTTGCGCAAGATT
>ERZ1674167.167-NODE-167-length-12324-cov-2.738610_pt1 | contig 12324 bp, 9 predicted proteins | sample MGYA00581301_ERZ1674167 | MGnify/ENA primary metagenome ERZ1674167 (study PRJEB41354, sample SAMEA4873301) | human saliva metagenome | biome: human-associated habitat [ENVO:00009003]; feature: mouth environment [ENVO:08000002]; material: saliva material...
CGCGCGCTGCACGCCCGCATCCAGGAAGGAGGCGTTGACCGAGGGGCCCAGGACCGCCACCCCGTGCCTGCGCGCGTCCTGGACGAGGGTCGCGGGCGAGTAGAAGCCCATCGGCTGGGAGGACAGGATTGCCGCGTAGAAGTGCTCGGGCGCGTGGACTTTGAGCCACGCGGAGGCATAGACGATGTGCGCGAAAGAAAACGAGTGCGACTCGGGGAAGCCGAAGTCGGCGAATCCCTTGAGCTGGTCGAAGATGCGTTCGCGCGTGGGCGCGTCGATGCCGCGCTGGGCCATCCCCGCCATCAGGTCACCCTTGAGGGCTTCCATGCGCTCGGGGCTGCGCTTGGAGCCCATGGCGCGGCGCAGCTGGTCGGCGCGCGCACCCGACAGCCCGGCCGCGTCCGTGGCGATGCGCATGAGCTGCTCCTGGAAGAGCGGGACGCCCAGGGTCTGGCGCAGCGCGGGCTCGAGCAGCGGATGCAGGTAGGTGACCGGCTCGCGGCCCGCACGCCGGCGCAGGTAGGGGTTGACCGCGTTTCCTTGGATGGGACCCGGGCGCACGAGGGCCACCTCCACGACGATGTCGTAGAAGCATCGAGGCTTGAGCCTGGGCAGCGTGTTCATCTGCGCGCGCGACTCCACCTGAAAGACTCCCACCGTGTCGGCGGCGCACAGCAGGTCATAGACGCGCGGGTCCTCCGGGGGCAGCGTGTGCAACCCGATCGGACGATCCCCCACCCCGGGCAGGGCACGAGGCGCCCACCCGCGCAGGGGCGGATGCTCCTTCCTGCGCTCCCCTCCCCTCAGTTCGTCGAACGCCACGCGCAGCGCGGTGAGCATGCCCAGGGAGAGCAGGTCGAACTTGACCAGGCCCGCGTCCGCACAGTCCTCCTTGTCCCACTGCAACACGGTGCGCCCCTCCATGGCTGCCCACCCCACCGGGCAGATGCGCGAGACCGGCTGGTCGGTGAGCACCATGCCGCCCGAGTGGATGCCCATGTGGCGCGGCAGACGCGCCAGGGCCCCCGCGGCCTCGCTCACGAGGGCCGGTGCCTGCCCCTTGCCCCGCGCCCACGCCTGAGCGCTGCCCGCCGGGTAGCCCAGCGCCCGGGCCGCGTCGCGCATCGCCGAACGCGGACGGTAGGTGATGACATTGGCAACCTGCGCCGCGCGCTCGCGCCCATACAGCTCGTAGACGTGCTGGATGACCTCCTCGCGCCGACAGGCTTCAATGTCGACATCGATGTCGGGCGGACCAGAGCGCGCATCCGACAGGAAGCGCTCGAAGAGCAGGTTGTGACGCACCGCGTCCACCGCCGTGATCCCCAGGCAAAAGCACACGGCCGAGTTCGCCGCGCTGCCACGCCCCTGGCACAAAATGCCTCGCGCAGCGCAAAAGTCGACGATCTCCTTGACGATCAGGAAGTAGCCGGCGAAGCCGAGGCGCTCGATGACGCCCAGCTCCCGATCGATCGTCTCCCATGCGCCGGGATGTTCCTCGCGCGTGCCGTAGCGCTCGCGGGCACCCTCACGCGCCAGGTGATCCAGCCACGTCTGGGGCGTGTGGCCGCCTGGGACGCGAGTACGCGGGAGCCTGGGGGCCACGAGGCGCAGGTCGAAGGCGCTATCACGCGCCACCTCGCACGTGTGGGACAGGGCGCTCGGGTGCGCGGCGTGCAGGCGCGCCATCTCGGCCGGGGCGCGCAAGAAGGGCCGGTACGCACCCAGGTGAGCCAGGGCCTCGTCCATCGAGGAGCGCAGTCGGGTCGCCGCCAAGACGTCGCCGAGCGCGCGTTTGGAGGGCGAGGACATGCGCGCCCCGGTCGTGGCGACCAGCCTGGCCCCAACGCCCCGCGCGAGGTCAGCGAGCGTGTCCCCCACCTGTGGGCCGTCCCCGCAAGCGGCCTGCCACTCGACGAGGAGTCGGTCCTGCCCACCCGCCGCCTCGGCCAACGCGCGCGCCACTCGCCGCGCCCACGTGGGCCCGCCCGCGTGCAGTGCACGCATGAGGGGGCCGCGCCTCCCACCGGTCAGGATGAGCAGGTCTCCCCCGGCCCCGCTCACGTCCTCAAGGGTAATGCGCGGGGCGCGCTCCCCCACCTGTGCGAGCGCCCGATCGCTCATCATGCCGACGAGATTCTCATAGCCGCGCGGGCTGGCGGCCAGGATCGGCACCCTGATCCCCACGTCCTCCGCGCCCGGCGCGAGCCCCCACCCGGGGGACGAGGCCCCGGGAAGGACCGCACGTAGCGAGGCCGGGTCCAGGGTGACCTCTGCGCCGTAGACGATCGGCAGGCCGCAGCTGCGCGCCGCCATCGTGGTCTGCACGGTCGAGTACATGCCGTCCACGTCAAGGATCGCAAGCGCCTCCAGGCCCAGGCGCGAGGCCTGGGCCACCATATCCGCAGGCTCGTCGGTGCCTTCCAGGAAGGTGAAGGCACTGTGGGCATGCAGCTCCGCGTATCGTGGTTCGTCGATCACCCCACCATCCTATCGAACGTATGTTCGATATCCTGTGGCGACGTGCGCGCACCGTGCGAACCCCACCCAACACGCCCAGCACACCCTATCCTGGTCGCATGGAATCCATGATCGCAGCGTCGCTGACCTCGCCCGGCTCCCTCACCCTCGACACTCGGCCGATTCCCGCCCTGGGCGAGCGCGAGGTCCTCCTCACCGTCGAGGCCACGACCCTGTGCGGCACCGACCTGCGCATCATGACGGGACAAAAAACGAACGGCGTGTCCCCCGGCGTCATCCTGGGACACGAGATCGCCGCATCGACGCGCCCGCCCCGGGAACCCAGGTGGGCCTCGCCCCCGAAATCACCTGCGGCCACTGCGCCCCCTGCACCTCGGGACGCTCCAACGTCTGCGCGAACATGGCCCTCTTCGGCACCGGCGTGGACGGCGGACTCGCCGGCGTCATCCGCATACCCGAGCACGCCCTGCCGTGCATCACGCCCACCGCCCGCGAGATCGCCCCAACCCTCCTGGCCCTGGCCGAACCCCTGTCGTGCTGCCTGCGCGCTCACACCCGCCTGCCCATCGAGTCCACCTCGCGCGTCCTCGTCCTGGGAACGGGCCCCATCGGCCTCATCCACTGCGCCTTGGCCGCCTCCGCAGGCGCCAGCGTCATGGCCTGCGGAAGGCCATCACGCCTCTCCCCCGCCCTCGCCGTGGGAGCCAGCGTCGCAACAGCCTCACAGGGCGAGAACCTCGTGACCGAGGTCCTCGAATGGACACAGGGACGCGGCGCGGACGTCGTCATCATCGCGGTGGGCGACCCCGGCCTCGTCCCCATCGCCGCCCAGTGCGCGGCCATCGGCGGCCACATCTCCTGCTTTGCGGGCTTTCCTGCCGGTACGAGCGCCCACATCGACCCCAACCTGATCCACTACCGCGAACTCACCGTCTCCGGAAGCGCGAACGCTACCCTGGACGACTACGCGGCAGCCGTCGACACCCTCTCCAGCGGCGCGCTCGACCTCAGCCCGCTCATCACCCACGAGTTCCCCCTGACGCAGGTGGAGCAAGCGCTGGAGGCCGTGCGCTCACGGGCAGGCCTCAAGGTCGCCGTGCGCCCCTGAGGCCGCGCCGAAGGTCCCCTAGTCGAGGAGGCCGCGCAGGTCGGCAACGCTCAGGCTCGCACCCGTGCCGGTCCCGTTCATGACCGACGAGATCAGCCGACGCTTGCGGTCCTGCAGCTCAACGACCTTCGCCTCGATCGTGTCGGTAGCCACCAGACGATACACGTTGACCTTCTTCGTCTGGCCAATGCGATGCGCCCGGTCGATGGCCTGCTCCTCGGCGGCAGGGTTCCACCACGGATCCATCACGTAGACGTAATCCGCCTCCGTCAACGTCAGACCCGAACCCCCCGCCTTCAAGGAAATCAGGAACACCTGAGCCTCGCCCGAGCGGAAACGCTCGACAACCTCCTCACGGTTGCGAGTCGACCCATCCAGCTGCACGACCGACACTCCCCGCCGCTCCAACACGACGCGAATACGCGCCAGGAACGACGTGAACTGGCTAAAGATCAGCGCCCGGTGCCCCAGTGGCACAATCTCATCGAGCCGGTCGGCCACATACTCAACCTTCGCCGACCCCACGTGCGCGTACTCCTCACGCCCAACGAGGGCCGGATCGAGCGCGAGCTGACGCAGCCTCGTGATCGAGGCCAGCACACTCATGCGATTGGCGTCCGGATCCGCCAACAGGTCGAGGATCCGGGCGCGCTCGCGGGCCAGGTACTGGTCGTAGATATGACGATGCTCCTTGCCCAGGTCAACGCGCACGACGTCAACGATCTTGTCGGGCAGGTCGGTCGCCACTTCCTCCTTGGTGCGCCGCAGAATGAAGGGCGCGACGTAGGACGTCAGGCGCGCGAGCATATCGGGGTCGCCTCCCTCAATGGGGCGGCGCACCTTCTGCGTGAAGGCATCCCACGGGGGCAGCAGCCCCGGGCACGTCAGGGACAGGAGGGACCACAGGTCACCCAGCGAGTTCTCGATCGGCGTGCCGCTGACCGCCAGGCGCCAGGGGGCGTTCATGTCACGCAGCGCCCGGTAGATGGCCGTGCGGGGATTCTTCACGGCCTGCGCCTCGTCGATAACGACGCCGGACAGGGCCGCCTCGCGCCACTGGTCGGCCTCCAGGCGCACAAGCGTGTAGGAGGTGACCACAATGTCCGAGGCCTCGGCTTCCTCCTGGATCGTCGTTCCTCTGCGCGAGGCCGTCTCGCTCACGCAGCGCACGCGCAGGCCCGGGGTGAACTTCGCGGCCTGCTCGGCCCAGACCCCCACGACCGACGTGGGGGCGACCACCAGGACCGGCCCGGCGTCGGGGGCCGCGGCACGCAGAGAGGCGATCGCTGAGAGGATCTGAACGGTCTTGCCCAGGCCCATGTCGTCGGCCAAGATCCCGCCCAATCCCGCGCCCAGGCGCGAGGTCAGCCAGGCGTGACCGGCGCGCTGGTAGGGACGCAGCACCCGCGCCAGGGAAGGAACCGGCGCACGCCCCGTCTCGGCGGCCTCGCCGCGCAGCCGCCACGCGCGTGCGCCACGCCTTGGAGGCAGACACCGAATCGGCGTGTTCTTCCACGAGGGCGACCGCGCCCACCTGCACGCTCGTCAGGCGCAGACCCTCACCCGTCCAGCCCGTCAACGCCCGGGCCTCGTCGAGCAGGGCCTCCATTGCACGGATACGAGGCCCGTCCAGGCGCACCCACACGCCGTCGACCTCCACGTATTCCTCCCCGCGCGCAATCGCCATGAGGGCCTCGCGCACGCTCAGCGAGCGGTCGCCAACGAGCAGGCGCACGTTCAGATCGAACCAGTCCGACTCCCCCTCCTCGACGGCCAGGTCGATACCCATCCCGTCCTCTGCGACCGTGATGGCCCGCACGTCCTCTGCGACATCCCACACGAGGCCGTCAATCGTCTGGCGGTCCACGAAGGTCGAGAGAAACTCCGGGACGTGCCACGGGGCGATGCGCCCGGCCCCCGGAATATTCACCCACAGGTCGGAGCGCAGCGCGCCGCACCACGCGTTCACGCGACCGACGAGGTCGGCCACGGCCTCGTCCCCCATGCTGTGCGCGACGGGCGTGCGCGCACGCGAGCGCGAACGTCCCTCCTCGTACTCAGCCCACCAGCGCACGACGACGCCGTCCTCGTCCCGGCGCACCGTCCCCACGAGCACAACTATGGGCCTCGCCTCTGCGTCGAAGCTGCCATCCGAGGAGCTCACGACGAAACGCCTGCGCAGCGACGGCAGCCACGCGCCGCGAAACTGCGCCACGTCCGCGGCCGGGATGGTCAGCGCGCGACCAAGGGGAAAGCCCTCCAGAGCCTGCACACCCTCAATGCGAGCCGCGCGCGTCCCACCGTCGAGCAGCAGCAACCCCGCCTTGCGATCGATGCGCGGGGTGGGAAGAACCTGCTCCCCGTTGCGCGCCACGACCCGCAGGGATATGCCGTTCTCGTCGGTCGTCACGTCCACGTCCGCGTCCCACGTCGCATGGGACAGCGTGAACGGCTCAAGCCCATCCGCCGACGCAAACAGCTCCACCCCCGCGCGCACCAGGCGCGTCAGCCACGTGTACGCGTGCTCCCCAAGCGCCCCGAGCGTGACCTCCGTGCGCGCATGCCAGGACTGGCCCTCGTGGGCGAGACGATACCCCTCACGCAGGAGCGAGACGTGCGTCGGATCCAGGCCGTCCGTCACCGACGTCCACTGCGTCGCCGTCAGGTCAAGCCAGGATGCCCGCTTCGTACTCCACGCGCTCGAGGACGTCCTGCGCAAAGGAGTCAGCGTCGTCTCCACGCTCGGGTCGTGCGCGTCAATGACAAGCGCGAGCGCCTCCCCACTGCGCTCACGGGTCGCGCCCAGCACCTGGCGCAGGACGCGGGTCCACTCGGGCTCAGACGGGCGCGTGTCGCGCAGCTCCTCGGCGGCCTTGAGCAGCGTGGCGACGGTGTGCGGGCAGTCCGAGCGCAGCCGACAGGCGCACGCCAACGACGGGCGCACCGCTCCCGCGGTGACGCGCACGCGGTAGGACAGCCCCTTGTCCTTGACGCGCGCCTCCAGGGCGCTCCCGTCATCGTCCCACGTCAGCTCACCCACGGCCCCGGAGGCGGCCAGGCGCATGCCGTTCGCCCAGGTCGCAGGACCGACGAGGGCAATGATGTCGTCGTCCGACAGGGATGCGAGAGTGTCGCTCAGGGACAGATTTACCATCCTTTCAGTCTACGGCACCGCAACTAGCGCGGCGCCGTTAGCTGTCAAGCCCCTCCGCCATCCACTCACCTGCGCTCCACACGAGCAAAACAACGCGGCCGTCCTCGAGCGTGGCACGCACGTAGGCGCGGGCGCGCTCCCCCGCCCACCAGCGCCCTCCCACGGGCCAGGGACCCTCGATGGCACGGATCTGCGTGCGCTCACCGGGAGCCAGCAGGTCGGCGCGATGCGCGTGGCCGGACGTTCGTTCTCGCGTGCGGGTGGACCCCGCGAGGAGGTAGCCGGGGATCGCGCTCAGCGCCCCGCGCTGGTCGACGCACACGTCGGCGCCCGCCCCAGCCGCGGTCGTGAGGCGCACCGGCACGGGTTCGTCAAAGAGGGTGGCCGGCGGATCAGTGATGGCCCCCTCCCAGGCTCCCGCGCGCGAGCGCAGGGGCTCGCTCTCGCCCCATCTGGCCATGACGACGCGACTACGCGGGTCGTAGCCGCCCTGGACGCGCGGGACCAGGAGGGAGTGCGGGCCAGCCAGGCCCTGGATGCGCACAGCGCTGCGCGTCACGTCCCCCTGGCGGTGCCCGCGCCCCCACAGGGCCGAGGCCCCCTGGCCGGGATGCGGGTCGCAGGCAGTCAGGCGGATCGACCGGATCGCGCCGCTGGGGCCCTGGTCGTTCGACATCCACCCCGTCAGTGTCCAGCGCACGCGCAGCGCGATGTCGGCGGGAACCGACAGGTCGCATCCGCTCCACGTGCGGGCGCGTGCCCCTGCCCCCGTGTCCTCCACATCGATGCGCAGCGTGTGCGACACCAGGCCTGAGCGCGCGAGAAGACCCGCGATCTCCTCAGCCGCCAGGGCCACGGGCATCGTCACGGTCTCGACGCTCTCACCTCCGCTGTCGATGTCACGCTCTACCGAGATATCCGGCTGGGCGCGCCCGGCGGACGGCATCGCGACGTCGCCTCCCGAGGCCAGGGTCCACAGGCGTTCGCCGACGTCGCCGAAGCGCTCGAGGACGGGTCCGCGCCCAAGCGCCAGCAGGTCCGCACAGCTCGTGATGCCCAGGGTCGCCAGGAGTTCGACGGTGGCCTCAGCCCGCTGGCGCATGGACACCGGCACGCACCCCAGGGCGCGGGTCAGCCCGAGTGCCGCGAGGAAGTCGCGGGTGTCCTCGGCGGGTACGATCATGCCAGACCTGGCCGCCTCAACGCAGGCCAGTGGCCCGTCGGCGATCCCAACGAAGCACTCGACGCCCACGGCCGCCTCGACCGCCTCGACGAGTCGGGAGGCAGCCTCCTCCTCGCCACCGGCCCAGCGCGCGGGTCCGCGCGCCCGGCATCTGGCCAGGCCCGGGCGCAGACATTCAACACCGGCCGCGACCGTGTCGAAGGCGTCGATGACGGAGCTAAAGGCACGGGCTTCCCGGTCCCGATCGCGCGGCAGACACACCAGGTCCGGACACAGGTACGTTGCCTCCCGCACGCTCATGCCGGATCGCACCCCGCTGCGCCTGGCGGCGGCGCTGGCAAGCTCGACGCGATCCGCATGGACAACGGCGCCGTGCCCGCCCGGTGGTAGATCGACCACCAGGCAGTTGACGGGCCAGTCGGGCACCCACAGGGCCATGTAACGCACTTAGACCACCAGCTTCATCTGGCTGGACGCGTTCACGCTGCGCGAGAGCCCAGGCCAGGCGCGCAGCGTCACGAGGGTGCGCCCCAGAGATCGCGCTCGGGCCGACAGGGTGCGCTGCTCGGCCCGACTCAGAAGAGGCAGATCCAGGCACACGACGTCGCAGGCGTCCAGGAGCAGCGCGCACAGCTGTCCCACGTTCGCCCCCTCGCCCGGGTTGAGGACGAGCACGCGTTCCAGGTCCATGCCCTGTTTCTGCGCCCACTCCCACCCGATATGGCCCACTCCACACAGCCCGATCCACCCCTCAAGGGGGCAGGCGTCGATGAGGAGGCGGATCAGCTGCCCCCTTTCCGCGGGCCCCTGGAGCACCGGGGCACAAGCGCCCGGGGAACGCGACTCCTCGATGGCGACGCGCCCCCGCAAGCCGACCGAGTTTTCTGCGCGGCTCAGGGCCTGGCGAGCCTGCAGCAGGCGCACACGAGCGTCGGACATCTCTCCTCCTTCCCCAACACTTATAGAACATCTGTTCGATAGAAGGAGTGTAGAACCCCGCTCACACATCTGCGTCCCGAGCGCACGTTCCCCTTCTCATACGCGACAATGGAGGCACAAGAAAAGGAGCACACATGTCCATCGATACTCGCCCCCTGGCCCCCGTCCCCTTTGAGGGCATCGATATGCCCAGCTTCACCCTGACCTCGTCCACCCTCACCGACGGCGCGCCGATGCCAGAGTCGGCGACCGCGCGCGCAGGCTCACTCTCCCCCGACCTGGCCTGGGAGGGCTTCCCCGAGAACACGGCGAGCTTCTTGCTCACCTGCTTCGATCCGGACGCGCCGATCCCCTCGGGCTGGTGGCACTGGGCGGTCCTGGACATCCCGGCGTCGATGACTCACCTGGAAGCGGGAGCCGGAGCCTCCGACCTCATGCTCGACGGCCCGGCATTCCACCTGCGCGGCGACGCGGGCGAAGCGTCCTACTTTGGCGCCGCTCCGCCGGCCGGGGACCGCCCGCACCGCTACATCTTCACGGTGCACGCCCTGGACACGGACTCCCTGGGTCTGGACGACGACGCGACCCCGGCCATGGCCTCGTTCGTGGCGCTCAACCACACGATCGCGCGCGCGTCCCTGACCGTGACCCACCAGGCCTGAGGACATGCTGCACATCATTTTCTGGGAACCGGAGATCCCCGGGAACACGGGCGCGGCGATTCGCCTGTCGGCCTGCACGGGCTCAATGCTGCACCTGGTGGAGCCCCTGGGCTTCGACATGGACGACGCGAAGCTGCGCAGGGCGGGATTGGACTACCACGACCTCGCACACGTGCGCGTCCACAAGTCTTTGGACGAGGCTCTCGCACAGGTTCCGGGGCGCGTGTGGGCGCTGACGGGCCACGCGAGCACCATGTATTCCGACGTCTCCTACGAGGACGGGGATGGCCTACTCTTTGGGCGCGAGTCGGTGGGACTGTCCGAGGACGCCATGAATCACCCGCGCGTGGCGGGTCGCGTGCGCATCCAGATGGTGGAGGGGGTGCGCTCCCTCAACCTGGCAAACTCGGCGTCCATCGTCCTGTACGAGGCCTGGCGTCAGCTGGGCTTCCCCGGCGGCGTGTAGCCCCACCGCACACAGACGAACGAGGCCCGGGTCGGATTGCTCCGCCGGGCCTCGTATCGCGCGCTCACCTCGGGGACGAGGCCTGGGTCAGTTCGACTTCCACAGCGGGCTTTGACGCTCGACCTGTTCGGCGAGCGAGACGATCCTGCGTGGATTCGAGCGCCACATCCACACGACGCCGATGAGGGAGACGAGCAAAGGCAGGTAGTAGAAGTCGACGCCCATGCCAGTCCAGGCCGAGCGCGCCGAGTTGAGCTCCTCAAGGCCAAGCGAGGCGACCCACAGGACGATCGGGACGGCAATCGACAGACCGATCGTCACCCAGCCGACCTGGCGCATGCGCCTGCCGTTATGCGTCAGGGCGACGGCGGCAACGAGGTAGTCAACCCCGGCCAGGAGCGCAACGATCTGCGGCCCCCAGGGCTTGCCCTGCCCATGGAAGAGATCAACGATAGCCGTCACGAAAATCCAGGCCCCGAAGAGCCAAAACAGCGCAATAATAATGCGCCCTAGCCCAAGGGAGGGCGGGCGCCGATCACGCGCGCCACCGCCGTCATGAGTCGTGTCTTGTTCATGCACGCTCCGATCCTACCGACAGGTCTGTCGCGCTGCACCGCGTTTCATTTGTCAGTCGAACCACGGCAAGTCGTGTGGCCTGATACACCGTGATGGAACATCGAGCTTGGAGACAGCGTTGCACAAACGTGGGACAATAGGCCTATATGGACCGTGAGGCCCGTCATGCAAACAATCACCTGAGCGTCAAGCTCATCAACGAGGAGTTATCTACCTTGAGCGAATCGACCTACGACATCGTCATTCTGGGTGCGGGTTCCGGCGGCTACGCGACCGCCCTGCGCGCCGCGCAGCTGGGCATGACAGTCGCCCTCATCGACGGCGATAAGGTGGGCGGCACCTGCCTGCACCGCGGCTGCATCCCCACGAAGGCGTACCTGCACGCCGCCGAGACTGCCGAGGCCGTGCGCGAGTCCGCGAAGTTCGGCGTCAACTCCACCTTCAACGGCATCGACATGGCCCAGGTCGGCAAGTACCGCGACTCGGTCATCTCCGGCCTGTACAAGGGCCTGCAGGGGCTGCTCAAGTCCCGCAAGGTCGAGCTTATCTCCGGCTGGGGCCGCCTGGCCGACGCGAACACCGTCGAGGTGAACGGCCAGCGCATCACCGGCCGCAACATCGTCCTGGCGACCGGCTCCTACTCGCGTTCCATCCCCGGCCTGGACATTGGTGGCCGCATCATTTCCTCCGATCAGGCGCTGCAGATGGACTGGGTTCCCTCCTCTGCCGTGATCCTGGGTGGCGGCGTCATCGGTCTGGAGTTCGCGTCCGTGTGGCGCAGCTTCGGCGCCGAGGTCACGATCATCGAGGCGCTGCCCCACCTCGCCAACAACGAGGACGAGGCCATCTCCAAGCAGCTTGAGCGCGCCTACCGTAAGCGCGGCATCAAGTTCCACACGAACACACGCTTCGCCTCCGCGACGCAGTCCGAGCAGGGCGTGCACGTGGCCACCGAAGACGGCAAGACCTTCGATGCGGACGTCCTGCTGGTCGCGGTTGGCCGCGGCCCCGTCACCGAGGGCCTGGGTTACGAGCAGGTCGGCATCACGCTGGATCGCGGCTTCGTCATCACCAATGATCGCCTGCACACGGGCGTGGGCAACATCTACGCGGTCGGCGACATCGTCCCCGGCCTGCAGCTGGCGCACCGCGGCTTCATGCAGGGTATCTTCGTGGCCGAAGAGATTGCTGGCCTGAACCCGACCATGCAGGCTGACATCGACATCCCGCGCGTGACCTTCTGCGAGCCCGAAATTGCCTCGGTCGGCATGACGGAGAAGCAGGCCCGCGAAAAGTACGGCGATCAGGTGCGCACGGTCGAGTACAACCTCGCCGGCAACGGAAAGTCGTCTATCCTGGCAACGTCGGGTCTCATCAAGCTGGTCTCGGTTGAGGGCGGTCCGATCGTGGGCTTCCACGGCATCGGCGCGCGCATCGGTGAGCAGATTGGTGAGGGCGAGCTCATGGTGAACTGGGAGGCGTACCCCTCGGACGTCGCGTCCCTGATCCACGCGCACCCGAGCCAGAACGAGTCGCTCGGCGAGGCAGCTATGGCGCTGGCCGGCAAGCCCCTCCACGTCCACAACTGATACAGCTTTATTAGGAGAACACACATGGCAACGTCAGTGACCATGCCCGCTCTGGGCGAGTCCGTCACCGAGGGCACCGTTACGACGTGGCTCAAGCAGGTCGGCGATACCGTCGAGCTCGATGAGCCCATCGTTGAGGTGTCCACCGACAAGGTCGACTCCGAGG
>ERZ1674167.182-NODE-182-length-11425-cov-2.318294_pt1 | contig 11425 bp, 8 predicted proteins | sample MGYA00581301_ERZ1674167 | MGnify/ENA primary metagenome ERZ1674167 (study PRJEB41354, sample SAMEA4873301) | human saliva metagenome | biome: human-associated habitat [ENVO:00009003]; feature: mouth environment [ENVO:08000002]; material: saliva material...
GAGGGCCTGCGCGAAGCCGCCGGCGGCTGGGAATTCCACCCCTACATGGGGCATCGCCGACAGAAGCCGCAGACCTTCCGTTAGGGTTCGGAATCTTCTCGCCCGATCCCTCGAAGAGGCATTTCGCGCTACCGTGCGCATCCGAACAAACCCGAACGACCGCGTGAGAAGGGAAGAGATATGGCACAGCCCGCACTGAAGGGCGCTACCCCCGCGGTCGAGGGGGCCGGCGAACAGACCCCCCTGGAGCGGGCCATCGACCAGTACCTGGTGCATCTGCGGGTCGAGCGGGGTAGCAGCGAGAACACCATCGCCTCGTACGCGCGAGACTTGCGCCGCTACGCCGCGTACCTCTCCACCCTCGGGGTAATCGACCCCGAACGCATTACGACCGCGCAGGTGCGTTCATTTATGCGCGAGCTTGCCGCACCCACCGTGCCCATACCCGGCCTGGCCGCTCCAGCTAAAAAGCAGCCGGGGGAAGAGAACTCCGTGGATGCCGAGGAGGCCGCAGAATCCCTGGCCGTCCTCATCGCCGCCGAAGGGGGCCGCGGTACCGCGGCGGGGGAGCGGGAGAGCGGCGAGGGAAGCATCCCGTTGCCTCTAGGCCCTAACTCCATCGCCCGCACCATGGCGGCAGTCCGCGGAGCACACGCCTTCTGGGTCTCCGCGCTCATTGTGCCCACCGACCCGGCGGCACCGGTCACCCCGCCCAAGAACGTTAAACGCCTACCCAAAGCAGTCAGCGTAGAAGACATCCAGCGGCTACTCGCCGTACCCGACCGCGAAACCGCAACCGGGCTACGCAACCGAGCCATCCTCGAATTCCTCTACGCCACCGGCGCACGCGTGAGCGAAATGCTCAATGCCGATATCGACGACGTGCACTTCGAAGGGACTCTCACCGATGAAGACGGCAACCAGATCACTCTGCCCGGCTACGTTCGACTCTTCGGCAAAGGAAATAAAGAGCGACTCGTACCTATTGGTAGCTACGCCCAAAAAGCAATCCAAGACTACCTGGTGCGTGCCCGCCCCTCCCTCGTAGCGCACGGTAAAGGCACCGCCGCGCTCTTCGTCAACGGCCGAGGCAGCAGACTCGGACGCCAAGGCGCCTGGCTCATCCTCAAGGAAGCCGCCGAAGCCGCCGGGCTCAGCTCCGACTTCTCACCGCACTCCATGCGCCACAGCTTCGCAACGCACCTGCTGCAGGGCGGCGCCGATATTCGCGTGGTGCAAGAACTGCTCGGGCACGCCTCCATCGCCACCACTCAGGTGTACACCAAGGTCACGCCCGAGGGGCTCATGGAGGTGTACCGCATGGCACATCCGCGTGCCCACGAACGGGGATAAACCCCGTCAATCCGCGGAACAGCCGCTCTTGAGGTAACCTTATAGACAACGCTTAAACTTTAAAACTTCGAATTCATTGATGAAGGTGAACCATTGACTGAAGCTCAGGCTCAAGAACTCGGCCCCACCGGCCGACCCCTGCGCGTATACCCCGACCCGGCTCCGCTGAGCAGCCACGGTCCCGCCCGCATTATCTCTATGGTGAATCAGAAGGGCGGCGTGGGTAAGACCACCTCCACCATTAACCTGGGCGCGGCGCTGGCAGAATGCGGCCGTAAGGTGCTGCTGGTCGACTTCGACCCGCAGGGTGCTCTCTCCGCCGGTTTCGGCGCGAACCCGCACGAACTGGACCTGACCGTCTACAACGTCATGATGGACCGCAAAGTCGACATCAAGGACGTCATCCTGCCCACCGGCGTGGAGAACATCGACCTGCTGCCCGCCAACATTGACCTCTCCGCGGCTGAAGTTCAGCTGGTCAACGAAGTGGCTCGCGAGCAGGTTCTCGCCTCGGCGCTGCGCAAGGTCCGCGACGAATACGACGTCATCCTCATCGACTGCCAGCCCTCCCTGGGCCTGCTGACCGTCAACGCACTGACCGCCTCCGAAGGCGTCATTATTCCGCTGATTTGTGAGTTCTTCGCACTGCGCGCCGTCGCACTGCTGGTCGACTCCATCGAGAAGGTTCAGGACCGCCTGAACCCCGACCTCGAAATCTCCGGCGTACTTGCCACCATGTTCGATGCCCGCACCATCCACTCCAAGGAAGTTCTGGCACGCATCGTGGACGCATTCGGCGACAAGGTCTTCGACACCGTCATCAAGCGCACCGTGAAGTTCCCGGACGCATCGGTGTCCGCTGAGCCGATTCTCAGCTACGCCTCCAGCCACCCCGGCGCGGAAGCATACCGCCAGGTGGCACGCGAACTGATCTACAAGGGCGGCGCACGCTAAAGCCCCCACACCTATACGCCCTCTGCTGAGGTGACTCTCACCCTTGAGTCACACCGGCAGAGGGCGTATAATTGTGTGGATTCTAAAGACCCCGCACACTGCTTACGCCGAAAAAGTAGGCGAAGTAGCAGCCGCATCTGAGACGGCACCAACAAAGCCGGGGAGAATAAACCTAAGGAGAATAGGTCGTTTATGACCACGAACGTCGCTGCCGTGAGGGTACCGACACCGAACGCAGACACCGCCGCGAACGCCCGGACTGAGGGCCGCGGCCTGCAGAACCCGGAACGCGGTTTCACCCTCACCCTCAGTAATTTTGAGGGTCCCTTTGATCTTCTACTGACCCTGATTTCGCGCCGCAAACTCGACATTACCGAGGTGGCGCTCGCAGAGGTCACCGACGAGTTCCTCGCATACCTGCACGCCCTCTACGCTGAAGGCACCGAACGCGCACTCGACGAAGCCAGTGAATTTCTGGTCACCGCCGCAACCCTGCTGGAACTCAAAACCGCACGCCTGCTCCCGCAGCATCGTGAACCCCTCGAAGAGGACGTTGCACTGCTGGAGGCACGCGACCTGCTTTTCGCCCGTCTGCTGCAATACCGCGCCTACCGCGAAGTCGCCGATATTTTTGCCGAACGCTGGGCGCAAGAAGCGCAGCGTTTTCCCCGTGCGGTAGCCCTCGAAGAACGATTCGCCCAGGCGCTACCCGAGCTGGTCTTCACCGGAGGCGCCGAAGAGTTCGCCCGCATCGCCGCAGCAGCGCTGAGTCGAACCCCCAAAGAGCCCGAACCGGAACCCGAAGAAATCGTTGAAGAACTCAACGAGCACCTGCACGTTCCGCTAACCACCATCGCGGCTGAAGAACACTACATTTTGCACAGCCTGCTTGATACGGCGGCGCGGGAACTGAGCTTCGCCGAACTGGTTCAAGGATCCGGCGAACTAGAAATCGCGGTGGTTCGTTTTCTCGCCCTGCTTGAGCTCTACAAAGAAGGTGCCCTGCACGTGGAACAGGACGCACCGCTCGGAGCTATTCGGGTACGTGCGAGCGCGAGCGCGGCACAGTTCGTGATCCGTGAAGAAACTGCAGACACCGCAGGCACACAGGATGCGCACGAAACCAGCGAAGCACCTGAACCACCAGAATCACCCCAAGTGAACGAATCTGCGAACGAATCTGAAGCTAACACGGGATCGGTAGAGGAGGATTATGAGTAATCATGGCTCACGCTTTGACCGTGAATTCACCCCCGACGACCTTGCGATCGTGAACATGGGCTACTGGGATCCGAACGCAGACGAGGATTCGGAACAGGCTGACTCGGTGCCGGTAGAGGCGGTAGAGTCTGAAATCTCGAAGCCTGCTGAGGCGGACGCTGAGCCGGCTGAGCACGAGGTAGCGGCCGCTCCTCTGGATGAGGTGACCGAAGAAGCTGAGGAGGCTGAAGCCGCCGAAATGGTAGAGGACTCCGATGGTTCCGACATTTCCGACGGCTCCGAGGAATCGCAGGAAACTGCATCCCGCGAGTCGAAGGAACCGGCAGCGAAATCGGCAGCGAAATCGGCAAAGATTCCGGCGGGAGGCCCCTCCACCGCACCCAGCGTGGCGGTCGATGCCGAAGCCGAATTTTCCAAGGTCGAGGCAATCCCCGGTGGCGTCAAAAGCGCCATTGAAGCGATCCTCGCCGTTGCCGAAGCGCCCGTGAGCGTGCGTGAACTCTCCGCCGCTCTCATCGTCAGCGAACGCGCTGTTGAGCACGCGCTCGACCAGTTGTACCGCGAGTACAACGGCGAAGAAAGCGGCTACGGAGAAGACGAAAACCGGGTGGCGCCCGAACCGCGCGGATTCCAGCTGCGGAACATCGCAGGAGGCTGGAAGCTCTACGCCCGCGACGACTTCGCCCCCTGGGTGGCACGCTTCGTGACCCGCTCCAAGAGCGCGACCCTCAGCAAGCCCGCCTACGAGACGCTCGCTGTGATTGCCTACCAGCAGCCGGTGACCAGGGCGAGGGTAGCCTCCATTCGAGGCGTAAACGCGGACGCGGCAATCCGTCAGCTACTGCAACGGCAGCTGATTCGTGAGGCTGGTCGTGAATCCGGAAGCGGCGCGACCCTCTACGAAACCACGGAGCTGCTGCTGGCGAAGCTCGGGTTGAACTCCCTGGAGGAGCTACCGGCGCTCGCGCCCTTCCTGCCCGATGACACGGAAGCCGCAGTGCTTGCCGAGGGCAACGACTAAGACAACGAATCAATAAGACGAACGAACGTTCTGGAAAAGCCTGAAACGTTCGCACTATACGACAGAAAAGAGAAGAACACCATGGCATATGGAAACTCCTCCCGCGGCGGCCGCTCTGCATCCGGTCGCCCCCAGAACTCCCGCGGTGGCCGTCCCGGCGCTGCTCGTCCCGGTCAGGGCGGTAAGCCCGGCGCTAAGGGCGCCTCCGCACGCGGCGGTCGCCCCGGTGCACCGAAGAGCGGCGCAGGCAAGGGCGGCGCAAAGGGCTTCGGCGAGAAGAAGTTCGGTGACAAGAAGTTCGGCGCAGGCCGCGCAGGTTCCGGCCGAGGCCGCGGCACCGAACTGCCCAAGCGCGAACGCCGCGCACCGGGCCGCCCCTACCGCTCCGGCGAAGCCTTCGCAAACGAGCGCGGCGAATACCGCGTCAGCAACTACGCTGGTCCGCACCGCCCCCGCCGCCCCCGCAACGCCCCGGTAGACCACTACGAGTTCTACGACCACGACGGCGTGCGCCTGCAGAAGCTGCTGGCTCAGGCCGGTGTGGCGTCCCGCCGCGTTTGCGAAGAAATGATTACCGAAGGCCGCGTCACCGTTAACGGTGAAGTCGTGACCGAGCTGGGTGTGCGCGTGGACCCCTCCAAGGTGACCGTGCAGGTGGACGGCATGACCGTTCAGACCAACGACAAGCTCGTCTACATGGCATTCAACAAGCCCGCTGGCGTGGTCTCCACCATGGAAGACCCCGAAGGTCGCCCCTGCATCTCTGACTTCCTGCGTTCCTCCATGAGCGAGCGCGTGTTCCACGTGGGCCGCCTGGACGTCGAAACCGAGGGTCTGCTGCTGCTGACCAACGACGGTGAACTGGCGAACCGCCTCACCCACCCCTCCTACGAGGTGCCCAAGACCTACCTGGTGCAGGTTCCCGGCCCGATGGAGCCCGGCGTCGGCGCAGCCATGAAGAAGGGTATTCGCCTGGAAGACGGCGTGACCCGCGTTGACGAGTTCAAGCTGGTGGACTCCACCCCCGGCCACGTGCTCGTTGAAGTGACCATCCACTCCGGTAAGAACCGCATCGTGCGCCGCCTCTTCGACGCTGTCGGTTACCCGGTTGAGCGCCTGGTCCGCGTTGAGATGGGCCCGATCCGTATCGGTTCGCAGAAGCAGGGTACCGTCCGTAACCTCTCCAAGGTCGAGATCGGTCACCTGCTCGCTTCGGTGGACATGTAATAACGCTAAGGAGTTGTCATGAGCTCGCCCGCTGAGCTTTCCACATCTGAGCTGCCCATCGACTCAACGCTGACCGGGCCGGTACTCATTATCGGCTCGGGTCTGCTGGGTGCCTCCATTGGTTTGGGGTTGCGTGCGGCAGGATGCGAGGACGTGTACGTCCAAGATATTTCACCCACCGCCGAGGCTGTGGCGCAGGATATCGGTGCCGGTACAAGCTTCTCCGCCCTGTCGGAGCAGGAGCGCGCCGCCTTCGCCCCGCAGCTGGTGGTGGTGGCTGCGCCTCCGGATAGTGCCGGTGCCGTGTGCGCTCGCGCGTTGAACACCTATGCGCCTCGACCGGAGGCGGGCTACCCCGGCGCCGTGGTGACGGATGTTGCCTCGGTGAAGGTGCAGCCGCTGGCTGATGTGCTTGCTTCGGGTGCGGATGCGTCCCGTTACGTGGGTTCGCATCCGATGGCTGGGCGTGAGAAGTCGGGCCCGGTGGCTGCTCGCGGTGAGCTGTTCCAGGCGCGTCCGTGGATTATCTGCGAGCACGATTCGGTTCGCCCCGAGTGCGTGCGTCTGGTGCGTTCTGTGGCGGTGGAGCTGGGGGCGATTGTGACTTCTCTGAGCGTTGAGGAGCATGATCAGACGGTTGCCCTGATCTCTCATGTGCCGCAGGCGATGAGTTCGCTGTTGGCTTCGCGTCTGCAGGACACTCCGTTGTATGCGCTGTCCCTGGCGGGTCAGGGTTTGCGCGATACGGTGCGTATCGCAGCTTCGGACCCGACGCTGTGGGTGCAGATTTTTGCGGCGAACGCTGACCCGATTGTGCAGACCCTCTACGGGGTGCGTGATGACCTGAACCGCCTCATTGCGACGCTGGAGAACCCGACGGCATCCGGTGCTCGCCTGGATTTGGCGCAGCTGATGAGCGAAGGCAACGCGGGCGTGAGCCGTATTCCGGGTAAGCACGGTACTGCCCCCGCCGCGTTCGCAAAGATGACGGTTCTGGTGGACGACACCCCCGGCACGCTGGCTCGTTTGCTTGCCGAGATTGGTGAGCTGGGCGCTAACCTTGAGGATTTGCGTCTGGAGCACTCGACGGGTGCCCCGGTGGGTATGGCTGAAATCTCGGTCAATCCGTCTATTCATGAGGCGCTGGTCCGCGATTTGTCGGCTCGCGGTTGGCGTGTTGTGAAGTAGAGTTAAAGCTGTATTTTCCGGCATAAAGTTTGAGACGAATTTGAAGGAGTGCTGATGCACGAGAACCCTAAACTGACGATTGCTATTGACGGTCCCTCCGGTTCCGGTAAGTCGTCTGTGTCGAAGGAAGTTGCACGCCACTTTGGCCTGGCGTACCTGGACACCGGTGCAATGTACCGTGCCGCAACCTACCGTGTGCTGGAACTTGGCATTGACCTGAACGACGCTGAGGCGATCGCGAAGGCTGTCGAGGAGATGCCCCTGGTGTTCGGTACGAACATTAAGGAAGAAGAGATTCTGATGGGCTCGACCGATATCCGTGAGGAGATTCGTAGCGAGCGCATTTCTTCGGCCGTTTCTGCTGTGGCTTCGGTTCCGGCGGTTCGTGAGCACCTGATTGGCCTGCAGCGCTGGATGATTAACCACGCTATTAACGGCATGGTCGCTGAGGGTCGCGACATCACCACCGTGGTTGCTCCCGATGCTGATGCGCGCATCCTGCTGACTGCTTCTGAAGAGGTGCGCATGGCGCGCCGCGGCCTGGAGAACTCCGAGAAGTCCGGCGCTTCGGGTGACTTGAGCAAGCAGATCGCTGAGCGTGATGCGAAGGATTCGAAGGTCAATAACTTTATGGAAGCTGCCGAGGGTGTGACCCTGGTGGACAGCTCGGATCTTGATTTTAATGCGACGGTCTCTGCAGTGATTAACGCTGTGAATGACCAGTTGAAGGCGAAGCGCGCGGGCTAGGCCCCGCCGAAACGCTGGGGGAGTGGTGCATCCGCTCCCGAGAAGACGTTGAGCCGCGCTCGCGTGCTGACCTTTGGGTTGGGCGCGGGGGCGGGTAGAGAAAGGAATGCGCATGGCTGAGGACGCTATCCGCGACGATTACGAAGATAAGTACCTGGGCGGTGGCGAGGACGACGTTATCGAGCGCCTCGCTGAGATTGATGATGAGACCGCTGATCAGCGTGCTCAGGCTCTTCTTGAGGGTCTTGAGGACTACGACCTGGATGAAGAGGACCGCGCCCTGCTGGGTGCCTGGGGCTTCGACATTGAGGATGAGGAAGAGCAGCTTGCTGATCCGGTAGTGGCGATTGTTGGCCGCCCGAACGTGGGTAAGTCGACCATCATTAACCGTATTCTGGGCCGCCGTGAAGCGGTGGTTGAGGATAAGCCGGGTGTGACTCGTGACCGCGTGTCCTATAAGGCTGAGTGGCTGGGTAAGAGCTTCACCCTGGTTGATACCGGTGGTTGGGAGTCTGACGCTCGCGGTATTGATGCTCAGGTTGCTGAGCAGGCTGAGATCGCTGTGGAGCAGGCCGACGTTGTGGTCCTGGTGGTGGATGCCCGCGTGGGTGTGACCGCTTCAGACGAGCAGATTGTGCGTATGCTGCGCCGCGTGAAGAAGCCGATCATTCTGATTGCTAACAAGATTGACGACGCTCACCTGGAGCCGGAGATTTATAACCTCTGGTCGCTGGGTATGGGTCAGCCGTTCCCGGTGTCGGGTCTGCACGGTCGTGGCCTGGCGGATGCTCTGGACGAGATCCTTGAGGTCATGCCGGAGCACTCGCAGTTCGCTCAGCCGGAGGCGCTGGGTGGCCCGCGTCGTGTGGCTCTGGTGGGTCGCCCGAACGTGGGTAAGTCTTCGCTGCTGAACAAGCTGGCTGGTTCTGAGCGTGCCGTGGTGAACGACCTGGCTGGTACGACTCGTGACCCGATTGACGAGATTATTGAGCTGGGCGGCTACCCTTGGCGTTTTGTGGATACCGCGGGTATTCGCCGTCGCCAGCACATGGCTAAGGGCGCGGAGTTCTACTCTTCGCTGCGTACTCAGACTGCTCTGGAGCGTTCTGAAGTTGCCGTGGTGCTGCTGGATGTTTCCGAGCCGATCTCTGAGCAGGACGTGCGTATCGTGCAGACCGTGATTGATTCGGGTCGTGCGATGGTCCTGGCATTCAATAAATGGGATACCCTCGATGAGGATCGCCGCTACATGCTTGAGCGCGAGATTGAGCGCGACCTGGCCCACGTGCAGTGGGCGCCTCGCGTGAACATTTCGGCGAAGACCGGCTGGCACAAGGACAAGCTGGTGCCTGCCCTGGAGCACTCGCTGGAGTCGTGGGATTCGCGTATTCCGACCGGTCGCCTGAACGCGTTCCTGGGCGAGATTGTGGCTGCGCATCCGCACCCGCTGCGTGGCGGTAAGCAGCCGCGTATTCTCTTCGGTACTCAGGTGTCTTCGCGTCCGCCGAAGTTCGTGCTCTTTACTACCGGTTTCTTGGATCCGGGTTACCGCCGCTTCATTATGCGTCGTCTGCGTGAGACTTTTGATTTCACGGGTACTCCGATTGAGATTTCGATGCGTGTGCGTGAGCGCCGCTCCCTGGGTGAGCGTCAGAGCGCGAAGGCTAAGAAGGGTAAGGGCGGTCGCCGCTAGTAGCGGGGTGTCTGCTTGATGCCGTGTTGCTGGGCTGGCCCCCCACGCGCTGGATCCTGTGCAGAAAATCTGCAAAAAAAGATTTTTAAGATTTTTTCTAAAAATGGGGATTCTGGCTTGCGTGGGGGTTGAAAGCCCGGTATAGTTATTCGAGTGTTCAGGGGAAACCTTGAAAACAATATCGTGAATAACGAATCGGGTTGTGGCGCAGCTTGGTAGCGCACTTGACTGGGGGTCAAGGGGTCGCAGGTTCAAATCCTGTCAACCCGACAGATAAAGCTCCGGAAGGTTTTCCTTCCGGAGCTTTTTGTATGCCGTTTAGTGGTTTTTGTTTTGCTTGCTTGGATGGGGAAATACGGGAGTCGGTGCCAAATACACGGCTGGAAGCACTGAAGGGCGCTCTCTTCCTTGGGATGGCGGGGGAGGGGCCGGCATTGCACCTGTAAAGCGGTGGGTCTTTAGGTTAGTGTGCAATTATGAGCTTCGATCTAAATGTTGGAATATGCCCGATTTTGTGGGTGATGGGTGGTACATTGGGTACACAAGGAATCGCGTTTTAGCGGTCAGAAATTTTAGCTTTGGCACTGAATTTCCCTTGACAAATCAAGGAATATTTAGGTTTCTGTGACTAAAACACGACTTCATACACACTGAATTTCATAGCCGCAAAACCAACACGAACCCAAGTGAAGGCATATATCCCCAGAGGATAGCGCCCATAACGCATAAAACAGCTAGGTGCACGCACCTGCAACACACGGCACACACGCCGCCACAAGCGTCGCTGGGAAGGTTTTACGGCACAACTCGATCCCGCCCCCGTGGGCGTGGAAAGGAACGCAATAAACCATGTGGCAGCAAGTCTACGACCCGCTGAACTCGAGCGCGCTCTCCGCACTTGTAGCAGCAGTCCCGATTATTTTCTTCCTTCTGGGCCTCACCGTCCTGAAGCTCAGCGGTATTAAATCTGCCGTTATCTCCCTCGTTCTAGCTCTCCTCATCGGTTGCGCTATCTTCGGTATGCCCGTCACCGCAGGTGCAGGCTCCATCCTCTACGGTTTCCTCTCAGGCATGTGGCCCATCGGCTGGATCGTTCTCATGGCAGTGTGGCTCTACCGCATTTCCGTGCGTTCTGGCGGCTTTGAGATTGTTCGCTCCTCCATCTCCTCCATCTCTACCGACCAGCGCATCCAGATGCTGCTGATCGCGTTCTGCTTCGGCGGCTTCCTCGAAGGTGCTGCAGGCTTCGGTATCCCGATCGCTATCTGTGCTGCGTTGCTCGTGTCCCTGGGCTTCAACCCGCTCAAGGCCGCAATGTTCGCACTGATTGCTAACGTGAGCTCCGGCGCATACGGCGCTATCGGCATCCCCGTGACCACCGCTGCAATCCGCGGTGGCGTGGACTTGCACGCACTGTCCATCGAAATGGTCCTGGTTATCCAGATCATGGCAGCGCTCATCCCCGTACTGCTCGTTGCTATTCAGGATGGCATCCGCGGTATCCGCGAGGTCGGTCTGGTAGCTCTCATGGTTGGCCTGATCTACTCCGGCGGCCAGTCCGTTCTGCTCGCAGCCCTGGGTAACCCCGAGCTGGTCGACATCATCCCGCCGCTGCTGGCACTGGTCGCTCTGGCACTGGTTATGCAGAAGTGGCAGCCCAAGCACATCTTCCGTGAGCCCACCGCTCCCTCCCTGGAAGAAGTTCAGGCTCAGCAGAGCGTCAAGCACACCGGTAGTGAAATCCTCAAGGCATGGAGCCCCTTCGTCTACCTGTCCGTCGTGATTCTGCTCTGGTCCACCGCTCTGAAGCCCGTCTTCGCTGCTAAGGGCGCGCTCGGCTTCACCAACATTACGTTCTCCCTGCCCTGGCTGCACCAGAGCATCTCGCAGGCAGCACCGATTGTTGCAACTCCCAAGCCTATCGACGTGAACTACACCTGGAACATCGTGGGCGCATCCGGTACCGCAATTCTGGTGGCTACCATCATCACCATCCTGACCTCCAAGATTAGCTGGGGCGA
>ERZ1674167.192-NODE-192-length-10908-cov-2.907583_pt1 | contig 10908 bp, 6 predicted proteins | sample MGYA00581301_ERZ1674167 | MGnify/ENA primary metagenome ERZ1674167 (study PRJEB41354, sample SAMEA4873301) | human saliva metagenome | biome: human-associated habitat [ENVO:00009003]; feature: mouth environment [ENVO:08000002]; material: saliva material...
CGGTGGAGTCCTACCTGGACTACCACGGCGAGAAGATCGTGCGCCGCTTCGACGCTGGCTCCTACGTGACGTTGTGCCGCACGATGCTCTCTCACGACGTGGGCCGCGACCGCGGCGGCGTCGCGCAGGCCCTCAAGGCCGTCACCGCCCGCACCCTCGTCGTCGCCGTGGACTCGGACCGCTTGTTCTTCCCCGAGCAGGTCTGGCAGATGGCATCCGGCATCCCGGGTGCCTTCTACCGCGAGATCCACTCCGACCACGGTCACGACGGCTTCCTCATCGAGCACGACCAGCTCACCGCCCTGCTCAACGAGTTCCTCAACGAGCGCATCCCGTCGCGCGCATCCTCCTTCGCGTAGGCCCGCCGCCGCACCCCCACCTCTGCGCCCGCCCCGACCTCTCGCTCGATCGACGAGGCCGGGGCGGGCTCTCGCGTTATGCTGATCACATGAGCGTTACCAGCAATCCTTCACAGAGAGGCCCGGGCTCCCCCGACGCGACCGGCCTACCCGATTTTTCCGGGGTGGAGGCCCCGGCCTCGTCGAACGAACCGACGCCCGAGCGCGACGTCATGGCCCCCTGGGGCGAGGTCGGTCCGCCCGGCCCCAACTGGCGCACCGACATCCTGGGCGACGGGTACGAGTCGCGCACGATCGAGCTGATCGAGGACGCGGAGGGCCCCTGCGTGGCGACCCTTGTGCGCGCGACCCCGCCCACAAACGCCCGCATGACGATCCTGTACCTGCACGGGCGCAACGACTACTTCTTCCAGACGGAGATGGCCGACCACCTGCGAGAGGCCGGGGCCGCGTTCTACGCGCTGGACATGCGCAAGTACGGGCGCTCCCTGCGCCCCAACCAGACGATCGGCTACACGGACGACCTGTCCGTGTACGACGAGGAGATCGGCGAGGCCATCGAGATCATCCGCGAGGAGCGTGACGACGAGCCGATCGTCCTCATGGGCCACTCGACGGGCGGCCTGATCGCGACCCTGTGGGCGCACCGCCACCCGGGCGTCCTGGGCGGCCTCATCCTGAACTCGGGCTGGCTGGAGATGCAGTCGATGGCCACCTGGCGCGGGGCGATGGCTCCCGTCATCGGGCGCATCGCGGCGCGCAGCCCCATGTGGGAGGTGCCCTCGGGCGGGACCGGCCACTACGGTCGCTCGCTCGCGGGGCGCGCCTCCTCGGAGCTGGACATTCCCGAGGGGCTGTCGGCGCAGGACCCGTCGGTCGCCGGCTGGCCGATCATCCAGGAGTGGAAGCGCCCCGAGTCCTACCCGGTACCCGCTTCGTGGCTGGAGGCGATTATGGCCGGTCACGACACGGTCGAGAAGGACGTGCACCTGGACTGCCCGGTCCTGTCGATGGTGTCCACGTCGGCCTATGTCGAGGAGGAGTGGTGCGAGCGCGTCTTCACGTCCGACACCGTGTTGGACCCGGTCGTGATCGCGCAGCGCAGCCTGGGCTTGTCCGACCTGGTGACGATCGCTCGCTTCCCCGGCAAGCACGACCTGGTCCTGTCGGACGCGCCCGTGCGCGAGGCAGTGTACGCGACCATGCGCGGCTGGCTGGGCGCGTTCATCGGGTAGCACCCCGGGCGACGAGGCCGTGGCCGGGCACGCTCTCGTCGCGCGACACCTCGCGCCCCGGCGGCGGACGCGCGGCGCCCTCGTCGCGGATCGCGGCGCGGTCAGGCAGCAAGCGACGGACGTGGGCCGCATCGTTGCGTGAGACAGGGCGGCCCGGGATCGGTTGATCCCGGGCCGCCGCGTACTCTGTGGCGTGTCAGTGGCGCGCGATGCGGCGTTCGCGAGGCGCTTTCGCGTATTCACGGACGATCTCGCGGTTGACCTCGTCAAGGGCCTCGGCCAGCGTCGGGCCCAGGCGGTCGCCGATGCGCACGAGCGACCACACGTCGATGTGGCTCATGCCGCGCGCGGTCAGCATCGTGTCCAGGGACGGGTAGGTCAGGCCGGCGCCCGAGATCGCGCCGCTGGCGGCCAGCACCAGGTCGCTGGGCAAGCCCAGCTCGCCGCGAGCCACAAGGGGCGTATCCTCGCCGAGGATCTGGGCCAGCGTGCGCAGGCCATCCTCGTCGCGCCCGAGGACGGGCACGCCCTCTTCGCGGGCCGCAACAACCTCCGGGGATTCCTCTTCGCGATCCACGAACGAGGCCGTGGCCGCCTCTGTCGCTCCGCCATCGTTGAACTCGACGGCCTCGGAGTGGCTGCGGCGCGACGCGCGGCTGCCGAGGTGGGCGGGGCGCTCCCAGCGCTGCTCACCATCCACGTCGGCCTCCTCGTTGTCCAGCTCCTCGTTCATGTATACCGCGCGCTCCTCGGGATGGTCGTGCTCACAGTCGCCGATGTCATCACCGCTGTGCTCGCCCTCAGAGTCCTCGTTCTCCTCGGCGACGTGCTCGTCGCCGTCCTGGCCCTGCTCGTCGGAGCGCTCAGAGGCGTCGGCGTCCTCGTGATCCTCAGCCTCGTCGGCGCACTCGTCCTCGCGGCGCTCAGCCTCACCCTCGTGGTCCTCAGCCTCGCCGCGCTCGGCGTCGCTGTCGCACTCGGCACCAGCCTCACCCTCGTCGGCGCGCTCGGCGTCGTCGAAGTCAGCGTCGGCATCCTCAGCGTCGTCGGTTTCCTCCTCCACGAGCTCGTCGCTGGGCGCCTCGTCGTCGTCTGCGCCGCGCTCGTCTTCCAGCTCAGCCTCGGCGGATTCCTCAACCTGATCCTCCAGATCGGCACCGGCCTCGTCGGCCTGCTCCTCAGCGGCGTCCTGAGCCTGATCCTGGCCGTCGTCCTCGGACTTCCAGGGAGCGGGGGGCTCCTCGTCCACCGAGTAGTGGAACACGTCGCGCAGGTGCGGGGCGACCTTCGGGGTGGGGCGCGTCGTCGGCGTCTCCGACTCGGTCGCATTCTCCTCGTCGGTATCCGCCGAGGGCGGGTCGGGCGGAGCAGGAATGGCCGGTGCCTCGTCCTGCTCGGTCGCATCGGGGGTGGCCTCACACTCGGCGGACTCAGCCGAGGCCTCGACCGGGACGGAACCCGCGGTGATCGCGGGGGCGGCGGCGGAGGAACCGAGGAGCTGCGGGGCGTGGCCATACAGGCGCGGTCCGACCGCGTTCACGTCGAGGAAGAGGCGGCCGTTCGACATCTGGCGCAGGTTCATCAGGTGCACCTCGACGCCGGAGGTCGCCAGAATCGACAGGGCGGGACGCACCGACGGGTCGATTTCGCCAGCGACCATGATCAGGCGGGGGCCCGGGCCAACGGCAGGAGGCATCGAGTCGCGGAACTGCGCCCAGCCTGCGCGGAAACCCTCGGGGCCCGACGGGTACTCAGCCGCCAGATCCGACCAGGACAGCGACGCCACGACTGCCAGACGCGACAGTGACGTAATGAGGGTCTCGGAGTCCAGGAGCTTCAGGATCTCGACCGAGACGATTTGCCCCGTCACGTCCAGCGCCGTCAAGCGCGGCGTCTCCTCACCAACCTGTCCTGTCATGTCACGCCATGTCACCGGGAACAGCGGGCGCGACACAATCTGCAGGACCTGTTGGCAGATCGCGTCAACCAGGTCAGGACCCAGATCATGCGACACGGGGTACCCGAATTGAGCGGGTACGAGGTGTCCATCCTCGAACTCAAACAGGGCCATCGATCTATCCTTCACGTGTATGGGGCGCTCGTGGCCATTGTTTCATACGTTTCAAAAGAAAATCGGATGACACTTGGGCATTGCGATAGATACCACGTAATCATATGGCGCATTGTCAACACTCACCAGACGTAGGCCCCCATGGCCCACGTCAACAACGACACCCCCACCTCTCACGATGTCGCCACCATCATCGTCGGCGGCAAGCAAACGACAGACACGGAGTGGGCCACACTCAAGGCAGCCCGCTCCCAGCGACGAGGCCCGCACTGACACGTGTCGAATAACTACTTGAGATTCGCCCCATAGCAGTACCCCAATCGTGTAGGATGTGATTCCATGCGCGCAAATCGGACGAGGAAGCATATTCCATCCGGTTAAACCAGGGCGCAACATGCAGTACACGACAGGCAAGGCGGGTAACAATGAGCAGAAGATCCCTGCGCCTCATTGAATACTCGGCGCCAGAACCCAGGGTTCCAGCGTCCGATGAGACGCGCGACGAACTGTCCCCCTACTGCGTGAACAATAAGACAATGCCTCGCCGCTACCCCAATATTTCGCGCCCGGTCAGCCCACATATGCCGCCAGTTGAACGAATGCCCGTTCCGGTGACCCCTTTCCCCAAGTTTTTCACCGACGATCCCGAGCCCGCCTGAGGCCACATCGTGGGCGGCCGAGGCTTTGTCGGTACTTAACAAACCCCATTGTGAGCCAGGCGCACCCGCCGACCACGGCCTCGTCCCCGGTCGCGACTATCCGCACAGCGGGAAGACCCGCCCCGCGCGGCCAGGGCGTGACACACTGGGAATATGAGCGACAGCTTCCTGTCTGACCTGCGCGCACTCATCGACGTCGACTCCTCGAGCGGCACGCGCGCGCGCTACTCCTCCGACGCCGGCCTCACGCGCATCCCGCCCCTGGCCGTCGCCTTCCCGCGCACGCCCGAGCAGGCCCTCGCGGCCTTCGACCTCGCCCGCGCACACGGCGTCCCCCTCACCGCCCGAGGAGGCGGCACCTCGTGCGCGTCCAACGCGATCGGCCCCGGCCTCGTCCTCGATTTCTCGCGCCACATGAACCGGGTCCTCTCCATCGACCCCGAGGCACGCACCGCCACCGTCGAACCCGGCTGCGTCGGCTCCACCCTCCAGGCCGCCGCCGCTAAGCACGGCCTGCGCTTCGGCCCCGACCCCTCCTCCCAGAACCGCGCGACGATCGCCGGCATGGTCGCCAACAACGCGTGCGGCCCGCACGCAACCGCCTGGGGGCGCACCTCCGACAACATCGTCTCCCTGGACTGCGTGGACGGACAGGGGCGCCGCTTCACGGCCACGACCTCGCACGATTCGGAGCTGAACGACGTTCCGGGGCTCGCGTCCCTCATCGACTCCAACCTGGCGCCCATCCGCACGCAGCTCGGCCGCTTCAAGCGCCAGGTCTCCGGCTACTCCCTCGAACACCTCACCCCAGAGGGCGGGCGCAACCTCGCCGCCATGCTCGCGGGCAGCGAGGGCACCCTCGTCCTCATCCTGTCGATCACCGTGCGCCTCGTGCCCCTGCCCGACGCTCCCGTGCTCGCCGCCCTCGGCTACCGCTCCATGATCGAGGCCGCCGACGACGTGCCCGCGCTGCTCGCCCACTCCCCCCTCGCCGTGGAAGGCATGGACCGCCGCCTCGTCGACGTCGTGCGCGCCCACAAGGGCCCGGGCGCAGTCCCCACCCTCCCCGAGGGCGAAGGCTGGCTCCTCGTCGAAGTCGGCGCCCCCGGCGAAGACGTCACTGCCTCCCTGGAGCGCGCCCGCGCCCTGTGCACCGACTCGGCCGCCATCGACACGGTCGTGTACCCGCCGGGGGACCAGGCCTCGGCCCTGTGGAGGATCCGCGCCGACGGTGCGGGCCTGGGCGGGCGCACCCCTCCGGACGGCATGGGCGGCGGCGACCAGCAGGCCTGGCCCGGCTTCGAGGATGCGGCCGTCCCGCCCGAGAACCTCGGCGCGTACCTGCGCGACTTCACCGCCCTCATGGAGGAGTTCGACATCGACGGGCTCCTGTACGGGCACTTCGGCGACGGCTGCGTGCACGTGCGCCTCGCCATGCCGCTCGAGACCCCGGAAGGCGTCGCTCACTCGCGCGCGTTCCTCCAGTCCGCGGCCCGCATCTGCGCCGCCCACGGCGGCTCCGTCTCCGGCGAGCACGGCGACGGGCGCGCCCGCGGCGAGCTCCTGCGCTTCATGTACTCCCCCGACATGCTCGACCTGTTCGCGCGCGTCAAGCACGTTTTCGACCCGGCTAACCTCCTCAACCCCGGGGTGCTCGCCGCCCCCATGGACGAGGCCACGGCTGCCTCCCGCGCCCGGGCGCGGACTCGTGCGGCGCGGGCTCTTGCCGCGCAAGATGGTGGCGGAGCCGGTTCCAGCGGCAGCTTCGGCGCTGGTTCCGTTCTCGGGGCCGACGCTGCGGGCCCGGCCCTGGGCAGAGGCGCTGCCGATATGCCGACGTCCCTGCGCGCTGATGGTTCCGCGGGTTCCGCTCGCGTATCTGACGATGCGGCCGCCGCCGGCTCCTCGCGCCCATCCGACGTGTCCGGCCCGCTCGCCGTTGCTGGCGGCCAGCTCGAACTCCAACCGGGCGTCGATCCGTTGGATCTCAATCTGCGCCGCGTTGCTGCGCGTCCCATGCCCGCCGACGGTGGCTTCGCCTTCGGCCACGACGGCGGCGACTTCACGGCCGCCGTCCACCGCTGCACGGGCGTCGGCAAATGCCGCGCCGGAGTGTCCGGGACCTTCATGTGCCCCTCCTACCTGGCCACGCGCGAGGAGAAGGACGTGACCCGAGGGCGCGCCCGCATCCTCCAGGAGGCCGCGAACTCGCAGCTCATCAAGGCGATCGACTCCCCCGAGGTCCTCGAGGCCCTCGACCTGTGCCTCGCCTGCAAGGCCTGCTCGGCCGACTGCCCCGCCGGCGTCGACATGGCCCGCTACCGCTCCGAAGCGCTGTTCCGCACCTACCGGGGACGCATGCGCCCCCTCAGCCACTACACGCTCGGCTGGCTGCCGCGCCTGACCCGCATCACCGCGCGCGTGCCCGGCCTGGCCGCCGTCGCAAACGCCGTCATGTCGGTGGGCCCCCTGCGCTCGCTCGCCTTCCGCATCATCGGCCTTGATCCTCGCCGAGGCATGCCCGCCCTCCAGTCGGGCACCTTCACCGCGTGGGCTCGCAAGCGGTCGCTGCTGGCGGGTTCTGTCCCAACTGTCACGCCTGACGATGCCGTATCTTCCGGCGCTCCGACTTCCGATACTGCACCTTCCGATGCCGCGACCGGTGCCCGCGAGCGCGGCGGCGCCCAGGCCTCGTCTAACTCTGCCCACGAGCGAGACGGGGCCACTGCCTCGTCGATGACCGGCTCCCCGATCCTGAGCGGGCCACGCGACCCCAGCGGGCGGCCGTACGCGCTCGTGTGGGCGGACTCGTTTAGCCAGACCCTGGACGACACGGGGGCGCGCGCGGTCGTCGACGTGCTTGAGGCGAACGGTTTCGCGCCGATCGTCGCGCCGGACGCGTGCTGCGGCCTGACGTGGATTACGACGGGTCAGCTGAGCGGGGCGAAGAAGCACTTGGCGTCGTTGCTGGGCGTTCTTGCGCCTTTTGCGGCGTCGGGGATCCCGATCGTCGGCGTCGAACCGTCGTGCACGGCGGTACTGCGCGACGACCTGCTGGACCTGCTGCCCGACGACCCGCGCTCTCTGCTCGTGTCGGGTGCGACGCGCACCCTCGCCGAGGTGCTGTCGGCCCTGCCCGCCTCCGCGCGGCGCCTGCCGAGCCTGGAGGGCATCGAGATCGTCGCGCAGCCGCACTGCCACCACTACTCCGTCATGGGGTGGGACGTGGACCAGGCGCTGCTCGAGTCGCTGGGGGCGCGCGTGACCCGGCTCGAAGGCTGCTGCGGCCTGGCCGGAAACTTCGGCATGGAGGCGGGCCACTACGACCTGTCTGTGGCCGTCGCGTCGCATTCTCTGCTGCCCTCCCTGTCGGCGAAGCCGGATGCCGTGTACCTGGCGGATGGCTTCTCGTGCCGCACCCAGGCCGCGCAGCTGGCGGGCCGCGGGGGCGTCCACCTGGCGACGCTGCTTGCGGGGAAGTAGGGGCGGATTATCGGGAAGTGAGTGCGCCATAGCCACGACTTCTGCTCGCTACTACTAGCAATTGCTTCACATGCGCCCTGTCCCCAAGTAGCAATGCACTGTTTTGAGGAGCATTGCACTAGATAGGGAGGCATTGCACTACCTACTATCCAGTGCAATGCTCTGCTATCTAGTGCACTGCTACAGCAACCAGCGCAATAACTACCGACTGCGCGTATGAAAACGCCGACTCGGGCCATCACACGCTTCAGTCGGCAACGCCCACAGTGCCTCGGCATGCTCAGGGATAGCAATTTGATGCGGCCGGAGGAGCTTGATCGCCCACGCACGTAACGCGGCGAAATCTTCATAGTCCCTCCAAGAGACCCGGTATATCGTCCACCCGGCACTACGCAGATCATTTTCTCGCTGGATCCAGTCACGCTTCGCTCGCGCGAACTCAGCATCATCCTTGCCCAGTTTTCCAATGCCATCGAACTCGAAGATGATCATGAGTCCCGGAATCGCGATATCCGCAAAGTAGCGGTGCCCGTTGACGACGATCTCGAACTGGGTCACGACCTCGAAGGCACTCACCGACTTGAGAACCCACAGCAGTGCAGCCTCGGCAGGGTTGTCGCAGCCCGGGTCAGCTGCGTCTATGATTCTCTCCGCTCGCTTGTAAGGAATGCAGGTAGCCGCCCGTCGCCGTTCTATCAGACGTACCTTCATCGTATCTTTGGTCATTTCTGCCAGGCATCTGGCTTCATCTTGAGCAAACTTCGAGAAGCCTGACTCGTGACGCAACACCATGCAGGCTGCGACAAAAGCACTCAAAGCTTCTGAATAACACGCCATACGCACAACCGCGTCGATAACAGATTCGCATCGGAGCCCATCGATGATTTCCAATGCGTTTTCTGATGGTCGACTGGTGGTCGCGTAGACATAGACCGGCGGAACGGTAGCTACCATCGTTCTAACAGGAGGCAATCGGCGCTTTCCATGTCGTACACCGAACCACGCCACAACATCCGGATTGGCCTCCCACAATGGAATTGAACGCGCAACGAGGGCACTATTACCGACGAAAACAGCCTGCCGCTTCGCTCCGACACATACTGCAAGGAGCCTGGCTTGGGCTACTGTCGCCCATGAATCCCAGATAGTCGTGAACGCATCAGGACTATCAACACGGACGTAGCAACCTTTCCGAATCCACACACACGCATCGGCACGTGGTTGCTGAACGGTACCCTCAGACTGTGAGGGCGATGTCAGGACCGTCATCGATCGAATACTCATACATTGATGATCCTCATGCGAGCCGCACTCGTCACCCGCACAACCGACACCTGTGGATAACTCGCACCATAACGAAGCCTGTGGATAATCCCTGTTCGATACTCTCATCGGGGCTACCCCAAGCCGCGCCCCATGTCAGTTCAGCCTTAGGCAGCGATGCACCACATAGGGAGGCATTGTACTATTTCGGGAAGCATTGCACTAGCTACTATCCAGTGCAATGCCGTGCTATCTAGTGCATTGCTTACTCTTCTAGCGCAATGCTCGTTCACCGCGCCGCACGCACCAGGCCCACTACCTTCGCCGAGGCCGGGGCGCCCATCGCGCGGGCCCAGCGGGCCGCGACGTCCGAAACATCGATGGACGGATCGACGAGCAGCGCGGTGGACAGCGCCTCCGCCAACACACCCGACGAGGCCACGACACTAACCTGCCGAACGCCCGAACGCGCGGGGTAACCCGTACGCGGGTCGATGATGTGATGGTCGAAAATTCGACCGCCGCCACCGGGTGTTTCGCGCGATGTTTCACGCGCGCGCAGATCGGCAGCACGCTCCGCCGCACGCTCCGCCACACGCTCCGACACAGGCCCCGCACAAAGCGCACGAGCATCCCCCAGCGGCCCCAGGTTGTCCCCGGACGTCGACAGGGACGCCATGCCGTCCGCAGGCAGTTCCACGACGCCGGCAATCGCCGTGGGCGCGCCGTGAGGATCACGCAGGCCTGCGCGCCACGGCGAACCGTCGGCGCGAGTACCACTCACAGACACCGACGACGTCCCCACTGACACCAAGACGCCGCGCGCTCCCATGGACACCGCCAGGTCGCGGCATGCATCAGCGGTGTCCCCCTTCGCAATGCCGCCCAGGTCGAGGCGCGGGCTGGGAACATCCACGCCACCCGCGGACTCACCGGGGTCCCCCATCGCCCACCGCCGCTCGCCAACGCGCGACAGCAAGCCCCACGCTGAGGCACGCAACGCCGCCTCCACAACGCGCTCAGAAGGCGCGGGCGGCAAGGGCACACCCGCGACGTACGCGGCCCGCATCGCCCTGACGTCCCATGCGGCAACGAGCGGCCCGATCATCGGGTTGAATGCCCCGCCGGTCGCCTCCGCGAGTGCCAGCGCGCCACGCAGCAACCGGTCGGTGTCCTCGCTCACAACGAGGCCGGCGCTGGCCTCCGCGGATTCAGCCACGTGACGGGAAACACCCTCACCGCCCCCAGCCGAAGCGACAGCGGCATTGAGCCGCGACACCTCGGAAGAAACCCGGAAGACACTCCACAGGTCCTCGTGGCGCGCCACGACCTCGACAATGGCGTTGACGATAGCCATGCCGTTCCCGCCCCAGCCGATCAGGTCAACGCGCGTACCCATGGCTGGAAAGGAGGAGCGCCACATCGGCGAAACCGCGGCTTCGGCTGTCGCTCCTGAGGAAGCACCAGCCACGCCCGATTCACCAGCAGGACCGGCAGCAGCGCCGACAGCAACACCGGCCGCCGCATCGGTCCCGCCCGCAAGCCCAGCGGCGTTCGCGCACGAGCCCTCACCGACACTGACGGGCGTCGCCGAACGCGCTGAACCCGACGGACCGGCCACGGCCTCGTCACCGCCCGAGCGCCCCCTGGCCTCAGCCGTCGGAGTCCCCGGTCTCGGCGTCCTTCGTGGAGTCGTTCAGGCCGGGGATCTCGATGTCGTCGGCGCCGTCGGGGGAGACGCCCTGGGCGGCGGCGATGGCGCGGATGGCGGCCTGGATGAACTGCTGGTGGGCGACGGTCGCGCCGGTGATGACGTCGACCTTGGCGGGGTCGCCGAC
>ERZ1674167.193-NODE-193-length-10833-cov-3.547226_pt1 | contig 10833 bp, 3 predicted proteins | sample MGYA00581301_ERZ1674167 | MGnify/ENA primary metagenome ERZ1674167 (study PRJEB41354, sample SAMEA4873301) | human saliva metagenome | biome: human-associated habitat [ENVO:00009003]; feature: mouth environment [ENVO:08000002]; material: saliva material...
CACGCGGACGAGGGGCCGATCGCCCTCGCGCTGATCGCCCGCGCCGTGCCCGTGAGCACCGTCTTCGACATCGACGGCGTCGCCGCCGCCCAGGAGGAGATCGTGCCCGTTCACGGCAAGTCCTCCCTGTCCCCGCAGACCCGCCCGGGCGCCGACCTCTCCCGCGAGGCCGGCCAGCGCGGCGGCTCCACTGGCTTCGGCGGCCTCGGCTCGGCGCTAGGGTCCCGCTGATGCGCGCCGTTATTCAGCGCGCCACCTCCGGCGAAGTCCGCGTTGAGGGCCGCGTCGTCGGCCGCCTCGTCTTCGATCCTGTCGACGAGGCCAGGGCTGGCTGTTCGGGGCCTGCCTCGTCGGGCGGCGTCGTGACCACTCCCGGTGGGCAGAACCCAGCCACTCCGTCGGGGGAGGGGATGTGCGAGGCGCGCCAAGGCCTCGTCGTCCTCCTGGGTGTTCAGCGCGGCGACGGACCGGCCCAGGTGGCGACCGTCGCGCGCAAGATTGCGGAGCTGCGCATCCTCGACGAGGAACGATCCGCGCTCGACGTGGGCGCGCCGGTCCTCGTGATTTCGCAGTTCACGCTGTACGGGGATACGCGCAAGGGGCGGCGGCCGTCATGGGCGCATGCCGCTCCCGGCGAGGAGGCCGAGCCCCTCGTCGAGGCCGTCGTGGCCGACCTGCGTTCGCGCGGCCTGCACGTGGAGACCGGCCAATTCGGCGCGATGATGGAGGTTTCGCTGGTCAACGACGGGCCGTTCACGGTCCTCGTCGAGGCATAGTTCCCCCACAACGTCGCACGTAATTTCCCTGTCAACCTTTCAAGGTTTGAAATACAGTCGTTGCAATTCCAACGTTTGTGGCGCCAGTCGAAAACTGACCAAGGGAAATTACGTGCGACTTTTGGGTGAAGCTCCCAGAGGCGCCAGCCGATAGTTCGCGCCCCGGCCTCGTCCTGGTGTCTCGCGTGCTGGTGAGCTGCCCTCTGTTGCGTGTGGCAACGGGTGTGGTTTCTCAAAAATCTCGCACGTAATTTCCATGTCAACCTTTCAAGTTTTGAAATACAGTCGTTGCAATTCCAACGTTTGTGAGGCTAATCGAAAACTGACCAAGGGAAATTACGTGCGACTTTTGGGTGAAGCTCCCAGAGATACCTGTCGAAAGTTCGTGCCGTGCTCCCGCCCCCGGTCCCGGCGCCTCGCGTACTGGTGAACCGCCCTCTGTTGCGTGTGGCAACGGGTGTGGTTTCCCAAAAATCTCGCACGTAATTTCCATGTCAACCTTTCAGGTTTTGAAATACAGTCGTTGCAATTCCAACGTTTGCGAGGCTAATCGAAAACTGACCAAGGGAAATTACGTGCGACTTTTGGGTGAAGCTCCCAGAGATACCTGTCGACAGTTCGTGCTGTGCTCCGGCCCCGCGCCCCCCGGCCGCGCGCGCCGCCCTGCGCCGAGGGCGAAAGTGCGCGCGCGGGTCCGCGTCGACCCGTAGGCTGTAACTAGTCAACTGGGACGGGTGTACGCCGAGCTCGGCGGGGCAGCTGCCCCTGAAACAAGGAGAGACATGTTCGAACGCTTTACCGACCGTGCGCGTCGCGTCGTCGTGCTTGCGCAGGACGAGGCCCGCGGTCTTAAGCACAACTACATCGGCACGGAGCACCTGCTGCTCGGCCTGATCTCTGAGGGCGAGGGCGTGGCCGCGAAGGCTCTGGAGACGATGGGTGTCAAGGGCGAGGCCGTGCGCGCCTCGGTCATTGAGATCATCGGCGAGGGCGAAAAGCCCGTCGAGGGCCACATTCCTTTCACGCCACGCGCCAAGCGCGTCTTCGAGCTGAGCCTGCGCGAGGCCCTGCAGCTCGGCCACAACTACATCGGCACCGAGCACCTGCTGCTTGGCCTCCTCAAGGAGGGCGAGGGCGTGGCCGCCCAGGTGCTCACGAAGCAGGGTGCTGACCTGGCGCAGGTGCGTCAGACCGTCATCCAGATGCTCAGCGGCTACCAGCGTGGCGACGACGAGGGCCGCGAGTCGGTGGGCGCGGGCGTTGGTGGCTCGGGCGGTCCCGAGCGTTCCAACTCTGCCATCCTCGAGCAGTTCGGCCGCAACCTGACCCAGGCCGCGCGCGAGAACAAGCTGGACCCCGTCATCGGCCGCCGCGTCGAGATGGAGCGCGTCATGCAGGTCCTGTCGCGCCGCACGAAGAATAACCCGGTCCTGATTGGCGAGCCCGGCGTTGGTAAGACCGCGGTCGTGGAGGGCCTTGCCCAGGCGATCGTGCACGGCGACGTGCCCGAAACAATCAAGGACAAGCAGATCTACAGCCTCGACATGGGGTCGCTGGTCGCTGGCTCGCGCTACCGCGGCGACTTCGAGGAGCGCCTGAAGAAGGTCCTCAAGGAGATCCGTACGCGCGGCGACATTATCCTGTTCATCGACGAGATTCACACCCTCGTGGGTGCGGGCGCCGCGGAGGGTTCGATCGACGCCGCTCAGATGCTCAAGCCGATGCTGGCGCGCGGCGAGCTCCAGACGATCGGCGCCACCACGAACGACGAGTACCGCAAGTACATCGAGAAGGATGCGGCCCTGGAGCGCCGCTTCCAGCCGGTGAAGGTCGAGGAGCCCAGCGTCGATGAGACGGTGGAGATCCTCAAGGGCCTGCGCGACCGTTATGAGGCGCACCACCGCGTCATCATCACGGACGACGCGATCCAGGCGGCCGCCGAGCTGGCCGACCGCTACATCTCGGATCGTTTCCTCCCCGACAAGGCGATCGACCTGGTCGACGAGGCCGGTGCGCGCCTGCGCATCCGCCGCATGACCGCGCCGCCGGAGCTGCGCGAGCTGGACGAGAAGATCGCCGAGGTGCGCCGCAACAAGGAGGCGGCCATCGACGATCAGGACTTCGAGAAGGCCGCGTCGCTGCGTGACGAGGAGTCGAAGCTGGCTGAGCAGCGCAAGGCGAAGGAAGAGGCCTGGAAGGGCGGCGAGTCCGACGAGATCGCCGAGGTCGGGGATCAGGAGATCGCCGAGGTCCTGGCCATGTCGACCGGTATCCCGGTCGTGCGCCTCACCCAGACGGAGACCGCGAAGCTGCTCAAGATGGAAGACGAGCTGCACAAGCGCGTTATCGGCCAGGACGAGGCCGTCAAGGCTCTCGCCCAGTCGATCCGTCGTACGCGCTCCGGTCTGAAGGATCCGAACCGTCCCGGTGGCTCGTTCATCTTCGCCGGCCCGACCGGTGTGGGTAAGACCGAGCTGGCCAAGGCCCTCGCCGAGTTCCTCTTCGGCGACGAGGACGCCCTCATCCAGCTGGATATGTCCGAGTTCTCGGAGAAGCACACGGCCTCGCGCCTCTTCGGTGCTCCTCCCGGCTACGTCGGCTACGACGAGGGTGGCCAGCTCACGGAGAAGGTCCGTCGCAAGCCGTTCTCGGTCGTCCTCTTCGACGAGGTCGAGAAGGCTCACCCGGACATCTTCAACTCGCTGCTCCAGATCCTGGAGGAGGGTCGCCTGACGGACTCGCAGGGTCGCAAGGTGGACTTCAAGAACACCGTCATCATCATGACGACGAACCTGGGTACCCGCGACATCAACAAGGGTGTCCTCACGGGCTTCCAGACCGCGGACAACTCGACGCACGACTACGGCCGTATGAAGTCGAAGGTTGCGGAGGAGCTCAAGCAGCACTTCCGCCCGGAGTTCCTCAACCGTGTCGACGACACGATCGTGTTCCCGCCGCTGACCAAGCCTGAGATTGCGCGCATCGTCGACCTGATGATTGCGAAGCTGGCTAAGCGTATGGAGGCGCAGGATATGCGCCTGCAGCTGACGGACGCGGCCCGCGAGCTGCTCGCGGACGTGGGCTTCGATCCGGTTCTGGGTGCGCGCCCGCTGCGTCGCGCGATCCAGCGTGAGATCGAGGATGCGCTGTCCGAACGGATCCTTTTCGGAGAACTGCAACCCGGTCAGGTTGTCACCGTTGGTGTCGCTGGAGAGGGTAAGGAACGCACGTTCACCTTCAATGGAGAGTGATTTACTCGCCAATTGTCGAGGGATGACAAACCCTCGGCTGTGAGAGAGCGGCCCGTCGCACAACGACGGGCCGCTCTCTAGTTGTCAAGTAACGCTCACTCTGATAGATTCTCATTAACTATGGACGCCTTGCGAAGTCGTGTCACACTATTTGCGAGGCATTGTCGATTGATCGAGAGAGGGTCTATGAACACTCGTGCGCGCCGAAAGCTGACCAGCGCGAGACGACGCCTGCCGGCGCTCGTCCTCGTGCTTGTCGTCGTTGCGCTCTGTGTCGCGGGTGTCATCTATAAGGGTGCCGAAGTCACGCAGGTGAACGTCAACGATGGCGGAATTTGGGTGACAAATAAGTCCAAACAGCTCGTTGGGCACCTGGACTACGAGGCGCGCATCCTTGACGGCGCGCTGCGCACCGAGGCTACCAACTTCGACGTCGGGCAGGCCGCCGAAACCGTCACTGTGTCCGATCTAACCTCGCTTACTGTTGCCCCGGTCAATGTTACTCAGGTCGCTCTGGGATCCCCCACGGCGCTGCCCAGTGGCTCGGTTGCGATGCAGGGCGGAGACGTCCTCGGTGTCCTGAATGCGGCGGATGGCACACTGTGGACCACCTCCGCGCTTAGCCCGAGCCCGACGAACCTATCTGACAATGCCGCCGTGGCCTCGAACATGGGCGCGAGTGCGTTTGTCACCGGCATGGACGGGACGGTCTACGCGCTGTCCGGATCCGGTTCCCTAACGACTGTTAAGCGACAGGGTGCCGTCGATCAAGCGAAGACCTCACGGATCGACGGCATCCCCGAGGGTGCCCAGCTGTCCTTGACGGTTGTCGGCGACCAGGTCGTCGCCCTCGACTCCTCCTCCAACACCCTCTTCCTGCCCGGCGGCAGGACGCTCAACCTCAGCGCCGCAGGCGTGGAGGAGGGCGGCGTCCTCCAGCAGGCCGGTCCCAAGGCCGATTCCGTGCTCCTGGCCACGGCCTCGTCCCTCGTGAAGGTTCCCCTGAAGGGCTCCGCCCCCACGATCACCCCCGCGGCCGAGGGCGCCCCCAGCGGTACGCCCGCCCAGCCCGTGCGTCACGAGGGCTGCTCCTACGGCGCGTGGATGGGCTCGGGCGCGTACGTGCGCTCGTGCGACGACCCCGCCAACAACAAGCAGATGGTCGTTGACACGCTGACGAGCGCCCGCGAGGTCGTCTTCCGCACGAACCGCAAGGCCATCGTCCTCAACGACGTCGCCCAGGGCAGCGTGTGGCTGCCCGACGCGAACATGGTCCTCATGGACAACTGGGAAGAGGTCGAGAACCAGCTCGAGCAGTCCGAGGATGAGAAGGACAACCCCGAGCTCACCAACGAAATCGCCGACCCCGAGCAGCGCGAGGAGAACACGCCGCCCGAGGCCGTGGATGACGAATTCGGTATCCGCCCGGGACGCTCGACGATCCTGCCCGTCCTGGACAACGACTCCGACATTGACGGCGACGTGCTGACGGCGAAGCCGACGACCCAGCCCGGGTGGGGGGTCGTGTCCGTCGCGCGTTCGGGCCGCGCTCTACAGATTTCGGATGTGAGCGCGGATCAAACGGGTTCGACGTCCTTCTCCTACGATGCCTCGGACGGGAGTGCGACCGCCTCCGCCCGGGTGCAGGTGACGATCCATCCCTACGGGCAGAACGAGGCCCCCGTGCAGCTGCGCGCGTCCTCGGTCAAGATCGGCGCCGGCGCGCAGATTCAGTACCAGGCGCTGTCCGACTGGCGCGACCCCGACGGTGACCCGATCTACTTGAAGAACGCGGAGGCCCCCGAGGGCCTGAGCGTGTCCTTCATGGAGGATGGTTCGCTGACGATTAACGAGGAGGGCGGCGCGGCCGGCCCGAAGACCGTCGTTCTGACCGTCGCTGACGATCAGGGCGGCGAGACGCGCGGCGAGCTCATCGTCAACGTCCAGGAGGCGGGCAACCTGCCGCCCACGGCGAACGGCGACCTGTTCCAGGCTCACCCGGGCCAAAACGTTACGCTTGACCCGCTCAAGAACGACACGGACCCCAACGGCGACCCGCTGACGCTGGCCGCGGTGTCCGGCGCGCCCTCGGGCGCCTCGATCACGCCGGATCTGGAGCGCGGGACCATCGATTTCATGGCCTCGTCGCCGGGTTCGTACTCCTTTGCCTACACGGTGTCCGATGGCACCGCGACGACGCTGGGCATCGTGCGCGTCGAGGTCATCGAGCCGAACACCGCGCCTCCCGTCGCCGAGAACGACACGGCCGTCCTGCCGCAGGGAGGGTCCGTGCTGGTCGCGCCGCTGACCAACGACTTCGACCCGATGGGTGGCGTCCTGGCGATCACGTCGATTGACTCCACGGCCGTCCCCGGCCTCGAGGTTGCGCTTATCGACCGCCACCTCCTGCGCGTGACCGCGCCCTCCGGCCTGGACAAGACCGTCTCCTTCTCCTACACGATCTCCAATGGTCAGGGCAGTGCGAGCGCCGAGGTGACCGTTATTCCCGGCGCCTCGGATCGCACCGATCTGCCGCCGATCCTCAAGCCGGACCGCGCGAAGGTCCGCGTGGGCGACGTGGGCACGGTCTCCGTCCTGGCGAACGACCGTTCCCCGGCTGGCCTGAACCTTCAGGTGGAGTCGACCCTCGAATACGACCGAACCAACGCGCTGGGCACGCCTTTCGTGACGGGTAACCAGGTCCGTCTCGAGGCCGGAAACACTCCCGGCGTGATGGAGGTCACCTACTCGGTCATCGATTCGGCCGGCAACCGGGCCTCGAGCACGGTCACCTTCGAGATCCTGGCCGCCTCGGACTCTAACCAGGCGCCGCGCCCGCGCGACATCACCGCCTGGGCCACGGCCGGCCAGAGCGTGCGCATCCCCGTCCCGCTCGACGGCATCGACCCGGACGGCGATTCGGTGGTCCTGCGCAGCCTCGAAACCTCGCCGCAGAAGGGCAGCGCGACCGCGCATGCCACGTGGATCGAGTACACGCCTAACGCTGCGGCGTCCGGGACCGATACCTTCACCTACACGGTCGAGGACCGCCAGGGCGCCCGTGCCTCGGGCCACATCCGAGTGGCCGTGACCGCGGCTCCTTCGCTCAACCAGAATCCGGTGGCCGTGCCCGACACGGTCCTGACGCGCCCCGACCGCATGGTGACCGTCAACGTCCTGTCGAATGACCTTGACCCGGACGGTGATTCGCTGACCCTTGAGAAGGACAGCCTGGAGACGGCCACGCCCGCGCTGGATCCCCAGGTGCGTTCGGGCACGACCGTGCAGGTGCACACGCCCGCGCAGGCCGGTACCTACCTCGTGTCCTACACGGTGAGCGACGGGCGCGGCGGGGTCGCGCGCGGCACCCTGACGGTCTACGTCCAGGATGACGCGCCCCTCAAGGCCCCCATCGCCCGCGATGATTTCGTGGGCTACGACGAGCTGCCCTCCGACGGTTCCGCCGTGGTTGTCAACGTCTTGGATAACGACGAGGACCCCGACGGTAGCGTCGACGAGCTGACCATCAGCACCTCCGATGCTGGCGTGACCGTCAGCGGTTCCACCCTGCTCATCCCCGTCAGCGACGCGACGCGCCTGGTCGTCTACACGATCAAGGATCGCGACGACCTGACGAACTCGGCTGTCGTGCGCGTGCCCGGTCGTGATTCGACCGCGCCCTTCCTGAGCTCGGCGAACCTGCCGATCGAGATGGACGCGGGTACCTCGCGCACGATCAACCTGTCGGATTACGTCATCACGCGCGCCGGGCGCACCCCGCGCCTCGTGGAGGGCTCGACCCCGGTTGGTCAGGATGGCCTCGACTCGGTCGTCGCCGACTCCGACACGCAGCTGACCCTGACCGCGAACGCCGCGTTCGGCGGAAACTCGGCGTTCCTCATCCAGGTCGCGGACGGCGATTCTTCCGACTCGGGCGCCCTGTCCGCCTCCCTGTCGCTGCCCGTGCGCATCAAGCCCACGGTGAACCAGCCGCCGACCTTCACCCCGACGCCCATCCGCGTCGAGGCCGGGGCCGAGGCCGTGGTGCAGAACCTTGCGCTCGCCGTGCGCGATCCCGAGGGCGTGGACACCTCCACCTTCACCTACTCGATGGACTCCGCGCCGAGCGGTATCTCGGCGTCCCTGTCCGGCGCATCGCTGTCGGTGTCGGCCGCCGAGGGCACCGCGCAGGGCCCGGCCGGTTCAATCGCCGTGAGCGTCACCGACGAGGAGGGCAACACCGTCAGCGCGCAGATCCCCGTCGAGGTCGTCGCGTCGGTCAAGCCTCCCATCCAGGTTCCCGCCTACACGCTCAACGGCAAGGTAGGCGACACGGTGAGCATCGACGTGGCCTCCGCTGCGACCAACCCCTTCCCGGAGGCGCCGCTCACCCTTGAGGGAGCGACCCTGTCGTCGGGCGAGGCGACCGTCACCTCGTCGGGTACGACCGTGTCCATCACGCCCACCGCAACCGGGACGATCACGGTCGGCTTCAAGGTCAACGACAAGATGGCTGATCCCTCGCGCGCCGTCCAGAGCACGATCACGGTCACGGTCACGGATAAGCCGGCCGTTCCGACGGGCGTGGGGGCCGAGGCCGTGGGCCTGACGGGCGCTCGCGTGTCCTTCAACGCGCCCACAGCGAACGGCTCGCCCATCACGGGATACCGCGTCTACGACCAGAATGGACGCCTGGTCGCCACGTGTGCGACCACCGTGTGCGAGGTGACCGGCCTGACCACCGGCGAGTCGTACTCCTTCACGGTCAGCGCGGTCAACGCCGAGGGAGAATCTGGGAAGTCGGCGGCCTCCAACACCATCTCGCTGTCCGGCAAACCCGATGCTCCCAGCGGCGTCACCGCGACCCCCGGAGACGGAAAGATCGCGGTATCGTGGAACGCAGCTGCGGGCAACGGTTCTCCCATCACCAGCTACAGGGTGGTCGGCTCGGTCACCGGTGGTAGCGCGGTCACGTGTAGCACCGGAGGAGCCACCGCGTGCACGCTCAGTGGTTTGACGAATGGCAAGACGTACACGATCACGGTCACGGCTGTGAACGCCAGGGGTGAGTCGGATCCCTCGACCCCCGTGTCGGCCACGCCGGAGGCCGCGCGCCGCGGACCCGATCAGCCGGTTATCACGAGCGCCAGCGCGGCCCAGCAGCGCGACGGTAACGCCGCTCTGGCGACCATCACCTGGTCCCTGGGTAGCTCCGGCAGCGCCGGATGGGGCGAGACGATCGTCTCCGTCAATGGCGTCACAAAGAACGTCACGGGCGGAACCAACACCACCCAGATGACCGTTCCCTACGGCGTGGCCCTCACCGTGTACGTGACCGTCAGTAACGCGAATGGTGACACGGCGACCTCTCCTGGCTACGTCATTCCGGCGGTCGTCCACGAGGATCCCACTCCTCCCAAGACGATTCCGGTGGCTCCCGATGCGCCCAGCCTGCGCACGCCCATCAACAATGAGTTGGGCAAGCTCAGCGTCTATGGCGCGAAGGTCAAGGAAGGCAACGGCTTCAAGGCCGCCGACCTGACCCTGTTCTACGCGGATAGCGCCAGCGGGTGCACCACGGGCGCGAACCCAGTGGGTCTGGAGGAGTTCAATATCGGTCCTCTCACGCCCGGAACCACGATGACCTACTACTTCTGCCAGCGTGGCAAGAAGGACGACGGATCCTACGTGTGGGGCCCGACCGTGTCGGCCTCCGGCGTCGTCGGCAACGGCCAGCGCGACGGTGGCGGCGGCAACCAGCCGGATCCTCCGCAGCCGGATCCGGGCAATGACAAGATCCCGAACTTCACGGTTGATGCCGATCCGCACATCAACAGTGCGACCATCTCGTGGACCCCTCCTGCAGGCGTTTCCCTCAAGCAGACCACCATCTGGATCGAGGGCCTGGAGGACTCGACGAGGCAGAGGTTCACGGGCCCGATGACGCAGGTCACCATGTCCCCCCTGAAGCCCGTGCACGAGTACACGGTTGTCGTGGATGTGGAAAACAACGCCGGCGCCCACCGGATCGTCAAAAAAACGTTCACGACAGGCGAGTCGGTGGAGAATATCAATCCTGTCTTCACTGGGAAGACCACGTGCCCGAACGGGCAGGAATGTGGCTCGATGACGCTGACGGCCACGCGCGCCGCGCAGTTCCAACCGGGTAAGACACTCGTCTGCACGGTGTCGACCGGACGACCTGCCCAGGACACGGAGTTCCGCTTCTCGCAGGGCACGCCGAGTATACCGGGTATCCTGACGGAGGCGATTACCGCCCGAGAGCTCAATGCGCGGCAGGTCGTGAAGAGCTGCCGAGGCGAATAATAGACAAGACTTTCATCCACTAAGAGCAACGAGAGAGACGTAGGAACACTCATGACCCTTTCCATCGAAGACGCAACCAGGTTTGCCCAGGTCTTCAAGGGCCTCGTCGACGGCGTGTCCGTGGCGGTGCTCGACAAGCGCCAGGCGGTGCGCCTGGCCCTGACCACGATGTTCGCCGGCGGCCACCTCCTGCTCGAAGACGCTCCCGGTACCGGAAAGACGGCGCTGGCGCGCGCGATCAGCGCGACCATTGACGGCACGCACTCGCGTATCCAGTTCACCCCGGACCTGCTGCCTTCGGATATCACGGGCGTCAACATGTTCAACCAGAAGACGGGCGAGTGGGTCTTCCACGCCGGCCCGGTCTTTGCGGAGATCGTCCTGGCCGACGAAATCAACCGTGCGTCGCCCAAGACGCAGTCCGCCCTCCTGGAGGTCATGGAAGAGGCCCAGGTGACGGTCGACGGCGTGCGCCGCCC
>ERZ1674167.196-NODE-196-length-10784-cov-2.485041_pt1 | contig 10784 bp, 8 predicted proteins | sample MGYA00581301_ERZ1674167 | MGnify/ENA primary metagenome ERZ1674167 (study PRJEB41354, sample SAMEA4873301) | human saliva metagenome | biome: human-associated habitat [ENVO:00009003]; feature: mouth environment [ENVO:08000002]; material: saliva material...
GCAGGGGCGCATCCTCATTCGCCGCGAGGACGGAACCATAGAGCCCTACGCGGTGGGCGATATTGAGCATCTTCGCCCCGCCAACGGTAGCTACGGAGATTTTCAGCAGGCACACTAGAACCAACCTATAAAGTTTCTGCCCATAAAATTTTGCCCGGCACAGCAACACTGAATACGCCCGCACCACCTCAAACCGGCGCCTCTAATCCGGTACACACCCACCAGCACAGCTAAGGAACACCATGCGCCTGCGCGGAAAACTCAACCCCGGTGAGCATGTCATCATCGCCACCCGACAGCACTACGGTGCCCTGCTGCCCGCGCTTGCCTACCTACTGGTTGCTATCGCCGCATCTACCTTCGCTTCCACGGCACGGTCCTCACCGATTCTGTGGACTCTCGGCACGATGTGTGCGGTGGGTGCCCTGCTTGGTGCTGTGCGTACTGCCTGGCGGTGGGCTACCACCTACTACCTGCTGACCACCCATCGGCTCGTAGTGCGCCGCGGTGTGATGACCCGTAGCGGAGACGAATCCCTCTACCTGGATTCCATGGGCGAGCGCTGGGCAAAACAGCGTGGCCCGGGCGCTTGGTTGGGCTACGGTTCGGTGTACGTGGTCTGCCGCGGGGTGCACCACCGCCTGACCTACGTGCCCGACCCCAAGCGTTTCGAAAAAGAAATTAAATCCGCTCGACGCGACTACTACGCCCTGCGTTCCCGCTACATTTAGCCCTCTCTGGGGTGCCTCCTCCCACTACAAGGAGGACGGACCGGTTGGCTCAGAGCCTAACCCGGCACCTAAAATCAGCCGAAAAAATGCGGATTAGAGTATTCTTAAATGTGAATTACTCCACTAAAATATCTTTGGGTGTGGAGGCTTTGACGCCCAAAACACCGCAGTGGAGGGTATATTAACAAGGCGCTATACAGTGAAGCAGTGCACAGTCGACGCACGGCACACACCAGTGCATCCGCACGGCAGAACAGATGATCCGGCAGATATGAAAGGAGCGGCAGCGGCAATGAGCACGGCAGACCATCATGAACCTGCACACTCTCCGCAGGGCACCGGTGCCACCATGGGCCCCGAAACCCAAATGCTGAACCTCAAAATTCTGCAGAACCTCGCCCAGAACAATATCTACCGCGACGAGGAATCCAAGGCAGGGATTCGAGCCCTCGAAAAGTCGCTCCTGGGACAGGGTCGCCGCTACACCCCCGTAGAAGCTGCAGAGTGCGCCGGACTTCCCCTCGAAACCGCCCAGCGTATCTGGCACAATGTGGGCTTCCCGACAATCCCCAACCACTCGCCCTACTTCACTGAAACAGACGTGCAGATGCTCGCCGACCTGCAGAAGTTGGACGCAGACGGCGACATTCGCATGGAATATGTGGCATCCCTCGTGCGCGCTGAAGGTCAACTGACCGACCGTACCGTCGCCTGGCAGATTGAGGCGCTCGTGCACAACATTATGGTCACCGAAAACCTCAGCGATAATGATGCCCGCCGCAAGCTCCTCAAAGACTTCCCGCGTTACCTCGAGGTTCTCGAGCGTCTGGCGCTCTACGCATACCGTCGCCAGATGTACGCCGGAATCCTGCGCCTGGGATTGCGCGAAAACAACGTGACCACCTCCGGACTTTCCCGCCTGCCCCTGGTGCGAGGCGTAGGGTTCGTTGACCTGGTTTCCTATACCTCCCTGGTGCGTAACCTGGACGCCGCGGCTCTTTCTCAGCTCATCAACCACTTTGAGCAGAGCTGCCTGGACGTCATCGCACCCCTGGGCGGTCGCATTATCAAGACCCTCGGTGACGAAGTCTTCTTCCTCACCGAAACCCCGGACACTATCGCAGAAATTAGCCTGCAGCTCTCCGAAAAGATCGGCGCCGACCCGCAGCTACCGGAAGCCCGCGTCGCCTTCATTTGGGGCGAGGTTCTGGCTAACCGCGGTGACGTGTACGGCTCCAGCGTGAACCTGGCTGCGCGCCTGGTTTCCCTCGCTGAACCGGGTACCGTGCTGACCGATAATGAGACAGCAAACACGCTCCGACAGGTGGGAAATCGCTATACTCTCACCTCTCAAGGGACGCGAAACGTTAGAAGCTTTGGTAACGTAGACCCCGTGGCGGTGACTCGTCGCGCGAACTACACAATGGAGATAGACCTCTCATGACTGAACTGAAACTACGTACCGGTGGTGCAACGCACCGCGGCGCACATCGAGAAAATAACGAAGATTCGATGGTCGTCGCCGGTTCACTTTGCGTGGTCGCGGACGGCATGGGAGGCCACGAAGCCGGCGAAGTAGCATCGCGCCTGTGCGTGCGTCAGCTCGCCTACTCGCCCTTCTTCACCATGCCCGGTGGCCGTAGCGAAGAGGAGCAGCAGGCCTACGCTGAACGCCTCGCCGCCATTGACGAATCCGACCCCGCCAAGCGCCGTCGCCGCGCAAACACCCTGCTTAACAATGAAATCGTGGGCACCCTGAACCGCCTGCACGATATCCTTGGCGAAACCAACGAAGAAATTAAGCAGGCGCTCTCCCGCGCCGGCGGCACGACCGTCACCGGCGCCTGGCTGACCAGCATTGGTGACCGTAACCTGTGGGTTATTTTCAACGTGGGTGACTCCCGAACCTACCGCCTGCTGCGTGAGGACGAGGGTATTCACCACTCCGCCATGGAGAAGCTGCCCGGCGCTGAAGGGGCCGCTTCGCTGGAGCAGGTCACCACTGACCACTCCGAGGTGCAGTACCTGGTTGACGAGGGTCAGATTACCGCCCTGGAGGCGCTGACCCACCCGCGCCGCAACGTGATTACCCGCGCGCTGGGTACCGGCAACTACTGGGAACCGGACTTCTGGGTTCTGCCCGCCCGCGCCGGTGACCGCCTGATGCTCTGCTCCGATGGTCTTTCCGGTGAGCTTTCGCACGAATACATGGCGCGTGTACTCACCTCGATCCGCCACCCGCAGGACGCCGCTGACGTGCTCCAGCACGAGGCGCTGCGTTCCGGCGGTCGCGACAACATTACCGTGATTGTTGCCGACGCTGTCGAAGCCTAAACTTCATACCTTGTGATTCACCCCCGTTTCCTTCGGGTGCTCGATTGAGCGCCTGCAGGAGGCGGGGGTGAACTGTATCCGCGCACAGAAACTAAGGAAGCGCAATCCGGTAAGTGGCTACGGCACGCTTGCCTCATCGTTTGCCTCATCGTTCGCGCTCGCGGAACCTGCCAATATGACGAGCGATAGGGGAGAGGCGGAGCAAAAACGCTAGACTGGACGGGTGACTGAGAACAACACCACCCAGCAGACTGCCCCCGCCGAGACTCGAGCAGAGAGCCCCGCAGAAAACGCCGCAGAAAACACTGCGGAGATTACCGAGGCCCTGCGCGCCGAGTACGCGGAACTGACCGATAAGATTCGTGCCGCCCGCCGCGCCTACTACAACGAGGACGCGCCCTTCCTCTCTGACGCCGAGTACGATGCGCTCTACCGCCGCCTCGAAATCATCGAAGCGGAGCACCCGCTCATCATCGCCAACGACTCGCCCACCCAGGAAGTCGGTGGTGAGGCAATTGAGGCTTTCGCGCCCGTCACCCACCTGCAGCGCATGTACTCCCTCGAGGACGTCTTCTCCTTCGAAGAGTTGCGCACCTGGCTGACCAAGACCGAAGAGAGCACCCGGAACCTCACCGGTAGCGCACCGCAGTGGCTGACCGAGCTGAAGATTGACGGCCTGGCGGTGAATCTGCTCTACCGCAACGGTACCCTCGTACGCGCGGCAACCCGCGGCGACGGCACCACCGGTGAAGACGTCACCCACAATGTGCGCACCATTGCGAGCATCCCGCCGCAGTTGACCGGCGAGAACCACCCCGAGGAGATTGAAATCCGCGGCGAAGTGTTCATCTCTTCCGCTGATTTTGAGAAGCTCAACGAGTCCATGATTGCCGCAGGTAAGAACCCCTTTGCGAACCCGCGTAACGCCGCGGCAGGCTCGCTGCGCCAGAAGGATGCGGCGATTACCGCCTCGCGCCCGCTGAGCATGTACGTGCACGGCATCGGTTCGCGCACCGGCCTGGACATTGCCACTCAGTACGAGACTTACGACCTGCTCGCCTCCTGGGGTCTGCCCGTGAGCCCCTACAGCGAAATCGCCGATAACACTGAGGCGGTCTTCGACTTCATTAATAAGTACGGCGAGCAGCGCCACTCCCTGGTGCACGAAATCGACGGCATCGTCATTAAGGTCAACGACTTCGCGACCCAGGCTCAGCTGGGCTACACCTCCCGTGTGCCGCGCTGGGCGGTCGCGTACAAGTACCCGCCCGAAGAGGTGCACACCAAGCTACTGGACATTCGCGTGGATGTGGGACGCACCGGCCGCGTGACCCCCTACGGCGTCATGGAGCCCGTGTTCGTCTCCGGCTCGACCGTGGAACGTGCCACCCTGCACAACCAGGACGTGGTCAAGGCTAAGGGCGTGCTCATCGGTGACACCGTGGTGCTGCGCAAGGCAGGCGACGTGATCCCCGAGATCGTCGCCCCCGTGGTTGCCCTACGTGACGGCACCGAACGCGAGTTCGTCATGCCCAGCGAATGCCCCTCCTGCGGCTCGCCCCTTGCCCCCGGCAAGGAAGGCGACGTGGACCTGCGTTGCACTAACCCTCGCTCCTGCCCGGCACAGCTGACCGAGCGCGTGTACTATGCCGCAAGCCGCGGCGCCTTCGATATTGAGGCGCTCGGCTTCGAAGCAGCAAAGGCACTCACCAGCCCGGCAACCCCGGACACCCCTCCGCTAACCACCGAGGCGCACCTGTTTAGCCTCAACATTGAGGACCTGCGCGAGGTCACCATCGAGCGTGAGAAGAAGGTCAAGGGTGTGGGCACCGGAAAGATGGAGCGTGTGCCCTACTTCTACACCAAGCCGACCAAGGCACGCCCCGAGCCGAAGCCCACGAAGAATACGCTGAACCTCTTCGCCGAGTTGGAGAAGGCAAAACAACAGCCGCTGTGGCGCGTACTGGTTGCCCTCTCGATTCGCCACGTGGGCCCGACCGCTGCCCGCGCGCTCGCCGCGGAGTTCGGTTCGATGCAGGCGATCCGCGAGGCTGACCGTGAACGCCTTGCCGCTGTGGACGGTGTGGGCACCACGATTGCCGACTCGATTATTGAATGGTTTGCTGAGGACTGGCACGCCGAGGTGGTGGACTCCTGGGCTGCCGCCGGTGTGCGCATGGAAGATACTCGTGACGAGTCCGTAGAGCGCACCCTGGAGGGCCTGACCGTGGTCGTGACCGGCACGCTGAACGGTTACACCCGTGACGGTGCGAAGGAAGCCATTATTTCTCGCGGCGGTAAGGCATCCGGTTCTGTATCTAAGAGGACCCACATTGTGGTCGCTGGCGCGAACGCCGGCTCAAAGCTGGATAAGGCTCAGCAGCTGGGTCTGAAGGTGCTGGATGAGGAGGGCTTTACCGCCCTGCTCGAGGGTGGCCCGGAGGCGGTTGAGGCTACCGCCGAGTAGACCCGGTAGCGGGGTCATCTGAATCTGACCCCTGCAATATATAGAGCATTCAGGCTCTGAAGCGCGTGGTTCAGAGCCTGAATGCCAATTTTTGGTATTTGTAATTACCACAGCTTTTAAGGTGGAAGCGCCTTAAAACACTCCCAAAGCGAAGAAATATTTAAAAAATATTTACACGCCGTTCAAAACCCTTAAAGGTGGTGCTCATTCACCCCGATTCGGAAAGCTCAGTGGGGGAGTGCACTCGGGGTTAAGTCCCTAGAAAACCCCGAAATTCCGGGGTGAAACCCTTAAGATACGCGGGGTTCTAGGTCTTGATTAATGTTTCCTGCACTTTTAACCTGAAAGAACCCTGGGAGAACCCGGGACGTTCACTGTGAACTTGAAATCAGGTTGGAATCATAAAAAACCTCGGCTATCTTTGAGACCAGACAGATTCTCGCAAGGGAATCGCCTGTGTGGTTTCAAGCTTGGAATGCTTGAAACGATGCCCGGTTCTACCGCACGTCCCCACCGAGGAAGTGCCACCCGGATTCCGCACATAAGTGCAGAATCGCTCACGGTGACATGAAATCGGTGGAGAGCCGCTCACATGGTAGAGCCAGAATATGAGTAACCTACTTCGTTATCAAAGGGTGAGCGGCGGCGCGCTAGAGTTCCGGGGACGGAACGAGCGGGGACGGCCCCAAGGAGCATTATGAAGAACACTTCCATTCGTCGTACCGCAGCAGCTCTCGCCATCGGTGGCGCTGTAGCAGCTACCATGTCGATGCCCGCTGCAAACGCAGTAGACGGTGCTACCTGGGACGCACTGGCACAGTGCGAGTCCGGTGGCAACTGGTCCATCAACACCGGTAACGGCTTCTACGGCGGTCTGCAGTTCACCCAGCAGTCCTGGAACGGCGTCGGCATGTCCGGCTCCCCCGCGACCGCTACCCGTGCACAGCAGATCGAGGCTGGCGAGCGTCTGCTCGCTATCCAGGGCTGGGGCGCATGGCCCGCATGCTCCGCTAAGCTTGGCCTCTACGGCAAGACCGGCGCAGCTCCCACCTACACCGAGCCCACCACCACCGTGGCTGCACAGTCGCAGACCCAGCAGACCTACACCGCTCCCGCGGCACAGGCTGCACCCGCAGCAGCACCGGCAGCTCCCGCAGCAGCACCCGCAGCAGCACCGGCAGCTCCCGCAGCAGCACCCGCTGCACCGGCAGCTCAGGCTGCACCCGCAGCAGTTGAGGCTCCCGCAGCTCCCGCCGCAGCACCGGCAGTTGAGGCTCCCGCAGCTCCCGCTGCAGCTCCCAAGGCTGCAGCAGGCACCTACACCGTGGTTCCCGGTGACTCCCTCTCGCTGATCGCTGCAAAGCTCGGCGTTGCAGGCGGCTACCAGGCAATCGCAGCTGCGAACACCGACATCATCTACAACGTTGACCTGATCTTCCCCGGCCAGGTTCTGACCATCCCCGCCTAAGGATTAACCCCCAAGCGTAACGTGGACACGTTGTAGCCCAACGCCCCGCACCTCATACGAGGAGCGGGGCGTTGAGTATTTAACCCGAAAACAGGGGAGGAGAACACCGCCTGACCACGCAAACCAGCAGGTAAACCCTCCAACCCCCAATGAGACGGAAAACGCAACCTCCACTACACTAGAGAAGAGACAAGAAAACAAACTACGGGAGAACCATGTCTGCCATCACCTTTGAACAGGTAAAGCACCTGGCATCGCTGGCACTCATTGAGATGACCGATGAAGAACTCACCGCGATGGCGTCTGAGCTGGACGTCATCGTCGCATCCGTTGAGACCATGTCGCAGAAAGCAACTGCCGACATCCCCGCGACCAGCCACCCCATCCCCCTCGAGAACGTCTTCCGTGAAGACGTACCCGTCACCACCCTCACCCAGGAAGAGGCGCTCTCCGGCGCCCCCGACGCACAGGACGGCAAGTTCCGCGTGCCGGCAATCCTCGACGAAGACTAAGAGGAGAACAACCAAGTGAACGAACTGATCCAGCTCACCGCTGCAGAAGCAGCAGAAAAGCTCGCATCCGGCGAAATCACCTCCGTCGAGCTCACCCAGGCACACCTGGACCGCATCGCAGCCACCGACGGCGCGCCCCTGAGCGACAACCGAGCAGACGGCAAGAACGGCCTCAACGCCTTCCTGCACATCAACGCCGAAGAAGCACTTGCCACCGCAGCAGCAGTGGACGCAGACCGTGCAGCAGGCAAGGAACTGCCCCCGCTCGCAGGCGTACCCATCGCCGTCAAGGACCTCATCGTCACCAAGGGCCAGCCCACCACCGCAGCATCCCGCATGCTCGAAGGCTGGATGAGCCCCTACGACGGCACCGTCACCCGCAAGGTCCGCGAAGCACGCATGCCCATCCTCGGCAAGACCAACCTCGACGAATTCGCAATGGGCTCCTCCAATGAGCACTCCGCATTCGGCGTAGTCCGCAACCCCTGGGCGCTCGACCGCGCACCCGGCGGCTCCGGCGGCGGCTCCGCAGCAGCCGTCACCGCCTTCCAGGCACCCCTGGCACTCGGCACCGACACCGGCGGCTCCATCCGCCAGCCCGCAGCACTGACCGGTAGCGTCGGCGTCAAGCCCACCTACGGCTCCGTCTCCCGCTACGGCGTCATCGCCATGGCATCCTCCCTCGACCAGGTAGGCCCCGTCGCCCGCACCGTCCTGGACACCGCACTGCTCCACGAAGCAATCGCAGGCCACGACCCGCTCGACGCAACCTCCCTGCCCGATGAGCCCGGCAACTTCGTTGAAGAAGCCAAGGCAGGCGCAGAAGCCGCACGCAAGGGCGACCTGTCCGGCCTGCGCATCGGCGTCATCAAGGAACTCGGCGGCGGCGACGGCGAAGGCTTCGAGGCAGGTGTCCTCGCACGCTTCCGTGAATCCGTTGAAGAGCTGCGTGCCGCAGGCGCAGAGATCATCGAGGTCTCCCTGCCCTCCGTCACCGAAGCCATCAGCGCCTACTACATGATCATGTCCTCCGAGGTGTCCTCCAACCTGGCACGCTACGACGGCGTCCGCTACGGCCTGCGCGTCGTACCCGAAGACGGCCCCGTCACCATCGAACGCGTCATGTCCGCAACCCGCTCCGCAGGTTTCGGCCACGAGGTCAAGCGCCGCATCATCCTCGGCACCTACGCACTGTCCGCAGGTAACTTCGACGCCTACTACGGCGCCGCACTGCGCGTACGCACCCTCATCCAGCGCGACTACGCGGCAGCATTCGAAAAGTGCGACGTGCTCATCTCCCCGACCGCGCCCTCCACCGCATTCAAGCTCGGCGAGAAGACCGAAGGCGACCCCATGGCAATGTACCTGGGCGACGTCGCAACCGTGCCCGTCAACCTGGCAGGCGTCCCGGCGCTCTCCCTGCCCGGCGGCCTCTCCGAAGAGAACAACCTGCCCGTCGGCATCCAGTTCACCGCACCCGCACGCGAAGACGCACGCCTCTACCGCGTCGGCGCAGCACTGGAAGAACTGCTCACCGCAAAATGGGGCGCACCGCTCTACAAGAGCCTGCCCGACACCGAAACTCTGATCCGCGACTTTGACTTTGGGGGAACCAAGTAATGAGTGAAGAAGTCCTCAGCTTCGAAGAAGCCATCGAAAAGTACGACCCGGTCCTCGGCTTCGAGGTGCACGTCGAACTGAACACCAAGACCAAGATGTTCGACTCCGCACCCAACGAGTTCGGCGATACGCCCAACACCAACGTCACCCCCGTATCGCTCGGCCTGCCCGGCGCGTTGCCCATGGTGAACAAGACCGCTGTTGAGTCCGCCATCAAGCTCGGCCTGGCACTGGGCTGCGACATCGCAGACAAGTCCTACTTCGCCCGCAAGAACTACTTCTACCCGGACTCCCCGAAGAACTTCCAGACCTCCCAGGCTGGCGGTCCCATCGCGGAAAACGGCTCCCTGGACGTTGAGCTCGAAGACGGCACCATCTTCACCGTCGAAATTGAGCGCGCCCACATGGAAGAAGACGCAGGCAAGCTCACCCACGTCGGCGGCGCAGACGGCCGAATCCAGGGTGCAACCTCCTCCCTGGTCGACTACAACCGCGCAGGCGTGCCCCTGATTGAGATCGTCACCCGACCCATCGTCGGCGCCGGCGAACACGCACCCGAACTGGCACGCGCCTACGTTGCCGCAATCCGCGACATCGTACGCTCCCTCGGCATCTCCGACGCCCGCATGGAACGCGGTAACGTCCGATGCGACGCCAACGTCTCCCTCATGCCCAAGGGCGCAGAGAAGTTCGGCACCCGCTCCGAAACCAAGAACGTGAACTCCCTCCGTTCCGTTGAGCGCGCCGTCCGCTACGAGATTCGCCGCCACGCAGCAATCCTCGAACGCGGCGAAAAGGTCACCCAGGAGACCCGCCACTGGCACGAAGACACCCGCGAAACCTCCTCGGGCCGCCCCAAGTCCGACGCTGACGACTACCGTTACTTCCCCGAACCGGACCTCGTACCGGTCGTCACCAACAGCGAATGGATTGAGCGTCTGCGCGCCGAACTGCCCGAACCCCCGGCAGAACGCCGCCGCCGCCTCAAGGGCGAGTGGGGCTACTCTGACGAAGAGTTCCGCGACGTCGTCAACGCTGGCGCACTCGACGTCATCGAAGAGACCGTCGCCGCAGGCGCAACCGCAGCAGCAGCCCGCAAGTGGTGGATGGGCGAGATTGCCCGCCGCGCAAAGCAGGCTGAAGTTGAGCTCACCGCCCTCGGCGTGGAGCCCGCAACCGTGGTCGCCCTCGAAGCGCTCATCTCCGAAGGCAAGATCAACGACAAGATCGCCCGTCAGGTGCTCGAGTTCGTCCTCGCCGGTGAAGGCACCCCCGCCGAAATCGTTGAGGCACGCGGCCTCGCCGTGGTCTCCGACGACGGCGCGCTCACCGCAGCCGTTCAGGAAGCACTGGCAGCAATGCCCGACGTTGCCGACAAGATTCGTGCCGGCAAGATTCAGGCAGCTGGCGCTATCGTCGGTCAGGTCATGAAGGCTACCCGCGGTCAGGCTGACGCCGCCCGCGTGCGTGAGCTGATTCTGGCTGAGTGCGGCGTGGAAGACTAAGCTCTTCTGCTGACCCGGCTCTAACGAAAGAGGCGTCGTCTCCCGAGGTGGGAGGCGGCGCCTCTTTTGTGCTCTCTTGTCCCATTCCAGGTTCTGCACGGTTCCGCATGGAAAGCGGTATTCGTCCTCGTTCCTACAGGGAACCCG
>ERZ1674167.198-NODE-198-length-10685-cov-3.679680_pt1 | contig 10685 bp, 10 predicted proteins | sample MGYA00581301_ERZ1674167 | MGnify/ENA primary metagenome ERZ1674167 (study PRJEB41354, sample SAMEA4873301) | human saliva metagenome | biome: human-associated habitat [ENVO:00009003]; feature: mouth environment [ENVO:08000002]; material: saliva material...
CCCGTCGTCCTGCTGTCTGCAACCCTGCCGCCCGCGCGTCGCTGCGCGCTTCTGGACGCCTATCGACGAGGCCGTGGCTCATCGGGCGAAGGCGCTCAGTTGGTCGAGGGCATGATCGGATATCCGGTCATCTCGACGGTGTCCTCCGCCGGAGTGCGCATCCACGAGATTGACGGCGAGGCTGAGGCAGCCAAGCGGATCGTGCCGACATCGGTGGGATCCCCCCAGGAGATCGCGGAACTGCTGGACCGCGAGCTAGCTGATGGGGGATGTGCCGTCGTTATTCGCAATACCGTCCGCGAGGCGCAGGAGACCTATGACGCGGTGAAGGCCGTGTTTGGGCGCGAGCAGACGACCCTGCTGCACTCGCGCTTCCTGGCAGCTGAGCGTGCGGCGCGTGACCGCCGGATGCTCGAGCTCTTCGGCAAGGGGGCCACGCGGCGTCCCCATCGTCACGTCGTCGTCGCAACACAGGTCATCGAGCAGAGCCTCGACGTCGATTTCGACCTCATGCTCACGGACCCCGCGCCCATGGACCTGATCCTGCAACGCATCGGGCGACTGCATCGACATGAGCGAGCGGATCGTCCTGCGGGGCTGCGCGAGGCCCGATGCCTGGTGCTGGTGGAGGACCTCTTTGCTGTGCCGTGGGCCTACTCGGCAGGGATAGACCACGTCTACCCGCGACACGCGGTTCTGCGCACCCTCGGAATCCTCTCGGATCGCGGCGAGATTACGGTCCGTGAACCCGTCGACTACGCGCAGCTCACCGCGCTAGCGTACTCCGACGTAGAAGCCGTCGGACCCGCTCAATGGGCCGATGCTTTCGACACCGCGCTCGACGAACGAGAACGAAGTACCGCACAATCGCGGATGCGGGCCAACACGTGGTGCCTCGACGGTATGAACGTACACCGGTGGAAAGCCCCTAAGTTGGAAGATAAATTCCAAGGAAACGCCGCCACGGGGGAGGAGACCAAGGGACCGGGAGTTGCCGCAGCTCGCGCCGCGGTGCGAGACGGGGAAGACCAGATACCTGTCCTCGTCGTCGCGATCGATCCCGGTTTGAGTAATGTCCCGGTAGCGCCGCCTCTGAGTGGTGTAACCGCAGATGATGAGCCGTTACACGTCAGCGAATATAACGCGGGAGGGCGCATTGCAGAGATGTGTTCGTGGAGTATCTCCCTACCTCCATGGGCTTTTCGGGTTCGCGGGCAGAGCGTCGACCAGGCAGTGGGCGCAGTTGCAGGTGCTATTTGGGATGATGTCGTGAGGAGGAAGTGGAAGTGCTGTGAGCATCCACTTTTATCCGGAGAGCTGATCCTCGCGATGTACAAAACCTCCGGCGGGGAACGCTTGACGCGTGACCTGTGCGGACACACATTCACATACTCCACAGAAAAAGGAATGGAGGTTCGGGCCAATGAAGGACCCTGAATTCAATTTGCTCGATGAGCCGTGGATACCCGTCCGGCTCCTCGACGGAAGCGTTGTCGAAATCGGGCTGCTGGAGCTACTTCGGCGCACGACAGAGATTGCCGATCTCGCGTGTGAGCTACCGACGCAGAGCATTGCGATCCAGCGGTTACTTCTGGCGATCGCCTATCGTGTCGCGACCCCGCTCGATGCACACGACTGGGCCAGGCAGTGGGATGACGGTGCCCCAACGGAGCAGATGATCGAGTACCTCGAACAATGGAGGGATCGTTTCTACCTGTTCGGGGGGCGATTCCCCTTCATGCAGGCCGCAGATCTGCGTACTGCGAAGGACGAGGTGAAAACACTTGACGTGATTGTCGCGTGTGTACCGAAGGAAGATAAACGTTTATTTTCTACCAGGCAACTTTCCGGTTTGACTCAACTATCTGCTTCGGATGCTGCTCGGTGGCTGGTTCATGTTCATGCTTATGACTCGTCGGGAATTCGTTCAGGTGCGGTCGGTGATCAGCAGGTGACAAAGGGAAAGGGCTTTCCGATCGGACCCGCGTGGTGTGGACATCTGGGTCTCGTGTGGTTGAAGGGAGGAGACCTGGACGAAACCATGGTCTTGAATCTGATTCCCGCGGACACTGGCGAGCTTCGGGGCGTCGGCGGTTCCTTAGCCTGGAGTGCATGCAGTTGGGAGGATCCGGAACCGGAGAGTGCGGTGCGCGGAGACTATTCGCTCCTCGATCCTTCAGGCACCCCCCGAGACATCAGTATTCCACGTCTGCTCACGTGGCATTCTCGTCGGGTTAGGCTCGTGGGGAACCGCGAGGGCGTCACGGGAGTCGTCCTTGCTCAGGGTGACAAACTCTCTCCCCAGGAAATGCGTTTGTATGAGCCGCAAAGTCTATGGAGTTACTCGAAAGAGCAGTCTAAGAAGTTCAGGCAGGACGTGTACATGCCTCGTAAGTTCAAGCTAGAGAATGCCCTATGGCGTAACCTTCCGGGTACCCTTCCTACTCCCACGATGATTGAGGGAGCGGATAAACAACTCAAGCGTCAGTTCTTACCGTCTGCGACATTGAGCTTCCACTATCAACTTGAGAATGACTCAATCTTGACGACCTACCCCAGATTGGTGAGGATTCAAGCAGTTGGTGTCGCATATCGCTCTAAGGAGACTGAAATTGAGGATGTCTATTCGGATGAGCTGGCATTACCTGTCGCAGCGATTCGTGCCGAACGACATGCTCTGGCGGTAGTGATTGATCAGCAGGTTCGTCTCACAGAGGATGTGTCGGGAGCAGTCGGCACACTCGCAGCGAATCTTGCACTCGCTGCGGGAGAGAGAGGAAAGGGCTACGGGGCCCGAGACCGTGCCAAGGAACGTTTCTTCGCCGTCGTTGACGACCCGTTTAGGGCTTGGCTCGCACAGGTCGACGGCAATGAGGATGCTCGTGACCTGGGACAGCGCTGGAAAGACAGCCTGCGTCGCTACGCCCTGGCCATCCAGGACGAACTTGTTACGTGTGCGTCCTCCTCGGCAATCGTCGGCCGGGATACCGACAGGGGATACATGAATGTCGGCCTCGCCGAGAGCTATTTTAGGTCGGCACTGGACAAGCTGGTACCGGCACCAGATAACAAACAGGAAGGAACGAAATGACCAGCAATGATGCTGCTCCGGAGACTCCTCCGGATAGCGGTGCAACAGGGTTGTCGACGCGCGGCGCGGTGTATGGCCGTGTCGGTGGGTTGATCGTGAATAGACTCTGGAATCAGACTCCTTCGGCACGCGCTCTTCGCGCGCAGCTGAGGGGAGCACTTTCACGAGAAGTCGGATCGGTGCCCGAGCTGTGGGACCTCACGCTCGATGGCCGCCCCGGCTATCTGGGCGGCGAGCCGACCAGAGGCGAGAAGGCTGTCCATGGTGCTCTTACTCTCTGGGCGCTTCACCAGGGATCGAATACGAGGCCGATGCACGACACGTCGGATCGTCCGCGCAGCTTCGCTTCTGCGATCCGAGTCGTTGCCGAGGGACAAAGCGGCGACAAGCGGGCCGAGGAAGCACCGATCTATCGGCGTTTTTCCGCGGCCGTTCAGGCCCCTACCTTCGAGGGGCTTCTCGTGCATCTGCGTTCGCTCGTCTCTCAGCTCGAGGCTGCCGAGATCCCCTGTGATTACGCGCAGCTGGCAGCCGACCTTTACACGTGGCAGGACCCGCGTCATCGCTCGTCCGTCATGCGCAACTGGGGGCGTCAGTTTGCTCGTCCCGCTGAAACTATCCAGACCGACTCTGCCTCTGACGAGTGACGTCGAGGCGCCGCAATCAAACAAACTTCATTTGTGAAAGGAAAGACAATGTCCGTCTTCGTTGATATCCACGTTCTGCAGACTCTCCCTCCCTCGAACCCGAACCGTGATGATACGGGTGCTCCGAAGACCGCCACCTTCGGCGGAGTCCAGCGTATGCGCATGTCGTCGCAGGCCATCAAGCGTGCCACGCGTCAGGACTTCGAAGGGAAAATCGCCGACGGAAATTATGGCGTGCGCACCAAGAAGATCGTCGAGCTGGTCGCCCGAACGATCAGCGAGAAGCGGCCGGATCTGGAAGCACAGTCGGTTGAGCTGGCCGAGATGGGCCTCAAGGCAATTGGGTTCAAGCTTGCCGAGCCTCGCGGGAAGAAGACGGAACAGCAGCTGAAGGAAGCCGGATTCCTGGTCTTCTTGTCTGCCAAGCAGATCGAGCATGTTGCGGACGCCTTGATTTCGGTTGCCAGCGAGGCTGATCCTTCGGCAGCATTCAAGAACCTTAAGCCGCGTAGCCTGGTTGACACGAATCACTCCATCGACATCGCTCTGTTCGGCCGTATGGTCGCCGAACCGAATGCTTTGAACGTGGATGCTGCCTGCCAGGTTTCCCACGCGATCGGTGTTGGAGCGGTTGAGCGTGAGTACGACTACTATACGGCCGTCGACGATGAGAAGAAGCGCAACGACGAGGCTGACGAGGGCGCTGGAATGATCGGTACGATCGAGTTCGCATCCGCGACGGTGTACCGTTACGCGACGATCAACGTCGACATGCTCCGCGAAAACCTGGGAGACGATGCGGTGGTGGATCGTGCCATTGAACTTTTTGTGGATAGCTTCGTTCGGTCGATGCCGGCAGGAAAGATCACGACGTTCGCGAACCGTACCCTGCCCGACGCTGTCCTGGTTCAGGTGCGCAACGATCAGCCGATCAACATGGCGGGTGCCTTCGAAGACCCGATCGTCGCGGGGGAGCACGGTTTCGCCGACCCCGCCGTCAAGCGTTTCGTCGAGTTCGAGTCCAAGCTGCGTGACCTCACTGGCCTCGAGTCTGTCGGCTCTCTCGTCACGTGGACCACGCCTCGGGGCGAGGCCTTCTCCGCACTGGGTACTCAGGTTCGCCTGGTCGATCTGGGCAGCGCGACGGTGGACGCTGTGCGGGGCGAGCGATGAGTTCGGTACTCGTCTTGCGACTGGCCGGCCCCATGCAGTCGTGGGGCTCATCCAGTCGATTCACGCGCAGATTGACGGAGGCTTTTCCCACGAAAAGCGCACTGGTTGGTCTGCTCGCGGCGGCGCAGGGACGCAGGCGCAGCGATCCGATCGAGGACCTGGCCGAGCTTCGTTTCGCCGTGCGGGTGGACCAGCCGGGGCAGTTGCTCCGCGACTTTCATACGGCGCATCGGGGTGATACGTCGATGCCTCTATCTGCCCGTTTCTATTGGGCGGATGCGGCTTTCGGGGCCTTCATTGAAGGACCGGATGACGTGATCGAGGGGTTGTCGCAGGCGATTCTTCGGCCGGTGTTCCCTTTGTACCTTGGTCGTCGCTCGTGTCCACCGACCATGCCTCTGCGACTCACTGTGCGTCAAGGGAGCGCGTGGGACGCTCTTCGGGAAACACCGTGGATGGCCTCGGCGTACTACCAAAAGAAGCAGCGCTACGAACAGTACGTGTCCGTCCGCGTTGTTGCTGATCAGGGCATTATCCCTTCCGGCGAGGGCACCTCGTTCGAGCACACGCTCCCGGATGTGCCAATTAGTTTCGACTCCGAACACCGTATCTACACTCTCAGAACCGTCGAGGAGGCGCGAGTCGCTCTGGAAAATCCGCAGTACGTGGAGGCGCGGCCGAACGTCGGCCCCGGCCTCGTCCATGACCCGATGGAGGTGCTCTGATGTTTCTGACACGCATCTACCTCAACCCCTACCGCAGGGGTGCGCGGCAGCTCATACGGAGCCGTCAGATTCTGCATGCGGCCGTCATGAATTGTTTCCCGCCGGGTGCGTTGGAGGGTGCTGGAACGCCGCGGGTGCTGTGGCGCCTGGATCGTCCGTCACCCCCCAGAAGTGGGCTTTCTCGGCAGGGGAGCCCCTCGTGTGTGCTCTTCATCTCGAGCCCGGTTCCCCCGGATCCCTCGCACATCGTCGAGGAAGCCGGATACTCCACCGATGGTGGAGTGCTCGTCCGCGACATGGGTGATTTCCTCGATCGGCTTGAGGCTGGCCAGAGGTGGGGTTTCCGACTGTGCGTGAACCCCACGTTCCGTGATTCTCGCCAGGTCAATGGTCGTGGTCAGGTGAAGATCTTGGCCCACGTCACCCAGGATCAGCAGACGCAGTGGGTGCTGGATCGCTCTGAGCGACTCGGATTCCGTGTGTTGACTTCTGCCGAGTACGGTGGGGATCTGCCCGTCCTGGAGGATCGGGATGGTCGCCGCGTCGACGGGGCGAACCTCTTGATTAATGGGGTTGAACGTAGCATTGCCGAGTTCAAGCGGCAGGGCGCGCGAGTGACGCTCGCTGTCGCGACTTTCGAGGGAGTGCTCGAGGTGACGGATCCGGACGCTCTTCGCCACGGCCTCGTTCATGGGGTGGGCCGGGGTAAAGCGTACGGCTGCGGACTGCTGACACTCGCCCGGTCATGAGACCGATCCCCGGGGCGAGGCCCCCTGACCCGAAGGACTTGGTGCGCGTTCGGGACCGGTTGACGTTCCTCTACGTCGAGCGGTGCACGATTAACCGGGACTCGAACGCGATCACTGTGGCCGACGGGCATGGGATCGCCCACGTCCCAGCGGCGGCGCTGTCGGTGCTGCTGCTGGGACCCGGGGTTCGGATCACGCACTCGGCGGTGTCTGTCCTGTCCGAGAGCGGCTCGACCATCGTGTGGGTGGGTGAGAACGGGGTGCGGTACTACGCGCACGGCACCCCGCCCTCGCGCTCCTCGAGGCTGCTCGAGGCGCAGGCTCGCGCGGTGAGTGACCCATCGTTGCGGCTGACCGTCGCCCGCACCATGTACCTCATGCGTTTCGCGGGCGAAGACGTGTCGAAGCTGAGTCTCCAGCAGCTGAGGGGACGCGAAGGCGCCCGAGTGCGCCGCCTGTATCGCGAGCACTCGCAGCGCACCGGAGTGCCCTGGGATCGGCGCGAGTACGATCCGGACAACTTCGACGACGGGTCGGTTGTCAACCAGGCGCTGTCGGCCGCGAATTCAGCGATCTACGGCGTCGTTCATGCGGTCATTGTCGCGCTTGGCTGTAGCCCGGGGCTGGGCTTCGTGCACAATGGGACGTATCGCTCGTTTGTGTACGACATTGCGGACCTGTACAAGGCCGACCTCACTATCCCCATCGCCTTCGATGTGGCAGCATCGCCCACAGACGAGGCTGTGGGCAGTGCCGCGCGGAAGGCCGTCCGTGATGCGGTTCGAGAGTTTCGGCTTCTCGAGAGGTGCGTCGCGGACATCAAGCAGCTGCTCTCCGTGTCTGGTGCCTTGTCTGTCGATGACGACGAGGACCTGATCGTGGACGACCTGCGCCTGTGGGACGACCGTGAGGGCACAGTTGCCGCGGGCGTGTCCTATGAGGAGGGCGATTCCTGGTGATCGTCTTGGTCCTGTCTGCGGTACCCGAAGGCCTGCGGGGGCACGTAACCCGGTGGCTTATGGAGATTTCTCCCGGGGTGTTCGTAGGGACTCTCAGCGCTCGCGTCCGCGAGCGCCTGTGGGAGATCGTCACGGAGAACATGAAGACAGGACGTGCCGTGATGGTCTATCGTGCGCGCAACGAGCAGGGTCTTGCCTTTTTGACCTGGGGCGATCCATGGAAGCCCGTCGACTTTGACGGACTGACCCTCATGATGCGGCCCTACTACTCGGAAGGGCGAGGCCAGTATTCCGAGCCTGATCCTGCGGCGCGTCAGTTGCGTAAACGTCGCACAATGAGTAACTTCCAGAGGAGACGGCAAGCTCAAGGGTTTCCAAGATCTGACCGATCCGTTCGATAAAAGCGCAGGTCAGAAAGTGTTTTCCCCGCCCGCGCGGGGATGAGCCCTCATCATCTCCGTCATCCAAAAACCAAGGTATGTTTTCCCCGCCCGCGCGGGGATGAGCCGCGCCCGAAGTTCCCCGACCACGCGGCAACCAAGTTTTCCCCGCCCGCGCGGGGATGAGCCGGATAAAAGGCGCGTATGTTTCACGCTCGAAGAGTTTTCCCCGCCCGCGCGGGGATGAGCCCTCAGCGACGGCACGCGCCATGTCGTACACGCGGTTTTCCCCGCCCGCGCGGGGATGAGCCGGTCTTTGCACGGGGGACGAGCGCGGCGCGAGCGTTTTCCCCGCCCGCGCGGGGATGAGCCGCGGTCGCCTCCTCGAGGGCCTCGAGGGCGCCGGTTTTCCCCGCCCGCGCGGGGATGAGCCGCAGATGAAACCGCGCTTGAAATGTTGTCCCACGTTTTCCCCGCCCGCGCGGGGATGAGCCCTGCTGGACGGTTTCTCACACTCGCCGCAAAGCGTTTTCCCCGCCCGCGCGGGGATGAGCCGGATGTCGTGACCTTCGCAGACGCGCTGGGCGGGTTTTCCCCGCCCGCGCGGGGATGAGCCCGTGGCGACGCGCGTGTCATACGCGCGTTCGTCGTTTTCCCCGCCCGCGCGGGGATGAGCCCAACTCCACCAACGCATGACCCCAACGCCACACGTTTTCCCCGCCCGCGCGGGGATGAGCCGTTCGTGGGGACGTCGAACTCAACCTTGTGAGGGTTTTCCCCGCCCGCACGGGGATGAGCCGCAGTGCGCGAGGAAATGGACAGCAACAAGAGCGTTTTCCCCGCCCGCGCGGGGATGAGCCGGGGGAATGAGATGGATAAGCTGTTGATGGGGCGTTTTCCCCGCCCGCGCGGGGATGAGCCGTGTGTTGAAAGTGCTCAACTCGGGTCGTTGAAGTTTTCCCCGCCCGCGCGGGGATGAGCCCATTCCGGCTGGGAATCAATCGGACCCATGGGGGTTTTCCCCGCCCGCGCGGGGATGAGCCTCTCACGCCCGCCGTAAAGGGGGCCATGTCCGCGTTTTCCCCGCCCGCGCGGGGATGAGCCCGCGGGTAAGAATCTCATCCAGGGATTCATCAAGTTTTCCCCGCCCGCGCGGGGATGAGCCCAACATGCGGACGGTCGGCATTGAGTGTCGTCCGTTTTCCCCGCCCGCGCGGGGATGAGCCCGCCGAGGCGATGCGCACCTACGAGACGCCGATGTTTTCCCCGCCCGCGCGGGGATGAGCCGACCCGTGGCCTCCTCGAGGCCATCACGACCAAGTTTTCCCCGCCCGCGCGGGGATGAGCCGTCGAGCCCTTTTCGTCGCCCGCCTCGGAGCCAGTTTTCCCCGCCCGCGCGGGGATGAGCCTGGCGCGGGGCCGCTATTCGATCTCCGCGTTCAGTTTTCCCCGCCCGCGCGGGGATGAGCCCTTGCTCAGTCCGTTTACAAGCCCGGCCTCGCCGTTTTCCCCGCCCGCGCGGGGATGAGCCGGCGCTCACTGGCCTCACCGGCACCGACGGACGGTTTTCCCCGCCCGCGCGGGGATGAGCCGTTCATCCACGTTTGCGTCGAAAGCCCACGGCAGTTTTCCCCGCCCGCGCGGGGATGAGCCCCTCGGCCTTGGTGGCCAGGCCCTCGAGGTCCGGTTTTCCCCGCCCGCGCGGGGATGAGCCCGGCAGGCTTGGAATTAAGAGGTACACGACGGTGTTTTCCCCGCCCGCGCGGGGATGAGCCCTCGAGAACGTCTCCGTTGGTGGGGACGTGTTCGTTTTCCCCGCCCGCGCGGGGATGAGCCCTGCGCCGACAAGTCGGCGGCGACGCCAATCAGGTTTTCCCCGCCCGCGCGGGGATGAGCCCTTGAGCTCGTCGCCGTCGTCGGTCTTGACAGTGTTTTCCCCGCCCGCGCGGGGATGAGCCCACCCTCGTGCCGTCTATCGAGTCGGCGTGGGGGTTTTCCCCGCCCGCGCGGGGATGAGCCCAGGGCCGGGACATCCCAGCCCTGCTCCGCTAAGTTTTCCCCGCCCGCGCGGGGATGAGCCCTCAAAGGTTGCGCCCTTCTCGTCGCCCGCTTCGTTTTCCCCGCCCGCGCGGGGATGAGCCGCCACACCCTCCAGCGCGTCGCACCAATGCCTGGTTTTCCCCGCCCGCGCGGGGATGAGCCGACGGGGACCCAGGAGCGCTCGGCGGCGACATCGTTTTCCCCGCCCGCGCGGGGATGAGCCCACCTGCTCACACCCGGCGAACGCGAGGCCCATGTTTTCCCCGCCCGCGCGGGGATGAGCCGGCCGCGACCGCGCTCACCTGGTCTGACATCTCGTTTTCCCCGCCCGCGCGGGGATGAGCCGGCCTACGGCCTGGCCAACGCATATGAAGTGTCGTTTTCCCCGCCCGCGCGGGGATGAGCCTGGGATGGAGCCGTTCAGGGATTGCATGGCTGTGTTTTCCCCGCCCGCGCGGGGGTGAGACCCAGGCACCCCTGGTATCGTTCGTCCCCCGGATGTTTTCCCCGCCCGCGCGGGGATGAGCCGAACCGAGACGACGCAGAGCGTTCCTTCATCTGGTTTTCCCCGCCCGCGCGGGGATGAGCCGGCCGTGATAGGCTGGCCCGTCTTGCGCTCGTAGTTTTCCCCGCCCGCGCGGGGATGAGCCTGACACGACCATGGATCCGTGGGTGTTGACCGGGTTTTCCCCGCCCGCGCGGGGATGAGCCTGAACTGCTTCAGCGCCTCCGCGTCCGCCTTCTGTTTTCCCCGCCCGCGCGGGGATGAGCCGCCTTCGTAGGGGGTGAGGACTCGGACCTTGACGTTTTCCCCGCCCGCGCGGGGATGAGCCGGCCAGCACACACCCTCATCGTTCGCCGCATCAGTTTTCCCCGCCCGCGCGGGGATGAGCCGGCGAGGGAGTGGCGCTCGAAAGAGCC
>ERZ1674167.205-NODE-205-length-10524-cov-3.190276_pt1 | contig 10524 bp, 7 predicted proteins | sample MGYA00581301_ERZ1674167 | MGnify/ENA primary metagenome ERZ1674167 (study PRJEB41354, sample SAMEA4873301) | human saliva metagenome | biome: human-associated habitat [ENVO:00009003]; feature: mouth environment [ENVO:08000002]; material: saliva material...
TATCTTCTGCGGTATCAAAAGGCATAAAAAATGGGCTCCCTCCGATATGGAGGGAGCCCATAAAAGCAGCTAAAAACTTAGCGACTAGGCGTTATTATGCCTTCTTGCGCATGCGGGTTGCCACGATGGTCGCGCCACCAGCACCCAGAGCAATCAGACCCAGACCAGCAGCGGTCATCGCATCGGATGCACCGGTCTTAGCCAGAGAAGAAGAGCTCTTAGAGGATGCGTTCGAGGAACCGGAGTCCAGGTTGTCGCCGGAGCCGGAGCTCAGACCACCGCTAGAACCGGAACCCAGGTCGTCATTGCCGGAGGACCCCAACACGAGGTTATCGGAATCCTTGGAGCCCTTGGAATCACCCTCGACGTGGTCAGCCGCGGGGGAGGACTGCTCATCAGACTTCTGCTCTTCGGCGGGCTTCTGGTCCTCAGCGGGCTTGGTTTCCTTAGCGTCCTCAACTGCGGGTGCGGAGGTCTCTTCAGCAGGCTTGGGAGCCTCGGTGGTCGGAGCCGGGGTCGAGTCCTCGGAGGGAGCGGGGGTCGGATTCTCGGAAGGAGCCGGAGTCGGGTCCTCAGAGGGAGCCGGGGTGGACTCTTCGCTAGGTGCGGGAGCGGGCTGCTCTGCAACCTTAATGGTCACGGTAGCTGCCTTACCGCCGCGGGGAACGTCGCCGTCCTTCAGGGAGCCGGACAGCAGGTAAATGTCAACGGAAACGCTGCCGTGCAGCTCTTCCTGCCAGGGGATGGTAACGGAGAAGTTGCCAGCCGCGTCAGCGTGGATTTCCAGGTAGTCCTGGCCATTAATCTTGACAGCACCCTTGTTCAGCTTCAGTGCCAGAACGGAACCGGAGGTGCCGTCAGCGGTCTTGAAGCCTTCGCCACCAATGTTCAGACCCTGACCCTCAATCCATACGTCGGGGGCGATGAACTGTGCAGAGTCTGCGTAGGTGTGGACAACCTGAGGTGCACCTTCAACAGCGAAGGTCGCGGGGACGGAAGTAGCAACGAGGCCACAGCCGATGAGGGCGGTGGCACCGATGCGTGCAATGTTGTTTCGAATGTTCATGCCCCCATTCTAACGAGCGAAGCTTAGGATACCGACCCCCAAGACGTCAATTTATCATGACCTAACTCACAAAATATATTTTTCTTGAAGGTTTCTTGAAGGCATGGTTGAACTATACGAGCCTTTTGCACCGCCGTGCACACCCAAACTCTCAACCCCACATTGAAGAAACTAGCAAGTACATACCCCATCCCATCAGCACACCCCAACAGCAAAAACCACCCCGTTAAACGCGAAAATCCCCTCCGCCCGAACGCTCAAAAGCATTCAGGGGAAGGGACCCTCACGTACCACCGCACCGGCGGCGGCAACAGTTCTTAGGAGTTCTTGCGGTTACGCACAGCAGACACGCCAGCAACACCCAGACCCAGAGCCACCAGGCCCAGACCAGCAATGGTGAAGGCGTTAGAAGCACCGGTGTTAGCCAGGGAAGAGCGCTGAGCGCGGCTCGAGGTGTAGCTGCTCGAAGAGGAGGAGCCGCCACCCAGGTTATCCAGGCCGCCGGAGTTACGGGAAGAAGAACCCGAGGAACCGTTGGAGGAGGAACCGTCAGTCACCTCGCTGTTAATGACCTCGCAGCCCAGGCCGTTACCATCGTTGTCGAACTTCTTGCGGAAATCCGGGTGGCTCGAGGGCATGGGTGCCAGGCCAGCAGCCGCAACCTCTGCACAGTTCGCAAAGCGAGTGCTCTCAGCCGAAGCGGTCACCTGCTCGGTAGCGGAGGCGGAATCACCCAGCTGATCCTTCGCCTCATTCGCAACGACTGCGTTCTGATCAGCAGCAGCCGAAGCCGATGCGCTCGCAGAAGCAGTTGCCGAAGCGGAGGGGGTCGCCACCACAGAAGCCGAAGCCGATGCGGTAGCCGAGGGGCTCACCGAAGCGGTAGCCTTCTCATCGGCGCGGTTCTTAATCTTTGCATCCACGGAGGCAACAACCTCATCAGCGGCAGTAGCCGAAGCAGTCGCGGAAGCCGAGGGGGATGCAGATGCGGAAGGCACCGCAGAAGCGGAGGGGGTCGCCACCACAGAAGCCGAAGCGCTCGCGGTTGCCGAAGCGCTCGCAGATGCGGTAGCGGAGGGGGTTGCTTCCTGAACGGAGCGAGCCTCAATCTTCACGGTTGCAGCCTTACCGCCACGGGAGGTGTCGTTGTCCTTCAGGGAGCCGGAGAGCAGGTAGACGTCCACGGAGATGCGATCGTCCAGGTCGCTCTGCCAGGGAATGGAAACGGAGAAGTTGCCCTTCTCGTCAGCCTGAACTTCCAGGTAGTCCTTGCCGTCAATCTTGACGGTGCCCTTGTTCAGCTTGATAGCGATGGTGGAGCCGGAGGTGCCGTCCTGGGTCAGGAAGCCTTCGCCGGTAATCTTCAGGGTTTCGCCCTTGTACCAGACCTCAGAAATGTGGGAGGTTGCCTTGTCGGAGTAGACGTAGGTGACGGACTCTTCACCGTTCTGAGCGAAAGTTGCGGGGATTGCGGTGACCGCCAGACCGCAACCGATCAGGGCGGTGGCACCGAAGCGAGTGATAGTGTGTCGAATGTCCATCCCATCATTTTATCCCCGCACGGTGGGTATATCCGCCTGTCCAGGGGCTATTTGCAATGACTTGCAACACAAGATAGCACTTTCGTGCACTTAATGATGGGTCAGTGCACACGCGGCAAAATTTGCTAGAGAAACAGCATGCACTGAAAAACGGCATTCACTGCAGAAACAGCGCCGTCTAGACCTCTGCAACATTCCCGGCAACGCTCCCTGCAACCTTAAACGTCAACGGCGTCGAGCATGAGTTCCAGTGCCTCACCCACGCCGCTGCGCCACAGGTAGGTTGCTTTCGCATCCGCACGACCCGGACCGCCATTGATGACGGCGACCGGCTTGCCGGCGCGCAGAGCCTCCAGCACAATCTTGTAGCTGCTCATAACCGCCACCGAGGAGCCCACCACCAGTAGCGCCGAACATTCAGCGAGCATGGCGTCCTTGAGTGCCTTACGTTCGGCGGGCACGGACTCGCCAAAGTACACGACATCCGGCTTGAGGCGGGTCGAACCGCAGGCGATGCAGGGCACCATCTGAAAATCGCGGATATAGCGCTCGTCCAGCTCCACGTCACCGTCAGGGTTCACCCGCAGGTCTTCGTCTTCAAGGCGCGCCAGGTAGCCGGGGTTCGCCGCGTCCAGGCGTGCATCCAGGCTTTCGCGGCTCTCGTCCTGCCCGCAGTCCAGGCACACAATACGGGAGAGGTCACCGTGCAGTGCCAGCAGGCGGCAGCTTCCAGCGCGGGCGTGCAGCCCATCCACGTTCTGCGTAATCACGCCGCTCACGGCACCCAGCTGCTCCAGCTCGGCGAGCGCATAGTGGGCGCGGTTCGGTTCGGCTCGGCGCATGCGGCGCCAACCCACGTAGGAGCGCGCCCAGTAGCGTTGGCGGGCGGCGTCATCGTAGCGGAATTCCTGGTAGGTCATGGGGCGGTGGTCGTGCAGGGAACCGCCGGGTCCGCGGTAGTCGGGGATGCCGGATTCGGTGCTTACTCCCGCGCCGGTGAGCACGAGAACCTTACCCGCCTTGAGTAGCTCGGCAATACCCGCGGAGGCGTATTCTTCGTCGTGCGGGGTGGCGTTCTCAGAGACAACGCGCTGAATCGAGCGGATTGCGGCACGGTGCACGGAGGCGATTTCTTCGCGCTGCTCACCGGCGGCGGCGAAGTTCTGGTGGTCAGTCCAGCGGTCCATTCTTCTCCTCAATGCTCTGTGTACTAGTGCGGTTCAGCGCGGTTCTAACGCGTTAAACGGCTGTGGGGCACCCCCTTTCGAGGGTACCCCACAGCCTATTTCGTATGGTTTCGAATGTGCAAACTCAGCCACGGGCTAAGTCCGCCCAGCAGACCGGTTTAGTTCTCAGCCTTCTGCTCACGCTCGGAGGTCACCGACAGACCGTCGCTGGCAACGTCCGGGTTCACATCCACGGTCACGGTGTCGCCATCGTGGATAGCGCCGGAGAGGATGCCTCGAGCCAGGCGGTCGCCAATCTCGCGCTGTACCAGGCGGCGCAGCGGGCGGGCACCGAATGCCGGGTCGTAGCCGGTCTTACCCAGCCACTCCAGGGCGGCGGGGGTGACGTTCAGGGTGAGGCGGCGGTCCTCCAGACGCTTAGCAATGCTCTTGATCTGCAGGCCCACAATCTGGCCCAGGTTCTCAGCCGACAGGGGCTGGAACATGATGATGTCGTCCAGTCGGTTGAGGAACTCGGGGCGGAATGCCTGGTGGACAACCTCCAGCGCCTTCTCGGAGCGCTCCTCGAAGGGCAGGTCCTGGTTGACCAGGTACTGCGAACCGAGGTTCGAGGTCAGAATCAGGATGACGTTGCGGAAGTCCACGGTGCGGCCCTGACCGTCGGTCAGGCGGCCGTCATCGAGTACCTGCAGCAGGATGTCGAAGACCTCGGGGTGTGCCTTCTCAACCTCGTCGAGCAGGACCACCGAGTAGGGGCGACGGCGTACAGCCTCGGTCAGCTGACCGCCCTCTTCGTGGCCGACGTATCCGGGAGGGGCACCGACCAGGCGAGAAACGGTGTGCTTCTCGGAGTACTCGCTCATGTCGATACGTACCAGGGCACGCTCGTCATCGAACTGGAACTCAGCCAGTGCCTTAGCCAGCTCGGTCTTACCGACACCGGTCGGGCCCAGGAACAGGAAGGAACCAATCGGGCGGTCCGGGTCGGAGATACCGGCGCGGGCGCGGCGCACAGCGTCAGAGACAGCGACCACTGCGGCTTCCTGACCAATCAGGCGGGCACCGATGCGCTTCTCCATTTCGAGCAGCTTCTCAGACTCACCCTGCATCATGCGACCTGCGGGAATGCCGGTCCAGGAGGAAATCACCTCGGCAATATCGTCCGCGGTGACCTCTTCGGAGACCATGGATTCGTTCTTGGCGGTGTCCTCGGCGCGCTGTGCTTCTTCCAGCTCAGCCTGCTTTGCGGGAATCTCACCGTACAGCAGGCGGGATGCCTCAGCGAGGTTGCCTTCACGCTGTGCTACCTCGGCGCGGGAGCGCAGCTCGTCAATCTCAGTCTTGAGGTCACCCACACGGTTCAGGCTAGCCTTCTCGGCCTCCCAACGAGCGTTGAGGGCGTCGAGCTGTTCTTTCTTGTCAGCCATGTCCTTGCGCAGCGCCTCCAGACGCTCAACCGATGCGGGATCGGTCTCGTCGGCAAGCGCCAGTTCCTCCATGGTGAGGCGGTCCACGGCGCGGCGCAACTGGTCGATTTCCTCCGGTGCGGAGTCAATTTCCATGCGCAGGCGGGATGCTGCCTCGTCAATCAGGTCAATTGCCTTGTCCGGCAGCTGACGGGAGGGAATGTAACGGTTAGACAGGGTTGCTGCGGCAACCAGCGCGGAGTCAGCAATCTGCACCTTGTGGTGTGCCTCGTAGCGTTCCTTCAGACCGCGCAGAATACCGATGGTGTCCTCGACGCTGGGCTCGCCCACGTACACCTGCTGGAAGCGACGCTCCAGTGCGGGGTCCTTCTCGATGTTCTCGCGGTACTCGTCCAGGGTGGTGGCACCGATCAGGCGCAACTCACCACGGGCGAGCATGGGCTTGAGCATGTTGCCTGCGTCCATGGAACCTTCGGATGCGCCAGCACCGACAACGGTGTGAATCTCGTCGATGAAGGTCACAATCTGACCCTCGGACTTCTTGATTTCTTCGAGGACTGCCTTCAGACGCTCCTCGAATTCACCGCGGTACTTTGCGCCTGCGACCATGGAGCCCAGGTCCAGGCTAATCAGGGTCTTGCCGCGCAGGGATTCGGGCACGTCGCCGGAAACCATGCGCTGCGCCAGGCCTTCCACGACGGCGGTCTTACCAACGCCGGGCTCACCAATCAGAACGGGGTTGTTCTTGGTGCGGCGGGAAAGCACCTGCACGACGCGGCGAATCTCAGAGTCACGGCCGATGACCGGGTCAAGCTTGCCTGCGCGGGCAATGGCGGTCAGGTCGGTGCCGTACTTTTCGAGCGCTTGGAAGGTGCCTTCGGGGTCGGGGGTATCCACGGTGCGGTCTCCTCGGACGGTGGGGATGGTCTGTGCGATGAGCTCTGCGGTAGCGCCGAGCTTGTGCATTGCTTCAGCGGTGCTATCGGTGCCGCTGGCAATGCCGAGCAGGATCATTTCGGTAGAAACGTAGGTGTCACCGAAGCCCTGGGCGCGGGTCTGTGCCGCCTGCAGAGCGGAAAGCGCGGCACGGCTGAGGGAAGCATTCTGCACGGAGGCACCGGATGCCTTCGGCAGCTTCTTGATTTCAGCGGATGCCGCCTCGGAGATAGCGTCCACATCCAGGCCTGCAGCCTTGAGGACTGCTACGGCGACGCCTTCGCGCTGGTCCATGAGGGCCTTGAGGATGTGCGCGGTTTCAATAGTGGGGTTACCGGCGGTTTGAGCATTAGTATTTGCCGCCGAGATGACTTCTTGACTCTTGGTCGTGAACTTGTTGTCCATGATGTTCCTTTCGCATTTCGAGGGGCTTATCCTATGCGCCCCTGCATTACATAACTTGAGTCTACTCCACTCAATTATGTTTCGCAAGCCTCCTGCAAAAAAATTTTCATATTTTTCACCCCACCTCACCCCACCTCACACCCCTGACCCCCAAACAAAAGCCCCGGACAAAAGCCCCAGTCAAAACCGCATTGTTATACTGACCGGACTGGGTACTTGCGAGGCTGGGTGCTTGCGGGCTCCCACAACAATCACAGTCACGAATGGGGACCCACATGAAAATACTGGTTCTAGGTGCAACCGGCCGCACCGGCTACCTCTTCACCCGCAAAGCCCTAGAGGAGGGGCACACCGTCACCGCCTACGTGCGCAACCCCGATAGGGCACAAGCGCTTTTGGGGGCGCACCAAAATCTCACTATCATTCCGGGGACCCTGAACGATGCCGAACAGCTCGCCGCAGCATCCTCCGGGCAGGACGTCATGGTGAGCGTCCTGGGGCAGAAAGCCACGGTGCGAGAGTTTCTCTCCTCCACGTTCATGCAGGAGCGTCTGCCCCTCATCATGGAGGCGGTCACGGGCGCAGGCGTAAAGCATTGCGTTCTGATGAGTGCCTACGGTGTCGGCAATACGGTACGGACCGCGTCCCTCCCCATGCGCCTGGTGTGCAAGGTCATCATGCGCGGCATTTTCACCGACAAGGTTAAGGCGGACGCCCTGGTTGCCGAATATCAGCCATATATTTCGCGTGCTCATCCGGGCAGGCTGACCGATAAGCCCGGTAAGGGCGGGGTGAAGGTATTTGACATGGCGAGCGTCGAGCGAACTCCGGGCATCCCCACGATTGCCCGTGAAGACGTTGCCGATGCACTGCTCACTATCGCCAAGAACCCTCAGAATGCGGGCACAGATTTTTTGGTGACGATTGGGGACGTTGCCCTACACTCGCCCCAGAAATAAACCGGTAGGCTTAATGACATGACGACTACGAACACCTTCCCCGCCGCCATTCTCTTCGACCACGACGGAACCCTCGTCGATACTGAACCCGTATGGGCTGCCGCAAAGGTTGCTCTCACCGCAGAATTTGGCGGCACCTGGACCGAGCAGGACACCCTCGATTGCCTGGGCCTGTCGATGCAGTTCACCCTGGATCGTCTGCGCGAGCGCGGCGTGAACCTGCCGGACGAGGAGATTAACGATCGACTGGTGGCGAAGGTGCGCGAGGCCCTGGCGCAGCAGCCGGTCGAGTTCCTTCCTGGCATTGAGCGTTTCCTCTCGGAGGTTCACGATGCACAGATTCCGGCCGCCATCGTCACAAACGCAACCACCTCCGTGGCTCGCCGCACCGCAAACGCGGCACCCGAGGGCACGTTCTCGGTGGTTATTGGCAACGATGAGACCACCAACCCCAAGCCGGACCCGCAGCCCTATCTTTTGGCGGCGGAGCGTCTTGGTGTTGATCCGACTCAGTGCGTGGCTCTTGAGGACTCCCCGTCGGGCGTGCGCAGTGCGACCGCGGCGGGTATGCGTGTCATTGTTGTGCCGGGCGAGCTGGAGGTTCCGGCGGAGCTGGGCACCGCGCGCCTCAAGCATGAGGAGCTGACTCTGGAGGCGGTTCGCGCGCTGGCGTAACCGCCCGATTCGCACGCGGGAAGCCCTACAGAAAGGCCGGAAGCTCTGTAGAAAACTGAATACGCTTCACCATAAAGGGTGGGATGCGCGATATGAGATACCGCGTGTCCCACCCTTTGTGCGTGCTTGGGCGGTGAGCCACGCGGGCATTTGGGGCTGACACGTTTAAGCAGCGCCTTTTGAACAGGGGCTTTTAAGTGCGGCGCGACACATAGATGACAATTTATTACGAATTACTCAAAATAACCTTGACAATGGTTCCTTAAAATGATTTACTCATAATAACGATTCGGCGGGGCGACAAATCCCACCGAACCACAAGCATCACAGCATCATGAAGGAGACCATCATGGCATTCGCAAACTACACCGCACCCGGCCTGACCCTCGAAGAAGGCAAGGGCATTTCCGAGGTTCTCCAGGCACGTCTGCACGACCTGAACGACCTGCACCTGCTGCTGAAGCACGCTCACTGGAACGTGACCGGCCCCGGCTTCATCGCCGTTCACGAAATGATTGACCCCCAGGTCGACACCGTCCGCGAGTTCGTCGACGCCATCGCAGAGCGTATGGCAACCCTGGGCGCAACCCCCAATGGCCTGGCTGGCGCACTGGTCGCACAGCGCACCGTCGAGGACTACCCCGTCGGCCGCGCACGCGTTGCTGACCACCTGCACGCTCTGAACGACGTGTACACCCGTGTGATCAAGGATCACCGCAAGGCTATTGCTTTTGCCGGTGAGTCCGACCCCGTCACTGAGGACCTGCTGATTGGTCAGACCGCTGAGCTGGAGAAGTTCCAGTGGTTCATCCGCGCGTTCCTGGAAAACGGCGAAGGCAACATCTAAGCCATCGTTCTAAAGACACGAATTTTTAGAATCACGAAACCGGGCGGATGCGCTCTCCTTTATGGAGGGTGCACCCGCCCGGTTTCTGTGCTGTTTCGGTGCTTTTTCCCGACGTTTCGCCTCGCCCGCGGGGTACTCTAGAGTACGTTGAGGCGAACATTATTATCGGGTTAGGCCGTCCTAGATTTTCTGTTCAGAGTGTTCTAGAGTGGTTCACTGTTCATGACAGAGCACACAGACATGAACGCATCATCAGGCGCAGGGATCCAGCCCTGCACGCACGGCACCCGTGGAAAGGGAACTATGAGCACGCACGCCCAGCACGAGCACGGCGAAGAAACTGAGAAACTTCAGCCGGAAAACACCGCTACCGAGGCTCCGCAGGCCACCCGCCATAGCGCCGTTACCTCCCCCTCCCCCACGCAGATTAAGCGTTGGCGCCGTTACCTGGCCGACGAGGAATCCGAGGCGCGCATCTATCGCTACCTGGCGAAGCGTGCCGAGGGTACCGACCGCGAAATTCTGCTGCAGGTGGCGGAGGCAGAGAAGCGTCACCAGCAGCATTGGCGTGACATGCTCGGCGAACACGCGGATGTTCACGTGCGCCCGTCCATGCAGTCTCTGGTGCTGCAGTTCTTGGCGAAGAACTTCGGTTCGGTATTCATTCTGGCGATGGCTCAGCGCGCCGAGTCCCGCTCCCCCTACGCTGAGGATCCGGACGCCACCGAGGAAATGGCGGCCGACGAGGCGATTCACGAGGAAATTATCCGTGCCCTGGCGACCAGTGGCAGGGAGAAGCTTTCGGGTAATTTCCGTGCGGCGGTTTTTGGTGCTAACGACGGTTTGGTGTCGAATCTGGCGTTGACTATGGGTATCACCGCCTCGGGTGCGTCCAGCTCAATGGTCCTGCTCTCGGGTATTGCGGGTCTGCTGGCGGGTGCGCTGTCGATGGCGGCGGGTGAGTTCGTGTCGGTTCGTTCTCAGCGTGAGCTGTTGGATGCCTCCCAGCCGACCCAGGTGACCCTGCGTGTTGCGCACGATTTGGATTTGGATTCGAACGAGCTGGAGCTGATTTACCGTGCCCGCGGTATGGAGCCGGAGGCGGCGCATCACCGTGCGATGGAGCGTTTCGGCTACATGGATTGTGACTGTGATCCGTCGCTGTCTCACCGCGAGGATGAGGATCGTGAGGAGAATGTGGCTTTGGGTACCGATATTGGTGCTGCCGCTGCGTCCTTTGCGTTCTTTGCTTCGGGTGCGTTGGTTCCGATTCTGCCGTATATCTTTGGCTTGTCGGGTGTGTTCGCGATGGTGCTGTCTCTGCTGTTTGTGGGTGCGGCGCTGGGCTTCACCGGCGGCGTGGTGGGTCTGCTTTCGGGTGCTTCCCCCCTCAAGCGCGGTATTCGCCAGATTCTAATTGGCTTTGGTGCGGCGTTCGTGACCTATCTGCTGGGTCTGGCGTTCGGCACGACGGTCGGCTA
>ERZ1674167.207-NODE-207-length-10480-cov-24.868681_pt1 | contig 10480 bp, 8 predicted proteins | sample MGYA00581301_ERZ1674167 | MGnify/ENA primary metagenome ERZ1674167 (study PRJEB41354, sample SAMEA4873301) | human saliva metagenome | biome: human-associated habitat [ENVO:00009003]; feature: mouth environment [ENVO:08000002]; material: saliva material...
TTGGGAAGAAATAAATCATATTTTAGAGAAAAACGGGCAAGATAAAATTGATGAAAACATGGAAAGACGTATTCATTCTCTATCGCCTAGAGTTCAAATTCTATCAAGAAAATATCAGAAATATTTAATTCCGTTTCCGATGGAGAATCGTGTGCAAATTACTGCAAGGTCAACGCAATATACATCGAATCAAAACTCAACAACTTCGGAAGACTCGTAGCAAGCGTAGGTTAGGTCAAGCCCCAACAAAACCGTTAAATAATCTGTTTTGTGTTGGGTTTACAACCCAAGCGACCAAAAGGCCGTCTGAAACTGCTCTTTCAGACGGCCTCCCCATTTTCAGGTTGCCCTTCCCCAAGGCAGCCTGAAACCTTTCCCCCGCCCCAAACCCATCCACCGTCATTCCCGCCTGCGCGGGAATGACGGTGTTTGTTGCTTTTCAGACGGCCTTTTTCTTTTTCTTAATCCATCACATTCGATCAAACCAAACAATCTGACTTTCATCCACGCTGATGCGGATTTCCTGTCCGGTTTGCGGTTTATCCGTATCGTGGTCGGCATGGGGATACCAAATTAAATCGCCGTATTGAGGATGGGCGAGGGTAAGGCGTGTGCCTTCGGCGAGGGGGACGGCTTCGCTGATGCGGACGGCTGTGCCGTTCGGGTCGAATCGGATGGCGTGTTGGGGGATGTAGCGTGTGTCGTTAGTGTTGGCCAAACCGAGCAGTAGGGCGGCTTGGGCGTTGACGGGGCGGCGGATAAGGGTTTCCGGCGTGCCGTGTTGGAGGATGCGGCCTTCGTGCATGATGGCGATGGTGTCGGCCATGGTGCAGGCTTCTTCGGCGGAGTGAGTGACGAGGATGGCGGGGATGTTTTGACTGCGGATGCGTTCGGCGGTCAGGGTGCGCAGGTGGTGGCGCAGGTGGGTGTCGAGGCTGGAGAAGGCTTCGTCCAAGAGCAACAGCGACGGGCGCGTGATTAGGGCGCGCGCGAGGGCGAGGCGTTGCTGTTCGCCGCCTGAGAGGCTTTCGGGTTTGCGTTGCGCTTCGTGTTCCAAACCGATGTCGCGCAAGGCCTGCATGGATTGTTCTTCGATTTCGGCTTTGGGCAGGCGGCGCATTTTGAGTCCGAAGCCGACGTTGTCGAGGGCGGTTAAATGCGGCAAAAGGGCGTAGTCTTGAAACATCAGCGAGATATTGCGTTTTTCAGGCGGCATGTCGGTGATGTTGTCACCGTTGAGCCAGACTTCGCCGCTGTCGGGACGTACCAGGCCGACGATGGTTTTGAGCAGGGTGGATTTGCCGCAGCCGGAGCGGCCGAGTACGGCGAGGATTTCGCCTGCTTCGACGGTTAGGTTGATGTCTTGGGCAACGGTTTTGCTGCCGAAGCGTTTGTTGATGTTTTTGAGTTGTAACATGGTTTCAGACGGCCTTTAAAAATGGGGTCGGCAACGGATGCTGTCGAGCCATGCGGACAGCGGATGTTTGGGGTCGATCAGGCCGTATCGCCGGCAGGCTTCGATCGTGACCAACTGGGCATCGTGCATCATGTGTCCGCCCAACATGGCATCAAGCAGGGTGGGGATGTCCATCAGTTCAAAACCGGCGACTTCGCCGTCTTGGTTGGCGGGTTGGAAGCCTTCGGGTAGGACGATGTCGAAGATATACAGGATTTCGTTGTGGACACCACGATTAACCGGGCGCAAACTATATATTTGGGCGGTCGGTCGGATATGGGGTGTTAACGAAGCGGGAATGCCTGCTTCTTCTTCGCCTTCGCGACAGACGGCTTCAGACGGCCTCTCGCCGCTGCTGATGCCGCCTCCGGTCAGGTTGTCGAGTTTGTTCGGATCGACGGCTTTGTGCGGACTGCGGCGGCCTATCCAAAAGCGCAGACCGTCTTTTGTTTCGACCAATCCGTTCAAATGCACTGCCTGACTCATCAGGCCGAACGGACGGAAGGCGGCGCGTTCGAGTGCGCATAAAGGCTTGCCTGACTGGTCGCAGATGTCAAACTTTTCACCACGCCAACCTTTGAGCCAACCGCACTCGCGCCATTGTTGCGCCAGCGTTTGCAAACTGTCGCCCATCTGAGTCCAGTTGTCGGTTTCCAAATTCAGGCCGTCTGAAAGGGTTGACTGCCTGCCTGTCCAATCTTGCCCGAGGCGTTCGCGCCATAACGGGTTCAGACGGCCTAAAGGCAGGCCGTTGAGATACAGAATGCACCAATCGTCGGATGCGCCATAGCTTGTCTGCGCCCAATCCCACAGTGTGTCGTGGACATCGGGGGTGAATACCTGTTCAAAACGGAAAGACTGAGACATGGCGCATCCTCCAAAAGAACTAAAGATACATCGATTTTAGCCGTTTACGGCGAATTTGCAAAACGACCATACCCCCTGAAAACCGCTATAATAGAGTAAATCATCCGAAACGAGCACATCATCATGAGCGAATTGACCGATATCCTTTCCTACAACCAGCATTTCGTTGAATCGGGAGAGTACGAAAAATATTTCACCAACAAATACCCCGGCCGCGAGCTGGCCATTCTTTCCTGCATGGACGCACGCATTATCGAATTGTTACCCAATGCCTTGGGCTTGAAAAACGGCGATGCCAAGCTCATCAAAAACGCCGGCGCACTGGTGACCCACCCTTGGGGTTCGGTGATGCGCAGTTTGTTGGTCGCCGTATTTGAACTCAAAGTCAAAGAAATCATGGTCATTGCCCACCACGACTGCGGTATGCGCGGATTGCATGCCGAAGAGTTCCTCCAACGCGTACACGACAGCAATATCCCCGACGACCGCATCGAAACCCTGCGTAATGCTGGTATCGATTTGGACGGCTGGCTGACCGGTTTTGACAACGTCGAAGACAGCGTGCGCCATACCGTCGAGCTGATTCGCAAACATCCGCTGATGCCCGACAACATCGCCATCCACGGCCTAGTCATCCACCCGACCACAGGCAAGCTCAACCTGATTGTTGACGGCAGCCTGCCTGCTTCAGACGGCCAAAACATCTAACGCAGACACCACCACGAAATGAAAAACATCGGATTATTCGGCGGCACGTTTGACCCCATCCACAACGGCCACCTCCACATCGCCCGCGCCTTCGCCGACGAAATCAGTTTGGACCTTGTCGTCTTCCTGCCGGCAGGCGACCCGTACCACAAAGACAGCACGCGCACGCCGGCACAAGAGCGCCTCAATATGGTCGAACTCGCCATCGCCGACGAGCCGAAATTCGCCACCAGTGACTGCGACATCGTCCGCGACGGCGCGACTTATACGTTTGACACCGTCCAAATCTTCCGCCAGCAGTTTCCTGGCGCGCAACTGTGGTGGCTGATGGGCAGCGACAGCCTGATGCAGCTGCACACATGGAAAAAATGGCAAACCCTCGTGCGCCAGACCCATATCGCCATCGCCATGCGCCAAGGCGACAACCTCAACAAAACCCCGCGCGAATTGCACGCATGGCTCGGCGAAGCCCTGCAAAACGGCAGCGTCCGCATCCTCAACGCGCCGCTGCACAACACCAGCTCCACCCAAATCCGTGCCGATCTCGCCAAAACCCACCATTCAGACGGCCTGCCGCAACCGGTCGCCCAATACATCCGCCAACACAAACTCTATGGAAAATAGCGTTTATTCAGGCAGATAAGCTATAATGCCGTCTGAAAACATTTCAACTAGGAAAATAATGAACGAACAAGAATTGCAAGACCTGCAAAAAATGGTCGAAGTGGCCGTAAACGCCCTCGAAGACATTAAAGCCAAAGACATCTCTGTTTTGGAAACCCAAGACAAAACCTCCCTGTTCGCCCGCATGATTATTGCCAGCGGCGACAGCACACGCCAAGTCAAAGCACTGGCAAATAACGTTGCCGTCGATTTGAAAGAAGCCGGTTTTGAAATCCTCAGCACCGAAGGCGACAGCGGCGAATGGACGCTTGTCGACGCAGGCGACCTCGTTGTCCACGTCATGCTCCCTGCCGTGCGCGACTTCTACGACATCGACACCTTGTGGGGCGGAGAAAAACCGAGTTTCCACGCCGGTATGCAAAAACCTTGGCACGCCGCCGACTAAAACGGTTTATCCATACAAAGGCCGTCTGAAACTTGAAAGCAAGCAAGTTTCAGACGGCCTTTTGCTATAATTCCATTCTTTTCACATTATTTAATTCATTGCACCATCATGCCGCAACCCGATTTCGCCCAAACCCTCTCCAAAGACCGCCATTTTCTGCGATCTGCCTTTAAGAACCCCAATAAATACGGCGGCCTGGCCAAGGTTGAGGAAAAATACAAAAAATCGCACGACCTCTATCTGCAACGCCTGTCCAAACTGCCCAAGCCCGAATTCGACAACACGCTGCCCGTTCACGAAAAGCTCGACGAAATCAAAAAAGCCATTGCCGAAAATCAGGTAACGATTATTTGCGGCGAAACCGGTTCGGGCAAAACCACGCAGTTGCCCAAGATTTGTTTGGAACTCGGGCGTGGGGCGGCAGGATTGATCGGGCATACCCAGCCGCGCCGTTTGGCTGCGCGTTCCGTAGCAGAGCGGATTGCCGAAGAGCTGAAATCCGAAATCGGCAACGCGGTCGGCTATAAAGTGCGCTTTACCGACCACACCTCGCGCGATGCCTGCGTCAAGTTGATGACCGACGGCATCCTGCTGGCAGAAACCCAGACCGACCATTATCTCGCCGCATACGACACGATTATCATCGACGAAGCGCACGAACGCAGCCTGAACATCGACTTCCTCTTGGGCTATTTGAAACAGCTGCTGCCGCGCCGCCCTGATTTGAAAGTCATCATCACCTCGGCAACGATAGATGCAGAACGCTTCTCCCAACACTTCAACGGTGCCCCTGTTTTAGAAGTGAGCGGACGGACGTATCCCGTCGAAATCCTCTACCGACCGCTGACCAGCAAAGACGAAGACGACGCAGAAGTCGAGCTGACCGACGCAATTGTCGATGCAGCCGACGAATTGGTACGCTATGGCGAAGGCGATATTTTGGTGTTCCTGCCGGGCGAGCGCGAAATCCGCGAAGCCGCCGAAGCCCTGCGCAAATCCACGCTGCGCCGCAACGACGAAATCCTGCCCCTATTCGCACGCCTGTCGCACGCCGAGCAGCACAAAATCTTCCACCCATCAGGCGCAAAACGCCGCATCGTGCTGGCAACCAACGTCGCCGAAACCTCGCTCACCGTACCGGGCATTAAATACGTCATCGACACCGGCCTCGCGCGCGTCAAACGCTATTCCGCACGGGCGAAAGTGGAGCAGCTTCATGTCGAAAAAATCTCCCAAGCTGCCGCCTGCCAACGCTCCGGTCGCTGCGGACGCGTCTCCGCAGGCGTGTGTATCCGACTGTTTTCAGAAGAAGATTTCAACAGCCGCCCCGAATTTACCGCCCCCGAAATCGTCCGCAGCAACCTAGCCGCCGTCATCCTACGCATGGCATCGCTGAACTTGGGCGACGTAGCAGCATTCCCATTTTTAGAAATGCCCGATTCGCGGTATATCAATGACGGTTTTCAGGTATTACTGGAGTTGGGTGCGGTGGAGGCCATCTGAAAAGTAAAAGAAAATGGTAGATTATGTTTCATTTTCAGACGGCCTAAATCATTGAGAAACTAAAAACTATTGAAAAGGGAATATTGGGTTTTAAAACTCAATCGGTAAATTTTTTATTGTGAAATATTAATGATGAAAAAATCTTTCCTCACGCTTGTTCTGTATTCGTCTTTACTTACTGCCAGCGAAATTGCCTATCGCTTTGTATTCGGAATTGAAACTCTGCCGGCGGCAAAAATTGCAGAAACGTTTGCGCTGACATTTGTGATTGCTGCGCTGTATCTGTTTGCGCGTTATAAGGCTTCACGGTTGCTGATTGCGTTGTTTTTTGCGCTCAGCATCATTGCCAACAATGTGCATTACGCGGTTTATCAAAGTTGGATAACGGGCATTAATTATTGGCTGATGCTGAAAGAGGTTACCGAAGTTGGCAGCGCGGGCGCGTCGATGTTGGATAAGTTGTGGCTGCCTGTGTTGTGGGGCGTGTTGGAAGTCGTGCTGTTTTGCAGCCTTGCCAAGTTCCGCCGTAAGACGCATTTTGCTGCCGATATTTTGTTTATTGCGGCGATGTTGCTGATTTTTGGACGTTCATTCAGTACGACGCAGGAACACGGTATTTCGCCCAAACCAACATACAGCCGCATCAAAGCCAATTATTTCAGCTTTGGCTATTTTATCGGACGCGTGTTACCGTATCAGTTGTTTGATTTAAGCAAGATTCCTGTGTTCAAACAGTCTGCGCCAAGCAAAATCGGGCAGGGCAGTGTTCAAAATATCGTCCTGATTATGGGCGAAAGTGAAAGCGCGACGCATTTGAAACTGTTTGGTTACGGACGCGAAACTTCGCCATTTTTGACCCAGCTGTCGCAAGCCGAATTTAAGCCGATTGTGAAACAAAGCTATTCCGCCGCTTTGATGACGGCTGTGTCCCTGCCCAGCTTTTTTAATGCGATACCGCATGCCAACGGCTACGAGCAAATCAGCAGCGGCGATACCAATATGTTCCGCCTCGCTAAAGAGCAGGGCTATGAAACGTATTTTTACAGCGCGCAGGCGGAAAACGAGATGGCGATTTTGAACTTAATCGGTAAGAAATGGATAGACCATCTGATTCAGCCGACGCAGCTTGGCTACGGCAACGGCGACAATATGCCCGATGAGAAACTGCTGCCGCTGTTTGACAAAATCAATTTGCAGCAGGGCAAGCATTTTATCGTGTTGCACCAACGCGGTTCGCACGTCCCATACGGTGCATTGTTGCAGCCTCAAGATAAAGTATTCGGCGAGGCCAATATTGTGGACAAGTACGACAACACCATCCATAAAACCGACCAAATGATTCAAACCGTATTCGAGCAGCTGCAAAAGCAGCCTGACGGCAACTGGCTGTTTGCCTATACCTCCGATCATGGTCAGTATGTACGCCAAGATACCTACAATCAAGGCACGGTACAGCCCGACAGCTATCTTGTGCCGCTGGTGTTGTACAGCCCGGATAAGGCCGTGCAACAGGCTGCCAACCAAGCTTTTACACCTTGCGAGATTGCCTTCCATCAGCAGCTTTCAACGTTTTTGATTCACACACTGGGCTACGGTATGCCGGTTTCAGGTTGTAGTGAAGGCTCGGTAACGGGCAACCTGATTACAGGCGATGCAGGCAGCTTGAACATTCGCGATGGCAAGGCGGAATATGTTTATCCACAATAAGCGGCGTGAAAACCAATAAAGACAAATTTAGATGATGTCGGGGATAGATGCCCGATTGACAAGACTATGCAAAATATGAAAAACCAAGTACGCGGATCAGGCATTGATGCCCGATTCAACCCAGCCAATATTTCAGACGGCCTGCAAAACAGTTCAGGCCATATCGGTGCCAACACGCGCTACCGTCTGACCAAGCTCGGCGAACAAATGGCGCGCCTGCCCATCGACCCGAAAATCGCGCGTATTTTACTGGCGGCGAAGAAACACGACTGCATGGCGGAAATATTGGTGATCGCGTCCGCACTGTCGATTCAAGACCCGCGCGAGCGGCCGTTGGAAGCGCGCGATGCCGCGGCCAAGGCGCATGAACGCTTTACCGATAAGCAATCTGACTTTCTTGCCTATCTGAATATTTGGGACAGCTTCCAGCGCGAGCGCGACAAAGGTTTGTCCAACAAGCAGCTGGTGCAATGGTGCCGTCAATATTTCCTGTCGCATCTGCGGATGCGCGAATGGCGCGAGCTGCACCACCAGCTTGCTCAAACCGCGATTGAAATGGGTTTGACCACCAAAGAAGCCGCGTTTAGACAACCTCCTTCCCAAGAACAATTAAGGCCGTCTGAAAGCCAAGGCGACCAAGATTTGGCGGCAAAGCTCAAACAAAAACAACTGGATAAGAAACAACACCGCGCCCAAATCCGCGCCGCTAAAGAAGCCGGATACGAACAAATCCACCGCGCCCTGCTGACCGGCCTTATCGCCAACGTCGGCATGAAATCACCCGACGGCAACGACTATACTGGCGCGCGCGGCAGCCGTTTCCACCTTTTCCCGGCATCAGCCCTGTTCAAAACCAAGCCCAAATGGGTGATGGCGGCAGAATTGGTTGAAACCACGCGCCTTTACGCGCGCGATGTCGCCGTTATCCAGCCCGAATGGATAGAGCAGGAAGCGTCGCACCTCGTCCGCTACCATTATTTCGAGCCGCACTGGGAACAAAAACGCGGCGAAGTCGTCGCCAGCGAACGCGTGACGCTTTACGGCCTGACCGTATTGCCGCGCCGCCCCGTGTCTTACGGCAAAGTTGCGCCCGAAGAAGCGCGCGAAATCTTTATCCGCGGCGCATTGGTGGCGCAGGAAAGCAATCTTCAGACGGCCTTTTTTGCCCACAATAAAAAGCTGATTAAAGAAATTACCGAACTCGAACACAAATCGCGCAAGCAAGACGTATTGGTCGATGACGAAGCCCTGTTTGCGTTTTATAACGAACGCCTGCCCGAGCTGGTGTGGAAAGACGCGAAAGGCGGCGTTTGGGGAAGCGAAGAGGGCGGACAAACCCAGTCGGACAAGACAGCCGATCAAAACGGACAAGCAAACCAGCGCAACGCAGGGCGTGTGGCGCAAGCCGCGCACGCGGATTCCAAAGATGCGTCCAACCGCGAGCGAGAACCGAGTTCACGTACCCGACAAAATGTTTCAGACGACCCCAAACCCAAAAAGCAGCCTACATCTCAAAAAGGCCGTCTGAAACCTTTGCCCCTTGCCGATATCCGCACCTTTGAAGCCTGGCTCAAAACCGCCGAACGCGACAATCCGCGCCTGCTGTTCCTCAGCCGCGACGATTTGATGCAACACGCCGCCGCGCACATTACCGAAGAACAGTTCCCAAAATTCTGGCAAACCGCAGACGGCAAGTTCAAACTTTCCTACCGCTTCGAGCCACACCATCCGCTTGACGGCGTGACTATGACCGTGCCGCTGACCGTCCTTAACCGCCTGCACGCGCCGTCGCTCGAATGGCTGGTGCCCGGTATGTTGCGCGAAAAAATCCAGCTGCTGATTAAAGCACTGCCGAAGCAAATCCGCCGCATTTGCGTGCCCGTACCCGATTTCATCACCAAATTTCTCGAAAGCAATCCCGACCGCCAAGCGGCCATCATTCCCCAGTTGGCGCACTTTATCGCCAAAAGCGCCGGCGATATGCGGATTCTCGAGCAAATCGACCAAGACGCATGGGCGGCGCAAGAATTGCCTGAACACTGCTATCTGAATCTGCGCATTATTGACGACGGCGGACAAGAGCTTGCCGGCGGCCGCAAACTGCACGAATTGCAACAACAGCTTGGCCAAGCCGCCGCCGTCACTTTCCGCGACAACACCCAAGAATTTGAGCGCGACAACGTGACCACATGGGACATCGGCACCCTTCCCGAATCCATCAAATTCGCCCGCGGCAAACAACAGCTCACCGGCTACCTTGGCCTGCAAAAAGAAAAAGACGGCCGCATCGCCCTGCGCCTGTTCGACACGTCTGCCGCCGCCGAACAAGCCCACAGATTAGGCGTGATCGAATTAATGAAGCTACAATTAAAAGAGCAGGTAAAAGATTTGAACAAATGCATCCAAGGCTTCACCCAAGCCGCCATGCTGCTCAAACACATCAACGCCGACACCCTGCGCGACGACCTCACACAGGCCGTCTGCGACCGCGCCTTTATCGGCGAAGACGAGCTGCCGCGCAACGAAAAAGCCTTTAAAGAGCAAATCAAACGCGCCCGCAGCCGGCTGCCCGCCGTCAAAGAAGCCCTTAGCCGCTACTTGCAGGAAACCGCCGCCGCTTACGCCGAACTCAACGGCAAACTCGGCAAACACCCATTGACCCACCTTCTAAGATTACGCCTGCAAACCCTGCTTGCCCCCGGCTTCGCCAGCCATACCCCATGGGCACAATGGCCGCGTCTCCCCATCTACCTCAAAGCCATGACCCTGCGCCTCGAAAAATACAGCGGCAACCCCGCCCGCGACGCAGCCCGCGAAGCCGATATTCAAGAGCTGGAACAAATGTGGCAGGAAAAAACGGATAGTTTGATAAAACAAGGACAACCCGTTTCAGACGACCTCGCCGCATTTAAATGGATGATTGAAGAATTGAGAGTGTCACTGTTTACGCAGGAGTTGAAGACACCGTATCCGGTGTCGGTGAAGAGGTTGGTGAAGGAGTGGGAAAAAGTAAAATAGAAGATGGAAAGGCCGCCTGAATATATTCAGACGGCCTTTTTGTTACAGTTCCATCATAACCATTTTCATAGTCATTTCACATCCGGTATATGCGGCAGAACTTTTACCTACCTTTTGAGGGTCATAATAATTATCTTTGATAGTTCCAACCA
>ERZ1674167.211-NODE-211-length-10350-cov-3.591452_pt1 | contig 10350 bp, 5 predicted proteins | sample MGYA00581301_ERZ1674167 | MGnify/ENA primary metagenome ERZ1674167 (study PRJEB41354, sample SAMEA4873301) | human saliva metagenome | biome: human-associated habitat [ENVO:00009003]; feature: mouth environment [ENVO:08000002]; material: saliva material...
GGCGGCCCGCCACGCACAGCTCGCGGTCCAGGAAGGAGTTCAGCAGTGCACCACCGTAGTTCTCCACGGCAATCTGGTGCCAGCCCTTCGTGGTGATGGAGGAGGAGGGCTTGACCTTCAGGGAGGGCGAGTCGGTGTGCGCACCCAGCACGCGGTAGCCGCTTGCCTTCTGCGCCTTCGCGCCGCCAGCCCAGGCGATAATCGCACCGTCGCGGACGACGAAGTGGCGGCCGGTTGCGATCTGCGGGTCCCATGCTTCGGTCTCTACAAGCTCGGTGAAGCCTGCTGCTTGCAGGCGGCGCGCTACCGTGCGCGCGGCGAGGTAAGAGACCGGCGACTCCGCCACGAATGCGGCGAGGTCTTCAATATTTTTTACAGCATCAACAGTCATGGTTTAACCCTACCTTTTCTTGGGTGTTGATGGGGTGACCCGGGCCGATAGTCCACTCGGTGTGGAGTAATAACCCTGGTGAGGCTCGAATAGAGCGGGGCGGTAGTCGAGCTAGAGCAGCCCGCCATATAGCCTATTTATCAACCTTGAGCGGTTGTGTTTCACGTGAAACTTCGCCGCGGCGAGCGCGTGCGTTGAAAATCAGGCAGGCGAGCACCACGTACACGCCTTCCAGTGCGATACCCTGCAGCGCATCCACGGGGGTCACGCCTTCGGAGGCGAACGGATCCAGACCAGCCACCATGGACAGCAGCATCAGAATCACGTTATTTGCCACGTGCAGGCTGATGGAGGCTTCCAAGCCGCCGGTGTACCAGCAGAGGAAACCGGCATAAATACCCATCGCGAGAATCGTGCTCTGACCCCAGGGGTCGTAGGCGTGGGAGAGCATAAACAGCACGGCGGGCAGCACAATCGGCAGCCAGGGGGTGCGGAGCCAGCGGCCCAGCATCTGCATCATGAAGCCGCGGTAGGCGAGCTCTTCGGCGTAGCACTGCACGGGCACCAGGAGCAGCATCATCGCCACATAAACCCAAAATTCAACCTGTGGAGGTTGAAAATAGCGGTATTCGGGCAGGCTCTCACCGCTCAACGCCAGCATCACGGCGTAGTAGATGCCGTAAACAGCGAAGCTCAAACCCAGGTACGGAAGCAGCAGCGAGCGGCGCAGACGGCCCGCAACCGAATGAATCAGACCCCAGGGCTTCGGGCCCACAACCAGGCGCGCCAGAAAGAGCGAAGGCACAATCGCGATAAGGGAGAGGAAGGTCAGCGCAAACAGCGCCGGGTGTTCCATAATGACGGCGCGGTTCGTAGCTACATCCTGGAGGGAAAGTCCCGAACCCATAATCGCCACAGCCAGGGCAACTGAAATGATCAGGTTGAGGCCAATAAATACGGCGACGCCGAGCAGACCTTCCAGCAGGGGTGAGAACCAGCGGGATTTCGGGTCGGCGTGGGAGAGACGGTGGTAGGCAAGACCTGCAGGCACAGTAGCGACTGCGGGGGTGCCGGGTGCTACCTGCGGGGGTGCGGGAGGGGGTGTCGTGTTCATTCTTTAATCCTAGCCTTCGCGGGCTCGATGGTGACCGGGCATACTGAAACCTTCAAGTGCTGATTGATCCGGATTGTTTCAAAACCATTGAAAAAGCCGTGAATAAGGCTGAAAACCCACCATTCACGGGGTTCATTTTCTGAACCTATGCCATAATTTGAAGCGATAATACGCTCATATACATAGTCGCTGATGACCGCTCTTCCGGGGTGTTTTTTCAGCACCAGAAAGGCTGCTTTCTTATGGCACTCGTCTTCAATCCGCCGCCCAACTGGCCCGCTCCTCCTGCTGGATGGGCCCCCACTCCTACGTGGCGCCCCGACCCCGCGTGGGGTCCCGTTCCTGAAGGCTGGCAGCTGTGGGTCGAGGAGCCCGAGCCCGAACCCATTCAGGTTGAAGAGGCTACTATTGAGCCGCTGATTCCCGAGGAGCCCGCTGCTGAGGCGGCTCCCGCTGAGCCCGTAGTCGCTGAGCCGGTTGCTTCCGAGCAGTCCGCTGAGGCGCACGTTGTTGAGGCACCCGCGGCTGAGTCCGCTGTTGAGGCTGAGCAGCCCGCCGAGGTTGCGGCACCGCTGACCGTTGAGGACGTTGACCTGGAGCAGCTCGCCGCTGAGCTCGAAGATGAGCAGATCGTCGAGGTTCCGGAGGTGGCAGCACCCCAGACTGAGGTGGCCCAGGCTGAGGCATCCCACGTTGAGGCACAGCAGGTAGAGGCACCCCAGGCTGAGGCACCCGCAGTTGAGTCCGTTCAGGAGTCCGCTGAGGAGTCTGAGCCGAAGCCGATGCGTCACCTGACTCAGGTTCCGCTGGCAGGTACCGCTCTGCCCGAGCAGGTTCTGACCCCGCAGGCTTCCGTTGAAGAGACTGCGGCTGAAAAGGCTGTGGCTGAAGCTCCCGCAGCTGAGCAGGTTGCTTCCGAGCAGCCCGTTGAGGCGCACGTTGTTGAGGCTCCGGTGGCTGAACCCGCACTGTCCGAGCCCGCTGTTTCCGAGCCCGCCGCTTCTGAGCCGGTCGTTTCCGAACCTGTTGCAGAGCCCGTTGTTGTTGAGCCCGTCGCCGGGGTTGCCCCCGAGGCACCGGCGGCAGCTGAACCGGTATCTGAGCCCATCGTTGAGGCTCCCGCTGCTGAGGCACCCGCTGCTGAGGCGCCCCACACCATCGAGAGCTCCCCGCTCGTTGAGTTCCACACCCCCGAAACCGAGCGCACCGTCAACCTGTCCGAGCGTACCGTGAACCTCTCGGAACAGCCCGGCCAGAATGTACAGCCCGGTCAGAACATGCAGCCCGGCCAGAACGCGGCGTTCATCCCGACGGGTCAGGCACCGAACGGCTTCCAGCCGAACCAGGCTGATGGTTTCCAGGGTGAGGGCTTCCAGGGCCAGAACTTCCAGGGTGGCCAGTACCAGGGCCAGGGTTTCCAGGGTCAGGGCTTCCAGGACGGCCAGAACGTGCAGGGCGGCCAGTACCAGAACAACCCCTACCAGGGTCAGCCGTACAACGCTCAGCAGCCCTACGCAGGTCAGGTGTCCGATCAGGACCAGGCAACCGTGGCACTGAGCAACCCCTACGTCACCGAGCCCGCAGGTCAGGGCGAGGACGACTCCGAGAAGAAGGGTCTGTTCTCCGGCACCAAGATTTGGGGTGTTATCGGTGGTGCGTTGGCTCTGCTGATTGTTATCATCCTGGCGATTGTCATGCTGATTCCGCGTGGCGGCTCGAACCCCACCTCCGATTCTGCGGCAGCATCGAGCGCGGCGGCTACTTCCGCTGAGGCATCCTCCGCGGCGGCATCCTCTGAGGCTTCTTCCGCAGCGCCCGCATCTGAGAGCGCGGCAGCAGGTACTTCCGCTTCTTCCGCAGCACCCATCGCTGCTGCTGAAGCGAAGATGCCCGAGGGTGAGTTCAAGGAATACAAGAAGACCGTCGCCGACAACAAGGACACCATCGACATTGAGAAGATCAAGGGCGATGTGTCCGCAGGCCTGCTCTACTACGAGTTCAAGCCCGCAGACGGTGTGGTCAACGCCTTCATCACCAGCCGTGACGATAAGGGCGGCATCACCTCGGGCGTGAGCGTTATCGACTCCACCCGCGACAACAAGCAGCTCAAGGGCACCGCGTGGATTGACGCGAGCGGCCACTCCACCCCCACCCGCAAGCTGGAGCTGACCGGTAAGGGCGAGTGGACCATCCGCGTCTACGATGCAGACTCCGCACCCCACTACAAGAAGGGTGAGAAGTTCCAGAGCACCATGAACTTCTACGCTTTCACCTACGAAGGCACCGAGGCGACCATGGAGTTCCAGACCAGCGGCCCGACCACCCGCGGCTTCACCGTTCTGAACGCGACCAAGAACGACCCGTTCTTCTCCTCGACCATTCCGACCGTGAAGAGCAGCATGCAGTGGGTTCAGAGCAACAAGAGCTACATGCAGGTTCGTACCGACTCCAACATTACTTGGAGTATCGGCACTAACTAACAGCGTGACTGACTAGGTCAGTAGGCTGGGCATAAAAGTATCCCCCGCACCCGTGATAGGTGCGGGGGATATTTTTATGCCGGTTTTTATGCCGGGAGGCTATGCTCTGGGGTTCTGTCCGACGGGCTTACGCCCTGCTGGATGCGCCCGCCGCCGCGGGCGAGCAACCGCCTCGAGCGGGCAGCCGCCGTGAGCGGGCAGTTTCTTTAGCGGGAGTACTTCGCCTCCGCCAGTTCGGCGTCCGCTGCGTGTGCCGCACGCTCCACCAGCTGACGATTCGCCAGGTACACAAAGAACGTCACCAGAATAAACAGGTACATCAGCTGGTACGGCATGGTGCCAGCCATCAGGCCCAGGGAGCCTTCGGGCACCATCAGAATCTGATCCGCGTTGAAGTGCGGGGAGAACGCCAGCACAATCCAGAACGGCGAAATGTACATGCCCACCAGCGCCGCAGTCGCCAAGATAACAGCCAGCGTGAAGACGAAGGAGCTGACCCGCTGGTACATGAGCGGGAAGATTTCCATGACCACGGCGGCGAGCATCAGCGGGTACCAGGTGTTGTGGTGCGACCAGCTAATCGGCGAAATCTGCAGCATCATGAACGCGGTCAGCGCCAGCTGCGCCATGAGCGCGCGGGCACGAATCAGCGGAACCAGCAGAACCGCCGTAACCAGCACAATCAGCAGGGTCAACGCCACCTGCACCACCGACAGGGCGGTAGCCGTCAGGTGATGCTGCAGGCCCGCGTGGGTCAGCGTACCCATAATCGACACGTTATCGAAGTAGCTGAACCAGCCCACACGCGAAGTGTCATGCACCGCGTGGAACCAGAACGTCAGCGACTCCTCACGAATCACCAGGAAGCCGATACCCACGGTCGCGGCGAAGCTCGCACCCAGAGTCGCAATGCCCTTCCAGTCCTTACGCATGAGCAAAAGCAGACCGAACGCGAGCGGGGTCAGCTTAATACCCGCCGCAATACCCAGCAGCACACCGCGCGGAACGCGGGTTGCCGGGCGCATAAAATCGGCGAGAATCAGCGCCAAAATGATGGCGTTAATCTGCCCAAAATGCGTGGTCAAACGCCACGGGCCGCACATCCAAATCAGCGCCGCAATCAGCGACACCATACCCCAATGACCCAGGTGCTTCTGCAACGGCAGACGCCACGAGCGGCTCCGCGCGTAGGAGTACAGCAGGTACGCGCACCAGTAGCTGAGCGCGCAAATAATGGCGGTAATCAGCAACATGCTCTGCGGTTCGGTGAGGAACGCGAGCGGGTAGAAGAGCAGCGCCGCAAACGGCGGGTAGGTGAACGGCAGGCCGCGTGTGCGGAAGGTGTACAGCTGGTAGCCGTCCGGGCCGTCCGCCAGGGAGACAGCACCCAGGCGGTACACGTAAATATCGTCAGCCGCCGCGTGCGTCACGTAGTCGAAGGCGTAGAGGGCAACCAGGATGAACAGCAGGTGCGCCCAGAGATCGCCGCTACGCATGCCGGGGATGCGGTCAAAGAAGCCGCGACGCGCAGGTTTTGTGGGCTGTTTCGCGGTTTCTTCGGCGACTTCTTCCTTTGCCGCTTTTTCCGCGGTGGTTGCCGGAGCTGCGGCTGCCTCTGCGGCGGGCTCCTCAACGGGCTCAGCGCTCTCAACAGCCGGCGCGGATTCAGCAACAGAAGCCGAAGCCCACGGGATTATAGGCGCAGCCGCCTCGGCGTTCTTCTCGTGATTCTTGTCGCGGCTCACGCGGTTGCCTCACGGGAAGCGGCGGCACGCACAGACTCGGCGCTCTCGGTCACCAGGGCACTCTGGGTCACCAGTGCACGGGCGCCCCACCAGCCCAGAGGCGCGTCGCTACGCACGGAACCGTACTGCACGGGCTCAACCTTCGCGCCACGCACCGGCGCGCTCAGGGCGGCAATAGACCAGAGCGTCATCGTCGCCCACAGGCAGAACGCGGGAATAGCCGAAACCGCCAACGCGCCCGGAGCCAGCTGCTCCAAACCATCAGCGCTACCGTGGAACCAGGACGCAATCCTAATCGGCGACAGGTACAGGCCCAACACCGCAACCACCGCGAACACGGTCGCTGTCACCCGCAGCCACGCCGGCTGAACCGCAAAATAGGTCGGGAACGCGTCCATGATGAACACGGCAGCCAGCAGGGGCAGCAGCACGTTGTGGTGCGACCAGCTAATCGGCGACAGCGCCACCATCAAGGAGGCGGTCACCGCCACCTGCGCCAGCGCGGCACCGCGGCGTTCCAGCTGGTACAGCAGCGCGGCGGTCAGCACAATCGTGACCAGCGCCAGGGCGTAGTAGACGGGCTTCACGGCGCTCTCAGAGAGACCGAAGTGTAGCAGCCAACCCTGAATCGAGACGTTATCCACAAAGTTCAGGCCACCCACACGCGAGGGGTTCGTCAGCGCGGAGAACCAGAACTCCGGCGCGTCCTTAGGCATCAGAATGAAACCCAGCGCAATGGTGCCGAAGAACGTCGCGCCCAGGGTCGCAATGCCCTTCCAGTCGCGACGGACCAGCAGAATCAGACCAAACACGAGCGGGGTCAGCTTCACGCCGCCCGCAATACCAATCAGCACGCCGCGCGGCACGCGGGTCGCCGGACGCACAAAATCGGCAAGAATCAGCGCCGTAATGAACGGGTTAATCTGAATCAGGTCCAGGGTGCGCTGCCACGGGCCCGCCGCCACCACCAGAATGGTCAGCATCGCAATCGTGCCGGCACGACCAAAGTACTGCTGCAGGGGCAGTTCGCGGCCGCGCGCATTCACGTAGTTGTAAATGATCGTGGAAATCCACCACGCCACCACAGCCGAACCGATGACCATAATGACTTTGCCGACTTCCAGCGGAATAAAAGCGAACGGCAAGAACAGCATCGCCGCGAACGGCGGGTACGTGAACGGCGGCTTGATGACGCCGTGATCGTTCAGGGTCGGGGAGTATAGGTCCTGGGTAAAGCCCTCGTTATCGAAAATGGTCATTGCGCCCAGACGGTAGATGGAAAAGTCCATACCGGAGAAGGGGTTGGTGAGCATTTTGATGACGTATCCACCGCCAACAATGAGGATGAGTGCCACAATAGCGATTTTTCCCCAGATGGGGGTGGTGGAGTCAGTCCTTGTCACGAGGTGCTTGTCCTTACCTTGGTGCCGGCGGATGCGCGCGTAGGGTGGGCGGGCATCTGATTTTGGAATCCTAATAGTTTATCGCGCGCACCTGTGAAAGGTGCATTGGGGAGCAGGTTCACAGGGGGAGAACCGCTCGAGCGCGCAGGCACAACTATCACGATATGAGCCGCCTTCATATGCACGTCATGTCTTCAAAATTGGTACTATCCGGGCAATATAATGGGCTTATTGGCACCCACCCCACCGCAGGGGTACCGGGTGCCGACCCGCACACCGACGTCCACGAACAACCAGCAGTGAAAGCAGTGATCACGTGAGTGAACATCTCGGCACCCCACCCGAAGGTGAGAACACGAGCGGCAAGCCCGCAGGCGCAAACGTCTCCGGAGGCGGCTCCTCCGGCCTGAGCATTGGCGCGCGCCCGGCTGATGTGCCCGGCGCAAACCTCACCCCCGAAGAGATTGCACGCCGCGCATCCGGTCGCGGTACGTGGCATCGTCGCGCCTCCAAGCCCGTCTCCCACTGGATGTTTACCCTTGTCGGCGTACTTCTGCTGCACAGGTTTATCCCGAATAGCGGCTGGCTGATGGTGCACATTGTCACCCTCGGCCTGATTACGAACTCGATTCTGATTTGGTCGCAGCACTTCACCGAAGCGCTCATGAAGATCAAAATCCCGGACGAGCACCGCGGCACCCAGGTGCGCCGCATCTTCATTCTGAACGCCGGTATTCTCGTGCTCATGATCGGCATGGTCGGTCAGCTGAGCGTGCCCGGTCTCTACGCCGCCACCGTGGTTGGTGCGCTCATTGTGGGCTCCATGGTCGCCTGGCACGGTATTTCCCTGCTGAAGCAGGTGCGTCAGGCTCTACCGTCGCGGTTCGGTGTGACGATTCGCTTCTACATTGTTGCGGCGCTGCTGCTGCCCCTCGGTGCGGCGTTTGGCGGCATGATTGCCTACCCGAACCTGTCCGGCACCCTGCATTCGCAGTTCCTGCTCGCGCACGAGGCAGTGAACGTGCTCGGCTTCGTCGGTATTACCGCGGTGGGTACGCTGGTGACGTTCTGGCCGACCATGCTGCGCACGAAGATGGTTGATAAGGCACTTACTCACAGTCTGCACGCCCTGTACCTGATGTGCGGTGGCTTGGCGTTGACCGTTGTCGGCGCGATTTTAGGGATGCGTCCGCTCGCCGCAGCCGGCCTGGTCGTCTACCTGGTTGCCCTGCTGATTGTCGCCTGGGTGATGGTGCGTACCCTGCGCACCAAGCGCCCGAACGAGTACCCGCCCATGAGCGTGGGTATGGGCTTCCTCTGGCTGATTGTTGGTGTAGCAGCGACCGCCTACCTGGTGGCGACCGTCCCCTTCGCGCAGCTGGACATGCGCGCCGTGACCCCCATCTTTGTGGTCGGCTTCCTGCTGCAGCTGCTGCTCGGCGCGATGAGCTACCTGCTCCCCCAGCGTATGGGCGGTGGCCCTGCGGTGGTTCGCGCCTCCAACAAGGAGTTCAGCCGTTTTGCTGCTGCCCGCGTGACCGCCGTGAACCTGGCGCTGCTCATCTTCATGATGCCCAGCTCCATGGTGGGCCAGTCCATTAAGATTGCCGTCGCTATCGTGGGTGCGTTGGCGCTCATGGCGTTCATTCCGCTGATGGTGCGCGGCGTGAAGGCGTCCGTGAATACCCGCAAGGAAATGATGGCAGCACGCGCCCGCGGCGAGAAGCCCGTCTTCAACCAGGAGGCACTCACCCCCGAACCCGTCCCGCACGCCAAGCAGAGCTTCCAGGCGGCACTCGCGGTGGCTATGGCGTTCCTGCTAGGCTTCGCCGTGAACCCGTCCGCGCTGAACCTGCCGTCGTTCTCTTCGGCGGGCTCCGTGGCTGCGACCGGTCAGACCACCACCGTCAAGGTGAAGGCAACCAGCAACTACCGCTTCACCCCCGCAGAGGTGGAGGTGCCCGCCGGTAACCGCCTGGTCGTCGAGGTCACCAACGACGACCAGAGCATGACCCACGACCTGACCTTCGACAACGGCGCAACCACCGGCACCATCAACCCCGGCGAAACGAAAACCGTCGACGCCGGCATCATCAGCGCCGACCAGGAAGCCTACTGCTCCGTAGCGGGCCACCGCTCCCTGGGCATGGTGTTTAAGGTGAAGGCGACCGGCGCCTCCGCAAACCAGGTGGCGCAGGGTGGCCACAACCACGGTTCTACGGGCACCCACAACCACGCCGCGTCGGGTAGCACTCCGACCCTCATGACCGTTGCGAACAGCAGGATTGACATGTCCGCAGCGCCCGGCAGCGACTACAAGTACCGCGACCCGAACATCCCGGCGCCGAACACCGCCACGCAGGTGAACGGCAAGACCGTCCGCAAGGTCACCCTGGAAGTTGAGGAAGTCGACCGCGAGGTGGCGCCCGGCGTGACTGTTCACATGTGGACGTTCAACGGGCAGAACATGGCACCGATTCTGCGCGGCAAGGTCGGCGACATTTTTGAAATTACACTCATCAATAACGGCACGATGGGCCACTCGCTGGACTTCCACGCGGGCATGGTCTCCCCCGATAACACGATGAAGACCATCGCCCCCGGTGAGCGTCTCGTCTACCGTTTTGAGGCGAAGGGCGCCGGCATATGGCTGTACCACTGCGGCACCGCCCCGCTGAGCCTGCACATGACCCAGGGCATGTACGGCGCGGTCATCATTGACCCGGCGGACCTTGACCCGGTCGATCACGAGTACGTGATGGTTCAGGGCGAGGCGTACCTGCACGACACCGGCAAGACCGCCTCCGACGGTAACAAGCTGGCGGAGAACTCGCCGGAGCTGATTGCGGCTGGCACCCCCACGCTGACCATGTTCAACGGCCACGCAACCCAGTACAAGGCGAAGCCGCTGCAGGTGAAGAAGGGCGAGCGTATCCGTGTTTGGGTGATGGCTGCGGGCCCGAACCACGGCACGAGCTTCCACGTGGTCGGTTCGCAATTCGACACGGTCTACAAGGAGGGCGGCTACCTGATGCGCCGCGGCGCAGATGCGTTCGGTAGCCGTGACGGCCACAGCCAGGCACTCGATTTGGCGCCCGCTCAGGGCGGCTTCGTGGAGATGCAGTTCCTAGAGTCTGGCACGTACACGTTCGTGAATCACTCCTTCTCGGAGATGGAGCGCGGTGCCGCCGGCAAGATTGTGGTGACCGACCGCTAG
>ERZ1674167.213-NODE-213-length-10204-cov-28.858016_pt1 | contig 10204 bp, 5 predicted proteins | sample MGYA00581301_ERZ1674167 | MGnify/ENA primary metagenome ERZ1674167 (study PRJEB41354, sample SAMEA4873301) | human saliva metagenome | biome: human-associated habitat [ENVO:00009003]; feature: mouth environment [ENVO:08000002]; material: saliva material...
GTAATCCGTCCTAAATGAGAAATATGAATATCCTAAAGAGTTTTTGTTTGCTGAGTATCTTTTTCTTCAGCTTGTTCGGAGCTGTGAGCTGTGATGATATCTCTGCTGAACCTACGGCTACGCCCCCTTCTGTGAAAATCCCTGCGGCGGGCGGAGAGGCCACCGCAAAGGTGCTTCGTATGGATGGTGGAAAACTTCGCACAAAATGGGCATACAAAAGCGTTGAAGTGGAGAAAGGTATCTTTTATAGAAGAGATTCAACGCTGCGTATTGACACTTTGACGGATGGCCGTGTGAAGTATTCGAGCACGTGGTATGCATTTTATGTAAACATGGCTAAGAATGAGATACATGTGGTTGTCTCGCCCAATAAATCAAAGAATCAGCGTAGTGTGCGATTCTTGGGTGATGATTTGTATGGCGCAGGTCTGGTGAGTTTTGAAGTCGATCAGGAGGCTGACAGCACAGCTGCGAACTAAGCCTATTTCTCGTTCGTCCTACCAGAATAATGAAGTGTTCGGTGTCGTCTCTTATTCAAAGGGGCGACACCGATGGCGTTATGGACGGCAGGAGGGGGGAAAGAAGCGGAGGCGTAAACGATCTGCGTCGAATCGGCCATGCTCCGGCGAAGCGCTGAAATCGAAACATGGCGAAGCACAGAAAACGGTGCCGCTTCTCACGAGAGAGGCGGCACCGTTGTATTTAGATCGTTGCGCGGCGAAAGGTTATTTGCGCAGCGGTTTGAGGTGGTCTTCGAAGTAGCGCGTGATGCGCTCGTGGAGGTGGATCATATCGCGACCGGCCATGTTGTGGCCTTGTCCGGGATAGACGAAGTAGTCGGGCTGTGTGCCGGCATCTTCGCTGGCGCGGAGGAAGGCGAGGGAGTGCTGGAGCACGCAGGTGGGGTCGTTGTAGCCGACGATGATTTGCAGGCGACCTTTGAGCTTCGCGGCGTGTTCCACCATGCTGGCTTCGGCGTAGCCCTCGGGATTGCTTTGGGGCATTTCCATATAGCGCTCGCCGTACATGGCTTCGTAGTATTTCCAGTCGAGGACGGGGCCGCCGGCGACACCGACTTTGAAGACTTCGGGGTGGGAGAGCATGAGGTTCGTCGTCATGAATCCGCCGAAGCTCCAACCGTGCACACCGATGCGGGTGGTGTCGACATAGGGGAGGGCGCTGAGATGCTTGACGCCTTCCATTTGGTCGGCCATCTCAATGCGGCCGAGGTGGCGGTGGGTGCAGCTTTCGAACTCGAAACCGCGATCGCCCGATCCGCGATTGTCGAGAATGAAGAGGACGTAGTCGCGGTTGGCCATGTAGTATTCCCACGGACGGGCTTGGTAGTTCCACGACTCCTTGACATTGGTGGCGTGGGGGCCGCCGTAGACGTAGACAATGGCGGGATACTGCTTGTTGGGGTCGAAGTTGACGGGCTTGACCAAGCGGTAGTAGAGGGGCGTTTTGCCGTCGGCGGCCGTGATGCTGCCGCTTTCGACGCGGGGCATGGTGAACTCTCGCCACGGATCGGCGGCTTCGAGCAGGCGAAGGGCTTCGTGGGGACGCTCGGTGCTGCGCACGACGATGTTGCGGTAGGTGGTGGGCGACGACCAGGTGTCGCGAAGATAGCGACCGCCGGGCGAGAGCTGGGCGCGGTGCACGCCTACGCCGTTGTCGAGGAGGGTGCGACGACCGGTTTTGAGATCGACGGCGTAGAGGTTCTCGCGGATGTGGCCGCTCTCGTTGCTGCGGATGATGACGCTGTGGGTGCGGGTGTTGAAACCGAGGAGTTCGAGCACCTCAAACTTACCGGAGGTGAGCTGCTTGAGTAGTTTGCCCTTGGTGTCGAAGAGATAGAGGTGGTTGAAGCCGTCGCGCTCGCTTTGGTAGATGAACTTGTCTTTGTCCCACGGCAAGAAAGTGAGCGGGTTTTGGGGTTCGACGAAACGCTCGTGGGTTTCGGTGTAGAGCACGCCGAGACGCGCACCGGTTTGGGTGTCGTAGGCGACGAGGTCGCAGCGTTTTTGCGAACGCGGCACTTCCATGATGTAGAGGCGGCTGCCGTCGGGGCTCCAACTGAGGTTGGTGAAATAGCGATCGGTGGGATCGCCGAGATCGAGCCAGACGGTGCGGTCGTTCTCCGGGTTGAAGATGCCGACCGTCACCTTGTGGGAGGTCATACCGGCCATGGGGTATTTCTCGGGCGCGGGTTGGGCGATGCGCACGGCCGAGGGCACGTCGATGGTGACGAGCGGATAGTCGGTGACCATGCTTTGATCCATGCGGTAGAAGGCGAGCCGGCGACCGTCGGGGCTCCAGAAGGTGCCTTTGTGGATGCCGAATTCGTCGCGGTGCACGGAGGTACCGTAGAGCAATTCGCGGCTGCCGTCGGTAGACACGGCGTGTTGGCGACCGTCGGCGGTGGTGACGTAGAGATTATAGTCCTTGGTGTAGGCAAGGGCGCGACTCGCCGGGGCGAAGTCTTGGTGGCCGATGCCGCGCTCGAGGGGAATGGACCATTCGACGCGACGATCTTTCCAATTATAGTGGAAGAGGGCGCGTGCGGTGCGGAGAGCGGCGATGGGTCGGCCGGCTTCGGGGAAGCCGGCGGAGGTGAGGGAGCGCAACACGCCGCAACGGGCGGTGTCGAGCGCTGCATTGACCTCAGCGAGGGTGAAAAGGCGCGTACCTTTCGCGTCGAAACGGCGGCCGTCGGCGTCGCTGAGTTGCGATACCTCAGACACGTCGGTGCGAAGGAGCGCATCCCCCCACCAAGCGGTGAAAACGCTCTTGGGTTGGAGGTTCCAATAGTTGGAACCGCCCCACATCAGGTCGTCGAGTGTGGGACGACGGAGAGTAGAAGGAGTGTTTTGCGCCATGCCGGTGAGCGAAAGGAGCGAGAGAAGAAGAACGAAGATTTTTTTCATGCGTGCAACATACTCATGCGTGAACGAAAAGGAAAACGGTGTGCCGGCCGACGAGCCTCAGTCGTCGCGGCGCGAACGGGAGTAGCCACCTTGGTCGCGGCGGTCGTAGCCTCCACGATCGTTGTAGCTGCCACGTTTGTTGTAGCCTCCGCGATCATTATATCCTCCGCGGCGATCGTTGTCGCGACGGTCATCGCGGCGACGGTCGGAAGGCTTGCCGTCGTAACGGTTTTGGCGGTCGCGGTTGTAGCCGCCGCCGTCTCGGCGGTCGTTGTCTCGGCGACCTTTGAAACCTCCACGATCGTTGTAACCTCCTTTTCTGTCGTTAAATCCTCCGCGCTTGTTGAAACCTCCGCGGTCGTCGCGGCGTTCGAACTTCTCGCCGCGTTCTTCGCGTTCCTTGCGGTCTTTGGCGTGACGCATACGCTCGAAGGTGTTGTGACGGGCGCGGAGATTGCGATAGGTGGCGGCGAGTTCGGGATCGTCGGAGAAATCGATGTTGCGATCGTAGCGTTCTTCGGCTTCGTTGCGGCGGTCGTCGAATCGGCGATCACGGTCATCAAAACGGCGGTTGTCGCGGTTGTCAAAACGACGTTCGCGGTCGCCGAATTTTCCTTTGCGGTCGCCGGCGGTGCGGTCGTTGAAGCGGCGATCGCCACGTTCTTCGCCTGCTCCGCGTCCATCGCGCTCTTCGTCATCATCAAAACGCTTGCGCGAGAAGTCGCGCTTGCGGCCGTCGCGGAAACGTCCCTTCTCTCCCATGCGGCGGAGTTCTTCGTCGGTTTTTACGACATTGCCCTGTGCGCGGAAGTTGTCGAGTTTGCCTTCAAAGGTGACGTATTTGCGGAGCTCGCAGTCGAGCGAGCCGTTTTGGAGGGGCACTTTGAAGGAGGGGCGCAGGCGCATGGAGTCGAAGAGTTCTTCGCGCGAAGAAATGACCCAGGCTTCGCCACCTTGAAATTCGCGTTTGAGTTTTTCGCCCAGCGTGCGGTAGATGTCGGAGAGATCTTCGGGACGAAGACGCTCACCGTAAGGCGGGTTGGTGATGAGGAGTGCGGGCGATTCGGGTTGCGTGAAGTTGCGAATCTCGCGTTGTTCGACGGTGATGAGATCGGCCACACCGGCGGCTTTGGCATTGGCCTGTGCGGCTTCGACAGCGCGGAGATTGATGTCGGCACCGATGATGCGGTGCTCGAACGTGCGCTCGTTGCTGTCGTCGTCGAAGATCGAACTGAGCAATTCGGGATTAAAATCTTTCCAATTCTCAAATCCAAACTTGCGGCGGAATACACCGGGGTAGATGTTGCGCGCCATGAGGGCGGCTTCCACCAAAATGGTGCCCGATCCGCAGAAGGGGTCGATGAGGTCGCAGTCGAATTGCCAACCGCTCATCTTGATCAAGGCGGCGGCGAGCACTTCGTTGATCGGAGCATCGACCGTGGCGGTACGGTAGCCGCGCAAGTGGAGGCTCTCTCCGCTCGAGTCGAGGGAGAGGGTGCAACTCTCCTCCGCTATATGAATATTGAGTCGCAGGTCAGGATTGGACACGCTGATGTTGGGGCGCTTTCCTTCGCGCTCCATAAAATAGTCGACAATGGCGTCTTTCACCTTGTAAGCGACGAATTTCGAGTTGCGAAATTCGGTGCTGTAGACGGTGGTGTCGACGACAAAGGACGTATCAAGGTCTAAAAATTCGTTCCACTCGATCTCTTTCACCGCTTTGTACACGTCGTCTGCGTTGCGAGCCCGAAAATGGGAAATAGGTTTGAGAACACGTACGGCGGTGCGGAGGCAGAAATTGGCGCGGTACATCATTTCTTGGTCGCCGCTGAAGGACACCATGCGACGGCCGATTTGTACGTCGTTGGCGCCAAGCTCGATGAGCTCCTGTGCCAAGACTTCTTCCAGACCTTGGAAGGTCTTGGCTATGAGTTCGAAGGATTGTTGCATTAAAATAAGTCGAGATGGAAAGTAAATTGGGGCAAAGTTACTATTCGTCGGTCGAATGTCCAAGATTTGCGGTTGTTTTTTGGCGGGCAATCGACGCGCGAATTTATTTTGCCGTTTGGAGCTGTCCGTTTACGAGGTGTAGCACGTAGGTGCGTCCTTTTTGTGTGGGAAACTCCACGGTTTGTTGCCCATAGCGCACGCTGCAGTCTTCGCCGGCCTGCGAGGTGATGCGCGCTTCGTGGAGTTGTCCGTTGCGCCAGTCGAGATCGACCACAAAGGCACCGCGGGCGCGCAGTCCTTTCACGTTGCCGTTGCGCCATGCATCGGGCAGCGAAGGCAGGAGATGCAAACCGCCGATGTGACTTTGGAGGAGCATTTCGGCCACGCCCGCCGTACCGCCGAAGTTTCCATCGATTTGGAACGGCGGGTGCATATCCCAGAGGTTGTCGGCCGTTCCATTTTTTAGCAAATTAGCAAAGAGCTTGTAGCTGCGGTTGCCGTCGTGTAAGCGCGCCCACTGGTTGAGTTTCCAACCCATCGACCACCCCGTAGCACCGTCGCCGCGATGGTCGAGCACCACGCGCGACGCCTCGGCGAGTTGCGGTGTGCTGATGGGCGAAATCGTCGTACCGGGGTGCAGTCCGAAGAGGTGATTCACATGGCGGTGGTGGTCGTTCGGGTCGTCGATGTCCTTGCTCCATTCTTGCAACTGCCCGTAGCGACCGATCTTATATGGAGCCAAATTCGCGAGCGTATTGTTCCACGTTGCCACCTCGCTGTTGTCGACACCGAGAATCATCGCCGCGCGCACCGCTTCTTGCAGGTTTTCGCGAATCACGGCGTGCGTGAACGTCGTCCCCTCGTCCACCGGCCCGTGTTCGGGCGAGGTCGAAGGAGCGGCCGTCAGCGTGCCGTTCGGCTTTTGCCAAAGATAGTCTTCCGAGAATTGCGCGCACTCCTTCAGCACCGGATAGGCCACTTGGGAGAGAAAACGCTTATCGCGCGTGAACTCGTAGTACTCCCACAGGTGCGTCGCCAACCAGTGTGCCGCCACCGGGTTGTAGTTCCACGACATGTCTTGGCTCACGAAGGGCGAGGTGAAACCGAAGGGGTTGCCGCTGATGCCGGCCATCCATCCGCGGGCGTTGAAATACTTGCGCGCCGTCACCGCGCCGGGTTTGCGCATGGAGAGAATGAACTCCGTGAGCGGTTCGGCACACTCGGCCAAGCCCGTCGTCAGCGCCGGCCAGTAGTTCATCTGCAGGTTGATGTTGTTGTGGTAGTCCACGCGCCACGGGCCGTCGACGTTGTTGTGCCACACCCCTTGCAGGTTCGCGGGGAGATTGCCCGGTCGCGAAGAAGCGATGAGCAGATAACGGCCGAATTGGAAGTAGAGTGCCTCGAGATCATGATCCGGTGCGCCGTTGCGGTAGGCCGCGAGTCGGCGATCCGTGGGGAGGTTGCGGAGCGAGTCGGGCGTGTCGCCGAGTTGCAAACTCACGCGGTTGTAGAGCGTGGCGTAGTCCTTGTAGTGACGCGCAAAGAGGGAGGAGAAGTTGCGTCGCGCCGCCGCTTTCATCCATTTCGCCGTGGTGCGTTCGGGATCCACCCCCACATAGGCTTTGGGGTCGTCGAAGCGCGGATCGAGGTTCATGCGGTAGTCCGTGTCGGCGGTGAGCAGGAAGGTCACCTCGTCTGCCCCCTTCACCGTGAAGCGGCCGTCGGTGTTCGTCACCGTGCCGCCTTTCGCCACCGCGTGCAGTCGCACCACATAGCGCATGCCGTTGTTGTCCAACTGTGCGCGATAGACCAACCCATCTTTGCCTTCCGACACCATCTTGCCCTCGGCACAAGGATTCGGCGCGTAGGAAAGGGTGAGGTTTTGCTGTCCGCGGCGGTCGGCCGTGAAGCGTACCACCAGCACATTGTCGGGGTAGGAGATAAACGCGCGACGGGTGTAGCGCGTGCCGTCGGCTGCAGTGAAGTTCACCGTGGCAAAGGCCGAATCGACCGAGAGCGTGCGCTCATAGTCGCGGATCTTCGCCTCGTCGAGCCCCGTGGCGATGTGGAGTTCGCCCATCGTGGTGAACGAGCCGAAGCGGAAATCCTTCTCCCCTTGGGTTTCGTAGGACGCTTTTCCGTTGAAGTTTTCGCGGGTGAGTCGCGCCGCCTCCTGGCCGTTGCCCTCGGTGAAGGCACGGCGAATGGCTTTGAGCACCGGCGCGCTGTCTTTGTTCACATCCCAGTAGTAAGCCGGTCCGCTCTTTACACCGGGGCCGCCTCGCCACAGGCTTTTCTCGTTGAGTGTGAGGCGTTCGGTCGCCACCGATCCCATGAGGTTCGCCCCCAAATGGCCATTGCCCAACGGGAGCGAACGGCGTTCCCATTCAGGGTCGGGGTTCACCGCGGCATCGCCGGCGCTGACGGGTTTGCGCAGGCTGTCAAAGCGTTCGGGGTGACCGCCCCACCAACTTTCGGCGCCTTTGAAGGACGTCGGTTGGTCAAGTCGAATGACGTGGCCGGCCGTGGATTGTGCGGCGGCCGTGCCGGCGCTCACGAGCAAGGCAAGCGGCAGCGCTTGGCGAAGGAAGTGCATGGGAGGAGTGGAGGTTAGGGAGTTAGGCTTGGTTTTGACGTTCGAAAGCTGCGCGAATCGCGTCGGCCGTGGCTTGCATCTCTTCAGAGGGGAGTTGCAGTTTGGGTTTGCGGAAGTCCATATCGCCCTCGTCGTTGAGGGGGATGAGGTGCAAGTGGGCGTGCGGCACTTCGAGTCCGATGGCCGCCATGCCTACTTTGCGACAAGGCAGCACTTCGCCGATGGCCAGCGCCACGCGTTTGGCGAAACGGTGGTAGGCGGTGAGCGTTTCGTCGTCGAGGTCGAAGACATAGTCTACCTCGCGGCGCGGAATCACGAGGGTGTGGCCTTTCGCCACGGGATTGATGTCGAGAAACGCGTAGAAGTCTTCGTTTTCCGCGCATTTATAGGAAGGGATTTCGCCGGCGGCGATTTTGCTGAAAATAGTCATGGTGTACCGGTATTTGTAGTGGAGAGTAGGCGCCGAAAGCGGGGGTGCACTGCGTTTTCGCAAATATACTAAAAAGCAGCGAAATGTCGGCGGCTTGTCACGCAAAAAAAACACCCTTCCCCGCATTCCCGGCGAGTGGAAAACGAGCGGGCGCCCCAAGTGGCGAAAAGGCCGACAACCTTTCACCGCATTTCGGCGGCGAGCACGACGCGTGCAGTCTACACTCCGGTGAAAGCTGGGAAGAGGAAAGAGAAAGTGGGGCATTTTCGTCGAGAAGTGGAGCGTTTTTCTTTTCTTCTTCCCCACTTTCACCGGCGGTTGCGCGTTTCGTCCATCCTCGCGCCCGCGCGTATACGCGTTCAGCGAGTTTTCTGATTTTTGCCTTCATCGCGGCACTTTCTCCTTTCAATTTATTGATTTTCAGTGCGTTGTGGGTGAAGGTTTCACCTTTTGTTGTTTTTGCTCTATTACCTTGTGAGTCAAATCGTTAGGGGTGAAGGAACGATTTGCGATTAGCGTTCACCGAAACATCGCCGTCCGAAAGAGCAATGAGGAACGCGTCGACGCGAATTTTCGGTCCAAGATGAGGGTGAATGAAAGGTGAAGGAAAAAAGGGGTGAATCCTTCACCTGTAATCTGGTGACATATAGTGGGTTGGGTTCAAATGGTGAAGATGTGAAGGAAAAAATCAAAAATCACTGGACGCGCGCCCGCGCGAGATTGGGCTGTAGGTACATAGAAATGGGGGCATGAGAAAAAAGGCGTGGTGATTTAGGAGTTTTGTGGACAAATGAAAGTAAAGTGTGTTTTATGCGTCTTCTTGTTTACGGGTTGCGTGTCTGTGTTTCTCATTTGTCTTGTAATGTGTGCGAGACGAGAAGTGAACTGTTCATTCTGTGTAGTTGTCTGTGGGTGAATACCACAAAAAAGTAAATAATCGTGCCGTCGGGTGCTTTTTTTGTGCCTTTCGTTTGGTCGCTCACAGGCTTTCCTCTACATTTGCCTTATGAACCCTGTCGCTTCACGGCGGCACACAAAGCAACGATTATGAAACGAATCTACTCTCTCCTTTGGGCGCTGCCCGTCCTGCTCGTGAGTGCCTTGTTCCTCACGTCCTGCGTGTACGATCCGTATTACGACGAAGGTCGTGCCATCGACAACTATTATAATAACTCGAACTATGACGGCTATGGCGACCGCGGTCGTGCCCGAGTCGTCAGCGGCGAGTGGCAAGGTGATTTCGGCATGTTCTATGCCGTGGTCAACCCCATCACGGGACAAAGCGTGCAGTTCGATTCGCGCAACTCTTATGTGCTTTTCCAACCGAATTACTACGGAGCCAGCGCGGGTTGGGGTAAGCAGATTGACTTCTACGAGTACGGCCCCCTCTCGCGCCGTTACCACCGTTTCTATTGGGAAGTACGCAACGGCGTGCTGTATCTCAGCTATCCGTCGGATCATAAGCTCGATGTGGCCATCTACGACTACTATTTGAGCAACAGTCTCTTCACGGGACGTGCCGGAGATTCGAACTTCCGTTTCAGCCTGCGCAACCTGAGTTTCACGGGTTGGAACACCTATTCCGGCGACTACTACGATTACGACAATGTCGCTTGGAGCTGGAGTGCCTACCGCGGCACCTCGGCCGATGACACCTCCACGGTGCAAACTCCGCTTGTCGTGACCTCCGGTCGTCGCGCTCAACCCTAAATTGTTGATATTCTTTCATCATAACGCCCACTCCCGTCGTGTTCCTACACGGCGGGAGTGTTGTGTTGGGGCGGTACACGACGCGAGTTGCTCCTGCACTTCGGATCTGAACGTGCAAGCCATCTTCGATGTTTTCTCCGGTAAAAAGATGGCGAGCATACAAAAGAAAATCAACAGTAGTCCCGGATAAAAGCTAAAGTTTGAAACACCCCAAGCAGAGTTCTACAAAAGGATTGTCTATTTTTGCACTTGCCGTTTGACTCTACACTCTACTCTTTAATATTGCACGAATGGCAGAAGAGACATTTACAGGGTCTGATTTGTCACGTAAACAGGGATTACAAGATGTCGCAAAAGCATTGGACGTTCACTCATATTATCCGTTACATTGAGGAATATGAACGAAATCCTTTACTCATAGAAAGGATGAAGTGGGAATTTATTCTCGAAGGAGAATACATAGTTGAGTTCGTGAAGCTATGTAAACATCTCGTCCTGGAACGAACGATAGACCCCAAGAAACATCAAGCTGCAGCGATTTGTTTGAGGTATTCTTCGCAATTGCTATTAAAAAAAAGGAGAGCTATAAGA
>ERZ1674167.222-NODE-222-length-9831-cov-3.011968_pt1 | contig 9831 bp, 6 predicted proteins | sample MGYA00581301_ERZ1674167 | MGnify/ENA primary metagenome ERZ1674167 (study PRJEB41354, sample SAMEA4873301) | human saliva metagenome | biome: human-associated habitat [ENVO:00009003]; feature: mouth environment [ENVO:08000002]; material: saliva material...
CGCTCGTTCGTCGCTATTATTGGTTCATGAGCAGCGATGACACGACGTCAGGGGCCGCACTGCCTGCGGCCGTGTCCCGAGTGCGCTCCGGCCTCGTGTGGTTCGGTTCTCGCGGACGCGCCACAATTCCCGAGATTGAGCCGCTTGTGCGGGCTTTGCGCGCCAATCATCCCAAGGCCGACATCAGTGTCGTTGAGCGCGCCTACCGCAAGGCCGAAGAATGTCACCGGGGGCAAATGCGCAAGTCCGGTGAACCGTATATCACCCACCCGGTAGCGGTCGCCACTATTCTCGCTGAGATGGGTATGACGACGCCGACGCTGGTCGCCGCGCTGCTTCATGACACGGTCGAGGATACCGACTACACCCTGGAAGAACTCGCCGCGGACTTCGGAGAGCCGATCGCGAACCTGGTCGACGGCGTGACCAAGCTCGACAAGGTGCGCTACGGTGCCGCCGCTCAATCCGAGACCCTGCGTAAGATGCTCGTCGCGATGAGCCGTGACATCCGCGTGCTGCTCATCAAGCTGGGCGACCGTATCCATAACGCCCGCACGTGGCGTTTCGTGCCCGCTCAGTCGGCCGCGAAGAAGGCCCAGGAGACCCTGGAGATTTACGCGCCGCTGGCCCACCGCCTCGGCATGAACATGGTCAAGTGGGAACTCGAGGAGCTGTCGTTTAAGACCCTGTACCCGGAGATTTACGAGGAGATCGACCGCCTCGTCACCGAGCGCGCCCCGCAGCGCGAGGAGTACCTGCGTGACGTCATCGACCAGATCGAGGAGGATCTGCGTCGCTCGGGCACCAAGGGCACGGTCAGTGGCCGACCCAAGAGCCACTACTCGATCTACCAGAAGATGATCGTGCGCGGCAAGGCATTCGACGAGGTCTTCGACCTGGTGGCCGTGCGCGTCCTCGTGGAGTCGATCAAGGACTGCTACGGCGTCCTGGGCGCGCTGCACGGGCGGTGGAACCCGATTCCGGGCCGCTTTAAGGACTACATCGCGATGCCCAAGTTCAACCTCTACCAATCGCTGCACACGACGGTCATCGGTCCGGGTGGCAAGCCGGTGGAGATCCAGATCCGCACCTTCGACATGCACGAGCGCGCCGAGCACGGCGTCGCCGCTCACTGGAAGTACAAGCAGAACCCGAATGCGACGAGCGGTGACTCGGACCGCATGAGCTCGGAGGAACAGGCCAACTGGCTGCGCGCCCTGGTCGAGATGGAGCGCGAGACCGGGGACCCGGAGGAGTTCCTGGATTCGCTGCGCTACGAAATCGCCGGCGACGAGGTGTACGTCTTTACGCCCAAGGGCGAGGTCATTGTCCTGCCCGCGCGTGCAACTCCCGTCGACTTTGCTTACGCGGTGCACACCGAGGTCGGCCACCGCACGGTCGGCGCGAAGGTCAACGGGCGCCTCGTGTCCCTCGACACGCGCCTGGAGTCCGGCGAGACGGTCGAGGTCGTGACCTCGAAGTCCGACAAGGCCGGTCCGTCGCGCGACTGGCTGGCGTTCGTGGCATCTCCGCGTGCCCGCTCGAAGATCAAGGCCTGGTTCTCGAAGGAGCGCCGCGAGGAGGCCATTGAATCGGGCAAGGAGGCGCTGGCCCGCGCGATGCGCAAGCAGAACCTGCCGCTCCAGCGCCTCATGAACCACGAGTCGATCATGTCGGTCGCGACGTCGTTTGGATATCCCGATGTGTCGGGCCTGTATGCGGCGGTGGGCGAGGGGCACGTCTCGGCCCAGAGCGTCGTCAACCGGCTCATGGACAACCTGGGTGGGGGAGACGGCACCGAGGAAACGCTGTCCGAGGGCGTGACCCCGGGATACGCGAAGCCTCGTTCGGAGGTATCGGGCGACGCAGCCATCACGGTGGCGGGCCTGAGTCCGAACGAGATCTGGGTCAAGCTCGCGAAGTGCTGCACACCCGTTCCAGGCGATGAGATCGTCGGTTTCATTACCCGAGGCCAGGGGGTGTCCGTGCATCGTAAGACCTGCGCGAACGCGGAGCGCCTGGCTCAGCTTCAGCCCGAGCGTTTCGTCGACGTGTCGTGGAACTCTGAGGGTATGACGGCCCCGTTCCGTGTCCAGATCGAGGTGCGTGCGCTCGACCGCGGCGGGCTGCTGTCGGACCTGACAAGGGTGCTGTCGGATTACCGCGTCAATATCTTGGCCGCGGCCCTCAAGACGGACGGGGACCAGGTGGCATCCGGCAATTTCTCCTTCGAGCTGGCCGATCTGGGCCACCTCAATGCGGTGCTCTCGGCGTTGCGCCGGGTGGACGGCGTCTTCGAGGCGGTGCGTATCGGCTCGGATTCATAGACGAGGCCGTGGTGCCGACGCGCTCGGGCAAGAAGTTAGGTGTTACATCCGTCCCCTTTTGCGGCGTTTTTCGCTCATTTTGCCGTTAGATGTGACACACTAGCCCTGTGTGTCACATCGGCACGCGACCGCGCCGGGCGTCAGCCCTCGTCCTAGAAGGAATATCGCATCGGTGAGGATGGGACCGTCTATGTCAAGGATGGAGACGAGGAGCGCGTTATCGGCGGCTTCCCCGAGGGGATTCCCGCGTCGCCGTACGCCCTCTACGAGCGTCGCTTCGCCGACCTTGAGGCCACCATCAAGCTGTTCGAGGACCGCCTGGCCTCGCTGAGCCCGCGCGACATCGATCAGACGCTGGCCACGCTGCGCGAGCAGGTCGCCTCCCCGAACGTCGTCGGCGACATCCCGGCCCTGCGCGCGCGCGTCGAGGCCGCCGCGAAGGCCGCTGAGGAGCGCAAGGAGATCGCTCGCGAGGAACGCAAGGCCGCCAAGGCGCAGGCCCTGGCCGACCGCACGGCCGTCGTTGAGCGCGCCGAGGAGATCGTCGCCCAGGATCCCGCCAAGACCCACTGGAAGCAGTCGGGCCAGACCCTGCGCGACCTGCTGGAAGAGTGGAAGACCCTCCAGCGTCGCGGCCCGCGCCTGGAAAAGGCTGTCGAGGACGAGCTGTGGAAGCGCTTCTCTTCCGCGCGCACCCAGTTCGACCGTCACCGCCGCCAGTTCTTCTCGCAGCTCGACCAGGCCCAGTCCGAGGCCAAGCGCGTCAAGGAAGCCCTCATCGCTGAGGCCGAGGCCCTGTCCTCCTCCGTGGACTGGTCGCGCACCTCGAGCGCCTACCGCGAGCTGATGAACCGCTGGAAGGCCGCCCCGCGCGCCTCGCGCAAGGAAGACGACGCCCTGTGGGCGCGCTTCCGCGCTGCACAGCAGGTGTTCTTCGACGCCCGCCGCGCCAAGGACGAGGCCACGGACGCCGAGTACCGCGAGAACCTGGCCGCCAAGGAGGCCATCCTGGTCGACGCCGAGGCGATCCTGCCCGTGACCGACATCGAGCGCGCCAAGGCTCAGCTGCGCCTCATTCAGGACCGCTGGGAAGAGGTCGGCCGCGTGCCTTCCTCCGACCTACACCGCATCGAGGGCCGTCTGCGCGCCGTCGAGGCGGCCGTGCGTGAGGCCGAAGAGAAGGAATGGCGCCGCACCAACCCCGAGACGCGCGCCCGCGCGGCCGGCATGGTGGGCCAGCTTGAGGAGCAGATCGCTCAGCTCGAGCGTTCCCTCGCCGATGCTGAGGCCAAGGGCGACAACAAGGCTGCCTCCGCCGTTCGTGAAACCCTCGAGACCAAGCGCGCCTGGCTCGCGCAGATCTCCTCGTCCATGGAGTGACATGCGTCTTCACGTTATTCCGTCGCCTTTCTACGCGGCGAATGGGCTTGTGCTCGTCCCTTCCGGGGCGGGCACAGCCCTTGTTGTCGACCCTTCTGCCGGCATCCAGCACCTGATCCGCGAGGTCCTTGAGGCCGAGGGCGTGAGCGTTGGAGCCGTGCTGCTCACCCACGGCCACCCCGACCACGTGTGGGACGCCGCCGAGGTGTCCACGTGGGGGGCCGATGGTGCCACCGTCCCGGTGTACCTGCCCGGACCGGACATGTACCGCATGGATGACCCGGCCTCGTTCCTGCCGATGCCGCCGCCCGACTTCGTCGGCGAGTGGGTCAAGCCCGCCGACCTGCGCGAGATGCCCGCGGATTCAGTCGAGCTGACCCCGGGCGTGTGGCTGCGCATGGTGCCCGCCCCCGGTCACACCGAGGGGTCTGCGGTGTTCCTGGGGCACAGCCCCCTCGATATTCGCGTCAACAACCAGTCCTTCTACGCCAGCGAGGAGCAGGTGCCGTGGGCACTGAGTGCCGACGTGCTCTTTAAGGACAGCGTGGGGCGCACGGACATGCCCGGTGGTGACGAAACGCAAATGCGCCACTCGCTGCGTACTATTTCCAACGCGGTGGACCCGCGTACCATCCTCATCCCCGGCCACGGTCCGGCAACCACGATGGCGGATGAGATACGCTCCAACCAATACTTGATCCGCGCTCGCCGCATTGGCTAGCGTCGGCACCGTTTGTTTTCAAAGGATTACGTTATGGCTCGCACGTCTTTGTCAGGTTTCCCCGAATGGCTCCCCGAGGGCCGCATCATCGAGATGCATGTCCTCGACGAGTTGCGCCGTGTCTTTGAGCTGCACGGATTCGCGGGCATCGAGACGCGCGCGGTCGAGACGCTGGCTCAGCTCGAGGCCAAGGGCGAGACCTCGAAGGAGATCTACGTTCTGGATCGCCTCCAGGCCCTCAAGGCCGCCGCTTCCGGGGCGCGTGCGCCCAAGGACAAGGGCATGGGCCTGCACTTTGACCTGACGGTGCCCTTCGCCCGCTACGTCGTGGAGAACGCGAACGAGCTGGATTTCCCTTTCAAGCGCTACCAGATCCAGAAGGTGTGGCGCGGCGAGCGTCCCCAGGAGGGCCGTTTCCGCGAGTTCACGCAGGCCGATATCGACGTTGTCGGTAACGGCGAGCTGCCCTTCCACTTCGAGGTGGATCTGCCCCTCGTCATGGCCGAGGCTCTCAACAACCTGCCGATCCCGCCGGTGCGCGTGCTCGTGAACAACCGCAAGGTCGTCCAGGGCGTGTGCGAGTCGCTGGGTGTTACCGACGTCGAGGCGGCCCTGCGCGGGCTGGACAAGATCGACAAGATCGGCCCCGAGGGCGTCGCCAAGGAACTCGCCGAGTCCGGCATCGACGCCGAGCAGGCCTCGGTGCTGCTCGAGATGGCCCAGATCCGCACCGCGGATTCGGGCGAGGTGCGCGAGCGTCTCGCCTCCCTGGGCGTGGGCGGCGAGCTGCTCGAGCAGGGCCTGAGCGAGCTGACTGCGCTGCTCGACACCGCGAACAAGCGCATGCCGGGCGCCGTCGTCGCGGACCTCAAGATCGCCCGAGGCCTGGATTACTACACGGGCAGCGTCTACGAGTCTGAGATTGAAGGCCACGAGGACCTCGGCTCGATCTGTTCGGGCGGACGCTACGACTCGCTGGCGAAGGACGGCAAGCGCACCTATCCGGGCGTGGGCCTGTCCATCGGCGTCTCGCGTCTGGTTTCCCGCATGATTTCGGCGCCGCTGGCGCGCGCCTCGCGCAAGGTGCCCACCGCCGTCGTCGTGGCGGTGACGAACGAGGAGCGTCGCGAGCGCTCCGAGGAGATCGCGGCCGCCCTGCGCGCCCGAGGCATCTCGACGGACGTCGCCCCCAGCGCCGCCAAGTTCGGCAAGCAGATCAAGTTCGCCGACAAGCGCGGCATCCCCTTCGTCTGGTTCCCGGGCGAGGACGGCGCGAGCGATACTGTCAAGGACATTCGCACCGGCGAGCAGGTGGACGCCGACGCCGCCACGTGGATGCTTCCAGACGCGGACGCGGCCCCCTCGGTTGAGAGGGTGATGCCCTGAGTGTCGGTCACCGCGGTTGAGGCGTCCCGCGCTCTGGCGGGCGCGCTTGAGCAGGCGTGCGAGGCGATGCCTCCGGGCAGCCGCGCGCAGGCGCAGCGCGCGCTTCGCCGCCTCCAGGACGTGGTACTGCCGCGCCTGGAGGACGCTGATGCACCGCTGCTCGTCGTGGTCGGTGGGTCGACCGGGTCGGGTAAGTCGACGCTGGTCAACTCTCTTCTTGACCGTAACGTGAGCCGTGCGGGTGCCGTGCGCCCGACGACGCGCCGTCCGGTCCTGGTGTGCGCGCCTCGTGCCCGCTCGTGGTTCCTATCGGATCGTGTGTTGCCGCGCCTGGCCAAGCATGAGGGCGGGGAGGGCACAAGTCTGGACGCCGTGACGGTTGCGGTCGACGACGTGATGTGGCCGAGCGTGGGTATTCTGGACGCCCCCGACATCGACTCGGTCGAGGAGGGCAACCGCCGCCTGGCGTCAGAGCTGCTTGACGGCGCGGACCTGTGGGTCTTTGTCACGAGCGCAGCGCGCTACGCCGACGCCGTTGCGTGGACTCACCTGGAGGAGGCGGCCGGGCGGGGCTTGCGCGTTGCCATTGTGCTGAATCGAGTGCCCGCCGGCGCGCAGGACGAGGTGCGCGCGGACTTGTCTGCTCTCGCCCGTCGACGAGGCCTGGGTGACGTTCCGATCATCACGATCGCCGAGCAGGAGCTGACGGATGGCCGCCTGCCCATCGCGGCGATCTCTCCTCTCGGCTCTTTCCTGGAGAGCATCGGTCACGATGCGTCGGAGCGCGCGGCCATTGTGAGGCGCTCCCTCACGGGTGCAATTTCCTCGTCTCTTGCGGAGGCGACGCGTGCGCTGGACGGTGCCCGCGAGAGCTACCGGCGCCCGGAAGCGGCGCGTGAGGGCATCGAGTCGCTCGTGGCCACGGGCGCGCGCGAGGTTGCCTCGGCCTCGAGCAACGACGTGCTGCGCGGAGAAGTGAGCGCTCGCATTGCCGAGGTCCTGGGGTCGTGGGACATGACCCGGACCTTTGCGCGCGTCGTTGGTGGCCTGCGTGAGCGCATCTGGGGTGCCGTGCGCGGCACCGCGGCGCCGGAGGTGCAGGTGCGCCGCGACCTGACCGGCGGCCTCGCCCAACGCCTGGCGGATACGTACCACCGTGCGTGGGACCAGTCCCTGCGGCTGGCCCAGTCCGTGGGCGAAGCGCACGACCTGGAGACGATGATCGACGCGGACCAGGCTCTGGAGCGCGCCCGCCTGACAGCCCAGGAGTGGACGGCGGAGATCACCGAGATCGTGCGTGGGCAGGCGGAGTCCTCGCGGGTGACGGGCCGCCTACTGGCTGGCGGAATCAACATCGTGACCGTCTCGCTCATGGTCAGCGCCTTCGCGATGACAGGTGGCGTGACGGGCGTGGAGGTCGGCGTCGCCGGCGCGTCCGCAGCCCTGTCGCAGACGATTCTTGAATCCTATTTCGGCGAGCGCACCGTGCGTTCACTGACGAAGCAGGCACGTCAGGCCCTCGAACACCTCGCGGCGTCCTCGCTGACCGAGGTGGTCGCGCCGATTTCTGGGCGCCTGGAGCGCCTCGATGAACGCTCTCGCCTTGAGACGCTCGAGGCGGCGCTCGGCCAGGCCAGGGAGGTGCTGGCATGAGGCGCGCCTCGACACCGATCGCCTCAGCGGCCGCAGATCTGGACCAGATCGCCACTGCCGCCGCCTCCGACATCGCCCCCCAGACTTTGGAGCGCATCCGGGAGCTCATCGACGTAACCTCGGATCGCTCCGAGATCGATCCGACGTGGTGCGTGATCGGCATGCTCGGCGGCACCGGCGCGGGCAAGTCGTCGCTGGTCAATGCCTTGGCCGGGGGTGAGGTCGTGCGCGCGGGAGTCCTGCGGCCCACGACCAACGAGCCATGCGCGGTTTTGCCCCGCGGCCGCGCGCCCAAGGAACTGCTCGGCTGGCTGGGCGTCAGCCGTCGCGTGGACGCGCCGGGGGACCTGGCTGGTGAGACGGCCATCATCGACTTGCCCGACATCGATTCGGTTGAGGTCTCGCACGGCGAAGTCGCCGGGCGCCTGGCTTCGCGCGTGGACGCCCTGGTCGTCGTGGTCAATCCGCAGAAGTATGCGGATGCGCGCCTGCACGACGAATGGCTCGCGCGCCTGCGCTCCTCGCACGCGTCCGTGACGGTCGTGCTCACCCACATCGACACACTCGGGCAGGATGAGCGCGCGTCCATCGAGGCTGACCTGCGCCGTCTCCTCGATGCGCGCGGCCTGGCCGGGGCGTCGATCGTGGCGGTCTCGCCGGTCACGGGCGAGGGGATTGACATTCTCGCCGCTCACCTGGCCCGGGAGAGTGCGCGGGTGTCGGGTCAGGCGATCCGGGCCCGCGCCGCGCTGGCCGAGGCCGCACGGCTCGTGCGCGACGCCGTCGGCGTGTCTGGCACGATCCGCGGCGTGGAGACTGAGGGGATGGCGTCCGACCTGGCGGTTGAGGCCGCCGACCTGGCCGGGGCGCCCGTTATCGCCGAGGCCGTGGCCGCCTCTACGCTGCGAGCCGGAAGGCGTGTGGGCGGCTGGCTCCCGCTGCGTTGGCTTGCGCGCGTTGGGGTCGATCCGCTGCGACGGTTGCACCTGGGCGAGGAGAGCAGTCAGGAGAGCGCGACGACCCCGACGTTGCCCACGCGCTGTGCTTCCGACGACGCCGCTTTTGCCAATGCTGTGCGCCGTGAGGTCGCAGCGCGCTCTGCGGGGCGTCCCGACCGCTGGCGCGGCCTCCTCATCGAGCGGGCACTGTCGGGCGCTAACGACGTGCCGGCGGCAGCCCACCGCGAGCTCTCGGCGAATCTGCGCGTGAGCGCAGCCCCGCCCCTGGCCGCGCGTGTTTTCGGCGCCGCTCAGCTGGTTGCCTGGCTGTGTGTTCTCATCGGCGCTGCCTGGATCGTCCTCGTCCACCTGGGTCGAGCGGTCCTCATCGACGCGGTCGTTCCCGCCATCGGTCCGATTCCCGTTCCGACCGCAGTGATTGCTTGTGCTGTGGCGGTGAGCCTCCTGTGTGCCGGGCTCAATCGGGCCTGCTGCGCGTGGGTGGCCTCGCGTCGTAAGCGCGCCGTCATGGAGGATATCCGCTCAATGTGCCGCGATGAGGTCGAACGCCGCGTTATTGCGCCGCTGCGCGCGGAGGACAACCGGCAGGTGAGCATTGCTTCCTTCGTGGCGCGCTTGCACCTTGATGAAAGGGTGTGAAGCGGCACTCACCAGCACGGTTGAACAGTGAGTTCGCCGACCACGCGCGCCTTGTGCACGCACGCCCGCGCTATGCTGGTGGCAGCGATGAGGCGCAGCCCCTTGTTATGGTGCCCCGCGGGATGCGGGATTTGTTGTTATGGGTGAGGCCGCGCTGAGGAGCCCAGATGGCCCGCCCCGATGGTTTTGCTACCCCAACACATGCAACAGCAAGGAATAACTATGCCCTCTGAGGACTACATGGACCTCGACGAGCGCGATGAGCGCGACGACATCATGGACGAGGACAACGATCTGGTCGATGACGTCGACGATAATGACACGGACGATAATGACACGGACGATACCGAGGACGCAGAAGACACCGTGACCTTCGCCAGCCTCGGACTGCCCGAGGAGATCCTCGCGGCCGTTACCGACATGGGCTTCCGTGTGCCCACCCCGATCCAGGCCGCTGCGATCCCTCCGCTGCTGGAGCTGCGCGACGTCGTCGGCATCGCCCAGACGGGCACCGGCAAGACGGCAGCCTTCGGCCTGCCGCTGCTGGCCATCGTCGACGCCGATGAGCGTGACGTCCAGGCTCTGGTCCTGGCCCCCACCCGTGAGCTCGCCATGCAGAGCGCCCAGGCGATCGAGGATTTCGCGGCCCGCACCGCTCGCCTTGACGTCGTCCCCGTCTATGGCGGTTCGCCGTACGGCCCGCAGATTGGCGCCCTCAAGCGCGGCGCCCAGGTCGTCGTCGGCACCCCGGGCCGCGTCATCGACC
>ERZ1674167.223-NODE-223-length-9776-cov-3.512396_pt1 | contig 9776 bp, 9 predicted proteins | sample MGYA00581301_ERZ1674167 | MGnify/ENA primary metagenome ERZ1674167 (study PRJEB41354, sample SAMEA4873301) | human saliva metagenome | biome: human-associated habitat [ENVO:00009003]; feature: mouth environment [ENVO:08000002]; material: saliva material...
CCCCCGCCAGAGTGAATAGAGCAGCATAAATCAGCACCAGAATAGAGTAAAAACGCCCCTGACCTGTGTAAATAAACAGAAACCCCACCCCAGAAGCTATACACCGTGCAAAAGAGTACACAGAAAACGGCGGGTACCGCAGATACAACCGTATCCGCGGCACCCGCCGCATTAACACCCTCACAGGTGAAGGGGAAGCTTAGGCCTCCGGCTTCATCAGGGGGAAGAGAATAGTCTCACGAATACCGGGCTGACGCACCACAGTACCCGGACGCTCCGGATCCTGATCGCCCGCCAGCAACATAATCAGACGGTCAATGCCCAGACCCAGGCCACCCATCGGGGGTGCACCGTGCTCCAGGGCGCGCAGGAAGTCCTCATCCAGCTCCATCGCCTCATCGTCACCGGCAGCAGCCAGCAGCGACTGAGCGGTCAGGCGCTCACGCTGAATGACCGGGTCAATCAGCTCGGAGAACGCGGTACCGCGCTCCATACCGCCAATAATCAGGTCCCACGCCTCAATCAGGGGCTCACCGGAACGGTGCGGGCGAGCCAGCGGCTGAGCGCTCGGCGGGTAATCGTACACGAAGGTCGGGTTCACCAGGGTCGGCTCAACGATCTCTCCGAAGAGCTCGGTCACCAGCTTCTCAGCGTCCCACTTGGGGTCGATGTCCACCTCGTGCTTCTCAGCGATCTCACGCAGCACAGAAGCGTCAGTCTCAGGGGTGATCTCAACGCCCACAGCCTCAGACAGGCCCGGGTACACCCCGACCCACTTCCACTCACCGAACAGGTCGATGGTGCCGTTCTCGGTCTCAATACGCTCGGTACCAACAGCCTTCGCGCAGGACTGGATAATCTCCTTCATGCGCTCAGCCATCACGAACTGGTCTGCGTAGGTCTCGTAGCACTCCAGGGTGGTGAACTCGGGGCTGTGGGTCGAGTCCACACCCTCGTTACGGAACACGCGGCCAATCTCGTACACGCGCTCAATACCACCAACCACAGCGCGCTTCAGCGGCAGCTCGGTCGCAATACGCATGGTCATCGGCTGGTCGAAAGCGTTCAGGTGGGTGCGGAACGGGCGAGCAGTCGCACCACCGTGCACCAGCTGCAGAACGGGGGTCTCAACCTCAATGTAGCCGTGATCCTCCAGCACGCGGCGGACGGTGCGGGTAATCAGGGCGCGCTTCTTCACCAGCTCGCGAGCCTCCTCGCGAACCATCAGGTCCAGGTAACGCTGGCGAACACGGGTTTCCTCGTTCAGGTCCTTGTGCAGAACCGGCATGGGGCGAAGAGCCTTCGACGCCATCTTCCAGTCGGTCACCATAATGGACAGCTCGCCACGGCGAGAAACAATCACGCGGCCGGTCACGAACACGTGGTCACCCAGGTCAACCAGAGACTTCCACTCAGCCAGGGACTCCTCGCCCACCTCAGCCAGCGACAGCATCGCCTGGATGCGCTTACCCTCGGTACCACCCTGCAGGGTCGCGAAGCACAGCTTACCGGTGTTACGGACAAACACCACGCGGCCACCAACATGCACCACACGGTCAGTCTCGTCGCCAGCCTTCAGCTCCTCAGCAGCCAGCTTCGGATCGTACTCGGCGCGCAGATCCTCAATGTGGTTGGGCTCCACGCGGTTGCCCTCAGAATCCAGCAGACCCACCGGGTATGCCTCGCGACCCGACTCGATCAGCTTCGCACGCTTCTCCAGGCGAATCTGCATCTGCTCGGACATATCAGCAATCGCCGGTGCGGCAGTGTGCTCAGTGCTCACAGTGATACCTATCTGTGTAGTGTGTTGGGGACTCTTCTAAACGAACGAACGCTTAGCGCAGGTCCATGTTGTCAATCAGGCGGGTCGGGCCAACGAACGCGGCAACCAGTGCCAGCACTCGCTCCGACTCCTCAGTCGGCTCACCGAAAGTCATCGGGTCGACCAGTTCCAGGTAGTCAAGGCGTACACCCGGAGTGGAGTTGATACGCTCACGCGCACCGTCCAAATCAATCTCGTGGAAGCCACGGTTCAGCGAATTCTCACGCAGCATCGCCAGGGTGCGGGACAGCACCAGGGCAGACTCGCGCTCCTCATCCGACAGGTAGCTATTACGCGAAGACAGCGCCAGGCCGTTATCGTCGCGAACAATCGCCACCGGGCGCATGGTCACGTCGTGGTTGAAATCGTGCACCATACGCTGAATCAGGATGTACTGCTGAGCGTCCTTCTGACCGAAGTACGCGTTCACCGGATGGTTACCCGCAGCGGGGCGAATAATGTTGAAGAACTTATTGACCACGGTCAGCACACCGTCAAAGTGGCCGGGGCGGGTCGCACCCTCAAACTTGGTGCCCAGCTCGCCGCTCGAAATGCGAATCAGCGGGTCACCGTCGGGGTACATCTCTTCCACCGAGGGGGCGAAAATGATGCTCACGCCGGCGGCACCAGCCAGGGCAGCGTCAGCCTCGAGGGTGCGGGGGTACGCCTCGTAATCTTCGCCGGGGCCAAACTGCAGCGGGTTCACGAAAATGGAGGCGACCACTACATCATTCTGTTCAGCGGCGCGACGCAACAGGGTTGCGTGGCCGTCGTGCAGGGCGCCCATGGTGGGCACGTAGCCCAGGGATGCGTTCGTGTACTGAACTGCGGTGCCGTTCTGCTCCGCCTCCTGGCGGGCGGCCCGGTCCAGTTCTTCCTGCGCTGCGGCAAGGGATTCGGTGATTGCCGTGCGGAAATCCGCAATGGTGGTCACGACTCGGGGCATCGAAGTCTCAGTCATGACGAGAACTCCTTGTTTTCGGGGGCTGAATCATCAATATCGCCGGGGTGGTTGCGGTCCGAAGACTCACCCAGCAGATTCTCAATTCGTCCCAGTTGTTCATCGTTTAACAAACCTCTATTATGCGCTCTTTTTGCGGTTGCGTGTGCCAGAGCGGCATAAGAGTCTGTAATATCACCTGTTTTCTCATGCTCTGAGTACTCATTCAGAGCCTGAACGTGAGCCTTCACGGTGCCGGCGTCTCCGCGTGCCACGGGCCCGGTGAGAGCACCCTCACCGCTGGCGAGCGCATTATCCACGGCGGCTCGCACGAGCGGCCCCATGTAGCGTGCCGGGTCCTCAATACCGATGGAGGCGAGCATCTGCTGGGACTGACCCAGGATGGTCACGAGGTGGTTCGCGGCGTGCGCTAGGGCTGCGTGGTAGAGCGCTCGGTCGGCCTCGGCAACGTGCACGGGTTCGCCGCCCATCTCCACCACGAGTGCCTGAGCAATCGGGATGAACGGTGCAGGCCCGGTCACGGCGAAGCAGGTGCCGTTCAGGCGCTGCAGGTCCATGGACATGCCGGTAAACGTCATGGCGGGGTGAATCGCCAAACCGATAGCGCCCAGCGCGGTCGCCGGTGCGAGAACCTCGGTGCCGTGACGGCCGGAGGTGTGCACCAGAATCTGACCGGCGGTAATACTTCCCGAGGACGCCAGGTAGGTGACGAGGCCCGGCAGCTCATCATCGGGAACCGCAAGAATCAGCAATTCGCTACGCTCAGCAATCTGCTCCACCGACAGCAGCGGCACATCGGGAAGCAGCATCGCGGCGCGCTCCTGGGAAGCCTCAGACACCGCGTGAACACCCACAATAGTGTGCTCGCAGGCGCGCAAAGCCGCACCGAGGACGGATCCGACCCTCCCGGCGGAAATAATTCCAATGCCCAAACGCGCAGGTTTTGAATGCTGTATCACGGCTTTAAGTATATTCTCCCTTTTACGCAGGCCCTGCCGTCGGTGTCACGAAGAACACTGACGGCAGGGCGCGATCTGCAGTTTTGCTGCCCGCTAACCCGGCGGGTTAGAGCGCACCGTACCCGTTCGCGCTGTACCCGTTTGCAGCAGGCACAGAACCCAGCGCGGGTTCCGGTACGCGGTAGTAGGGCTCAATACCCTCCAAGCGAACCGTCATCAACCACACCAAATCCTCGCAGACGCGCGGCGGCAAGTGCATCATGAGGGTGCGCACCGGGCCGGGCACCGTACCGAAATGCACGCTCGCGCATCCGAAGGCACGCTGCAGCGGGCCCTGACCTCGGCTCACGCTCAGCACACGGCTGACCGGAACAATCGACAGCGTGCGGATAAAGTAGCCGCCACGAATCAGCAGCAGGTCGCCCCGCGTATGCTCACCAACGCTCGAACGTGCCGCATCAGAATCAATGCGGGTACTCGCCTGCACCGAACCGGCAGTGTAACCGACCGTGGTCACGCCGTTACGCTTCCAGGTAAGCAGGTCCATCCAGCGCGCCGAAGAGGGCGTCACAATCATTGCCGGAACCTGCGGCTTCTGACTCTTCAGCGAACCGTCGGCGGTATCCAGTAGCACCTGCGCCTGTGCCTCATCCAGGGCGGGCAACAGCAGACGCAACACCATCAGCGTCTCCTGTTTGTTGCCGACCGGCAGGGCAACGTTGCGGGTCACCAGCTTCTGGTTGTCGTTCTGCTCAATACCAATACCGGCAATGGTCATCTTGATGCGGTACCAGCCGAATGCACGCCACAGGATGGACTGCTCCACGGCGAGCGCCTGAATACGCTCAACCATCACGTTCTGAGTGTGCGTGCCGGTGAAACCGTAGCGCAGGGTCACACCGCCCTGACCGCTCGGGGTGATTTTGAAGTTCGCGGCACCATCAAAACGTGCCCACAACGTACCCAAGTAACCGAGCAGCGGTACAAAGGTGCCGGGTAGCAACGCCATGAAAATCAGGAACGGGCTCTCGCCGTCCAGGATCGCGGCAATGACCGCGGCACCAACCATGAGAGCCACGGCGGGCACCAGCCACACCAGATGCTCCAGCATGATGGAGGCAATCAGACGCATATTCGAGATGCGGAAAATCGGCGGCTGCGAGGGGTCAGCCGCGACCGGCATCGGCATGCGAGCGCCGCGGCGGGATGCGCCGGGCTGCTGGATGCCCTGCTCGGGTGCAGGCTGCGAGTAGCCGCCCTGCTGAGGCGCCGCCTGCTGATGAGCGGGCTGGGCGCCGTCCTGCGCGGGCGCACCATAAGATGCCTCATAGGGCGCACCATAGGAGGCCTCGTACGGCTGGTGCAGCTGATCCGCATCCGGCATGCGCTCCGCCGAAATCTGCATGCTATCGGGCAGCACGTCGACCGGGCGGCCAGCCACCTCCGAACGTAGCAGGTTAATACTCGCCATCGCGGTGCGGCGCAGAACCTCCGCCTTGCGGGCAGAAACGTACTTGATGTGCAGCGCCTCCGAAGAGCCGTCAGCCACCTCAAAACGAAGCTCCGACAGGCCCAGCAGACGCGCCACCAGAGGACGCGAAATGTCCACGCTCTGCACGCTCTCCAGACGGATCGTGCGGTTCTTCTTGAACAGAAAACCGCTACGGCGGTGAATCGCCAAATCGTCCAGGCTGTAGCGGGTAAACCACCAATCAATCGAGCCGCCAACCAGAATCAGCACGAGCACGGCGAAGCCGATAAGCTGCGAGTACGTTGCGCTGAAGTAGCTGTTGTTCTCGTCGAATACCTGCGTCAGGCGCGCGCCCCACTCGTTCGGCGGGGTGGTCAAAATATTCAGGATAATGCTCTGGAAGAAACCAAACGCCAACAGAATAATGAACCAGAGGTTCATGATGAACGTGCGGATATCGGCACGCCACCACTTCTGCTCCTGCGGCATCTGGGAGGCAGGAGGCTGCGGTGCCTGCGGCGCGGGGTTGACCGGATTCGGGGTACTCATTAGAGTGCCGCCATTCGCTCATCGGCGCGGCGCACCAGATCCGCGCGCAGCTCCTCCGCCACGTTCAGCGGAATACCGAACAGCACCATCGTGCCGGTGGTCGTACCCGCGGTGCGCACCGTCAGGCGGGCAACACCGCACATGCGCTCCAGCGGACCCGAATCCACATCAACATACTGGATGCGGCCGTACGGCATGGAGCTCATCGAACGGAACACGATACCGCGGCGAGCCATCAGGTGATTCGACTCCAGCGCGTAGCCGAGCGCGCGAGTACGGCGCGGCGTGGTCAGAATCCACCACAGACCCCACAAACCAAACACCGCGACCACCACCAGGCCGACGATGCGTAGCGCCTCCGGGCCGCCGAAGAACGCGCCCGCACAATACACGGCAACACCCGCAAGAATCGGGAGCGCCAAGGCAGAAATAGTGTGAACAAAACGAACCGTCAGGTAGCCGGAGGCGGCGGGCACCCACTGCGGCTCCGGCACGGGCTGAGAGGCTACCGGCTGGGAGCTTACCGGCTGAGAAGGTGCCGGCTGCGCGGGAACCTGCTGAGGCGCGTTCGGGTACGCGGCAGCGGGCGGAACCTGCTGTCCATACTGCGTCTGCTGGTTATTCTGGGTCTGCTGTCCATACGGGGCACCAGGCTGACCGTAAGCCGCCTGCTGGTACTGCCCGTACTGGTTCTGCTGAACAGGCTGACCATACTGACCCTGCTGGACATCCTGCCCGTACCGACCATTCGGCGAATAACTATTCTGGTTAGGAGCCGACATAGGTTCCTCCCTCTCGCGGCTTTACAGCACCGGAAGAGGAGGCCGCATCCTCATCATCCTCCGGCGGAATACGACAACAATGCTGAGCCCACAGGCCAGCAATCAGCAGGGCAACACTGCCCACACAATTAACAAGAACCTCCCAAAAGACCACCGAAAAACCGCGCACAGACACCATCGCCACATGGTAACCAAGAATCGCAGCGCACCAGCCCGTCAACAGGGCACCGGTCATGATGGAACCCTGCGCATACGCCACCGCACGCGCAGCAAGAATCGGGCCCATATGCGGCACCTTCTCACGCGTCTGAATACGACGATAACGAGCCACCTGCACACCCAGCCACACGGCACCCGCCGCAACCAGCAGGCACACCGCGCCGAGCATCCACGAAAAATTCAGCTCACCAAAACCGGCGCCAATCATCACGGAATTCACCATAAGAGCGGCAGCGGCACCGCACACAGCCGCCACAATAATCGCCCGATAACTCAGGGGCTTCATGGTGTTTCCTTTCGGTAGGTTCCTCTACCTTCCAGAGTGCCACATTTAAGGCTGATCAGGTACCTGCATCTCACGCATATAGCTAATAGCGTCTTCATCCGCCCCAAGCAGCGTGCGGGACAGCTCCGCAACGTTCACGACCTCGCGACTCAGCGGTGTGGGAACCTCATCCGGCCGCTCCCCCGAAGGCTCCGCACGCCGGGTCACCGTCAGGTACGCCTGCGGGTCCATCTGCGCCCACGGCACCAGCACGAAAGCACGCTCCTGCGCCCGCGGATGCGGCAAAGTCAGCACCGGATCCTCAGAGATCACGCCGTCATAGTCAATCACGTCAATATCGAGGGTGCGCGGGCCCCAACGCACCAGGCGCTCACGGTGATGCGCCGCCTCCACCGCATTACACAGCTTCAGCAGCTCGTAGGCGCCCAGGTCAGTGGCCACCTCAATGACCGCGTTCACGAAATCCGGCTGACCCGCCGGGCCACCCACCGGGGCGGTACGGTACAGCCCGGAGGCGCGCACCAGCTGCACGCCGCCCGCCACCAGCTCAGCGACGGCACGTTCCAGGGTGTCTTCGCTTTCACCCAGGTTCGAGCCCAGCGCCAACACCGCGCGGTGCGTATATTCTGCTGCGCCCGCCACTAGCGGCCACCCTCCACGACACGCTCCGCGGCGCGCTCACGGAACACGCTCACCGCAACGTTACCGAACGGCAACTCAATCGGCGCCTGCGGCTTCGACACGGTAATCTCCACCGCCTGAACGTACTCAAACATCGCGAGGATACCCTCGGCAATATTCACGGCAAGGGTCTCAATCAGATCCAGCGAACCGTTCGTAATGTGGCGGTGAATCAGGTCCACCACCAGCGCATAGTTCGTGGTCTTCGTCAGGTCATCCGTGGCGGCTGCGGCGGAGAAATCGCTGTACAGGGTCGCATCCACGACGAAGGGCTGGCCGTCGCGCTTCTCAAAATCGAGCACGCCGTGGTACCCCTTAGCGGTGATACCGGTGAGGGTGATGCGGTCGTGGCGTGCGTAGTCTGCCTGGGTCATTGGGGTCTCCTAGAAAGTATTTGGGGCGGGGGTTGGCGAGTAGCTAACGGGGCTCTAGCTGACAGAGCGCAGCGCGGAGGCGACCGTCACCGCATCCACGCTGGCGGGTACGTCGTGCACGCGCACAGCCCACACGCCGCGCGCCGCCACCAGTGCGGTTACCGCCGCTGAGGCTGCGGCACGGTGCTGAGCCGGGCGCGGCTCCGAGAGCGACTGCCACAGTTCGCGTTCCGCCTCACCGGCATCGGTTGCGGTGAAGCCGCTCGCGTTCAGGCGCTCAGCCAGTGCCATATCCGCCGCCGTGAGGGCGTTGGCGATAAAACGCTTGCGGGAACCGGCAATGAGCAGGCGGTGGCCCAGGCCCTGCAGCTCGTCAATGGCGGCGAGCAGCTCCCAGTCCTGCATGCCGCCCTTCGCGAAGCCCAGACCCGGATCAAGAATCAGGTTCTGCGGCAGCACACCGGCTGCAAGGAAACGCTCACGCAGACCGGTCAGCTCCTCCACGACCTCGGTGACCACGCCGCGCGGGTACTCCGCCAGGCTGTTCATGGTCTGGGAGGTGCCGCGCGCGTGCATCAGGATGTACGGCACCTGCAGCTCGGCGGCGGTTTCAATCATTTCATCGCTCACGTTCAGACCGGATACATCGTTGATGATGTGCGCACCGGCGGCAATGGCGGCGCGGGCGGTCTGCGGGTTCATGGTGTCCACGCTGATGGTGGTGCCCATCTGCGCGACCGCCTCGATGACAGGCAGGATGCGGCGCTGCTCCTCCTCCACGCTGATGCGCACGGCACCGGGGCGGGTGGACTCACCGCCAATGTCGATAATGGAAGCGCCCTCGGCAATCATGCGGGCGGCGCGGGCGATGGCGTCGGTGGCGGCGTAGTGCTGGCCGCCGTCGCTGAAGGAGTCGGGGGTGACGTTGAGGATGCCCATCACGAGGGTGCGTTCGGCGGCGAGCGCGTCGCAGGGCAGGGGGGCTACACGGGTGGTGTGTGTGGATTCAGTCATGGGTTTATCGTACCGAATCTGCGGTGCTCCCATGTTTGCCGCTGTGATTGGAAGGGGGATTGAGGCGGGGGTTGGGACAGCGACGGGACGATTTTGGGGACACAACATGCAATATTTGCATTACAGATACCTATTTAAGGGTATGCTGGGAGGGCACGCATACCGTGCCTGGCGCGTTCCCGGTCGGTGGCGCGCACCCACACATACATACTCTAGGAAGTGACTCATTGTGAATATGAAGACTGGAGCTTGGATCCTCTCCCTGGTGGCTCTTGCCGCGCTGGTGACTATTGTGCTCGCTGAAGGTGCTCCTGCCGTGCGCTGGATTGCTTTCGGTACTGCAACCGGTTGCGGTTTCATTGCCGTGGGCTTGATCGTGACGCTTGCCCTGGGTTGGGACGATAAGAACGAAGCCCACTAAGGGTCTTTGAGTCTTCTTCGGGGTCTGTGCGGCACCATTGCCGGTGCCGTCGGCTCCGAGGGACACAACCGCACAGCAAAAGGGGCGGAGGTTTTCACCTCCGCCCCTTTCAGTGTGTCTATAGGCAGTGAATAATTTAGCTCCACAAACGGGTTTCTTCCCAACCTTGCGGTATACCCATTGCCCGGGAGATATCAACTCCAGGAACGGAAATATTAGGACGTTCCTTCAGAATCT